>Ga0209831_1003713_pt1 | contig 12411 bp, 11 predicted proteins | sample Maine_Asex4_meta_FD_187451 | JGI IMG/M metagenome (GOLD analysis project Ga0209831, IMG submission 187451) | Marine algal microbial communities from Maine, USA - Maine_Asex4_metaG (SPAdes) (version 2) | ecosystem: Host-associated > Algae > Red algae > Unclassified | place: Maine, USA | collected...
GACCTTCGCCCATCCGACCCTCGGCCCGCGTAAAGTCTACGCCAATCTCGGACAGGCTTACGGCAAAGAGGCGGATGAATTTGCGATCCTCTGGAACCCACAAGACGACTAAATCCCCAGCGCCTCAAACCCGCATCGGCTCACGCTGATGCGGGTTTTTTCGTGGTCACAATTTGGACGATAGCCTTGTATGCGAAGTGCGTCAGAGGAGAAAAATATCGGGTTGAAAGACTTTTAAGGATTCAGTTGTTTACTTTTATAGGAAAATGTTGGCCATTATATACTTGAGAAAGCAAAATGACCACAGAATCAGAGAAATATGTTAGTAATCAAGTGGATAAAGACGCGCTAAAGCTTCTTCGTAAGGATGTTGGGCGCATCGTAAAATGTGGTTTCGTGGATGAGGAGCTTTTCAGTGATATCGTTGATGGCATTTTCAAGGCCGTCAGTGCCAACGGATTTATCTTGTGTAAGAAACCTGCCGAAAGCCCTCCAGACGTTCTCAGTCAGGCCGAATGACGTTGTTAGGCCGTCCAATCTCTCAATAGGAAACATTTGAGACTTCCACTCGCCCTTTACCTTCATTGTGAAGACGGCGACCTCAACCATATTGTCTCTGATTGTGGTTTTTTCATAAGAGTATATTCCATGCGCGAGATAACTTCTCGTCGTTGCGGAGTTTTTAAGGGTGGTTAAATACTTTGGAATCCAAGGGTTTGTTATCTGAATAAATTCGTGATGCTTATACCATTTTTTTACAACTCTGATTTTCCGAGCCATTGATGTTACGGGCTTGTCTTCCTCTATTTCAGAGCCGTTGCTTTCATCGTATATATGGTCAACAATCATGCTGAAGACCGCCTCAAGCTTAGAATACGCAAGAATAGTTGTTCCCATAGCTGAGGCATAATCATAGCGCGGAATAGGATCGGCAATCTCCATGACTAAAACTCCAGATTTTCAAGACACTCTAAAGCGGATGCTAGAAACACCGCCGACAGAGAATAAGCCTCTTAATCATGAAAATAAGGGCGAGTCTAAACCCGCCCCTAAAAAGTCTTAGGCTTCCAAACGAAGCTAGTTGAGAAACAGCGGCCTTTACGCGGCTGTATTAATCCGCCGATATGTGAGGCGCTTGCCTTCAATACCCTTCAGAGCCGCGTCACGGCGCTCATTATCGTTAAGCTTGCGTCCGTTATAGCGGAAGTCAAACTCGCTCACATAGCGCTGTAGATGGCTCTCACCGCAATGCTGGTAGGTGCCAATCATGCCGCGTTTAAAGATGCTGTAGAAGCCCTCTAGCGTGTTAGTGTAGGCTTCACCGCGAACATACTCGCCAGCCGCATGATGCACCTTACCGTGACGGGCAAACTCTTGACCGACTTCCGTGTATAAGCGGCTTTCATCGGTCATGAGACGCGACTTGCGGTCAACATTGCGAACGAGAATTTCGCGAACATTGGCGCGGGTTGCGCGGTCAACATGGAAAGAACGGACGTTACCGCCGCGCTCAACAAGCGAAACAACGGTGTATTTGTTACCGACGCCAGAGAAGCCGCCCTTTGTGCCAGTTCCAGTGCCAGCACGCTTGATAGCCCGCTTCTTTTTCAGGCTAACCTTGTTGCCGTAATACGTTTCATCGGCTTCCACGACCTTATCAGGGCCGCCCATAGGGGGTGGCGTGTTATCGGTCATAGCCTCACGTATGCGGTGACACATAAACCAAGCGGTTTTGTATGTGACACCTATCATGCGGTGAATCTGATGGGCAGACATGCCCTTCTTAGACGCTGTGAGTAGGTGAGTAGCGAGAAGCCACTTATTCAAAGGCACTTTAGAGCGCTCAAATACAGTTCCGACTGTCACAGTGAATTGCTTGCGGCATTCTTTCTCATTGCACTGACGTAATCCAGCACGGTGAGACTTACCGTTTAGCTCACGAACGTTCTTAGACTTGCAGTGAGGGCAGACAGCGCCTTCAGGCCACCGCGTGCTTTCCAAGTGAAGCCGGGCGGCCTCTTTGTCGATGAAGATTGGGTTCAGGATGTCAGTAACTTGGGTCATGCCATTTGATATTATCCACAGCCTGCTTTGTCAAGTATATAATAGCCAAAATGTTCCTATTTTGTTCTCTAAGGTCGCGCAGGCCTGTGGAGGCTGAAATGAACGCAAAGGATAGGGTGGTAATATCAGACGCTGCTTGGGCTTGGGAAGGTCTGCGGCGCAATCGCGCCTACCGAAAAGCGTGGGCGCGGCATCACGAAAGCCGTCCGCATGTGTGTGATGCCAGGGCGAGCCTTCGTTATATGCGGCTTGAACGTCCTTATCTCGAAGCTGAAACATTTGGCCTTATCACCTTTGCTGACCCGGAACTTTCCGCAAGCGAGGTGCCTGTGTTCTGGAGGCCTGACCTCTTCCGAAGAACGCTATTTGTTTCCCTTTCCGTAGAAGCCAATGACACTCAAAATGGCTTCTCATTGGCGTCCTTAAAATGCTGTCCAACCGTTCTCGATACAGTTGATGGCGAGCGTCATATCCGTTTAGGTGGCCATGATTTTTGGATTCAAATGGTGACTCAAGACATTACGCAGCTGGAAGATGACGCGTCCATTGAGGTCAATTTGACAGGGTCTTCCGACCTGCCGCAGCGGGTTTCAAGCCTTGAACAGCTCTTCTCCTTACACCTATCTGACGCGGGAGACCTGCCGCCCGTCAAACGACCGCCTAACCGGGATAAGCTTCTCGAAGGCCTATTGGCCTGGGATGTATATGACGGACATCGCAGCGGCAAAAACACGCTCAAAGATGTGGCGATTGCGTTGTTTGGAGAGGCCCGCGTGATACATGAGTGGAGCCATAATCGCTCCCTTAAAGACCGCGCCGTGCGGGCGCGTGATCGAGGACGCGCCTTTGTTGAAGGCGGCTATTTTGACCTCTTAAGGCGGGCGTCGTTCTAGGGGTGTCGGAATCGGGAATCCCAATTTCGACACTTCCGTAATCTTATAAATAGGAATATATTCTTATCAATAGTAACGCTTTCCTGTTTTGGATGAGCGTCAATTGAAAGGAATTTATGATGCACGACCATCCCAAAAGCCCATTTTTAACAAGTCAAGAAGCCGCAGATTATCTGCGCCTCGATGTGAAAACACTCAATAATATGCGGTGGCGCGGGGAAGGGCCGAACTATAGAAAACATGGCGGCAAGGTCGTCTACCACATGTCTGACTTGGATCATTGGTCGTCGGGCCGGGATGCAAATGATCACCGCGTACCGCCGAAAGATGAGGTGAAAAAGTGAGCGCGCGGCTTACAGCTCTGCATGAGCACTACCGTAAAAAACGCTATAATCACCGCGTCGTATTCGGAGAGCCTTTACGCCGCGTGAGGCGGGGTTGGCGCTCTCAATTCGCGGTGTTCGCACCGGGACAGGTCTTTGGATATGAACGTTGGTTTGCCGATAAATACGGAACGCAACACTGGACCTTCCACATCGGCAGAGCCGTTAGCGGAGGGCGTTTTACCCGCGTTCCCGGCGTTAAACCCGGCGCGGATATTTGGCTGACGGTCAAAGGGAAGACCCAAATCAAACGGCTTTTTGAGGCGATAGACGCCATGAAAATCGCCGGCTTCAGACCTGAAGAAATCTGTGAGCATCGCTGGAGAGACATAGGCCTGATGCTGGGTCCAAATGGCGATCCGGCTGGCGTTATACGGAGCTGGACATGCTAATTCGCGTCCTGGGTATGCTGTCCGTGGCCACGCTTTGCACGGCTTCGCTGTTGCAAATTGTGCGGCCTACGGTGCCGCGTCTTCTCTATAATCCTAGTCCGAGCGCGCCTGTTGGATGGTATCGTTTATTTTCCGGCTCTGACATATCTCGCAGTGATTTAGTTGCCACACGCCTGCCTGAAAGTGGGGCCGCGCTTGTCCGTGAACGTCATTACCTTCCGCAGGACGTCCCGCTTATCAAGACGGTTTGGGCCGTTTCAGGAGAACGGGTTTGTCATGAAAATGGGCTTGTTCTGGTGCAAAGCCGTCCCCCGCTCATCGTGTTAACACAAGATGAGCTGGGCCGTGCCTTGCCGTCGCGAAGCGGCTGCTATGAGCTTTTGAAAGACGAGATCTTTCTCATCTCGAACGATGTGCAGACCTCTTTTGATAGCCGCTACTTCGGTCCTGTGGACCGTCAATTAGTGCTGGGCCGCGTAAAATATCTTGGACGGATGAAAGGGCGATCTGAGCGGCGGAAGGCGGGGCACGGGTGAAGGGCGTGGAGGGCAAGATAAAAGGGGGTGGTGTCACCCCCCGGCTAACGCCTTGTCTGCACATCGATTTTTATACCCCCAACGCCAAAAGGCTTGGGGGCATGGGTTTTGCGGGATACCTCGTAAAACCTAGAGCTTTCGGTGGTGTCACCTTGTATTTTACCAACACATTATCTCGGAGACTTAGTCATGGCTAAGTGGGATGAAAATCAATTCGAAGTGTCTCTGGGACGGCTTCGCTCACCGTCCGGCAGTCGACGCGCCGTTGGTTTCTTTGAGCAGGTTAGCCGCGGTGCACGAGCAAATCGGCGAGAGAGTAGCTCAGGGCGGTCATCCCGTTCAACCGGGAGGCCAATGGCGTTTTATCGTCAGGTCGTGATTAAGGCCTCAATCAAAAAGATGACGGGTCATGGATATCAAAGCCTCCGTAAGCATTTGGACTACATTGAGCGTGACGGCACAGACGAGCGAGGAGAGCGGGCCAAGGCATACGGCAGGGGAGTAGAAGACTCTGATTTTGAGGGGGAAGGCGAAGGGCAGACAAAATCAATCAGCCGTTTTGCTGAGAGGTGCAAAGACGACAGACATCACTTCCGATTTGTTGTCAGCCCTGAAGATAGCTTGCGGCTACAAGACCTAACCGAATTCACCCAAGACCTCGTTCAACAAATGGAAATCGACCTTGAGACGAAACTCGATTGGGTTGGGGCTAATCATTACGATACGGGTCAACCTCACACCCATCTCGTGATCAGGGGCGTCAGAGACAACGGCAAAGACCTCGTCATTCCAAAAAAATATATCTCCCAAACGATGCGCCAACGTGCGCAGGATCTCGTTGAAATTGAGCTCGGCCCCGTCACGCAGATTGAAGGCCGTGTGCGGCTTGCGCATCAAGTCAATTCAGAGCGCTACACAGGGGTCGATAAATCTATTTCAGATGCGCTGGAAAACAATGAAATCGACTTGAGCCAACCGGTTCCGAAAGGCCGTATCTGGTATCGGCAATTGCAGGCGAAACGATTGCAAACATTAGACCGGATGGGACTCGCTGAAAAGCTGGGTTCGGGCCAATGGCGTTTAGAGCCTGACTTTGCCCAAACCCTTAGAGACATGGGTGAGCGCAACGATATCGTAAAAGCGATACATCGAAGCTTAAAGGAGGACGGCGTTCGGGTCGGTCTCGTGACGGAACGCAATCGCTTCGATCCGAATGACCGGACAGCAAAGCCGATTACCGGTTCAGTTAAACAATTTGGACGGCATGACGACACGCGCGAAGGGGGCTATATAATTATTCAATCTCTAAACGGCGAACACATCCATGCAAAGATAGCGGAAGATGAAACCTTTGAGACATTGCGCAAAGACCAAGTCGTGACCTTTCAACCACATCAGCAAGGGCCGCGAAAAATTGATCGCTCCATAGCTGACTTCGCAAATTCAAATGACGGAATATACAGCGAGGTGCATCACGTCACAGGAGGCGGGAATGTTTCACCTGCCTATGCGCAAGCCCATGTCAGGCGACTTGAAGCTTTAAGGCGGAAGAACCTCGTTTCCAGAAATCAAGATGGGACATGGCGAATCCCTCAAGACTATCTTCAACGCGCGTCGGAATATGAGACTCAAAGGGCGGAGCGAATGCCGACCGCTATCGCTCGGAGTAGTACGCAGACTTTGACTCAGATGGAGCGGGCGAGGGGGGTGACGTGGCTCGATGCGCGCCTTTCTGACACTGGATTGGAAGGAGTAGGCAAAACAAATATCCAGCAGGCACTGGCTAATCGCAAAGTGATTTTGCAGAAAATGGGCTTCAAGTTTTCTCAAGATGGGCAGTTGCCTGTGAGGTCTTTAGATAAGTTGAAAGCAATGGATATGAATGATGCCGCAGAGAAGCTGTCTGAGAAGTATAAAAAACCATATGCCGCATTGGGTAAAAACCGCTCCGTAGAAGGCGTTTACCGAGAAGCGATTGAAAGACCGAGTGGAAAGTTCGCAGTGATCGAACGCTCGAAAGAATTTACGCTTGTGCCTTGGCGCCCCGTTATGGAGCGGAGGCTGGGACGATCTATATCCGGCCGTGTTTCGGCAGGCGGTATTAGCTGGGATGTCGCAAAGCAAAGGGGGTTGTCGCGATGAAAAATAATCTATCTGCTTCGAAGAATAGGATCGGCGAACCGCATTACCCATATTTTTGGATTACAATGACCCTCAAGTAACGATAAACTGCTCCGACAAGGGGGAGTGAAGATGGTCGGGTTTATCAAAAAGTTATTCGGGTCTTCGCCAGATGATAAAAGGCGGGAAGACGGTTCTGAAAAGAAAAACCATAAAAATTCCAGTTCTGAAACTGAGCCAGATCTTTCGTCTGGTCGAGGTCCTGACCAATACTCACCCGGCGGAGAATATTTTGATTTGCTTCATCAGCAAGCAAATGCGGTAAAAGAGAAAGACTACCCGGCTGCCGCTCGAGCAGCTGGTGATAGTTTGCCGCTCATTCGGAACTGGCTCACTGATAGAACCTTCGATGGAGGCTTGGTGACCATAAGCATTCCCGCGCTTGCACAGGGTGGCACGATGATGGCACTATGCGGCGACGACAAGGGACTTTCAGATATAAGCGAATTAATTTCTGACTTCGACGCATTGCAGGCGTACCGGGAGGAAGCAGGCCAACATATTTCTGATAGGCATTTGTTTGATGTAATCCGCGGGGTCGTGAAGAAGAAGCCCGGCGTTCTACAAAACAAAATGAAAACCGAGACGGGGCACGAAGATGGCCGGAGACTGAGCCTTCTTATAAATTACCTGTCAAAGTCTGGTGAAATTATCCGAGCAAAGAAGGGGTCTACTTACAGCTTGTATATGGCTGACGCGGCGCTTCCGAAGTCGGCTTCTGAGGCGATTTACGTTGAGCCAAAGAGCCCGGGAAGTCACCGCGGCAAACAAAGGGCTAGGCGTCCAAAAATTCTTGATCTTAGTTCCGTCCCTATTGTCAAACTTCCTCCTTCTCCTAACTCATGGGAAAGCCCTGTCATTCTGCCTGTCACGAAGAATGCGTTTGATGATCCGCAAGGGGTTTGGAGAGAAATAGTCGTGACGGCGATTCCGAAGGACACTCGTCCTGATCCAGCGTTTCGAAAACACTATACGACGCAATCAGGCACGCTTTCTTTCGACGACCTCGCGAAATCAGAAATAAGCATTGGTGGACCCGGTGCTGTCATGATGAGCAACAGCGAAGGGACTGAGCTTTCGAAAGCTCCCTTACACCGCGATCTATACGCCATAGCTGTTCATCCGGAAGGGCAAGGTTTTGCCGTTCGCTCAAAAAGCAATATGCTAACTATTTACGATGGACAATTGAGGGTCGATTTCGAAACGGATCTTGGGATAATGCCCGAGGTGCTTGCCAATCGGCAACGCATGGAAATGCAGACTAGAGACTACCATACTGAGATACGAAGCATCGCTTTAACCCCCAATCGTGATAGATATTTAGTCACTCATATTGACGAAGCTTGGTGTGTTAATCGTGATGGGGACATCTGTTGGGGGTTGCGGATGCCTGAAACAGAGCCGAGGCAGTTCCAAGCTGCATCAATCAACTTTGGTACATCATCAGAAATCGAGCGCTCGTTGGAGGTGCTGGGTTTAAGAATGCCGGTAACGCCCGAAGAAATTCGGAGTTCGTATCGAAAACTGGCTCTTCAATTTCATCCGGACATTAATCCGAAAGGCGAAGAGAAGATGAAGGAGCTGAATCTGGCTTCAGAGCGACTCACCGGTTTGACAAGTGAAGAGCTGAGTGGCTCGGAGAACCTTCAGACTGTTGGAGAGAGTTCAGTCGTATTGACAATCACCATGTCCGGTCATGCAGATTGGATCTACGCCGCAGCGTTTTCAGGCGACGGTAAAACCTCGTTGATTGGAAGCTATGCAGGCCGTGTCGTCAGGGTCGACGAGAAAGGTACTCCGCTGACCGTGTATGACATCGCTTCTACACCGTCTCGGATCGTGGAGACCGAGTCGTATCTTTACGTGATGAGTTACACACGACTTTACGTCTTATCCGGAAGCAAACTGGTAGCGTTGGAAGACTGTCCGCCTAAGTGCGACCTTCTAGTGACAGATGGTATGGTGCTTCTCGTGGAAGAGAAAGGCGTGAGGGTTTTTTCGGAAAACGGACGGAAGATGGGAGTCGCACTTACAAAGGCACCCATAAGGAAAGTATATGTGTCAGAGGGTGATATTGTCATAGAAACCCGTACACATCGGGGGCGCTTCAAAGGATTGAAGCCTTCGATAAGCTGAAAACAAGCTAGTCCTTTAAATTTTCGGATTGTGCATTCGCGTCCAGACTTGGCGCTTAACAGATGATAGCGGTTTCTAGACCAGTTTGTCTCTCAGCATGTGGTTCATCTCCAAATAAGGTCCGATTTAATCTCCGTTTATAACTGGTCAACTCAGCGTACCTTTGAAGCTCATTTGAGATAATTGAATCTGTAAATTATCATACGCTTTCCGACCTATCTTATTTTTCCGTTTTCATCGACCCTAAGTCTCAAGATCAAATCTGAGGCTTTTCATGTCACCCAACTCAATTCTCATCGGCCAGGTCGGCGTCGTCTTTACGACGATAGGCACCGGTGTTTGGGGCGCTACGCAATGGGTCGCGAGTGAGTTGGGTTTCGACCCTTATTTGGGTGAGCCTTGGTTTCTCCTAAATGACACACCAGTTTACTATCCGTGGCGCTTGTTCGAATGGTGGTACGCGTTTGAACCTTACGCACCGGGCGTGTTTGCGCGAGGCGGGCAGATTGCCATCAGCGCATCTTTTTTGGGTGTCGTTTTTTCAGTCATCGGGTCTGTTTGGCGTGGCCGCAAAGCTAAAAAGCTGACGACATTTGGGTCATCGCGCTGGGCCAATGATAAAGATTTGAAACAAGCAGGTTTGTTCGAGACCGACGGTGTTTTCATTGGCCGCACGGATAAAAATTATATTCGCCATTCAGGTCCCGAGCATGTGATGACTTTTGCGCCGACGCGGTCAGGCAAAGGAGTCGGCCTTGTTATCCCGACTTTGCTCTCTTGGCAGCATTCAACAGTCGTTCACGATATTAAGGGCGAGAATTGGCAGACGACTTCCGGTCATCGATCAAAGTTTTCACATTGTATTTTGTTTGATCCAACTAACCCGAAATCTGCAAAATATAATCCACTCTTGGAAGTGCGTAAGGGCCGTAATGAGGTTCGCGATGTTCAAAACATCGCTGATATTCTGGTTGATCCTGAAGGGGCTTTAGAGCGCCGCTCTCATTGGGAGAAAACAGGTCATGCTTTGCTTGTTGGAGCAATTTTACATGTTCTCTACGCAGAGGAGGAGAAAACACTCGCCCGCGTTGCTTCATTTTTATCTGACCCCGCCCGTACTTTTAAAGAAACGCTCATAGCGATGATGTCTACCAATCACCTCGGCTGCGGCGTTGCAGCCACCCCTAAAGTTCATCCCGTCGTTGCCCAGGCGTCTCGAGAACTCTTGAATAAGTCTGAGAATGAGCGCTCCGGTGTGCTCTCAACGGCGATGAGCTTTCTGGGATTGTATCGAGACCCAACTGTGGCCGAGGTGACCGCCTCTTGTGATTGGCGCATTGAAGACTTGGTGGGCGCTGACAAACCTGTCTCACTTTACCTTGTTGTGCCGCCATCTGACATTTCAAGAACCAAGCCTCTTGTACGCCTAATACTCAATCAGATTGGTCGTCGCCTGACTGAGAAACTTGACGGAGACATTGACGGCAATGCTCGTCGACAAGTCTTACTCATGTTGGACGAATTTCCGGCACTCGGACGCCTAGAGTTTTTTGAAAGCGCACTCGCTTTTATGGCGGGATATGGTTTGCGAGCTTTCCTCATCACGCAAAGCCTCAATCAAATCGAGAAAGCTTACGGCCCTAACAATTCAATCCTCGACAATTGCCATGTCCGGGTAGCTTTTGCGACCAATGACGAGCGGACTGCGAAACGTATTAGCGATGCGCTGGGGACTACAACTGAAATGCGGGCCATGCGAAATTATGCAGGTCATCGCCTCGCGCCTTGGCTCAGCCATGTGATGGTGTCTCGGCAAGAAACTGCGCGTCAACTTTTAACGCCGGGCGAAGTCATGCAGCTACCAAGTGAAGATGAGATCGTGCTCGTCTCCGGCGTGCCGCCCATTCGCGCGACCAAGATACGTTACTACTCTGATAAAAATTTTAAAACCCGTGTTTCGCCGCCGCCAGTCTTGAATGATCCTGATTCTTCCTATGGCGATTGTCCCCCGATGCGCGGGGATGATTGGGGCCGTGTAACAGCAGATGTTCACAACGACCTTTCGAAGTTTTCAAAAGCCGAACTTAACGAAAAGAACGAAAATTCTGATGGCGGCAAAGAACGTAAGATTGAACCCGTGCACGAGACCACGTCCGAGCCTGAGAAAGAGCCGGTGGTTTCATTCGGTGACAATGAAGACGAGGATCAAAATCAGTCCTTGATGCCCGCTAATATCGCACGGGACGCTGATGCGATTGACCGAGCGACGCCCGGAGAAAACTTTGGAGGGATGTCATAATGACTACAAATCTCAAACGTATCACAGCCTACACTTCGGCTTCGCTTCACAAGCGTCTCGAAATTGCGACCTCGCATCCAAAGTTGAGTAAGTCCGAAGTCATAAACAATGCGCTGGAACTTTATCTTTCGGCGGAGGCTGAGGCTGCGCGGAATAATCCGATCCTACGCCGTTTAGACCAAATGGTTCGCGAGCAAGAGAACTTGCGTCAACGTATTATCGTTCTCACGGAAGGCCACGCGCTTTTTGTACGCTATTTTCTCACAATGGTCTCGCCGCCTCGAGCTGAAGAACGCAAGGCGAGCCGCGCTCAAGGCGAGACTCGCTTTGGGGCATATCTCAAGTCTTTGAAGATAATCCTCGGGAATAAGAATCGCCATCTCTTCAACGGTATTGAAGATGCCTTCCTTGCTGAAAATGACTTCTTCACAGATGCGGAGCTGGATGCTTTGGAGGTGTCTCCTCCGTCAGACAAAGGCGGGAGTTTATCATGACACAACGGAACGCCCAAAGCCGGTCTCGCACTGACACGATGTTACGCAGTGCCTTCGGTTCCGTGATCTGTAACGCTCTTGCTGACCCAAGCGTTGTCGAAATCATGCAAAACCCGAATGGTGAATTATGGATTGAGCGGGCCGGAGTAGGGCGCCGGTCCCAAGGTCAGGTTCTTGAGCCAGAAAAAGCAGAACGGATTATTCGGCTTATCGCGTCTTTGTCGGGATTTGATGTCACGCGTGAGCGGCCTATCGTGAGCGCCGAGCTTCCAATTGGCGGACAACGGTTCGAAGGGGTTTTGCCGCCTGTCGCTTTGCAGCCATCATTTGCCATTCGCGTACCTGCTGCGCGCGTTTTTAAACTTGGTGATTATGTCAGCAGCGGCGCATTGAGCGAGGCTTCTGCTAATGGATTGCGCCGTGCTGTAAAGGCGCGGCAGAATATTCTCGTGGTAGGCGGAACAGGGTCCGGCAAAACGACGCTGACCAATGCGCTTCTCGCGGAAATCGCGAATGAAGATCACCGCGTCCTCCTTTTGGAAGACACGCGTGAGCTCCAATGCGCGGCAGAGGATTGCGTATCCCTTCGCACGCAGCCAACCGTTCCCATGCGCGAGCTCGTGCGTTCGACCCTTCGTCTTCGCCCTGACCGCATCGTCGTCGGCGAGGTTCGCGGCGGTGAAGCGCTCGATCTTCTGAAAGCTTGGTCGACCGGTCATCCCGGCGGCGTTGCAACCGTTCACGCCAATAGCGCTGCAGACGGACTTGACCGTCTTGAGCAGCTTGTCGGCGAAGTCGTGGCGAATGTGCCGCGCAAACTCATCTCCGCAGCGGTTAATCTTGTTGTCGGGATCGAGAATCACGGAGGGGTCCGGCGTGTTACGGACATTCTCGAAGTTCTCGGATGTGATGGAGAAAACAGAACCTATCGGCTGAGGCCCATGGTTCCTGACCCTCCATAACGTCACTCACTGAGGCCTAAGCCTCAAACTCTTAACCCACAAAACCCAACATTTAAAAAGGAGTCAATTTT
>Ga0209831_1003714_pt1 | contig 12410 bp, 10 predicted proteins | sample Maine_Asex4_meta_FD_187451 | JGI IMG/M metagenome (GOLD analysis project Ga0209831, IMG submission 187451) | Marine algal microbial communities from Maine, USA - Maine_Asex4_metaG (SPAdes) (version 2) | ecosystem: Host-associated > Algae > Red algae > Unclassified | place: Maine, USA | collected...
TGGGATTGTCAGGATTCTGCTCTACTGCTTTCTGATGGAGCACTGGAATTTTAGCAGAGTAAGTCATGCCATAAGTGGCAGGATCCATCGCTAAGTATCCAGTTAACAACATACCTTCCAGTGTGGTTATTTCTGAATTCTCCGGAGATCGGTCATGGGCTATCTGAACTAAAGACTTTGCTTTTTCAAGTGTTGATTCGCGCTTGCTTAAGTCTTTGATCTCAAATGAACTGGTAATGAGAATATTTGCTGCATGATACACAGGAATCCAGTTATCTGACTCGGCTTGAGCGATTCTTTCGAAGAGAGCGACTGCTTCCGTAGACTTACCTTCTTCCCAAAGGCTGAATGCTTTTTGCATGCCTTGCTCATATTTAGATTGGGCATTCAGTGTGATGCAAGTTATGGTAATGATGATTGTTAGTATTATTATATTTTTCATATTCATTGATTTCGAATTTTAATAGTATGCTTAATGCGCATCTTTTTGTTTATAAAATTATCTGAGATATATAAACTTAATATTTGCCTCGCCGGCGGGCTTTCATTTTTGTCTTGAAACAAAAACGAAACAAAAAATTCAAGGCTGTTTTCATTTTTTAACGGTCAAAAAAATTAAAATTTCTAAACAGAATTAAACTCGCCTGCAGCTCAAACAAAATCCTGTTTTTAACGAAATTTAAATTTGTTTGACCTAAAATGAAAAATGCCGTTTTCAAGAAAAATTTGATTTTAATAATTTCATTTTGTATTGAATGATCCCATTGTCTAAAATTTTATGAGTTGCGTTAAGTTCGAACCACTCACAGTGAATACAGCATCTGACCATTTAGGTGGACCAAATTTTCCTAAGGCACCATTAGAACAAGCGAAGGCTTCTTTGGGGATACCCAGCCAATTTGAGTCCATTTCGCCATTATCATTTTCATCATGAAAAATGGATATGGCATATTCTCCATCTGGGATACTTTCGAATGTGACATTGGCTTTTCCATTTCTTACAAGACTTTTCGTGGAATAGTCTGTACTTTTCAGCCAATCTTTTTCATCACTGTATAAGGCAATAAATAGTTTCCCTTTGTCAGAAGATACACCTGATATATCGATGGTGATCGCAGTGTCGTGATCCTGGTGTTCACTTTCCTGAGCGATGGCATGATACATGCACCCGAGAAGGATTAGGATGCTGATTTGAATTGATTTTGTCATGGTATTTTATTTTTATTTTATTTTAGGTAATTGATTTCTGTCATTGACTTTCATTATGATCCCATTCGGTTTCGTAATAAATAATTATTTACGTCATGACCTCTTAAAGGTTATTTAATTGATTTTTAGATTTGTCTTTGCTGATGGTCCAGAAGAAGCCGACAAAGAAAAACTGATTGTCAAAAGGCCTGATCTGTCTACCTGGATAGAGATCCATTTCATTCTTCTGATTCCCATATTCGAATCCATATTCATTGTCAAATCCTGGAGCATTCGCGACGGATATATAGAGTATTTTTTGCTGCGAGATCAGATAGGACCAGCCTAAGCTGATGTCATGGTAGAATCCTGATCGGTCGGTCATGAATCCTTCGGTATTAGGATTGTCATAAGGTCTGCCACTTGCCATTCTGTAAGTCACTCCCAGCTGAGAATTCAGATTAGGGATCCAGATCTTTGAGACTATTGATAGATTATGGTCTGTAGAATATCTGGGAGTCGCAGCAGTCGGATAGTCTTTATATGTACGCTTATTTTCGAGCCAGCTGTATGATACCCAGAAGTCTACATTATCGATGATCTGATTGGCTCTCCAGAAGAAGTCCATACCATAGGCGTATCCATTTCCTTCATTGGATACATTGATAAATGAATTATTGACTTCGTCATACCTCACTAAGTTTTGGTAGTTTTTATAGTAGCCTTCTATTCTTAAAATTTGGTTCTCTGTCTTTCGATTGTAATTGACTAAGAAGTGCTGTGCTTTTTCTTGTCCGACAGATTGATTAGAGTATAATAGATCAGTATTTATTTCTTGAGAAAATAGACCCGCTGCTGCGCTAACCTGACTGTATTGGTCTATTTTCTGAGCTATCGTGATGCGTGGTAGAAAACTATACTGCTGGAGCAAGGTGTTATACTCAGTCCTGAGACCAGTCTTTATCGCTAAGTCCTGAGAGAAAAAATAATCAGTCTCTATATGTGCACCTATGATTTGTCTGCTGATCTGATCTTCATAAATTGGCGATTCTTGGCTGAATGAGATATCATCTTTTTGATGGACGGCGTCAACACCATAGTTCGCTATGAAGTGATCATTGAAGATTGTTTTAAATGATAGTCTGCCATGCATGCCCATGAGTCCTTTATCTAATTGATCAGATTTTCTTAAGACGATCTGATCATCATTATAGCCTATGCTGAAGCCAGCAGTCATAGATGTTTTTTCATTAAGGAAATGCATGTAAGTATTATTACTATAGATATCTGCGTTTTTGATTTCCACTAATTCATCTGCTTGACTATCTATATTCTCAGTGTTGAGTCCGAAGCCCCCATGATCTCCAGCTATATAACTTTTAAAGAGACCTTTATCAGTCTTATAGCGATATACAGCTTCTCCTGAAAAGCCTGAGTAAGGCTCAGTCCAGTCTGCTCGTGAAGGCACGAGCATGTTATAAGCACTTAAGTCCGTATATGATGCGCTGATGCTGATGGATTGGCGATCACCTTTCTGTATGTGTCCTATGCCGAAACCTACAGTCATGATATTAATATTAGTCTCTGTATCATTCGGCTCATCTATGGTAGACATATCTAAAATACCTGACAGAGCCTGTCCAAATGCTGTCGAATATCCGCCCGTTGAAAAGCTGACACCTTTAAATAAAAATGGGGAGTATCTACCTCTGGATGGTATGCCATTAATGGTTCTGGAGTACGGTGAAAATACCTTCATACCATCGATGTAAATATTTGTCTCGCGCGCTTCACCACCTCTGATGAACAGTCGTCCATCGTCAGCATTGGATTGAGTACCAGGAAGCGTCTGCATGGCTGCTATGACATCACCCATAGACCCTGCTGTCGTGACCACATCCATAGGCGTCATGACAGCCAGTTTAGAATTATCTCCCGCCTTAAATGTGCTGGCGGAAATTTCTACTGCATCCAGTGTCATTGCAGATGCTCTCAGTTTTATCTCTATATTCTCTAATGAGGAAATAGCACTGATTATGGTTTTTGACTCATATCCCAGATAGGTGATTGAGAGTGTTATTTCTCCTTCTTCTGAACTTTGAAATTCGAAATAGCCATTAGTGTCGGTGACCGTGCCATCGTATGTCCCTTCGATGAATACATTAGCGCCAATAATGGCGTCATTTTTATCTGAGACAATTCCAGAGATCGTGGTCTGAGCCATTAATGAAGTTACACAGCTTATTATGATTAGTATGGAATGAATTTTTTTCATATATCTTTTTGTAACCCTAAGAATATCAGCTACCGTAAAAAATTTAGTCATCTACTACCGTGTCTAATTATCTACTTATAGACATTTTATATTGATTTTTGTATTGATACAAATATGGACTAAGCCATCATGGTGCGAAAGAATGAGTTGACGAACTGTCGAAAGAGTCTGCTGAACTGTCAGGGATGACTCGAAGCGTAGCTGAAAGACCAAATACCTCAATTTCATCAATGTCAAAAATGACTATTGCCAGAAACGAAAAAGGCTCAAAATAGCCCACTACACCTATCCGACGTACTTTTAGATTGGTGGAGATAGAAGAGATAGCTGAATCTTAGTCACGATCTAACTTTTGAAAGCGAGTCTGGATTATTGAGAAATGGTTCTTCTAATTTATAATGAATAGTCATGAATTAGCTTAATGGCAATTACATTTGAATGCATAAAATAATAGAAAGATTACTGATCTTACCAATAAAATTTGAAAATGGTATATACCACTATAAGTATTAGATCACGACTGTTGCTAATTTTTCTCCTAACTATCGCAGGGAGCGTAAGTGCTCAAGAGAAATTAGACTCCTTAGAAAGCGTTTTAGAAAATGATATAACACCACGAGAGCAAATCTTAACTCATAACAGAATCGCCCGTATACATATTAATCGAGATACAACTCAGGCCCTGTACCATCGAGATAAAATGGACTCAATATCGATGATGCATAATGATACATTGGGTAAGTTTTTAGTTGCGGTGATGAGTCATATTCATTATTTCAGTTTAGGCAATTATGAGATGTCCGAAAGCTTGCTCTATGAGCAATTGGTCCTTGCCGAGATGATGAAGCGAGATGATTTTATAACGGGAATTAACTATGAATTAAGTCTTGTGAAACGTAATCTTGATCAACTCGACAGTGCAGTCTACTATGCAAATAGATGTTATCGATTAATAGAAGAAAATCCAAAAGTACCATTGTTGAATAAAGTCATGACCTTAAATCATTTGGGGTCACTTAGTCAGCAAGCTTATCATTATGAAGAGGCACTAACTTATTATTTTAAGGCTGACTCGCTGTCACATGACGTAGATTTATATCAAATTTCTAATCACAAAGGGGCTATTAATTTATCTATTGGAGGTGTCTATCTGAAGTTAAAAGACACACTTAGTGCCAAGCGGTATTATAAAAGAGGTCTGACCCAATATAAGATACTTGATAACTATATAGGCCAGTCCAATGCCTACCAAAAGCTTGGAACTATAGCACATTTCGATACTCAAGATTCTACCTTGTACATGTATACCAAAGCAAGTGAGATGGCGGAGCAAGTAGGCAATGCAGGACTGATGGGCTCAGCGCAAAGTAGTATAGGTGACTATTGGTTAGAGAGAGGTGAGACTGATAAAGCACTTGATTATTATAATAAAGCCTATTCTAAATATGAAGAGATAGATCGTAAAAGTAGTCTTGCAACTACAGCTATGCGCATGGCTAAATTAGAAGAAAAGCGAGGGAACTACTACCGAGCTTTACAGCTCGTAAAAGACGCGAGTCTTTATTATAATTCAACTGGAGATCTGTCAGGACTGCATGCCATTAACTACTCTCAAGGAACACTTTTAGAATCACTGGGGAGACATAAAGAAGCAGTGCCGCTTATCTTGAAGGCCTATGACCTTAAAGATTCGATGAATGATGCGATATACAATAAGGATGTCAAAGAACTTCAACTGAAATATGAAACCTCGCTCAAGGACCAAGAAATACTAAAGCAGAATATACAGCTTAAAGAAGAAAAGAGTCAAAGAAAAAATTTGTGGATTTTGTCTGGTCTGCTTCTGGTGATTGGAATTCTTGTTTTTGTATTTATGAGAAATCGAATACTGTATAACAAAGATTTATCAGAGAAAAAATCACAGCTGCAATCCCAAAAAATAGACCAATTAGAAAGGGAAAAAAAGATACTGAGCATGAATGCGATGATAGAAGGACAAGAGGTAGAACGGACAAGAATAGCAAAGGATCTTCATGATGGCCTTGGGGGACTGCTTTCTACGGTGAAAGCTCACTTTAGTAATATCCAGAGCGAGATCAGAAAGATAGATAAAATGAATGTCTATCATAAGGCCAATGAGCTGGTAGACGAAGCCTGTGATGAGGTAAGGCGTATTTCTCATAATCTCATGCCAGTCGCATTAAGATTAGATGGGCTGACCTTAGCTGTGGAGCACCTGGGAGAAGAGATGGAGGCGGCACATCCATTTTCAGTGTCGGTAGAAGTGATCGAATTCAAGACTCGAATGGAAGAATCTCAGGAAGTATTTGTCTATCGGATCATTCAGGAAGCGCTTAATAATATTATCAAGCATGCTGATGCTAATAAAGTCTTAATCCAACTATCTGAAACTTCGGAGGAGTATAACTTTATTGTAGAAGATGACGGCATTGGGTATGACCCATTACACATAGAAGCAGGGCTGGGGCTTAAGTCTATGCAGTCGAGAGTGGACTTTCTTAAAGGAAGCCTGGATGTAGATACCAGAGAAGGAGTCGGGACGACTCTTTCTTTTCATATACCTAAGAAATGAGTGAATAATGTTGATAAAAGCCTCAGTGACATTTCTTATTTTTCGATGATTCATAATGCACCTTATGGATTGTAAAATCAGTAGAGATGTTCTTAAAAAAGGTTTTGATAAAAAGGAAGTCATTGTATCAGTAAGACCCATCATATCATATATGACACAGATACTAACTTCTATATACACTGCTGATCCCAATCACTGACATCTTGTACATAGTAAAAAAGGAAGGTCTCTGGCGGACCTTAGGGTGAAAGCGCATGCCATTAAAGACCAAGCCATGGTCATTATAAAAGAAGATAAGGTAACAGCTTTAAATTCGATTAAAATAAAAATCCCAAATGTATGTGACAGTATAGAAGTTGCTTGGATTAATGACCACAAAATGGTTGAACAGTTGGAGATTAAATTTAGCTGTGGTAAATAAAACACAAATCTTATTGAGCCGTGTCAATTACATATTGTACCAAATGTTTACATTTGACGAAAGTATAATAGAGATATGCCTGACTACGATTTGAATGATCCTACAGATCTAGATATACTAAGAGGACAGTTCAATATGATCTCAGCTGATGAGTGGGAAGAATACATAGAGATTGCCGAAGAACGACAAATAGGATATAAAAATATCAATATTCTGAAGACTGCGCAGCGAAAGGCTGGCATAGCAAAGTACCTCAGCCCTAAAGTGATTAATTGGATGCTGTCATTAGTAGAGCAGTTAGATACTGAGGATGATGAAGAGGAATGATTTACTATAGCTGCGATTGTAATGATTTTATCTAGCAATTACAATAATCTATATGAAGCCAAATATATTATTGATTGTCTTTGTGATATCTTTCATATCATTAGCGCATTGTCAAAAGGGTACACTCAAGGATGATTTATTCAAAAGATCTAACATTCTACTTATAATCGCTGATGATCTCGGCTACACTGATCTGGGTTGCTACGGCAGCGAAATCAATACTCGTCACATTGACGCATTGGCTGATTCAGGACTTAGACTCAGCTCACTATGTATTGCACCGAAATGCTCACCGGCACGTGCCATGTTGCTGTCAGGTGTAGTCGCACATAGAAATTGATTTGGAACGATGGCAGGGGACTGGTCTGATAAATAACGTGGACAGAGAGGTTATGAAGGTCACTTGAATTTTGATGTGGTTTACGTTTCCCCAGATTATTACAAGTTGTTGGTTATCATACTTCTATAGCTGGGAAATGGCTAATAATTCATTTTACCCAAGCTCGCAGACAGAGTGTGTCGGAGATGATCCCATAAAAGCAAGCACCTATGGTCTCTCTAAGCTAAAAATAGTCGCTGCTAATCTGGTGGACTGGACCACGAAAGCTGGAGAAGACTATGCTGATCTGGAAGAGCTCTATGGAGAACTGATCAGTGCCTGGACTAGGTATTGCGGTCATGTGATAGGCAACATTGGCGGCGTCTATGAGCTAAGAAGAAATACTGATGAAGCTGGCGTGAGTTATATACATACGCCTAATGAAGATCAGCAAGCTGCTATGGCATTTCTTGTAGATCATGTATTTACCACACCAGAGTGGTTACTGCAGGAAGAGATCATTAATAATATAGGACCTGATGGCACTGCAGATAAAATTAGAAGTCTTCAAATCAGCCAGCTCAATCGCCTACTTACTAAGAGTAGACTAGAACGCATGATCGATAATGAAGCGATCAATGGAGGTAAAGCATATAGTGTGTCAAGGATGATGGAACAGCTGAGATAAGGAATCTGAGCTGGATGGTTCTGCAGCCATAGTTACCTATCGTCGTAATCTTCAGCGAGCACATGTGATGCGGCTTCATAAATTAATAGAGCAGAATAAGGATGACTGGTCAGATATTTCTGCTGGTGCCAGAGCAGAGCTTAGAATGATTCAATCCATCGCTATTGGAGCGACAGACCAGTATCAATCAGGCATAGCTAAGTATCACTTGTAAGATATTGATCAAATGGTAGATAAGATATTAGATTTGGATTGACCAAGAGTACTTACTTTAAATTCTTTTGACCAATCATAGATCTCAATACTCATTTTAATTAATGTGATATGTAGCTTCTAATCCTAAGGAGATCGTTCTTAAGTTAATTTTATAATGTGCATTTGACTGAGATACATTATGATGAAACTGCCTGAGTTGTGTTCGAATTCCAATATGAAAAAGATTGCCGATTTTTTTCGAAATTGATCCAGAAATCGAAAAGCCCTTTATGGTTAAATCATTAGAACTATACAAGTCCTTTAAGTCATTCGTTATTATATTCTGTTCATCTACTAAATACCCGGTATAGTTTTGCTGTAAATTAATGATTGGCGATAGTGATAGGCCGTAAGTCAATCGATTGGTAAAAGCATATCCTAAGGATGGCATAATCGTAAGATTAGAATATTCATTATAATTCAGTGCTTCTTGCGTTATTGTTTTATTGACAACTTGTTCATTGGATATGAATTCTCCTTGGAAAGAAAATGCTTCATCATTGATAAAAGTCTCGGTCATTGAAACTGTGTTATCTATTTTAAATTTTTCGAAAAAAGTAGAATGTTCAATTCCTAATCCGAAAATAAGTCCACTATGATGTTGAGCAGATAATATCGCGCCAAGACTATATCCCGGTAATATGCTAGTCAATTCTTCTATTCTATTACCATAGTTTGATAGATTGGTTTGTGATTTAAAATTATAATCAGCTATAGCATAGCTATTAATTATAATTTGCAATTTTTTATTATTTTTCAATCTACTGTTTAAATTATCTATTTGTGGATGACGATCGATTGTTTGAAAGGGGTAACTTATTTGAGTGAATAATCGATCTAATGAAGGAAAATATAAATTTATATTTTCTTCAAGATGTGGTGTAATTTGTCCTATTTGTTTTTGTTTGATTTCTTTATTTGTCTGATCTAATACTGATGAATTTTTTAATTTAGTGCCTTGATTATATTCTACTTGACTTTCATTATTATCTTCAAGAACTAAGGGTTTAATAATTTTTTTATTTGATTCATTATTATTTAGAAGAGGATTGACATTGGATTCATGATTTAATTTATTTTCTAAGGCAGCGATCGGAATATCTATTTCACTATTAAGATTGCTTACGGTAGAAGGTGTTTGTTTGTCTTTACGATTGATATGATTAGGCTGAAGACTTATGTCTGAATTAATGTTATGACTCGAAGTCCCATTTGTAATTTCCTGGTTAAAAACAGGTGTTTTCTCGCCTTTTGGTGTTTTTAAATGGTCATCACCTTCAGCTATTGTATTCTCTTGATTTAAAGGTATTTTAGATGATGTAATATTTTCTAAAGATCTTGTGTATTCTATTTGACTGACGTTATAATTGTCAGAATTTGATTGGTGTATGTAGATCGAGCCTAATCCAATAACAGATAGTATCATGAGCAGTGAAAATAGAAAAATAAGGATTCCACTTTTTTTCTTTTTCTTAGGAAGTCTTGACTCAAGTTCAGTCCACAAAGCATCTTTATCTTTGATGACTGTATTGCTATTCAGCTTCTGATGTAGTTTATTTATATGATCTTCTCGCTCCATGGCAGATTATTTTTTTTAAATGTGATAATATCCTCTTTGAGCTTTTTTCTTGCTCTTAGATAGTATGATCTTGAGGTCGCCTCTTCCACACCCAGCAAAGCTGCTATCTCTTTGTGCTTGTATCCATCGACCACCATATTGAATACAAGGCTGTGCGGTTTTCCTAATTTTTTAATGAGCTGAATTAAATATTCTGCTTCCAGATTTTCAATAGTTTCATCATTATATCCACTATCTAAAACATATAGATCATCAGTGAGGACTAATTTTTTCTTCCTTAAAAATGCCAAACATTGATTGATGGTAATTTTAGAGATCCACGATTTAAAATGACCGCGATTAGGATCGAATTGATTTAATTTTCTAAATATAATTTCAAATGACTCTAAGAATATTTCTTTAGCATCTTGCTTCTGATCTATATACCTAAGAGTTAGATTCATAATATAGTCTGCGAAGTGTAAGAACAAGGCATTCTGAGATACCCTATCATTCTTTCTGCATTTTTTTATAATCTTATCTATGTCTTTCAACCCGTATTAAATTTATATAGGACTTAAATTACTTATCTGAGATAGTGATTTCAGTCGCGCACTGACTTGTATTTTCATTATTATCTGTGACTTTTAGTATCGCAGTAATTGTCTTACCTATATCAGCTGATGTAAATTCTACAGTCTCTGAGAAATTCTCTTCTGTACAGTCCTGGTTACACTGATCAGCTCTGGCTATGAGAAGTGATAATGTCTCAGGACAAGACGTGTCTACTGAACCAGAATCGATATCCAGTGCAAATATTACTGTAGGCTCATTAGTTTCTATTTTTATAGAGATTTTATCTAAACATACAGCGGCAGGTGGTACCTCATCCTTAATAATAATCGTACTCGAGCATTCTTGTTCGGCACCACTGGCATCAGAATATTTTATGGTATAATTAAAGGGCTCGGCGATGGAAGAGGAAAAGTCAATATCTGGAAAGGATTCACTAGAGGTTGCGACATCATAAGTGGATTCATTAAGTGATAAAACGAAATTGCTAAATGTTGATGCATCATTATCAAAAAGTTCTTCTGGACTGAACGAAACACTGCACGCGAACGGCTGTACAGATAGTTCTATGTTCTTACAATCTGTTTGACTAACTAAAGCAATAGAACTCAATTCAGGTATTGACACGTCACCAAATTTAATTTCTTTCCTCGGATAGCCTTCTTTTATTATTTCTATGGTTCCTGCTAACTGTCTTTTAACTTGTACCTTATATTCACCAAGGCTATTAGAGAAAGTCTGATTGATGACTATGCCTGCTTCATCTCGGATCGTTATTTTAGATGCAGTAATTTTATTATTTGCATCATCGATTACCGTCCCACTTAGTATAAAACTCTCATTTGATTGAGCAATACTAAATAATCCTAATTTATTCAATACGACAGTAGACGCATCTTTAAAGAAGAGTGCTTCGTCCAATACCCATTGAGCAGTCTTTTCATTAAAATGCCAAATATTAAATGCTGTAATATCTATTTCAGTATTAAGTGATACTTCATAAGTTTTCTCAGGAAATAAAGTAATTGACTCTTGATTTGAATCAGTTAGATTAATTTGAAAAGCCATTTGATGATTTAGGTGGACTGATTCCTTTTTTCCATTAATTCCATTATATGGAAGTAGAGAATTAGATTTAAGTTCATTCACATTTAATGAATTCACTTTAGTTGATACCTGACTGTTCTGGTCATTATTGATTGCTTCTGATGGAATACTAAATGTAATGTTATCATCATTATACGAAACTTGTTGATCTTCTTCCAGGACGGAATTAAAGCTTTCTGACATAAGCACTTCAGTAAATTGAACAAGACCTTCCTTTGTCTTGAGCACTTTGAATGAATTATTATGGATTGGAGAATAAAATGTTAATAGAGTTTTTTCTTCATTAACTTTTACATCTTCTAAATTGAACTCGCCGTCACTATTTGTCAGGCTCTGAGCCAAAACCAGATTATCAATGCTCAGCTCTACAACGACATTAATTAGTGGATTTTCATTTAGGTCAATGACAGAACCGCTAATCGTAGATGAGACTAATTTTATTGTCTCACTTTCTTCTTCCACTTCTTCTTCTTCAGTAATATTAATATACTCTTCTTCGCATGCACTGATCACAAATAGGAAAATTAGAAGAATTATGGCTTTTATTATGTTCATCATTTTATTGTGATATTTTAAATGAGAAGTGATTTACTATAGAAAACAGGACTGTTACACATATTATAATAGTAAATCACTTCAATGTAACAATAGCTTAAAGTGTCATTAAATTACCAGTCTGTACTTGACCAAGCTCTGTTACTATTCTATAGACTAATATGCTTGTATTGGTATAGAGATCTGTTACTAATCCTGCTTGAAAATCGATAATAGCTATCGTTCTTTTGATCTCTATTAGATCAGATCCTTCTTTAAGAATCTCATCTGCTAAGTGCCATCCCACTAAATAGTCATTAGATTCAGGATCTAATCCATTTTCTGCAATCATTAGGTCAAAAGCATCAGCATATGATTGCGTTAGTTCATTATGGACATCTGCAAATGTTCGATTATCAAATTCTACACTCGCTTCAATTTGAAATGTTGAAAAATCGATTGGAAATCCGGCACAGCTTGCTGCTTCTGTTTGTTGGCTGATACCATCAGTGTGTGTATGTCCATTCTGATTGACTTCTTCGTTCCCATCTGCTCCTATTTTGTCATCTATG
>Ga0209831_1003716_pt1 | contig 12403 bp, 8 predicted proteins | sample Maine_Asex4_meta_FD_187451 | JGI IMG/M metagenome (GOLD analysis project Ga0209831, IMG submission 187451) | Marine algal microbial communities from Maine, USA - Maine_Asex4_metaG (SPAdes) (version 2) | ecosystem: Host-associated > Algae > Red algae > Unclassified | place: Maine, USA | collected...
TTTTGAATCTTATTAAGGGAACTGTGTCAAAAATACTAAACTACCAAACAGGGCTTTCAAAGGAAACAATTAGAAATCTATCTAATAAATTTAAATTAAACCAAGAAGCATTCAACAGACCCTACAAGCTTAAAAATCCAATTAATCGTAAATATAAGAATGCGGCATTAATGAATACACAAAAGAAAATTGGAGCTGTGGCCTAAATAAAGACTCCTCTTGACAAGGAACACTTTATATAGTAGAATAAATACAATTAAATAATGAAGCCTATTTCCCTCTCGACAATCACTATTATTTATTGACAAATCACGCCAAACAAAAGAAAAAAATAGGTGTCTGGATTTCTACCTCCTTGGTACTGGGCAATATGATTGGTTCTGGTATTTTTCTTCTACCCGCTAGTTTAGCAGCTTATGGAGGGATCAGTATCATCGGCTGGATCATTGCTTCTATCGGTGCCCTACTCTTAGCAAAAGTCTTTGCTGATCTCTCAAAACGAATTCCAAAGTCTGGTGGGCCCTATACTTATACCAGAGCTGGGTTTGGTGACTTTGCAGGTTTTCTAGTGGCATGGGGATATTGGATATCTATATGTGCGACTAATGCTGCCATCACAGTCGCTATGCTCAGTTATCTGACTGTCTTTATTCCAGCACTTAGTGACTCAGTCATGCTGTCTATAACTACTGGGCTTGGTACCATTTGGTTCTTAAGCTGGATAAATACCAGAGGGATTCAATCAGCAGGCAGGATACAATTAGTGACAACGATTCTAAAAGTACTTCCTCTATTTCTAATTTCTGTGATCGGAATTTTCTACGTCGATTTGTCTAATCTTGGTTCTTTTAACATCAGTGGCAAAAGTAATCTACTGGCAATAACAGAGACTGCTACCTTAACTCTTTTTGCATTTCTCGGACTAGAATGTGCGACAATCCCTGCAGAAGACATTCAGAAAGGCAATACCATTTCTAAAGCTACTATGCTCGGCACATATCTGGCGATTGGTATTTATATTCTTAGTTCTATCGTTCTGATGGGTTTGATCTCGCCAGAAGAGCTACAGTATTCTAAAGCACCTTTTGCAGATGCAGCAGCTTTATTATGGGGAGAAAGCGCACGTTACATCGTCGCAGCGGGAGCTGTAATCTCTACCTTTGGCGCACTAAATGGATGGCTACTCATGCAAGGGCAAATCCCAATGTCAGCTGCTAGGGACAAGTTATTCCCCAAGCCTTTTGGTAAAGTAAATGATGCTGGTAGTCCTGCAGTAGGCATTATCATTTCCAGTATCATTGTTTCTATCATTATGATATTGAATTTTTCAAAGGGCTTTATTAAAGCATTTGAATTTATGATCCTATTGAGTACTTTGACTGTGTTAGTGCCTTACCTATTTTCATCTGCGACACATATATTATTATCGCGAGATACTTCTGATCGATGGTATTGGCTGACAGGACTGTTGGCATTTATATTCTCACTATGGGCTGTTATCGGATCGGGTTCAGAAGTTGTATTTTGGGGCTTTGTACTATTGATGTCAGGCCTACCTGTCTATATCTTTATTAAAATTAAATCGGAAGGCTAATGACAGTCTTTATAAATCATCTACTTTATGCCCTCACATTCTGACTATGGCTTCCTGAAGAAAGTCTTTATTAAATCCCCTGAAGCTGCTTTCATTAATCAAGAACATATCGATAAGCAATGGGAAGAATTGAATTATTCTTCCAGGCCAGAGTTAGATAAAGCCATCGAAGAATACAAACAGTTTGAATCATTACTTAGCATTCATGGCGCAGAGCTACTCTATTTTTCAGAAAATGACTCCGTCAGTATAGACTCTCTATACTGCAGAGATGCGACCATCGTAACGGACCACGGTGTAATCCTTTGTCAGATGGGTAAAGCACAACGAATCCCAGAATCCTCTGCTTGTCAAGCTGACTATGAGTCTTATGGTATACCAGTCTTAGGTGAAATCAAGTCACCAGGCACCATCGAAGGCGGTGATGTAGCTTGGGTCGATCAACATACACTCGCTGTCGCCCATGGCTACCGAACGAATGATGATGGCTTCGCACAGCTGAAAAACATAATAGAACCATTTAACATTAATCTAATCCAAGTCGAACTTCCTCATTTTAAAGGACCATCTGATGTCTTTCATCTGATGTCCATCTTCAGCCCTGTGGATCAGTATAAAGCAGTCGTCTACTCACCACTAATGCCTGTCCGATTCAGGAATGAGTTAATAGAGAGAGGTTATTCACTTATCGAAGTATCAGAAGAAGAATATGACACGATGGGTTGCAATGTACTTGCGATTGCCCCAAGTGAATGCATCATGGTATCTGGTAATCCAGTGACGAAGGCGAGGCTTGAAGCTGCAGGCTGCATCATTCATGAGTATGACGGTGAACACATCAGTCGAAAAGGAGAAGGTGGGCCGACATGTTTGACTCGGCCCTTATTAAGAATATAAGATCAAAGCTTATGAAATGAGAATGCTATGCCAGTGAATTGTCAACATTAAAATAGATATCCAAAATTTATGGCGGATCGACTTGGACGACTGAGAACGTAAAATGCATTAGCAATATTGATTAAGCCATCGATTTCAATAAAATAGCGCTGGCCTTTCACTGGTATTATAACTCCTATACCTACATTATATGCAAAGCCATCTATACCAGGATGGAGATTATTGATAATTTTTGAATATGCTAATCCTGCATGAATATTCCACCGACGATTCTTTCCAAAATGAAAATTTGTTAAGACTGGCACTGACAAAACACTGCCTTTAATATTAAAGCCATAATTTCTATTTTCATAGGTGAGCTTAGTTTTTATGCTCCAGTGATTATCAATAAAATATTCTGATTGTCCTCCGATCTGGAAAGATGTAGCAGAGTGTTGCCAATCTGAGTAAACAATCCGGTTCTCAGCAAAACCACCGAAGACACCGAACTGAATATCTCCGTTTTGTTTCCATTCATGATTGAACTCATCTGTTTGACTCTGAGCAAGCATTGGCAATGAAGTAAGTAAAATACAAAATAGTACTAATCGATAGTCCATAATACACATGATTATTTTTCGTAAATCAGTAACCTTCTCCATATAAATATATGAAAATAGTTCTGGACTACTTCTCCATTAACTTTACTTAACAAAACCATAAATTTTTTTAATAAGTTCTTAGTGGTCACTTATTCATCACCAATAAACCCTCATCAATAACAAAGGAGTTCTCTGTAGTAACGATCTTTCTACAAAAGTCAAGCGAGGGATTTCCAGCTCATTTTCAAAATTCAAAGAAAACTCTTTGGCAAATTCGTTTTCTCGCTTTAATAGATTTAAAATGGACAATGAAAACTCTACGTTCATTTGTTTCATCTTTTTAAAGGTAGGGCGGTAATTAATGCTGAGATCAATCCTGGCATAAGGCTTTAAACGATCATTGTTTATCTCTGCATAATCCACAACAAAGTAGCTCTCCTCTTCCTCATCCTCAAAGATCTCCAATAAGCCTATCGGACGTGAGAAAGGCAATCCTGAGTGATAGCTACCAGTGACAGCAATTTGGAAATCCTGGTACTGATAGCTGCTGACCATGCTAATGGTATGCCTGATGTCATTAAGCGCAGCAAAGGGCTGATCTGAAATATCTGGAAATAAGTAGGTATTCTTACCCAAGGAATAGTTAATCCAAGTATTAAATTTTGACCATCTCTTTTTGATGAGTATATCCAAACCCATTGCAGTAGAACGGCCTCTAGAGAATTGACCAGTAGCTAATAAGTTAATCTGAGGTGACAAAGTACTTAATCCCTCTGTCCGGCTGAAATAAGCTTCTACATCTAAGAGCCAGCCTTTCTCTTGATAGATAAATCCAGAAGCAAATTTATTCGCTCGTTGAGATATTTCATTCTCTGAAGTATTAAGTATCCATAGAGGATTTTGTACATCGACAAAACTTGTTCCATAATCGCTCAATTGGCTGATGAATTGATGAAAGACGCCACCTTCAGCTTTTAATTTAAACTGAGGACTGATGGAATACTGAATACTTAATCGCGGTGATAGAAACCATTCTGATTGCTCCACATAATGGCTCACTCGAATTCCAGCGTTAATCTTGAACTTCCTGCTTCCAGCTTTTATAGAAGCAAAAATATTATGAAAATGCCCCTGCTCGCTATTCTCATCATCAAAATAAGGTTCGTAAATATTATCATTGACTAGACTATAATTGACTGACTTTACATTATAGTCATATCCGGCCATGACAGATACTAACGCATCTGTATAGCTATTTGAAAAAGAAAAAGATTGATCACTGATGTCATTTAACTGAGAGTATGCAGCAAGGATATCACCATCTTCCTCTTCGTCATAATTATATGCACTGTTATATTTTGACTGAATAAAAGCGAATGATGTTTTCCATTTTTCATTCATGTCCCAGTCAAGTCGAGACGACAAGGCTTCTGTTTTGGATTGTATTTTATCTGTCGCATTAAAAGAGTCGCCAGGAAAAGATATATCGTACTCAAAATTTTGACTATTTCGATATAAGCCAGCATTGAAATAGAGATTTTTAGAAAGTCTATATTTTACTTTAGCATTCCAATCATAAAAATTAAGCTCCTTTTCAGCATTTATTGAGCCTTCCTCTACGTCCTCTGATTGATCGTCAATTTTAGAAAACTGAAATACTTTATTAGTATAATTAGTCAAAGGTGGAGAATTGTAAACTGAATTAATACTATGTCTGCCAGAGAGATTCACTGCCAATTTTTCAGCTATAAGAGGCAGCTCCAGGTTAACGTGTGCTTCTGTCAGCGTAAGCCCTGTACTTCCATGAGACTTAGCCTTAATGGAGTCAGACATGGAAATATTTATAATCCCTCCGACCCGATTATCATATTTAGGATCATATGCGCCTTTGTAGATATTGACATTTTGAACTGAGAATGGATTTAGCGCGGATATCATACCAAATAAATGTGCTGGTTGATAAATCGTAGCCCCTTCCCACATGATAAGATTCTGATCTGCTGTACTCCCTCGTATCTGTAGATTCGTCGCACTTTCATCTATACTTAAGATACCTGGTAGTAACTGAGCTGTCTTTAAAATATCATGTTCGACTACAGAATGTTGCTTCGAGAGCTGATGATAATTCATCTCATAGGCTCCATAATCTTGACCTACCGTAATTCCATCCAATATATAGTCAGTGACAATAATCTCTTCACCCCATAACTGCTGATCTATAGAAAGAAATAAATCTTGACAATCCATCGTGTCTAATTCTTGAAGCTGATAAGTCTTGGTTTCATATCCTATATAACTCACAGAAATACGCTGGTTTTTAAATGCCTTTATCGACAATTCGAAAAAACCAGAATCATCAGTCTGTGCACCTTGATTGATTTGCTCCGCGATGAGATTCGCTCCGATCAGTATATCCTTACTTAAATAATCTCGCACTTTTCCACAGACTCTATACTGTTTTGGCTTCGGCTTAAAAATTAATATGGTTTGTTTATTCCTTTCAAAAGCCAGTGGACTATCATAAAGTAATTGAGAAAGACTTTTAAGAGGCATAGAGAGGTCTAAAGAACCACTATATAGATTTTCTTTTAGAATGTCAGAATCATAATTAAAGATTAGATCTGTCTGTTCTTCCATCATGCGCAGCACCTCATCAAATCTGATTTGATCGAAGGTAGTTTTATATTTTTGACTGAATAATCCATGACTATAAATCATGCCCAATAGAACCAGTCCAACTTGAAATAAATTTGTGCATCTTCTATTCAATCGATATCACTTTCTTGTCTTGTGAAATATCATAGCGAAGACCCAATGGCTTACAAATATCCAGCAAAGCTTTTTCAAGATTATCGTGCATAAATCCTCCTGAAAACATATTGTCCAGCTTTGGTGCTTTAATCGTCACGTCATATTGTCGTTCTATTTCTGCGAATACCTCGTCGATCTCTTCATCATAAAATCTTGAAATCCCTTCAATCCATCTTGGTGATGTATGATTGATCCGCTGCTTAATTTTCATCTTGCTGTTCACTACATTAATGGACTCATTTTGGACCAAGACCGACTTCTGATTTGTGGTGCGGACTTGTACACTACCTTCATAACATTCTACATATAGATTAGTCCCCCACGCTCTGACACTGAATTCAGTACCTAATACTTCCACTGATCCATGTTTTGTCTCTACAATAAATGGACTGCCATTCTCAACTTTAAAAAATGCTTCGCCAGTCAATTTAATCGATCTATCTGCTATCCAATTTTCCTCATTATATGCAATGGAAGATCCGTCATTAATCGTGACTTGACTTTCATCGTTCAGCAGTACTTGCTGCGTAGCACCTCTGTCCGCTATTAAAACCACTGGTGCATCTTTATTTATGTAGAGATATACTAAACATAATAACAGCAGAAAGGCTGCAATCCATATTAACCAGCTCCCATTGAGCATATTGACCTTGGACGCTGTCCTTTGGGGATACTTCGCTTTATAGGATTTCAAGCCTTCAGTCGTGTTATACTTCGGCAAACTCCATTTTTTAGAAGTTTCAGCGATACGCTCGAGATCAGCTATAGCACCATCTTCCTTCAGTTCAGAAAGCTCTGATTCAGTGATTTCCCCACTCATCCACCTGGCGTATAATGTCTCTTTATCTTGCATTTTATTAATTAAACAACTTTATCTAAGCATGCCCTACACCCGTTTCGATATTTTTCTGAGAGCGACCAGTGCTTTATGCATTCGTTTTTCTATTGCTTTTACACTGACCCCTAAGCGTTCTGCAATCTCCCTGTACTTCAGTTCGTCTATTCTATGCATCAGAAACACTTCTCTTTGTCCTTCAGGTAATTCTTCAATTGCTTTCATCAATCTAATTTCGAATTCCTTTTCCTCCATTAAAAATTGGGGTGATTCTGATTGGCTATTTTTAGGAGCCTGCTTCTCAAATTTCAAGACTACCTTTCTGTGTTTCTGTTGGTTGAGGAACCGATTATTCGCTACAGTAAACAAGAATGACTTCACCTTTTCCATGGACACTTTAGCACATTCTTCCCAGAGCTTACTAAAAGCCTCTTGCATCAGGTCTTCAGATCTTTGTAGATCACCAGATTTATAATACATAAAGTTACGTAAGTTCTCAGCATGTGTTACAAAGACTGATTCAAACGTTTTTTCTTCACAAATAGATTCTGACATATCGTAATGTGCATACTGATCTGATCGAGGCATTGCTCTTCAGAGTCATACAATGATAGTACTTTGAAGATTATTTCTTAGTATACTTCTAAATAAAAAAGAGGTCGCCACATAATGGCCAGATCCTAAGTCAAGCCTGCCTATCCCGGCCTTTAGATTTGTTTTAATGAAAAAAAATTAGAGTCATGCTGTCCGCCAGCTGGTGGATCAGAATCTGGCTTTGACTTAGTCACATATAGGGAGGGCTCATTCGGTAGTACATCTTGTGATTAGAAGATACTGATTCGCAGGTACAACCTACGAATAGCGCAATCTAAGAATAGCAGCACAAACATCAATAATACTTTTCTTCCGTTCAGAAGGTAGGGTAATTCATCATCATGTTGTTTTATAGCAAATCAGACACAAATTCTAAACCGCTAAATATGACAATCATGAAAAAGTATCTCACTTCACTCATCACCATCAGCTTTACTATTTTATTGTTTTTCACAAGCAATCTGAATGCACAAAATATAAAAGTCTTCATCCTCGCTGGTCAGTCTAACATGCAAGGTCATGGAAATGTAGGTCCAGAAAATATATCTGGCACCCTGTCTCATTTTATTTCGAGCAGTGCATCTTCTGACTTTGCTTACATTCGAAATAATGATGGTAGCTGGGCTACACGCGATGACGTATGGGTAAGATATGATCATGAAAATGGCGAATTATTAGCAGATGAATTGAATATCGGATTTGGTGGTGATGATATGCAGATTGGTCCAGAATTAGGATTCGGACATCTCCTCGGGCAGCATCTAAATGAACAAGTCTTAATCATAAAGACCTGCTGGGGAGGAAAGAGTCTGGCTGTCGATTTTAGACCACCCAGTTCAGGTGGAGCTACAGGTCCCTTCTATCAGCAGATGATGGCTGACATCACTTCTGCCATCAATAACATCAGCACGGAGTTTCCACAGTATCAAGGTGGACAAATAGAAATAGCAGGCTTCACATGGTTTCAGGGATGGAATGATGGTGAACAACAATCCTATCTTGATGAATATGAGCAGAACCTAATCAATTTGATCTCAGATGTAAGGACAGATCTAAATGTACCAGATCTACCAGTCGTTATCGGTCTTACAGGGAATGGAGGTAGAGATATCGAAGCGGGCGATGGCTGGATAAATGGCCTTCAGACTCAGCTGGTCCCTGCTCAGATCAGAGCCGTAGAATCTAATAATCTGACGAATGTGGCCATTGCAGAAACACGAGATTTCTGGAGAGATAGTGAAGTCTCCCCAGAACCAGAATTCCTCCACCACTGGAATAATAATGCAGAAAGCTATCTGCGCATCGGTACCTCATTTGGAATAAAAATGATAGAGTTAATAAATGCGGCTGCAAGTTCGAGCTCTTCATCTGCTTCCCTAGGCACTGTCCAGCCTAATACTAATCTTGCACTACCAGCTTCTTATAATTTTCAGGAATATGTATTCGCAGAGCCAAACGATCAAGGTACTTGCTTAGGGAATGTGAATAATACGGCAGTCATAGAGGAAGTGTATATGGCACAGACTCATCGACATGCCATAGATCATCCTTTATTCTTTACTATAGGACATAGACCTGCAGTCTTACAGCTCGCGGTCACTGGAAGTGGTGCTGCTCCAGATGTCACTGTCGAGGGAAGAATTAATGGAGTTATGCAAGGCACCTTATGTCTTAATGGACCATCCACACTAAGTCAATCAATTGATATGGCACGTCCCAATTTTGATGACTACTTCTCTGTGACCCTCCCTAAAAGTTGGATCATCGATGGATTAGAACTGACAGTGAGAGCTGGACCAACTCTGCAGATAATCAGCTCAACTGAATTAAAAATAGGTCCATATACAGAAATGAACTTAGTCGAGGTCATGATGGATTTATTAGACTATAACATCATTCCAGCACAGCAAAATAAAATCATTGATCTACTGGCTGAAGTGGCATCTGCTATACCTGCGAGTGTGATTAGATATGGCACACTACCTGCCAAGATCAAATTTCCAACTTTCGCTGTCACCGATGGCACAGCACAAATGGTCACAGTAACCAGTATTGAAAATTTTGAACAACAAAATATACCAGGCCTAGACCATCTCAATAGTGTAGCCAATACATATCTGGAGAATATTCAAAAAGCACTGGGGGATCAAATTTCGACAGTCTATTTTGGCAATACTTTAAATCTGAATCCTGGAGGCTGGGGTGGAGATAGAAGTTTTGTTGCAGCTGACTATGACGGCGTATTTATTCATGAATTAGGCCATGCCTTATCACTACCTCACTGGGGTGAAGCATACGGAGTACCCATCGAAGATGAATTTAGCGTACTATATCCTTACGGCGGAGAACTTAACGAAGAAGGAGGAGGTATCGGAGAGACGTGGACATTCATACAGGATAAGTATGCTTTTGTCAATCCGAAATGCGAAATTACGACAGAAGGAAACGAGGGAAAAGAGCGCAGTGACTGCATGCAGCGAGAAGTGACCTGCAATGAAATGAGAGGTGATGTAGAAGGTCCATGGGAAGGATTTAGTGATTTTTCTGCTTATAGAATGCATCAATTTTTAGCTGGTGGAAATGTCATAAATAATCAAGTGCCTTATCGCGCAGGTATGGCTAATTTCCAGATCCCAGAGCAATCTGGCTATCCCGTTGCCACTCTTGAAAATGGCAAGCGAGTGTTTACCAGAGATCCAGCTCAGCCTCAGGATACAGAACCAGAAGACACATACACACTGCCGGGTGAAGATCAGATAGAGCAAGACATCTACTTGCTCTATGGATCCATACATCCGACACAAGATCAAGTCAATATCCTCTATGAACCCATAAAAATGAAGAGTAATTTAGTACCAATCATAGACCCTACTGATCCAGTCACATTTAATACATTACAAAGTCTCACTGAACAAAATCGAGGTGCATTATTTAATGAGACCCGTGACATTACCATAAAGCTCAGCTATATAGATGGGACTGTCAGACATGTCTTAGTACCATTTAAGTCTTTTGACAGAGGCGAGAATATTGATTATTTCGGATACTGGAGAACAGACATCGCTTACTTCTCAGTCGCTGTCCCAGCAGATGTCGATTTATGTAGTGTCGAAATGTATCAGCGATCATTCTTTATAGGTTTTGAAGAGGATGATAGAGAAGGAAATATTAACCATGCACCTCATAATATTACCGCAGCTAACTTTATGGAAGCTGCTGTGCTAAAAGGAAGATATGACTACTCATGTAATTGTCCTGGTACGCCAGGCTACATAGAGCCCGGCACTCCATGTGATGATGGTAATCCCTTGACAGTGAATGATGTAGAAGATGGCTCGTGTAATTGTGCTGGCACAGTCCTTCCTCCTTGTGGTGTGATTAATAACGGTCATTTTGATGAATCGTTATTTGCGTGGTGGACCTGGGGAGCTACTGCGACAAGTCAGAATGGAGTAGCCACATTTGAAAATGTAGACCCATCTGACTCTGGTATAGCCCAAGGTCCTTTTAGCATCAGTCAAAATGAAAATTATACGATCAGTTTTGAAGCTTCAGCAAATGCTAATAGAACCATAGAGCTTATCGTGTCATTAGGAGAAGAACCATACACAGACTACTTTTTACAGGTGATTGAGTTATCTACAGAAAATCAATTATTTACACTTCCATTTCCGATGCTTCAAGCAAGTACAACTAAGGCAGAAATCGAATTCTTTTTCGGTGGCGATGATGAAAGCGTCAGACTGGATAATATCTGTCTACAGTTAGACTGTGAAGTAGGCGAAGATTGTAATCCACCATGTGTGCCTAATATAAATATGACGGGAGTAGTCCTAAGTGGCACCTATCATGCTGCTGACACTGCTACATCTGACGGACAGATCAGTCTCTCAAGTGGAGGAGCCGTTAGTTTGAAAGCAGGAGAATGTATATCATTAGAGCCAGGGTTCATCGTAAAAGAAGGCGCCACATTTGAGGCTCTCATTGAAACATGTGCACCTAGACAGCAAAATGAATTGAAGGGATCAGCACATTTATTGAGACGTCAATTAAGACGTCATCAGACATCACCTATAAGTCTATGTAATATGAGTTGTAGAAATCATCATAAAAATAAGAAATAATCTCTGTGTCAGACTGAATGATCCGTGTGCGGAATTAAAACCTCTGCAAGTTCCGTATGCGGTATCATTAATCTATTCCTCTGCTACATACTGATAAGCATGCAAACAAAAATTTTAACGAATAATGATAGCCTCTGAAGAGCATTAGCCTGAAAAGTTAAGCCAGAAACAACTCGGATATACTCATTAAAAATAGTGCAAAAACGATGACCCAACATAATGTTCATCACAGAATAGCCTGAGCGAAACCTGCGTCGTGTCATATAGAAGACCTAAGGCATGACTATAATTCAAAGGCTTAGATAGAATCAAATAAGTCATCATCATTTATTATAAATTACGGTGCTAATAACTTGACGATGTTCTGGAACAAAAAGCCCAAATACGAAATCACTTATGTCACTGATGATAACTTCAGTGAGTTAGTCTCTACAGCAGAAGTCCCTGTACTCATAGACTTCTATGCCGACTGGTGTGGACCGTGTAAGATACTGGGACCAATCATCGAAGAGCTCGCAGAAGAATATGACGGCAAGGCACTCGTCGCTAAAGTCAATACTGAATCCAATCCAAAGCTCAGCCAACATTTTAAGATCAAATCTATTCCGACGATCATGCTGATCAACAAAGGAAATATCCATGAACGATTTCAGGGCTTGATCCCTAAGCCCAATCTAGAGGAAATTCTCGATCTCTATGTAGCAGGTACTGATGAGCAAGGAAGACCGATCGAAGCATCATAAGCGCTGCAGCGATTCAATGCAAGATCTGAAGGATAAATGAAAACTCGTACTCCCCTGCCCCAATCATATACTGATCTACTGGCTTAGCACACCAAGAATCAATGCTCTCAAGGCCCACTCCCATCTATAAGTAATCAAGGCTGAGTCAAGCCTTATTCTGATGCTTCTAATTCGACGCTTTTTAGTTGATGCTGATCTCCTCGGGTGAGGTCTTCTGAACTCTA
>Ga0209831_1003718_pt1 | contig 12402 bp, 9 predicted proteins | sample Maine_Asex4_meta_FD_187451 | JGI IMG/M metagenome (GOLD analysis project Ga0209831, IMG submission 187451) | Marine algal microbial communities from Maine, USA - Maine_Asex4_metaG (SPAdes) (version 2) | ecosystem: Host-associated > Algae > Red algae > Unclassified | place: Maine, USA | collected...
GATAGAGGCTCAGCAGGAGCTACGGGAGCGACGGGTTCTCAAGGCCCAGCAGGTCCAGCGGGAGCGATAGGCATGAAAGGCGAAACAGGCGCAACAGGAGCAACAGGCGGTCAAGGCCCAGCAGGTCCAGCGGGAGCGATAGGCATGAAAGGCGCAACAGGCGCAACAGGCGCAACAGGTGCAGCAGGCGGTCAAGGCCCAGCAGGTCCAGCGGGAGCGATAGGCATGAAAGGCGAAACAGGCGTAACAGGCGCAACAGGTGCAGCAGGCGGTCAAGGTCCAGCAGGTCCAGCGGGAGCGATAGGCATGAAAGGGGAAACAGGTGCAACAGGTTCTCAAGGTCCAGCCGGTCCGGCGGGTGCGATAGGAATGAAAGGGGAGACAGGCGCAACGGGAGCAACAGGCTCTCAAGGACCATCGGGTCCAGCAGGAGCTATGGGAGCAATAGGTTCTCAAGGACCAGCAGGTCCGGCAGGTGCACAAGGCCCAGCGGGTCCTAAAGGTGCAACAGGCGGAATTACAGCAGCTTATGGAGAATTTGTTATTCCTAATTTATGGGGAGCAACTGTAGGTCAAACTGGAAGTTTTGTTGATGCACGTTTTGGTACAGTTACATGGACTATTTTAGGGCTAACAGGCGGATATGGAAATATCCATTCAGGTATGCAGGTTCGTTACCAATTTGCAAATATTGGTCGAAATGTGATTACTGCCTTCACACAAGATATTAATAGATATAGTGGCGCTGGAAAGAATACTGCTTTCAGTTTAAGTGTACTGGGTAGCCCATTACCAAGTTCTATTGATGTGAATATTGTGAGAACGGACACTAAAGATGCCTGGAAAATGCCTCACATTTTTGCTTTATCTTATCTTTATTAGTAAAGTATAAGTTCATTTTTTTAATCACGGTGATAAGTAGGTTGTTTATTTGTTTAGAATGTTTATTTGTTTATTTGATTAGATGTTAATCTTTTAGTAAACAGTTAAACAACTAAACGACCTGCTTACCACCATGATTAAATTTTCTTTAAAATATATTTATATGAATCGAATAAAAACAACAATTCTATCCATATGCTCCTTGTTTCTACTCTTAACTATTAGTGAGAGTGTGGTGGCACAGTCTAGTTCTGGAGGAAAAGTGTCTATTCGAGAAAATGGTTTTATATCCGTTTTTGGAGAGCACAATTTTATGAAAGGAAGTGGACTAGTGCCTGCTGGTAAGATTAAAACCGCAAGAACTGGTGCAAAAGGCTATCTTAATTTCGTAACAGGCAGCAGTTGGGTAGGAGCTTCGGATGAAAACTTTGTGGATGGCTATGTTAGAGTTTATCATAAAGAGCCATTTGTATTTCCAATCGGAGATAATAATAAGTTTCGACCCGTAGCTATTTCTGGAGGTGCTAAAACTACAGCGGCTTATTTTGCAGAAAGTCCAGCAACACGGACTAGTGAAATGCCAAATGAGGATAGTAAATCATTAGAACGAATAAGTGACAAAGAATACTGGGATATTACTGGTGCAAATCCTGTTACTATTACTTTTACTTGGGATGCTAGTAGTAATATTGCAAATATTACGAATGGCTCTTTAAAAAGTTTAAAAGTACTCGGTTGGACCGGAAACCAATGGAAAGTTATTGATTCTGGAATGGATGCAATGGAAAAATCAGTTGTTAATCAGCTACAGATTAAAGGAACACCTTCCTTTAATCAAGGTATAATTACTACGGAAAAACTGATTCCAGATGATTATGAGTTCTTTACGCTTGGTGCAACTACAGGAGAGGCAGAAGTTAGAAGTATCGAAGATTTTAATAGCCAGTTTACTATGTACCCGAATCCAGTTCAAACAGAGTTATTTGTAGATTTAAAGAAGATGAGTGGCAAGAAAGGTTTCTTGAAAATTTACAACCTATATGGTCAGTTAATTCAAGAACGAGTTTATGATGCTTCTTCGGAAGATTTACAGGTATTTGATGCTAGTAATATGGGCAATGGTATGTATAAAATGCATATTAAAATTGATAATAAAGAGTATGCTAGTAAATTTGTAGTGCATCGACTTTATTAGAAAAACAAGTCAGAAGTCTGACCAAAAAATAAATTTTTCTGTCAGAAGTGAGCTGACTTCAATATTAGTCTAGGTAGTTGGTATTTTTAATATGCCAGCTACCTTAACTTAGGAACGGGAAACAAATAACCGCTAATTTTAGACTGCCTCTTTTGTCCTTATTTTTCTTCTTGAAAACAGTCATTATATCAACATAACTCCTGCTTTCAAGAAAAAAACTAAGAACAAAATAGACTAGTCTAAATCTTAGCGTTTATTTATTTCCCGTTCCTTATAACTATACCGATAGTTACTCCATACCATCGTGAAGACGGCTAACGGGTACACCCGTTTGATGCCGCCGATTATCAACTTTACTTCTCCTCAATCAAATTCGCATACGCCTCCTGGTTCGTAGACTTGACGTATGAAAGCTTCCTTTTTCTATTCCTTCGAGCGTATATAATTGCTTTGTATGCATTCCTAAGTGGTACACTTTTCAATTATTATTGGCTACACTTTTCAGCTAAAATATACAAGGTGGGACTGCGACCGAAAAACGCTCTTTGTTATCGGTTAGCCAAAACGTCAGAGTGCTATTCATTTTTAGGCGGAACTGCGACGGAACGCTGCTTTGCTTGGCATGTTTCAAAGAACTCAGAACACTATTCAACTTGCATTACCAAATGATAAAGACTGTAACTTTTTTCAACTTCCAGCGTCTAAAAAGTACTTAGTTTAGAAATAAAGCTAAGTATCACTTGCTACTATCAAAAAAAAGTTGGATTTTGAACTCGAAACCCATTTTTTAAAAATTAATCAACAACGTTTTAACAGTTTTAATCGTTATTAATTGTTAAAAATAGTAAACAGTAAAGTTTCAATGAGTAAATGATTAGATGTGTAAATGATTAAATAGAGACCGTTAAATAAATTTTTACAACTATTTTTATTTAGAACGACTGCCTTTATTTAAGTACCTAACCATAAATAATCATCACTTTGTGAAGGACTCTTTTTCCATTCTACTTCCTAAAAAAATAGTTCAATAAAGGGATTATTCAACGATTTTTTTTTTGTATAATGAAAAAATAGTCTCTTCAAAAATGACGATTATTTATGATTAGGTACTTACTCATTTACACATCTAATCATTTACTCATTGAAACTTTACATAAACCTACAAAAATGAGTGCCATAGCAATTGCTAAAAGAGATTTAAATAAAGTTGGCTTTTTAGATCTAGAAGTAGACCCAACACTAGATTTATTTGAGGAAATTGAAAAGCTAAAGAAAGAAAAAAATGCGATAATTTTAGCGCATTATTATCAAGAATCTGAGATTCAGGATATAGCAGATTATGTAGGAGATAGTTTGGGACTATCTCAAGAAGCTGCTAATACAGAGGCAGATATAATTGTTTTTGCGGGCGTACACTTTATGGCAGAAACGGCTAAAATGTTATCGCCAAGTAAAAAGGTATTATTACCTGATTTAAAAGCGGGTTGTTCTTTATCGGACTCTTGCCCACCACATTTATTCCGAAAATTTAAGGAAAAATATCCAGATCATACGGTAGTTAGTTATATCAATTGTACGGCAGAATTGAAGACGCTGACAGATATTTGCTGTACGTCTACCAATGCGGTACATGTAATCAATAGCATACCAGCAGATAAGCCAATTATCTTTGCGCCAGATATTAATTTAGGAAAATACTTACAGAAGCAAACGGGTAGAGACAATATGATTTTGTGGAATGGCTCGTGTATGGTACATGAGATTTTTTCTCACGAAAAGATAACAAAATTACGCCTACGTCACCCAGAAGCAAAATTCATTGCTCACCCAGAGTGTGAACCACATATTCTGGAAACAGCGGATTATATCGGTTCTACAAGTGGTTTGCTACGCTATACGCAAGAAGACCCAGCAGAGGCATTTATTGTGGCTACAGAGTCTGGTATTTTACACCAAATGGTAAAGGCTTCACCGCATAAAACGTTCATTCCTGCACCGCCAAACAATAAGTGTGCTTGTAATGATTGTCCACACATGAAGCGAAATACGCTAGAAAAATTATACATCACGATGAAGCATGAGTTACCAGAAATTCACTTGGAAGACTGGATAATTAAAGAGGGTATAGGAAGTATTAATCGGATGTTGGAGATTTCTAAGGCGGCAGGATTGTAAAAGTTGCGAGTTAATTAGATGATACGGGTAAAACGGATTTTTTGTAGGTCGTATTCTAAACTGGACTAAAGACCAATCAGGCTGACCGTAAACTCAGAAAATAGGGAACTTAGATGTGCCAGATTTTAAAAATCTGGCACATCTTGACTATTCTCGGTCAGACTGCAATGGCTAAAGTCCAGCTTAGAACACTACCTACAAAAAATCCGTTTTATCCGTTGAATCCCGCCATATATTAAAGCCTCGTGCAGGCTTATTTTTTACTGTTTTCCTTCAAAGGGTTCAATATACTTCCCAAGCCATTTAAGTTAATTTCATACATGGTTTCTAATAACATACCTAGCCTTCCTGTTGGAAAGCCTTTTCGTTTAAACCATTCTAAATAATCCATTGGCAAATCACATAGCAATCTACCTTTGTACTTTCCAAAAGGCATGGTCATTCTAACTAACTGTGGTAAAATCGTTGGATCAAACATTTGTGAGGATGTTTAGAATAAAGAGCAGAGAGGCGAGAACAGAGAGTAGAGAGAAAATCGTCACCAAGAAGAAGATTTTCTTTTTAATTTGGTCAGCTCGCCTCTCTGTTCTCTGCTCTCTCCTCTCTATTCTGAGTAATTTATTTTCTCTTATATCTATCTTTAGAAGCCTCCTCTGTTTTAGAAGACCCTTTAATCAATTGTTGTATCTGCCGCATTTCTGTAGCGGTTAAGGCTCGCCACTGACCTATTTTTAAATTACCCAATTGGACATTCATAATACGCACTCGCTTCAATGCAGTCACCTCATAATTTAAGTAGGTACACATTCTCCGTATCTGCCGATTCAAACCCTGGGTAAGAATGATTTTGAAGGTTCGTTTATTAAGTTGTTCCACTCGGCACTTTTTAGTGACTGTTCCTAAAATAGGAATCCCATTACTCATTTGCTGAATAAACGATGGGTGAATACTTTTATTGACAGTGACGATATATTCTTTTTCGTGTTGGTTTCCCGCTCGGAGAATTTTATTAACGATGTCTCCATCATTTGTTAAGAATATTAGCCCTTGCGATGGTTTATCCAAACGACCGATTGGAAATAATCTTTCTGGATGGCTAATATACTCGATTATATTTTTTCGCTCTTTCAAATCGGTCGTACACACGATACCAATTGGCTTATTGAAGGCTATGTATATCGTTTCAGGTCTTGCTTGTAAATCTTTCCCATCAATTTGCACGCTATCTCCCTCAAATACCCGATTCCCCAATTGTGTAGGTGCGCCATTGATTTGCACCCGCCCCTCTTGGATCATTTTATCTGCTTCTCTGCGAGAGCAAAGTCCTGTACTACTGATGTATTTATTTAAACTAATGGAAGTGTCGTTGTTTTTTTCCATTCTTTTTCGTTATCATAATAAAGCCCTCCTTTTTGCACAGTCAAAGGCGAAACTATATTATTAGTATACAATTGCCCAGTTCCTAGACCTTGTGGTAAGGGATTGCCAAGAGTCGCCGTCCATTGTGCAATAGCATTCAAACCAATATTAGACTCTAAGGCAGAAGTAATCCACCAATCAATATTTGCTTGCTTGCATAAGTTGATCCATTCGGACGTACCTTTATAGCCTCCTATGAAACTGGGCTTAAAGATAAGGTAGTGTGGTTGAATAGTCTCTAAAAGAGCTTGTTTTTTTGATAAATCAAACACCCCAATTAATTCCTCATCGAGTGCAATGGGCAAAGGTGTGTGGGCACATAATGCTGCCATTTCTTGCCATTGGTGCTGTTTGATGGGTTGTTCAATGGAGTGCAATTCAAAACCAGATAGGCGTTTTAGCTTTTCTAATGCGTCGGCTGGTGCAAAAGCACCGTTTGCATCTACTCTAATTTCTATTTCTTTAGCAGAAAACTGCTGTCGGATATATTTCAATAAGCTAAGTTCTTCCTCAAAATTAATGGCCCCTATTTTTAATTTAATGCAGTTAAAACCTGCTTCCAATTTCTTTTTTATTTGCTCAAACATAAATGCCTGCTCGCCCATCCAAATCAATCCATTAATGGGAATGGGGGCGAAGTGCTCGGTAAAGGGAGAAGGAAATAGTTTTTTTGTTCCTTGTACCGCTAAATCTTGCAAGGCGATTTCTAGCCCAAAATGAATAGATGGCCATTCTTTTAAACCTGTATCTAACCAATAAGCATGATTATTAATATCCTGACAAACTTCTTGTAGCTTTTCTTCATAATCTGGTCTATCATCTATACTCAATCCCTTTAATAAACCACATTCTCCGATTCCAACGATAGTCGGTGTTGTGGTGTCGTGTAAGAAAATAAGCCAAGAATCCTTTGTTCTTAAAATACCTCTAGAGGTACCACTTGCTTGTTTAAATTCAAGCGTATATTTTTGGTAATGTGCTTGTAGCATAATAGATAGGTAGCTCAGGCCTCCTGCCTGAGAAGGCAACGATTTTACAAAGTTTTTTTCTATTTAAAAGAGCAGGTAAAAAGTATATTTAGCAGATAGGTTCTTGAGAGGGAGTGAATTTGATTTGTTTTTTATAAAAAAACAAACCAAATTCACTCCCTCTCAAAAAATCTGTCTAATCTACTGCTTGCCTGATACCAAAAGCTATCAAAGATATAGCGTCTTAATATAGAATTAGTTAAATCGTTTTATTAGTAAAAAGACCTAAGTAATTAAGTCTGACCATACACTAAATAACAAAAAAAGGCGATTGGTTGTATTCCAATCGCCTTTTCCTGTTATTTTCGTTAATCGCAAGATTTAATAAAAAGTAGATCTAACCCCAAAAGAAAGAGATAAGTTATGTACTTTATCCTTGGTAGGACCAATTCGAGTGGCAGAAAAATAATATTGAAAATCTGGTTGTAGGAAGATACTCCATTTTGGAGACAAGTAATACTCTGCTCCTGCGCCAAAGTTAACGGTAAGGAAAAGATTATCTTTAAAACCATCTCCTCCAAATAACCCTTCGTTGGATTTATTTACAAAAGTTCTACTCGTTGCGATTGAAGTAGCATTCGCACCTAGCCAACTGGCCTCCGATTGAGATAATTTAATAATATCCTGTTCTTCTCTCAACACAAAATTAAAAGCCGCCCCAGGCTGCACATAAAGGTGCAATTTTCCATCGTCTAAAACACCATAGTTATAGCGTAAATTTACGGGGACTTGTATAGTCTGTAAACTAAGTCCTTTTAATTGATGTGGATATTTATTATGTAAAGCAAAGTGATCGTATCGTTTTTCTGCGTAGATTAAGCCTGTTTCTATCTCCCATCTATTAAATTTAAAACCAAGTGTAAAGCCGCTACCATAAGCAACGCCTATATGGCTTTCTTGCTCTGTAGAAAAATCCAAAGCTTGAGTGGAAGAATGTTCCGCTTTTATTAATCCCAGATGTCCTACCATTCCAAAACGAAACAAAGCAGGTATTTTAAAACGTTTGCATTGCTCACAGTCTAAAGGAATAATTTTAGCCGTTGCCAAACTAGCAGGCACTAAAGAAGGAAGGGTTTCTACAAATAAATCACTAGTCAAACCGACTCGATCTAAATGTTGCGCCATTTCTGGCACCGTAATCGTCAAACCCGTCTTACCATCAATGCCAAATTCAATTTGCTGTCGACTTGGTTGAGAAGAAACACCATTAATATCAATGGTTGTTAAGTCAGATAAAACATAAAGTTTATTATCATTAGCAATTGCAGACTTATGTACAAGTTTATCTACAGCAACTATCTCTTTAGCAGTAGCATTAGCTATTTTATTTATTGTAGGTGAATTTGTAGTAGCAATATTTTGGTTGACGGCACTTGGGTTTGTTTGCTTTTGAGGAGTCGATTCAACAAGTCTTGGTGGCGTTTCAACTGTTTTTTTCGTTAAATTCTCCGTAGCGATAGGGAGTGCAGCTGTTGCTGGAAAATTTGGAAAATAGTGGTGAAAATTTAGTAGTAACAACAAGAATAAGGCAAACTCTGCAATTTTGTTTTTATACAAAGACTCCTTAATAGATTTCTCTCTTCGTAATTGAGCAGCTAATAACTCCCAATGGCTCGGCTGATAAACAGGGTTAAATGTATTTATTTTTGATTTTACTTCTTTATCAAATGCAGTACTTGTTTCTACTTCATCTAATGCCGCAGACATTCGTTCCCAATTGGGTTGCCTAGCAGGAATAGATAGGTTCACTAACTTATTACTAATAAAAGCATCGAAATCATTTTCAGCCACTGGTGTTACAGGAACATCTAGTGCATCCAATGCCTGTTCTATCTTATTCCAAGGGGTAGCGTTAAAAGGTACCTCCAAGTGTTCTAAAGATTCCTTTACTTTCTTATCAAATTGATTTTGCTCCATCTACTTTTAGTATTCTTAGAAAATAGTGTGAAAATAAATTTACACCATTCCCTATTTCTTAAAACTAGCCAAGATTTCTTGTAATTTCACTCTTGCTTTTGTTAAATTCGAGCGGGACGTACTTTCTGTAATCCCTAAATTTGATGCTATTTCTTTATGAGGGTAGCCTTCTATCACATTCAAATTAAAAACGGTTCTATAAGCAGGGCTCAATTGCTGGATAGCCGCTAAAATTTCCTTCTCTGTACATTGACTAACTGCGTCTGCATCTACAGAACTTATTTGATAGGCTTCATCTAAATTCTCTGTTCTTCTACGAACATTTTTCCTATAAAAATCAATCGCTGTATTGATCATTATGCGTCGCATCCATGCACTGAGAGAAGTGCCTATTTTATACTTAGAAATGTTTTTAAAGACTTTTAGAAATCCTTCATGCAGTATGTCTAGGGCATCGTGTTCTCCGTTCGCATATCGCAAGCAAACCCCCATCATTTTGCTATAATGGTCTTCGTAAAGCTTTTTTTGCGCCCAACGCTCATTACGAATGAGTGCATGTATGAACTCCCGTTCCTCATCATCATATTCAAAAGGCAATGTAATGTCCATAATGAATAGTAAATTTAAAAATCCACTGGAATATACCGAAGGTGTTTTGGAATGATGAAAATAAATTTCAATTCCGAAATTAGGATTTAACAGATACTTTAAAAAAAGGAAACGCATTTAGATAAACGGTAGACGATAAAGTTAACTGTTTTTATACGGTATAGCAAATTTTTATAAAAAAACCAATAATAGACCTGTTTGTAAATATAAATTTCACATACTCAATTTTTATTTACAAACAAGTCTAATGTACACACTAAAGCAACGCTCTAAAAATACAAATCGCTGCGTCTACTGTAAGGACCTTGAAAAAGAGCCGCTCTATGCTGGTACTAAAAATATTTAAATACAATTTGGAAAAATAAAAGATTGATGCTTAGCTTTTTACAGGAAGGCATAAATAAATCCTAGTATTTGGACTTGCATTAATAGGCAAGAACCCCCTATCTTTGTCGCAACGATTTAAAAATCACAATTATTATATGAAAGTTTTCACATATCTACCCCATTTCGGTTAAATTTATGTTAACGGAAATAAAAAATTAGTAATTTTTGTTGATTTGTTGCAATTTGGACCTGTATTTGAAACTTAATTTATTCTTCTCTTTATTTATCTAATCTAAAATAATTCTTCTATAAGAGTAAACTTTTACACTTAACTAATTTTACATAACAACTTTCTTTTTGCCTTTGAAATAATTTCATAGGTTAACATTTGACAGTTGCGTAACATAATAGACGCTAAGTATGGAAGTATTACAGCTTAATGACCAGCAGCTTATTGCCGACTACCTTAATGGCAACGAAAAAGCATTCGAAGAATTACTTTCTCGACATAAAGACAAAATATACACTTCAATCTATCTGTTTGTGAAAGATCACAGCCTTGCAGAGGATATATTCCAAGAAGTATTTATCAAAATTATCGATACCTTACGTAAAGGAAAGTATAACCACGAAGGTAAATTCCTTCAATGGGCTTTACGTATTTCTTATAATATGTGTGTAGATTACTTTAGACGAACTCGTCGTCGGCCAAAAGTATCTCCTACAGAAACTTTTGACATCTTTGATGTGCTTCAAAATCCAGATTTGAATGCAGAACAAAGTATGATCAAAAGTCAAACGCATTCTAAAATTCGTTCTCTAGTGGATATGTTGCCGCCTGAGCAAAGAGAGGTGGTTATCTTACGTCACTATGCAGATATGAGTTTTAAAGAGATTGCTCAATTAACTAGAGTTAGTATTAATACGGCATTAGGAAGAATGAGATATGCCTTGATTAATATCAGAAAAATGGTGGAGGAAAGAGAAGTCGTCTTACAATAATAATATTTCCAAAACTTAGCATATACTACCACCCCTAACGTATGCTATCGGGCCATCCTAGTAGTGGCAAACAAGTACTTAATTGTATAGAGTAGCTAATTTAATTAGTTAAGTTCTATTAGCTGCTTGTTACTACACCGATTTATTACCCTCTAGAGGCTGCTTTGAATTGTTTATTTGTTTAGGGTGTTTATTTGTTTACAAGCATAGTGTGTAAACAAATAAACGTTCTAAACAAATAAACAATTCGCCCTCAACCTTTCGCAGCACCTGCCAAAACCATTTCTTTAAAAGTCAAGAAAAAGGGCTTCTCTCCTGTTCGTTTCCAACTATCTTTCGCTTCTGATTCTTGCAGTTGCAAATATTTTTGTTGTTCCGCTATTTTACAATCCAGAAACGATTTTCCTGTAAAGAATTTAGCTTGTTTCTCTAGTAACTTGATCCCTTTTTTAAACTGTAATTGCTCATAGCCAGAATACTTCAGCACCGTTGTATCTATAAAATTATTTATAATTGGTACTAGTTCTGTAGGTTTCTCTGCTTGTGCTATAATTGCTGTTGCCATTGCGTCAACCAAGGGTGCTTGCTCTTTATCTAGAAATTGAGGCTTCCAATCAGTAGCTGTTGTTGCTGTTTGACAACTATTGAATAAGCCAATAAAAAGAAATAGAAGGATAGCTTTTCTTCGATACATATTTTTATTTGTTATTTTTGAATGATATTCCTTCGATTGAAAAATACAATTTATTCCAATTCTCCGAACTAAAAGTAGTAAAAGAGAAAGAACCGATAAAACTTTTTTAAATCTTTCCTTAACTTTGATTCTTTTAAAACAGACAAAACGATTCTCAATGACCTTGCAAATTAAATCACTTAAAGAATATAAAGAAGTTTATAAGAAAAGTGTAGAACAACCCGAAGCTTTTTGGGCAGAACAAGCAGCTACTTTCCAATGGCAAAAAAAATGGGATAAAGTCTTAGAATGGGACTTCAAAATTCCTGATGTGAAATGGTTTAAAGGGGCAAAGCTCAATATTACAGAAAATTGCTTAGATAGACATTTAGCAGAAAGAGGCGACCAAAATGCCATTATATGGGAACCCAATGAGCCAGATGCACCCGTAAAAACCTATACCTATAAAGAATTACACGCAGAAGTTTGCAAATTTGGAAGTGCGCTTCGAGCGAATGGCATCAAGAAAGGAGATAGAGTTTGTTTCTATATGCCTATGGTGCCAGAATTAGCGATAGGCATATTAGCCTGCGCTCGAATAGGGGCGATTCATTCTGTGGTATTTGCTGGGTTTTCGGCAACTGCTTTGGCAGACCGAATTAAAGATGCTTCTTGTAAAATGGTGATTTGTTCGGATTATAATGCTAGAGGTACAAAAAATATCCCTGTGAAAGAGGTGGTGGATCAGGCGATGCTACAAGGCTGTACAAGTATAGAAACGGTAATCGTTCATAAAAATACAGGGGATGGTGTTAATTGGGAACCAACAAGAGATAAGTGGTGGCATGATGTAATGAAGGGTAGAAGACCCACCTGCAAACCTGCTTCTATGGATTCCGAGGATATGCTTTTTATTTTATATACTTCCGGTTCTACAGGCAAACCAAAGGGAGTCGTTCATACCTGTGGGGGGTACATGGTGTATACTTGTTTTTCTTTCCGCAATGTATTCCAATACCAAGACGGGGATGTTTATTGGTGTACCGCAGATATTGGCTGGATTACGGGGCATTCTTATATTGTTTATGGTCCTCTATTGGCAGGTGCCACGACAATGATGTTTGAAGGCGTACCAACCTATCCCGATGCTGGAAGATTTTGGCAAATTTGTGAAA
>Ga0209831_1003720_pt1 | contig 12399 bp, 9 predicted proteins | sample Maine_Asex4_meta_FD_187451 | JGI IMG/M metagenome (GOLD analysis project Ga0209831, IMG submission 187451) | Marine algal microbial communities from Maine, USA - Maine_Asex4_metaG (SPAdes) (version 2) | ecosystem: Host-associated > Algae > Red algae > Unclassified | place: Maine, USA | collected...
ACTTCGTCTTGCTTGATCGCTTCCCCGAACACCCAGTAACACGCTTGTTAACGCAGCCAGTCCTGTTACCGCAGGCTTCTGCATTGGCAGTCACCCCCATGGCAGGCCAAAGCGTATTGCCGCTGCTGCAAACGCCACAATCTAGCTGGACAGAATCCGGTGAACTCTCCGGCGCCATTGCGTTTGACGAAAACACCGCAGAGGTTTCAGGCCCCCTACTCCTGGGTGTTACCGTTGAACGACAGCTCGCAGAAACTACACAAAGAATGGCGATGTTGGGCGATGCCGACTTTGGCGCTTCGCAATTCATCGACAACGGCGACAACCAACGCTTCATCGAATCACTCATGCTGTGGCTGACGGGTGATACTGAAGACATTAATTTTGTCACCCAAGCGGCACCGGACAGCACACTGGTGCTCAACAGCCGATCCATCGTCATTCTCAGCGCAGTGCTGCTTGCAGGCTTACCACTAACATTGTTATTGACAGGTTTATGCATACGCTGGCAACGTCGTAAATCCTGACGTGAGTACACGCTCGCGAAAGACACAACGATGGATCATCCTGGCCAGTGCGTTACTAGGTCTTTTGCTCGCAATCATTGCCTACGTCATCTGGACCGACACGCAACCGGCTCAACAGGCTAATACCGCCGCTGGCGCCAAACGTAGCGGCGTCAATGAATTACGCATAGTTCGACCGGGATTCCCCGACATGGTCCTGTCGCGCACGGCAGACAATTGGCGTATAACCGAGCCCTGCAGCCTGGCGGTTAATGAGCCCAGGCTGGAGCCTCTTATGACGCTCGTCAACCCGACTGCATTCAGTTATAGCGCCCTCGAAGTTGATCTAGACGCTGCGGGTCTTGCAACACCACAGGCGACTTTGTATTTCAACGATGAACAGGTAGACATCGGCAACACTGACCTGACGGGTGAACGTCGGTATATCCGGCGCGAAGATCAGGTAGAGTTTGCACCTGAATGGGTATTGTCACTGGTCAGTGGCGGCTTGAGCGCATTTGCAGATCTTGCCGTTTTTCCGACCACCCTGCAATCAGTAGTAATAACTAAACCAAGCGAAGGAGCCGAGCCTCTCGAGGGCATACCCTCTGAATGGCAATCACTAACTGCTCAACAGATTGTCACGCTGCCACTTCCAGAAAGCGATTCACCGATCGATGCATGGACATTAAGCGCATCGAGTGCCAACGCTGAACGGCTCAGCATGACGGTATACCGCTACGCCTCCTTCGCCGCATTAGTCAATGAGGGTAGCCTATGCGCCTTCGTCATATCAGCCAATGAGCTCCCCGGGCAGGTAGTACAATAACCCCATGCCTGAACTACCAGAAGTAGAAACCACCCGCCGTGGAATAGCGCCGCACCTTGTCGGGCAGGCTATCCAGCAGGTGATCGTGCATAATCCCAGCTTGCGCTGGCCAGTACCCGATAGCGTACAGGCACTGACTCAGGCTACCGTACAAACTGTGGAGCGCCGAGGCAAATATCTATTAATCACCGTGGCTGCTGGCACCGCCATTGTGCATCTGGGCATGTCAGGCAGTTTACGTTTTTGTCGCGCACAAGAACCCCGTAGAAAACACGATCATGTTGAGCTGGTTCTGTCGTCCGGACTGGTACTGCGCTTCCACGACCCACGCCGATTCGGCTGCTTTCTCTGGCAAGCCAACAGTGATCCACTACACAGCCTGCTGGCAAAGCTCGGACCAGAACCATTAACAGATGAATTCGATGCACCCTACCTGTTCAACGCAACACGAAAACGCCAGGTAGCCATCAAAAACTTCATCATGAACAGTGAAATAGTCGTAGGCGTCGGTAACATCTACGCCAGCGAATCCCTGTTCATGTCCGGCATCCGACCTGGGCGCGCAGCGAAACGCATTACACGCAAAGAATCGATAATGCTGGTTAGCACCATCAAGGCCGTTCTACAAAAATCAATCAATGACGGCGGCACAACCCTGCGCGACTTTGTCAACACCGATGGCAACCCCGGCTACTTCGCCCAGTCATTAAGTGTTTACGGCAGAGCTGGAGAGCCTTGCAATACGTGCGGTGAATTGATTAAACAGAAAGTGATGGGGCAGCGGTCTACTTTTTATTGCGGAGTTTGTCAGAAATAAAACTACCTGTTGGCATGCGTGCACAGATACCTGATCTATCTACTCCTGTTAACGAAAAAGCATTACACATCGCGAAGTAGTAAACAGTCTGAAGCGCTGAGTACCTCTGTTGCATCTGAGGCTGGAATCCTAGCAGCAATAAATTCGAGTATATATGAATAGGCGAAAACACTTTTTGCGTGCCATATCAGCGGTACAGGAACCTGATATTGCCACTTGTGCGATGATTATTGCGGGGGAATTTCAACCTGGATTGGACATTCAGGGCGAGCTAGAGGCTATCGATCAACTAGTGTCAGAAGCCAAATCATTTCCTGTTGTGGACGCACACTCTTTAGTGAAATTTTTAAGCGTAAAACAGAGTTTCACAGGAAATATTGAAGACTACTATAGTGTTTCAAACAGCCTTCTGAATCATGTATTGTCAAGCAAGCGCGGTATACCTATTACTCTTGCACTGGTTTACATATCGCTTGTGCAGAAATTGAAAATCGACACTCAATTCTTGCAGACTCACCCCTTGACAGCGTGGGGTATTAATTTTCCCGGACATTTTCTGGTAGCTGTACGCGATAGTAAGGGCGAACACTTTATCGATCCGTTCAAGGGGTGTCTGGTTACCCGAGAAGATTGTTATTCCATCATAGCCAACCTTTATGGGCGCGATCATGAGCCCGATGAACGCTACTTCAAAAAGGCTGGCAGTAGGCAGCTGCTTAGACGCATTCTGGAAAATCTGAAAGCGATCTATCTGCGACAGGGTTATGCCAGCAATGCGATGGCGTGCCTCGACTATCAACTTATGCTTTATCCAGATGCTGTCGATTTGTTGCAACAACAAGATGAGCTGCTTATTTTTCTGCGAGACAAAGGACAATCTGGCGAGAGCCGATTGCAGTAGTAGCGACAAAGATATTCAGGGCTTCGCAATTATCCGTTTTCACATTGATCTCGGCTAGAACAGCCTGCCCTGCATAGGCTCATCACACAGCCCTGGCCCACGCTATTGAAATTCGTCCAATCCAGCTTTTCCGGATGAGAACAAACCACCTTCGGCATTTAATAAATCTCTTTGCCTCGCAGACTCGGCTCTCTCACTGACTTTACCCTGCGAATTTATTACACGCTGCCAAGAAACATCAACAGGGCAAGCAGCCATTGCCAATCCGACCCAACGCGAAGATGCCTGTCAAAGCTGGTAGACGTACACGACCTTTTTTTGAATCCCTACACGAAAGTGTCAGTTGATTTAAGAAAATGTCGACGCCAGCTGCGCTGCCTACGTGACGCGTTGAGAAGCGCAGACCTAGTGAAGCTTCCCTAGGGTGGCCAGTGCCAACTTCACACTCTCTCCACCCACCCCTTCAACACTTCATGCACAAACCCAACCGGCAGGTATTCCTGTTCAAGGCGACCACACTCGAGCGTTAGCAACCAGCGGTAGAGATCCTGCTCGTCAACGTCGAGCACATCAGGTGGTTCCTCGCCAGCACTCACCGGCTCTACAACACTATTGCCAGCGGCATGTTGTTCGAATGTCTGCCGGTCCATTAATATTACTGCCAACTGAGGCAGGTATTGCCGAGCACGCGCCAGCATGGCAAGTCCCCAGGTATCGATGTCACCCCAATAAGCGATGTCCTTGCCTTTAAGCCATTCGGCCCCGAGCCAGTCAAGATCAAGCCCGGCACCGAGAATAGCGATGGTGTCATCGAGCTCTGGCAGCAAGTGCCAGCATTGACGGTTCTCAACCACAAGAATACGGCTTACCCGGATCATGTCCGGTTTCAACGTCGCGAGCTCCTGTGAACGGACCTGCTGAACCTCGAACGGCAGAAGGCCCTTTTGCATAGGCACAAGAAGCAACCAGTGCTCACCATCGGGTGTGGCGTCCAGGAATCCGTGCAGGCCCTGTTCACTGACTTCGCCCTCGAATCGGGAATCAAGCAAGCGAATCAGCAATTGGCGGTTTCGTTCAAAGAACTTGGTATCGACCCCATGACCTGCAAGCAATCTAAGGGGACGCCCTTTGGCTTCACCAGGCTTCAGCCTGGCAGCCAATTCGAGCGCTGCCAGAAGCTCTTCTCGAGAACGGCCTTGCAGTAACTTTAGATTAATGATCAGCGCGCTGCGCAATTCAGGTTCAGCATGGTCAATGAGGTACTCCAGCAAGTCATAGTCTGAGATCAACTGGCGCGTGGCTGTTGCACGCACCCAGTCAGACGGACGTGCCAGTACCCAGTGCGATGGCACACGGATGGGTTCAGAGCTCGCACGGTAACTTACGTTGCGCCATACTACCTCGCCCACTGACACCCGCTGCCAGCACGCAATATGCTCGCGAATAGCATTCGGCGATGTCGTCATGTCAATCGCCGCTGGTATCCCGATATTGTATTGCATGGGCCAGGTATTCGCCGTGGTAAGCATCTCGAGCCGAAACGGTTTGCGCTGCCATTGGCGCTGCATACGTGCAGCGATGTCCTGCGGTGACTTCACGTATCGTCGCGTTGTTGTTCGCCAGTGTCAGTGCGCTTGCGCTCGTCTTCCAGAGACTGCCAGCTCATCGATACCAAGGTGGAAAATTGAGCACGCCGGTGCACGATGATGGCCGATCGTGTGTGATTACGCAGCAGTCGCATTTCCTTGTTCGGCGTAACAAACACCGCGTGCAGGCCGAATTCTCTGAGGGCTGCGATGATGCGACCAGCAACCACCTGGGAGCTTCTTGAGAAGGCCTCGTCGAGTATGATGGTGCCGAAGAGCGGCAGGCTGGCACCAGCAGGGCACAACGCGTAGCTTAAGGAAGCCGTCAGCACATAGGAGGCGATGATTTCCTTCTCACCGCCACTGCCACCCTGTGAGCTAGTACGGGTTTCGATGAGTGAATCATCTTTGCGACTGATGACCGAGACCGCAAATTCAAGCCGGTAACGCGGATCAAGCAGCGCACGAGCACCAACGGTTCGGCGTCGCTCGCAGGCATCACGCAGCAATGCTACAAGATGACGAAGCGCACGATACTGGCTCTCGCCATCATCGTCCTTGAAACGCGCAGCGTTCAGATCTTTCTGTGCGCGCTGAAGGGTGCGCAGGCTTTCATGTACAACCTTGTTTGAAACAAGCTTGAGGTAGCGCTCACGCTGAAAATCCACACGTTTCAAAGTGCCATTGAGGTCTGCGATGCGCTCCTCAATCATAGACACTTCATTATCAATGCGACTCAATAGTTGCGTTACGCCCTCATCTGACGACTGATTCAGGTACTGCAGAAATCTTCGGCGCTTTTCAGGAAGCGCTTCATCTTCCAGCACCCTGAGGCGTTCGAGATAGGCCGGTACATCATCGAGCTCTCGCCCCACTTCCGACAGAGCACCGCGATCGACGCTCTTGGCATCGGACATGCGCTGCGAGAGCTGAGTCAGCACAGCAGTGCGCTTCGTAGCAAGTTCATCGATATGCTTCTGCACCCTATCGATTTGCTCGCGTTCGATACTTACGAATTCGAAAAGGTTGTCCTCTGTGATGGCAGGAGAATTCGTTTCAGCCAGAGTCCGCTGCTCTTCGTCCAAACCTTCTTCAGTGCGTTTGCGCAGGCGCTCAAGTTCCTTTTCTGCGTGCTCAAGTTGCTGCACTAACCGCATTACATTGGTCTTGGCAGAATCTACCGCTTTTTCAAGTTCTTTGAGTTCGGCGAAAGCCTGGTCCCACTGTCGTTTAAGCTTTGCGGTATCCGACTCTGGATCAACAAGCGCTGCGTGCTGTCTGGCAAGATCGCCGAGCAACTTGTCAATGCCCACGACATCGATGTTTTCGAAGCGAATCTGGAGCAGGCCTTCGAGCAACTGTCTTTCCTGCCGTAACGCTTGCAGCACCTTGAGCGCCTCTCTTGCCTCGATCGCTTTTGCTGTGAGTTCGAGCTCTGCATCGTCAACTGCCTGCGTTAGCCAGGCAAGCCGGTCACGGTTGTCGAATCCGGTCATCCAGTCAGCGCTGAGGCGCTTCTGATCTTGTTTTTCAAACTGTTGTTTCTGGCCTGACATAAGCCCTTCGGCGGTCATGGCATGCGGTGTCTGCCGCAACGCCTGAGGGCCTTCGACGCAATGACGATCGATGCCTGCCAACAGAGACTTCAGAGCTTCTCGCACCGGATGAGAACGGTACTCCAGCTTACGAGTGAATCCGTCGTCGAAGAACGCCGCATTTTTAGTCGGCTCCCTTGCCTCGAATAGACGCACATGTAGACGATTATCACGACTGTTCACCCAGCGCAGCGCTGCTTCGATATGCTGGGGCGGCACCAGCATGCGCAATCGATGTGAGCCAATGGCACGCTCGATTGCGCCCCGCCATCGTTGCTCGCCTTCTTTGACTTGCACCAGTTCTGCAACGAAAGGTAGCGCCTCTTCGTTGATGCCAAGCGTGTCTGCCAACGCACTACGAAACAGTTGAAAGTTCGACGGTAGATTCGAGTCTGGCCGCTTGCGTACCTCGTCTAGTTCGTCGGTAAGTTCGTCGCGTCTGACTTGGGCTTCGCGTTCAGCGCTACGTATATCGAGCGTCTTGCGGTCGGCCTCCACGATGACGGACTCCAGCGAAGCAACGCGCTCACCCGCCACTCGCTGGTTGTTCTCCAGCTCTCCTGCCTCAAGAGTATCGCTCAGCGCCAGTGCGGCCGTGAGTCTCTGGTAATCATCGGCATCCTGCCGCCGACGTACCCGATCCTGTTGCTTGTCATTAATACGGTGCTCAAGCTGCTCGATATTTGTGCCACCTGCACCGAGGTAGGCTTCGCGATGCGCATCGCTGACATCGCGCTGCCGGTTGTAATTGTCTTCGACCTCTCTGGCATTACGCTGCGCTGTGTCTAGCGTGTCAAGGGTTCGCTTTACCGTGACTTGCCAGAGTGTTGCCGCCTGTTCCGCATACCATATCGGCAGTGTGTGGCGCAGCGCGCGTTGACGTTCGAGGTCAGTGCTGACCTTCTCGAGCTCCTTACTGCTTTTTGCCACAGGCAACAACTTGCGTTGTTGCTCACGCGCTACCTCGAGTTCCTCGCGAATGTCGGTAAGGTCGTCAAAACTGTTCGCCACTTCCAACGCACGATCAAAGGCAGATTGGTCATCGAGCACGAGTTCACGAAAAATTTCGTCGATGCTGTTGAGCTGCTTCAGACCTGCCGCGCGATTGAGAAGCGTAAAAGCATTTTCGCTAACGTCGAATCGATCGCGCAAGCGAGCTAGAAAAGCCTTCTTGCTCGGGTAGGTCCAGATACCGGTTTGCTGTTTGTCCATCTGCCGTAGTGCTCGCATGCCACCGTCGTGATGAACTTCGAGCCAATGATCAAGCGTCTGTTCAGGATCGTCGGCATAAAGCCAGAGCTTCTTCATATCAGCAGCAGACGCACCGCTGCCGTCGAACCACAACACCGCACCGATGCGCAGGCTGTGTTCGGCATTCTGGAAACGTGCTGCAATGCCGGTAACGGCTTTGCCCTTCCTGGCGATGTGGTTTTGCTCGCTACCGCCGTCACCCGGGCCCGACACACCACGCACATAGGAACCGAGGTCTCGATCGCTTTCGTGCCCACCGGTGGACGCCAGGTTATAACGCGGATTCGCACAAAGCAGGGTCATCAACGCATCGATGAGCGTGGTCTTGCCACTGCCGGTTGCACCGACGATGGCTGTGCCATCGGGATCGATGTCCGCCTTGTGCCGCCCATTGAAACCACCCCAGTTGTAGAGCTCGATTTCGGTCAGTATCAAGGGATCTGCTAACGCGCTGAAGGTAGCCTGACGGTTCATACCGTGTTTCCGTCCTTGCCGGCCTGCTCGATCGGATCGCCTGCGCCTTCATCCGCACCCGTGCGACGCTGACGTAGCCACGCGAGCAGGTGCTGGAGGTTTTCGGGGCTGGCCAAGTGCGCGATGATCGGACGGATGGTCACACGCTCGTTCGCATCGGGCTCAGAAACGAGCCCGTGACCCTTGAGCTGGTCGAGTAGTGTCAACATGCGGCTTCGTTCCTTGGCTTCACTGCCGGGGTCTCCAAGATAGATCTGGAACTCGGGAATGAGATCATCCACTGCAACACGTGCATCATCCGCACCCACACCGGCCTCCTGCTCATGTGCCACGAAATGCTGCCGAAGAATGGCGATAAGCAGAGATTGCTCCAACGTGAGACGCTGTCTCCGCACTAGAGGATGCGACCAGTCTTCGGGATCATTTTCCTCTTCAACAGAGCATTGTCTTTCGTCAGCGCGCACAGTCACGAATGCAATGCCACGCACGTCATCAATGGCAAGATCCAGATCCAGTGGCTCGAGTATCTCGGCGAGTGCGTGCTGTTGGTTCTGCAGCACGCGGTAAAGGTTGGGCTTCCTCGCGGCGTCAATGAGACCGTAGCGGGTGAGCTCCTTTGCTACCTCTCGAACCTGAGGGGATGTGCGGGATTCACCGAGATCTGTTATCGGAAGGTCTGCGTCTGGCGGTACCCTGTTGGCAGACTCATCGATATCGACGTTGCCCTTCTTGTTCCTGGCGCTTTCGTCATCAGGCAACCGGGCTGTGCCGGTTAGTTCGTCAAAGTTGCCAGGCATTTAGATGTCCCACTCGATCGCCGCAATCGAGGGCTCGTCAAGTTTCGTTGAGGGTAGCGTGAACCGCCATTGTCTCGCATCATCCTCTGTGATGTCGACCGTTTCACTCTCATTGGCTATGATATCAATGCCCGCTTCGCGTGCCATCGTGATCCAGAGGGCGAAGGTTTCAAGGTCATGCGTGGGTGGCAGCGCTGCGGCGAGTTCGGCAAGCGACAAAGGGCGGCCTTGCTCTTTGAGAAGCGCAATCGTTGTCGCAATTATCGCGTCTCGATCCAGACCATCAAAATCCGCCCAGAAGTCCGTATCCAGAGCCGCCGATTCGGCGTTGGCTTGCGAAAGATCAAGCTCTGCAGCGGTTTCGCTATCCAGCGACTTGAAACGCAGGCGTTCGATGAGCGGAATACCGGCAATGGGGATCGCCACCGGTGGCAGGGGCGAGGCCGTTCTGCGTGTTGCCGAGCGCTGCCAGTCAAGCTGTAGCATTTCCTGGAAGATCTCGGCTAGCAGCTGGCCCACGCGGTGATGTTCCGCGGCAAGGCCGGTTTTCAGGAAGCCCTTTACATCGCGCTCGCTGCGCGACCGGGCTTGAAACACCACTTCGGATTCGTTGACGAGGCGACCAACAAGAAAACGCAGATCATTCTGCTGCTGCAGTGTCAGCGCTTTTTCGCTGGCGTCGTGGCTAAGAATTTCACGCAAGCGCTCACGCATGAGATCAAGGTCAATGGACTCGCGCAACTGAGCTTGAAAACTCTCGAAAACTCGCCCTTCAGCCGTATCGAGCAACGCTTCGTGGCCATCAAGCAATTGATCGACAATGTTGCCGCGGTTTTGTTGCTCGTTAATGATGTTGTGCCGCAACGCCTTGTCTGCCTCACGCCACGAATCCTCTACGCGGCGGAAGTCTGCACGCAAGCCTGTAGCGAGAGTGTATATATCGCGGACGCGCTCTATTGCCTCGGCGCTATCAAGCACTGGCACATTACCTTCATGCGCCGCCGAGAGTTCTCTCTGTAACTCGGCAACACGACGTTCCAGACTTGCGATACGCTGACCGGCATCAGGATTGAGACCGGATTCGAGACGTTCGATTTCCCGCTGCACCACCGAGAGCCGTGACGCGGTGGATGTCATGATGCGATTGTCCAGCCCCTCCACGAAGGCGATCGCAGATTGCAAGGCATCGGTGGCGTAAATACGGCCACCGCGCTCGATAATCAGCGAACGGCGTATCCACTGCCGGAGCTCCCTGCCCGCTAGTTGAGGCAACCGTGTGTGGTCAATCTCATATTGCTCGTCATTGGCGTACGGTAAGAGCATCGTCGCCAGCGCGTGTAAAGCGTCGTCGATAAGCACACCGTCTTGCGCTTCTTCAAAAAGTGATTGCAGGCAGGCGATAACCAACGGCGCACGGCGGGAGGCCAGCAGAACCCAGGCAGGGTTCTGGGTACGGGCGGTGATGTAATCACTTGTGCGAGAGCTGTTCACGGTATGGATGATACCGGATCAGGAATGGTGTGATTGTTGAGAACCGCTGTTGCGTTCGCAAATAGATGATCAAGGTATGCCAGTACCGACTATTGGCTGAATGTGACTGTTCGGTCTCGACCGCTTAGCTGAGTTTCCTGATACATGGGTTCAGGCGGGCAGATTTGCTGGAACAGACAAGGCAGATCTGGTAGATCATATCGACCTGCAAAAACCGCTTGTGAAAGCAATATATGCAGCTGCAGCCTTCATAGAAAAGCACACACGCACTGGAATTGATATTGGTGTTGTGATCCTGACAGGATCACCAGCGGGTGTTGGCCCTGTGCACCGTGGTGACAACTTGCATGACTTTGTGGAAGGCGTCGGTGAAATAGCGGTCAAAGTAGTCTGACATCAGTGGGTTTTGTCTGTGCAGTAGGTGCGAGCACTCGACACTGCTAGGATTTCAAGCGGTGTTGAGTGCTCCAGCATGTCGCTAAGTTATTTGGAGTGCATCGGCCTATTGTGAGACCACGACGCAATCATCAAACACACCGGGCGATTCGCTATACAGTGTTACTGCTCCACGAACACTTGCTGATGGCGCGGTCAGGGAGGCAGAGATCTGGTTGAAGGCGGTTGACTCGACAGGTAGCTCGGTGCGTTCCAGTGCCGTATATGTTTCGTCCATCATCGTCAGGGTTACGCTAGTGTATTCGCCTCCAGTGGTCTTCTTCGCTCTACATTGCATGGAATAAGTGGTAGCAGGTGCTGCATCGAATTCCTGATACAGGCAGCCTCCACCCTGTAGTGCCAGTGCACTGATTCCTTCGGCTGCCTCATTCGATGCACTTGCAAGACTACCCGCTGCGCAGGACGACCAGCTGCCAAGCGCGTTTTCAAACCCACCGTTGCGCAAAAGGTTCACGCTGCCGCCAGGGTTGGTCACTTCGGGTTCATCAGGCGGTGTGCCCGCAACAAACTCGCAGTTGTCGAATGTCGTGTCATCTTCACTGTAGAGCAGTGCCAGACCGTACGCTGCACCTGACGGAGCTGCAGCGCCAACCGTATAACCGGTGATGCCGCCTTCAGTTGAGATCTGTGCAACCCGTGACTGCAGAGATTGATAGTTTTCGTCGAGATAAGACAGCTCCATGATAGTCCAGTTGCTTCCCTGTCGATCTGCCTCGCAGGTGAGTGTGTAGTCATTACCGATTGTTACCGCCACCTCCTGATAAAGGCAACCTCCGCCAGTGATTCGCAGTGCCTGTGAGCCGCTGGCGCCGGCTGTTGATACAGCGCTGGTTCCCGCAGTGGGCCCACAATCGTTCCAACCTGCTTTGCCCGCGTCGAAGTTTCCGTTCGCCAACAGATTATTGCCGGTGGGTACAGGCGGATCGACCGGGGGAGTGGGATCAACCGGAGAGGGCGTGTTGTCATTTGCTTGAATTCGTGGTCCTGATGCGTGCCAGATACTCGGACCTTCGCTGGCGGTGTGTGGCAGATGCGAGACATACCAAAGAACAATGTCGGTGCCGTCGACCGATTCGCCATTCATATAGTTATTACCGATCTCACCGCGCGCGCCAAGTCGCCAGCGACCCGCTTCGCTTTGCTGATAAGCACGTACTGCAACATCAACTATCGCAAAGTCGGTCGGTACACCATCATCGTCTGCCGGTATCAGGCTGACTTCGCTGCCAGTGGCCTTGTCGCGTATCGTCCAGCCATCCGATGCTGATCGCAGATCGTTGAACTCGGTAGCGGGAGCACTACCGTCGGCACGCATCACGACATCATTGGCTGCATCATCCAGATCGAAATCGAACAGCCAATGAGCGTGATGGGCATGATCTACCAGGCACTGCAATCCGCGGCTGTAGACACGAGAGTCGAAGTAGCCGTTTTCGCTGAAATAGTATGTCTGGTAAATCTGATATTCCCCGATCTGCCAGTTCGAACCGATCTCAAGCATTTTTTCGCCGTTTTGTGTGTAGGTGCGTGTGCATTGCGCCTGACCGTTGCAGGCACTCTCTGGCGCACCCTGTGTAGCGGCACGAAGCGCATTGGTGGACAAGATGTCGGCGTAGGGGCCACAAATATCTCGATCGTATTGGACGCGCATCACTGGCATGCTGACCTTGTCGAGGATTTTCTTACCCCCGTATTC
>Ga0209831_1003724_pt1 | contig 12390 bp, 17 predicted proteins | sample Maine_Asex4_meta_FD_187451 | JGI IMG/M metagenome (GOLD analysis project Ga0209831, IMG submission 187451) | Marine algal microbial communities from Maine, USA - Maine_Asex4_metaG (SPAdes) (version 2) | ecosystem: Host-associated > Algae > Red algae > Unclassified | place: Maine, USA | collected...
TGGCGGCGACGACGCGTGGCGGCGGCGACCGACGCCGCCGCAACGACCAACACTGCCACGGCTTGCCGCCGCCGCCGCCGACACCGCGCACCCCCCCTACACGTCCGCACCCCCCGGCCCCCCCGCGGCGGGAGGCCGCGGACGCGATCCTGCTCCTTGCCGCCGCCGCTACTTTCCGCCGAATCGCAGCCGGCGGCGGACCGCGCCGGCACTCTGAGTCGCGGCCACCGTACGGGCGGCGGGGGCGGGGGATGGCCACCGGCCGCCAGGGGTGCCCTTTGCGGCCGCTGGTGGTGGCGGTTGGAGCCTCTCCCGCCCCCCCAAGTGCTCTGGGGGCATTTATGGTAGAAGATGTCACCGCCAACCAATCATATTGCTGGAAACACAAGGGTAAACGAGCAGAACAATGACGACATGGCTATTATCCAATGAAAATCGTCTCAGCGCACCTCGCCGCAGGGCAAAAACTTGGTCAGTGTCAGAGTCCCTCTGATACTGTCATCGCAGTGCGGCACCAGCCAATCAGAGGCAGAATTCACCGGCACGATTGCTTTAATAGACGGCGGTGGCCAGTCTGCTGCTGTCCTCACCATTCCGTGCTGACAATGATCTCGCCTGAGTGCACCAGGGGCGAGGCCCCTCCTGAATTCGTGAAATTGCATCATTACAGTGATACACAAGCCTGGGACTTGGCCGTGTCAGCTTGATTCTCGTTGTCTTAGCCGTTAAACATGCCATCCGAGCCGTATAATTGTGTCGCCAGATCCCCGTTCGGCCATTCCAAGTCGTAGGCTGCGGTTTCGATGGGGCACCACACTGTGTCGCCCTCAAATTGCTTGAAAGTACCCAAAGAAGCGCGATGGCAGAACCGCCGACGATCACCCACCGGCGTGCCCTCCGTCCTCGTCCTTCTCTTTTGCGGGTCTGCTGCCCGGCTCGACGCAGAAGACAGGATGCTTCTTGACGGCCAGTTTGATGAGGACCTGGACCTGGCCGTTGCGCTCGGGGCCGCGGCTCGCATTTTCTTGCGACGAGCGCTGCGCGTCGTTCGCGGGCGGGTGTACAAGCGGCCCATTGGCGGCCGCAAGCGCGGCCGGCAACCAAACCGCAACCGCTGTTTCGACATGGGGGCGCACGCGATTTTGCGTGACTATTTTGGAGTTGGCGGGCAGCCGTGGGTCTACAGTGAGCTCGATTTCGAGAAGCGCTTCCGCATGCCGCGCGCCGTCTTCCAGCGGCTCTAAGCGGCCGTGTATAACGAGCCTTGGTGGAAGCGCTCCGTCAACGCTACCGGGCGTTTGCAGTCCCACCCCATCCAGAAGCTGGTAGCGGCGTTGCGCGTCCTTGGCTATGGCGAGGCCTATGACCGTCCCGACGAGTACTGCCGCCTGTCACGCTCTACTATTTGCGAGGCTACCCGGCGCCTGACCGACCTCATCGTCGGAAGTGGGAGCCGACTCACCTACGCCGTCCTATCGAGGACGAGCTGAAGAACATCCTTGCCCGGAACGCGGCCCGCGGCATGCCGGGCTGCATTGGCGCCATCGACTGCGCGCATTGGCAGTGGATCAAGTGCCCCAAGGCCCTTGCCCGGCAGTACCACGACCGCAAAGGTAAGCGCTCGGCGGTTATTGAGAGCGTGTGTGATGAGGACACGTACATTTGGCACTTTTTCATTTTGGCGCCAGGGAGCTTCAACGAAAAGAACGTGCTGGCGTCGTCCCCTCTCATGCTGGACGTGAACGCCGGTGTGTGGCCGCCGCCGATCCTTTCCTACACACTAAACGGCAGGACCCGTCGATTACTTCACTACACGGCCGATCAAGCATACCCCCGATACCATATTTTTGCCATGCCTCACCCCGCTCCCAACACCCGCAAGCTGCTCGTGTACAACCGACTACAAGAAGCCGTCCGCAAGGACGCCGAGCGTCTCTACGCGGTGATGCCGTCTCGGTTCAACATTGTGCTGCATCCGACACGCTTTACGACGGTGGAGCGCATGATCAACACCGGCAAGACAGTGGCCATTCTGCACAACATGGCCATAGAGTGCACACGCACCGGCTTCTTGGCGCACCACATAATGCAAGGGGCGCCTGGGATAACTGCGGATCGGATGGGTCGACAAGCAGACGGCAATGCCTCTGGACGAGACGACGGGCGCGACGAGGACGCAGGGGGCCACGGCTTCTTTGTCAATGACTGGCCGCGCGGCCCTGGCGTCTGGGGACCCCCAATGCCCGCTGGTGATCAGGGCCGCGACCCCTGAGACCACGACGGGCCCGAGCTCACTTCTGTCTCTTTGCGGTACACCGATGGCGCCGAGTGCGAGGCCAAGGACAAGGACGCCCACTTTGACCTGATGCGCGACCTGTCTGAGCACGTGTGGAAGGAAAGAGGCCGTTTTTTGTCGCCATACTTCTGTGGGTGACTTGCGGTCCGTCTACGTGCCGGCTTGCGCGTGTCCTTTTCTTTTCCAAAAGGTTTTTTTCCCGCTTGGCAAGGTTTTTTTTTCCTCGACAACTTTGGCACCTTTGGCACCGGAGCTCAAGCCCAAGTGAGCCGACCGACGCCGGTATGAGGTCTGTGCGCGGTTTGGTGCAAACAGAGGCGCTGAAGGACACTGATAAAGCCTGTATGCTGCCCCTTCTCAGCGGTTGTATTGGGAATACTGGGGCTGTCCATTGTAGGGGTGCATTAAAGGGCCTGCATTTTCTCGATTGAAGAAATTCGCCAAGGCCTTTTTCAGGCCTTAGACGATGCTTCAAAACGGTGAGAGGACTCTATGCAGCGTGGCGTGACTCGCAAGGACCAGGCTGATACAGAGAGTTGTGGCCAAGGCTGATGGCAACCAGCATCACTTTGCAAGAAAAGAAATGCAAAAGAACATGTGCACAAAAACACACAGAAGAAAAGCAAAAAGCAGAGCAACTGGCTACTCGGGCATGCTCATTGGTGTCGGCCGCACCAAAGACGGCCGTCCATACATCTACTCCTCAGCGTGGGTGGCGTGTGCCTCAGGGGCGATGGTGCCGGCCGGGGTACGGCAGCGGCGAGTCGGGAAAGGTGGCCGTTTGCCATGCGCCGTGGCACGGCCGCGTCGCGAGCGGCCGTCTTGCTCCAAGTCATAATTGTGGTCTGTGTTTTCGGCCATGCACTCTTCGCTGTCGGCACGATGCGCAGCTGCCGCCATCATCTTTGCGGCCTCCTCAACGGCCGCCTCAACAGGTGTGGACGGTGTCATCTGAGAAGCCATGGGCGTAGAGCGCCGCTCACGTGCTGCGCGTCCGTCGCTGCCTTTGGTGAGCGCCTGGTCCAAGTTCTCGTCGTCCTCAGTCGTAGATAACGTGTTGGTGGCGCCGCTTCGCAACCGGGTTGACGGAGGAGGCGGCGTCGATGAGGATGAAGATGATTTAACAGCAAGAGCAGTACGCACATGTCACATCGGCCACCAAGGCCGAATCCACGACCACGGCCGTGTCCTCGGCCGCCTCGAGCGCCGCGGGCACCACCAAAGCCGCGGGCCCCTGCTCTTGCAGCTGCTCGCTCAGCTTCCCCCTCAACCTCGTCCGAGTTGTACTCGACCTCATCATGTGCTCGGCGGCGACGCCCGCGCGTTCCTTGGCCTTGGCCACGTGGCGAGCTCGGCAAGGCCACCAACAGGTCACTCTCGTCCATGTCACGACCTTTCTGCGCGTCCTTATCCTTTTCCTTCGCCTCCTGCAAGCGACGTCGCTCCTCGTTGGCCCACCACTTGCGTCCCTCGCTTGAGTTGGATGCCTCCTGCGTCGACCAAAACGCCAACGCCGTGCGTTGCGCAGCGGAAGCGGCCAGAGAGTCAAGGGCGGCCGTGTTGGCGGCCGCCTCCTGAATAAGATGCGCTTTCGCCCGGGACGTGGCCTTGGCGGCCTTGTTGCCCATAGGCCGCTCTTGAAACAGGCGCTGACCGCGGGTGAATGTGGATGACAGACGTGCGTTGCCATCGCCATCGTCGTCGTCCAAGTCCCCCATAACGCCAGGAGAGGGAGGGTCTTCGCACCCAGTTGTGCGCCGCTCTCGGGGCGACGCTACCGTTGAGGGCGCCGCGCTCACAAAAGCCATTAGCGTGGCACCACCGCTAAACTTGTCGGTGTTCTTGAGGATTCGCCAGTTGCTGAGCGGAGGCCACTTGAGCTTGGCCGCGACCGCCGCGTTGAGGCCATAGTAGGGGTTCGGGCCGTTTTACTTTGCCTTGGCCGCGTTGATGAGCTGCTCAGCTGTCGGGTTACCCGTCATATTGAGGTTGACCACCGCCAGATAGCATTCTTTAAACCGATTAACAGCCGGTAACATGTTGTATCGGAGCTCCTTCATGATGGCCGCTGTCGAGCGGGCACGCCGATGTTCCACTTGGTTCATATCAGCAGGCAGGCGTCGACGGAAGCGGTCGGCCACGTCCTCTTCAAAGCGCTTCAGGCTTTGTTCCACCCCCACCTCAGCGATCAGCGTTGCCTCCTTGTGAACGGTGGCAAAGACGTTGCGCTCTGCTTCAATCCAGGACACGCCGCGCTTGCCACGACCGCCGGCAGTTGAGACGAGGCTGGCCCGTCGGCTGCGCTCCTCGATGAGGCCGCGCGACGCGGCGGTCTCGGCGCGGAGCTGTAGAACCTCCGCGCGCAACCGGTCCTCCTCCGTCTGCAAAGGCTGCTGCTCCAAGTGCCTTGCCAGTCCCCCGGAAATCATGCTGCCGTCGGCTCCAACCGGCGCAGCACGTCGCCCAACGACTGGCGCCTCGCCTTGCTGCGTCGGCGCGATGAGCGCCGTGCCGGGGACGTCGTCTTGGTTGGCTGGTTCGATGTTGACAGAGCCGTCTTCGTGAGCAAAGGTGGCCATGTCTTGGCCATCGGCGTTGAAACTGGCCATGTCCTGGCCGATCGGTCTTGGGCATTTGTTGAGCACTGACGCGGCCAAAGTAGCCACAATGCCAACGGCCTTGATGAGCCGGTGCTCAGGGGCGGCTACAACCGTCTAGGCAACGGCAGTCGGCCCAACGCCTTGGGCGCCCACGAGACCGGCGCCGCGGGGAGGTTGGTGTTCACCCAGTACTCCTCGCGCTTGCCCTCAGCGTCCGGCACAGCCAGGCGGCGCTCCCACTGCGGAGGCCTTGTGAGCGCCTCCTCCCGCTCGGCCTGGCGCCGCTGGGCCAGCACCCGCTGGTGTTCCTTCCACGTCACGGTGACCTCGACACCGTGCTCGTCGGGGGGGAGCTTGATGAGGCGCGGCGACGCCCACGGGCAGGGGCACTGCCGCGGGCACGTTGGGTGCTCGTCCCCGACAGTGACCGCGCACCGACACAGGTAGCACATACGACGATGCGCCCGTCGCTCAGCAGTCCGACCCCAAAACGCGCCGTCACCTTATAGAATCCACTCCCAGCCCCAGCCCGGCTGTGCTGGGGGCCGGACTGCCCAAGGGCACGGACAGTCTCGAGGGCACATAGCGATGTTGCTGCTCACCTTCTGCGACCGCTTACACTGCGTGCAGATGCTGCGACGGCCACGCTGCAACTCGGCCTTGGAGATAATCAGGGCCCTCGGGCCATACCTCGGGCGAGGTCTGTACGCGGGAGCATCGCCGCGAGCTTGAGTGCGCGACGTCCGCGGCAGAGCCGCAGTGCCATCAGCTTAGGGCATGACCGCCGCAGAGGCAAGTCCCGCACCACCTCCCGTAGGCCCTGAGTGCGAAGCGGTGACCGCACGTCGCGAGCTGTCAGGCATCTCAGCAGCAGCGCTCGACGGATTCGGCGGGGGCGGCGTCGCCACGCGGACGCGTGGTGGCGTCCGATGGGGAGTCGTACGGAACGGCTGGGCGCCACTAGCCATGGTGCGCACCTCGGCTCGAGTTTGGAACGAGCCGGATGGTAGCGCTGGCTCTGCGGCTCCTCAAAACCACAGCCACACGCACAGCCCGCTGGCAGCCGGTCGCAGTGTAGAGGTTGCAGGCCGCGAGGGAGAGAGCAAACCGTGGAGCTGGCCGCTGTCAAAGGAAAACGGCCGCTGCGCGCACGCGGCCGTAGTAGAAATGCAACCCTACGTCGGAGCACAAGCGGCGCCCCTACGTCGGAGCACAAGCGGCGGCACGAATGCACGGTCTTGGGCGTGGTGGCGTCCGCGCAGCAGTGTGGCGGCCAAGCGGCGGCACGGGAGCAAGGTGATGGGCGCCGTGGTGTCGGCGCCGCGCCACAGTGTGGTAGTGGGTACGGTGTGCGGCGGCGGGACGGTGGGCGTCACGCAGGTTTACAAAGACGGCCCTGGACCGGTTAGTGCGGCGGGCCGGCCGAAAGTGGCTTCTAGACAGCTGCTGTCTGCTTGCTGCTGAGGCGTCGAGATGCGGATGTGTCACACAGGGCAGAGGTGGCACGTTCCTCCAAAACGAGGCTGGGCACAGGGCCTGTGCCCCCACGCCCACAGGCCCTGTCGATCTCAGCCTGCCTGGCGAGGAGCCATCACTCGTGGCGAGGCCACACCGCCTGACGTTCATCCCTATGGGTTCTCAGCGGCCGGTTGGGAGACAGGAGATTTCCCCAATGTTGATAAATCGGGCCCCAATAAGAGAAACTGGTGACGCGTTACGGGTATCGCTTGTCACTGGGCCCTGCGCGGAGCGATCAGTGGCAGTCAATAGCGCACAAGTATCTTGTTGGCCATGTCAGCTTGGCCACAACGCTCATTTTCCTGCCAAGAAGGGCCACACAATGTGATCGCACCGCATGACCAATGACTAAAAACGGTGAATCGTCTGACTTCTCGAGGGACACTGCGAACAGGAGCCGGCTCTCAGGGCCACCACCGGACCTAGTGTGGTCATCCACCGGACAGCGAAGGCGTGTGGTGCGGAATGTCCCAACGCATAGGCTGTCCGTCGGCGGGCCATGGCGCAGGGGCCAGCACGTGGCGGTCATTCTACACCGTCCAATCAAAATTGGGGCGGCCTTGATCCGACTTACTGGCGCGCCTCGTGTCAAGCGGGACTCACTTACGGTGTTGCACCGCAATCACATATCTCGGGCCTGGTCGAACCGCCCGACGAGGCAAGCGGCCGGTCCCAGGCGTTTGTGAGTGTTGTTGACTGTTTCTACGCACAGGGGCCAGAGCGTGGAGGCCAGTCGCCAGAGCGTGGCGGCCAGTCTCTCTGGTCCAATCAAGTGCAGCTCCGTCTCTTTGATCCTCGCGAAACTGGCTCACGTGATCTCACCACGATCGCATTTTTTCATGTGGAACATCATTTTCTGCGGCCGTGGAGGGCGGTGCTTGCACAGAACTGAAGGCTACAGGTTAACAGAGGCTCGGTCACAGTAAATATGCTCAAATATTGACGATGCCTGCAGCCGGCAACGGATCAGTGTGAGAGGCGCCCTCTGTAATCACACTCACTGCAAACTGACTGAGTGCTGTGTGCACTGCGTCTCCGTGCGGAGGCGGTCAGCGAACAGCCATGGTACCGACCGACATGACCGCCACGCGGCAGTCACGCGTACTGGGGCGGAAGGGGTGGAGGGTGGGAGGGGGTGGTGCGCCCGTAGCTTCGAGTCATACGCTTCGAAGCTTGGACGCGCTGAAAAGGCCATCTCCATACAATATGGAAAGAACGCTCACGTCATTTTCATATGCTCTGCACAGGGACAGGCGCGCTGTGACACTGTCGTGCAGGTTGTCGTACCAAGCCCAATGCGCAGAGAAAAGTAACACGAACCGTGACGGAGAAGCAGCAAGAATTTTAAGGAGAGGCATCAAGACAGATGATGGTGCAGAGGCCGCCTCCGATGTACGCAATCCAGTATGTAAAGAGCAACAAACAGAAAATCCGGCAACAAAGCATGCCCGACGTACGCCCGACGTACGCAATGCTGAAAAAGAAAGGATGGCAGTGCGAACGGCTCGGCCCGGCAAAGGTTGTCCAATGAAGAGACAAAGCGAGACGTACAGACGCCACCCTCAGGAGCAGCCAGTGCTACCAGCAGGTGCATGACATGGTCGTACAGCCATACCCCTCGGGCACCTCCCCAATACTGCAGAGCCCAGGGCGTCACTCATTCCCGTCCCACTCGTCCTCCTCCTGCCCGTCGTCCTGATCACTCTCTACCTCATCGTCTGTATACCCGAGGACCCCTGCAGCAGAAGCAGCCGCCGAGACTCGCGCCAATACCCTAGCCGTCGTCCGTGCCGCACCCCCAGCCGTTGCCGAGCGAGTTTGGTCCTGCTCATTCGCGAGGATGACCTTGACGATGACAACTTCATCGTCGTCGTCAGTCGCCGCGGAGGCCGACACGGCCTTGCCCTTGCCGTTGACGGTTGACGGACCCCCGCCAGTCGAGGCCGCGACCTCCCCGGCACCCTTCCCTCGTGCCCCAACCAAGGCCGGGAGGGCCTTTACCTTCCCCTTTCTCGACAATGCCCCCTCAGGCCCGGTCACGACCTGGCCAACGCCCGCACCTTGGCCCCCCTCCGAGGCCGACACGGCCTTGACCTTGCCCTTGGCCGCCACTGCCCGAGCGCCAGACGCGCCGTCAGGCCTGGCTTCGGCCGCCAAGGCCGCCATCACTACGGCCTGTCCCGGACTTTTGTATGCTTTTTTGATGGCCTTGCAGTTTACATAGTCCATACCGTGCGGCCCGGAGGCCTCCATGCCCTTCTGGACAAGGCGGTAGTTGCGGCCCTCATCCAAATAAAGCTCGTCGGCGGCCCACTGTAGCATCTTGGCCGCGAACAAGCGCTCGGCCAGCAAGAACGCAACAGCGCGCTGCTTCGGAGTGGCACCGCGCAGGGCCGACCGCTGCCTGCGGGTTGTCCACTGCCGGCCGAGCACATCGACGGCCTCGAGCGCGCGGGAAAAGTCGCCCGCTGGAAAGTGGTAGAGCGCCTCCATCTCCGCGACGTCGGCACCGGCCCCATCCTTGGCCGACTTAACGGCCACGACACCCCCCGCGTCCAGGCTGCTATCGCCGCGCGGGCTCTGCTTGGAGTTCTTGACGACCACATCGGCCCGGCCGTCCTTGGCCGCCTTTGCGAGCTTGGCCACCTTGCGGGCCACACCAACAGTGAGTAAAGCTTCTCTGGCCTTGCGCTTGTCTCCTCTGCCGCCAGCCTCGACCGAGGCCGCGCCCCGTGCCGTGGCCGTCTTCACGGCCACATGCTTGTACTCGTTCTCGACCTCGTCGGCCTTGTGCATGGCCGCAGAACTGCCGCGCGTCGTGCTGTTCTCGATCAAGGTAATCGTCGCCTTGGCCGCGTCCTGGGCAATCTTGGTCGCCTCTGCCATTTCCCGCTCATATATCTCCGGCTGCCGCAAGGAAGTGCGAGCCCTAGGGCCACGCGGCCTGTCAAGGCCGAGCAGATGCAGGCTCGAGGCGCACCGGCGGCGCACGGGCAGGCGGACCGACGGCGGCCGAGAGCTGAGGAATGGGAGGTTCCGGCTTTGTAGACGGCGACGACGTCCAAGCCGGAGTAGGGGCACGAGCAACCTGCGGGCGGCGGGTGGGTGTAGGCGAGGGAGCAGTGGGTGGTGCGTGGCCGGTGAGCGTGAAAGAGCAGTGGTGGTAAGCACGACATTCCCGCGAAGGTGACCACCCTATGATGAGATCTGGGCACAGAAGAACCCTTCTGAGCCACCTGCCCATCCGCTCCACACGTGCTGTGCAATTCCCCATGCCCCCTGGCTAGGTCCCCACGTAGACTCAGCGCCCCCCTCGAGGCCTGTCGAAATCGATGGCCAAATCGATGGCCCCTCAGCGTCAATCAAGTCACCACCGGCGAAAAACAATGATCAGTAACAGGTATCTACTGGTTCTATAACCAGTCGTTGGCCCAGGCGTCAGCTGAGCAGCACATGCTGTGTGCTGAGAGGTCCCGCGGCGACGGTATTTTGATACTGGCAGACTTCTTGCTGTGAGAGAGCCGTGCGCGCGGGGCATGGCGCGCCAGTCACGCGAGGACGGGAGAAATAGTGCATCCCACGGCGGGGCGCCTGTGCTCCTCAGACGTCTGACGCACACACAACGTTGACAGCCGAGCTCTTTCACCTCGTTCCCGCGTCGCCAAAAAACGGCAGTCCACCAGGCCGTGCCTCGTGCGGCTGTCGAATCACTAATGCAGCGCATGCGGGCGCCCCGCAGCGAGAGCCGACCAGATTATGAGAGGAAGATGAGGCTGCTCCTCATGAAATACAGGTGGAGCCCCACCAAACCGTAGCCTGGCTGGCCACCGCCCTTACACGCACACACACGACAACAAAATAGAGTCCAAAGAGGCTTTGCCGCGGCTCGTGTGGTGCTGACTCAGCCAACGAGCAATGTAAGCGGGCCGCCCATGCCCTAGAATGGGCGACCGAGGGCCAGTAGAAGGATATTCCATGCATCCAATATCCCTTCTGTATCCCTGTCTCGGCCCTCGCACAACGTTGCCGGGCTAGCCGCGGCCCATACACGCCCGTGCGTCACTGGGCGACCTGGATTTTCCGTGCCTCGTGCGCTGGTGTCCAAGCCCTGGGCCAATGATACTGTGGCGCATTCAGCGAGAGCGGACGTGTGGAAGAAGACGGCATGCCTCTCGCTTTCCCCCTCGTCCGTCTTGCAACGTATTCGGGCCATGGGACCATTCAAAGCGACTGCGTGCAGGCGAGAAGCAATCTGGTTGCTTGGGACCACTTCCGACATGACTGAGACACGTAGTGTCCCCAACCGTGGCTCTAAACGGCTCGACGACCGCCGCATTGTCTGATGATATCAACAACAGTAGCCGTCTGATCGCATAATTTCGGCTAAATTCAACTACGATTGCATGCGCTTTTGACGACGATCGCACTCTCAGGCCAGGACTCTCGCGCTGGTACACCTGCTAGCGTCAAATGCCTCAAGAAGGACGTAGAGCCGGTTGCATGTAGAAAGGCACAGGATCAATGAGCGTTCTGACTTCCACAAATATTTACGTTGGTTTAAGAATGTAGCCACTATTTTCTATTAAGTACAATGCAGCTCTCAGGACCTTGAAGTTGCAGGGTCGGAACGTCCTCGACACCCAATCATACACCCACGCGTTTCATACGTGGCGGGCCTGAATTGGTTCGGATGCGGAGTCGATGCAGCGTTGTTGGCTGTGCTCTAAGAGTTGTGTCAATCTGCGGCTGCCTTCGCACCTACGCCATGAGCCTGCGTCATGTCGTGAATGGATGCGGTGCTTCAGTAAAAATATGAGCTGACAGTCGCAGTGCGGCAGACGATCAGCTCGTGGCCAAGCGCGAGCAGACGCTTGTGCTGCACCTGATCCGCGAAGTGGCTGGTTTGTTACAAGCTCTTTCAAATGGATACTCAGCTGCGATGTTTTGCCATACGACGGTGCAAGGAAGGGTGCAGTGCTCAGCGAGTTGGGGTGTCTCGGAGCATTGGGGTCCATGTCCAGCCGAGGTTACAAGGCTGTACTTGTCAGGACGGCCAAAACTCAAATGTGTGCGCACGCGTGAAAATGTGTGTTGCATTTTAATCTGCGGGCCAGCAGATTTTCAAATCGAGCCAAGGACGTGATCCTATTGGTTGCAGGGTTGTCAGCGTTTGGTTTGGTTTGCCAAACATGAGCGAGATTCAGCCTGATTCACTTGAACGATGGAGCGTTCAGGTTGAACGCAACATGTCAAAGGGCATACATGTCTCGCGTAATACTTAGTATGCCACGTTCAATGTAGTTGAGATTGTGCTTGGGGAAGTCGGGTTGTCTGACTCGAGCTCTATCGAGTTGAGTCGCCAAGCCGATGTAGCGTGCGCATAGCAGGCCTGCTGCAGTCCCGGCGACAGAGCCCTGCTTGCCTGCCCCACCACCGCGACACAATCCAAACGAATGCTACGAGCCGACGCCAGGGCGACATTGTTGCCAATCGCCTGGGCCTCCGCGCAGAAACGGAGACGGGGGGACCAAACAGAAAGGACCAAACACCGATACGTGTAGACGGAGCGTTGAGGGCGAGTGGATGCCACGTTGTCCGAGAAGCAGCTTGCTGCGCTCCATGCAATCCTGAGTGCGACCACGACCCATCTATCCTCCAGCCAAGAAGGCTATGATTCACGCACAAATTGACAGCAGATGAATCGATCTACGTACTCAGCGCCTAGGGTGCTACACAGCCGATTGGCAACAGTTGACATGAAGGTAGGGTTGCCCAAGTGGTTTATCGTAATTGGTTAAAACTGGTTTACATTGGGTAAAAATCGGACATCGCTTGCAAACTAGTTTCGGATGCAAAATATTGGTTAAACTGGTTATTTTTTAAATACGGAACAGTTGCGGTCACGTGACCGGAATTGTCCCAGTCCTTTGGCGTTAAGTGCGTGACGAGTCCCAACTTGATGACGCGTGCACGACC
>Ga0209831_1003726_pt1 | contig 12386 bp, 9 predicted proteins | sample Maine_Asex4_meta_FD_187451 | JGI IMG/M metagenome (GOLD analysis project Ga0209831, IMG submission 187451) | Marine algal microbial communities from Maine, USA - Maine_Asex4_metaG (SPAdes) (version 2) | ecosystem: Host-associated > Algae > Red algae > Unclassified | place: Maine, USA | collected...
CGGGAATGGCGGCAGCGCCGCCCGTCGCGGCGGGCGCACCACCGAGGGGCGCTGCCGGGGGCGGTCCACCCCAATAGGGGCGGTCGTGGGGGGATGCACATGGAATTGATGGTGTTTCTTCTCTTCTGGTGTTGTGTTGGGTGCGTACGCCCCTGCGCAGGGGCGCAGTGTCTCGTATGCGCAGTGTCTCGCCCGTGGCAGTGGCGTGAGTGCGTGACAGTCGCGTAAGTGCTGCGGGCGATGGAGTTTGAGGGTCGTCGAGGCGCTGTGCCTCGGGCCTCCGCACGCGACCTAGAGACGTTGGTCGGCAACTGCAAAACAGCATTGGCTGGGTTGGAACGAGTCTGCGTGCTGTCCGTTATCTCCGATGGGTGCTCCACGCAACGCAGCTGCATCTGGTAGCCATTGATATGCCCCGCCACTGGCAAGTGTGGGCGTGAGAGACCAAGAAGCAAAATAGGCCCTAGTTTTCTGCTGCCAGCGAGCAGCAAAAACGCAGCGACGTACGAAAAGGGAGCGACAACGGTACACACGGGCACACGGAGATGGCCAACCAGGGGGATACACAAACATGATACGACTGCAGGCGCGCTCCGCGACGATGCCGCTCAGTCGTCGACCACCCCTGGCCCCAAATCCGGGACCTTGGACAGGTCTGGCAGCGAACCCGCCCCGACCGTGTACGCCGCCCCAGGCAGGGAGTGCGGGTACAGGCGGGAGATGTCAGCGAGCTTGGGCCGGTTCGGGTCCGTCAGCGTCACGTCCTCGGTCGGTTGCTTTTGGGGCAGCCGCGAGTCGACAAACCCTGCCACGGAAGCGGCCAGGTAGTGGAGGCTGAGCGCCACCGGGAACCGCACGGGCTTGGTGTACACGCCCGACAGGCGGGCCGACTGCAGCCGCTCCGTCGCGTCTTCGCGCATGTGCTTGACCAGCTCGGACCGGAGCGCGTCGTAACGCCAGCCCGAGCCTGGTACGACCAGGTCGTTGGCTTTGGACACAAAGAACTTTTCGGCAACCTTGATCGCCCCGTCCACATCCTTCTCCACCGACGAGGAGATGCGGATGCGCGCGAGGTTGTCACGAAACACCTCGTACGCGAGCTCCCGCAGCTTGACCAGCTGCTTGGCGTACAGCCCGTGAAGGTCGGTGAGGACGGTGGAGCGAAGCTCCTGCCGCTTGCGCTCAACCGCCTCTGTCGAGCCGTGCGCCGACGCGTCCGCCGCAAAGGCGTCTAGCGTCTGCTCGAGCGTCTCACCCGCCTGTCGCCCAAAGTCCCGCACCAACCGCCCCGCGCCCGTGTCGACCTTCCACGGTTGGACGTTGCGGAGGTAGCGCGCCTCAACGGCCTTCATCGTCGCCTCGCATGCGTAGGTGGCCGCGAGCTCCGCCTCTGGCGGCACCTCCACCGCCCCCGACAAGGCGTCGCTCTCGCCCTCGGAGAGGGCGGTCCACACGGCGGCGGCCGCGTCCCCATCGCCCCCCGCCCCAGCGGCAGAGGCAGCGGAGCCTACCTCCCGCTCGAACAGGTCGACCACGTCGACGAGGCTGTCGTCCCACTGCGACCGGCACAGCTGCCGGTGCGGCAGCAGCACATAGTGGACGTCAAAGAGGTCGGCCAGGCGCGGTGTGGAGACTCCCTCGGGGAGGGGCACGGCTTGGAGCATGCTCTCAAGCGCACCTGTGTAGGCCTCCACGAGTTCCTCCCGAGAGAGGCCCACGCCGTCCCAGTCGCGGACGGCGACGAGCAGAAGTTTGGGCGCCGAGCCCGGGGGGAGCACCCCCGACGCGCGGAGGCGAAGCTCCTCCTCCACAGACACGCCCAAGCCGGCGACGGGGAGGCCGTCGGAGCGACCCAGATCCGTGAAGCGGATGTTGTAAATGACCATGTCGGCCACGCAAAACGCCCACTTCATGGCCCGTGCCTGGTCCTCAGCGCGGCTCCGATCTCTGAGAATGAAAACAGGAGATGTATCACGATCGGCAGCAAAGACGCAGAACATACAGAAAACAGCAGCCAACAATGACAAAAACGGATTCCAAGTAGCAGCCCGGTCAGGTCAACGACCATTGCGTGCAATCCAGGGGCCGTCCGTCCTGGATGAACACCCAGACATCACTCAGAAAGGTCGCCCAACTGTGCGACCTTGGCTCGGAAGCAACAAAAGAAGCACGACAGACCCACTCTCAGTTCTTGAGTCTTCCAGCAGAACGAACCTGGAATCAAAGCCCTCTACATCCAGCACAACCGCCGGGAGGGACGGCACTTCGGCCTCCACAACCCCGAGGGTGGTCTGCACCCCCCGGCGAGGTGCAACCGGCAAGTCGGTGCGAAAGAGCTCGTTGAGTAGCGTGCTGCCGCCGCTGCCGCACGCGCCGATGCTCGCGACGACCACCGGCGCAGAGGAGGATAATGCGCCGACCGCCATGATGACAGGATATCGGAGGCCACCAAGCCCACGGATTCCGCAAGAGGGAGGAAACGTTGGAAGCGTTGGGGCGGGTCTGCGAGGAGGGAAGGCAGCAATTTCCTGGCTGGCAACGTCCGGGAGAACCACGAAGAACAGCCCGCGAACTGGCGAAGGTGTCGATGTGCGCCGCGGCGGCCACGCCCGGCGATCTCAACCAGAATGCACGGGAGGAATTGATCGAGTACAGCTACGTGTAGTTGTTGAAGACGGATGCAACATTCGATTGGGCCCTCACCGTTTCCTCGAAATTGTTGTTCTCCACGTGGACACCTGACACCTGGATGCCTCGTCCTGCAGGGCCACACCAGAACAGGCTTGAGAGGGGGCTCTGCAGGGCGTGGGCTGAGCCCTGCGTCACGCCCACCACCCACGCCAGTGCCCTCGCACGCTGTTGCACTGAGACTGGGTGCCGTGGACGTGGCGCCCGCCAGCCTCGCGCTGTCCAACTACCCAGTCGCGGCCGCCCCGGTGCACGCCCGCCAGTTCCGCCACCCGCCCGTCTGTGGCTGTCACTCGGAGTGGCGCTGCCGTCGTCGTCGACGGTAACTCGCGCCGGTCGTTGTCGTTGCGGACCGCTTGTGGTAGTACGCGGGTGTCACCGCGCCGGTTCATCCTTGTCTTCGCCGCCCCCTGCCGCGGCAGGTGTGCCACCAGGCTCATGCTCCTCCGTTACCGCCAACTTGCGAGGTGATTGGCGGCCTCTCCTGGGTTGCTCTCGTCTGTGTGTTGCTTCCTTTGAGTGTGGACCGTGTGCGCTTGTTTGGCAACGGAGCAAGGGAAGGCAGCTGCTACCTTGGGTTGTGGTTGTGCCTCGCTCGACTGTGCATCCCGAAGAGCAGCCACCTCCTCGGTCTATTCGCCGCCCAAAGGTCCAAAGCTCCTTGGAAGACGGCGGCAGTTGCTCCACACATTGCTCGCTGTCCGCCCCCGTCTCATTCGCCATGGAGAACGGCGCCGCAGCTATTGCGGTCCGCCGCCGCCGCCGTGTCGCAGCCATGGCGGATGTTTGGGACCATCCCGCGGACGGGGAGCAGCAATGGCACGTGTGTTGCCATGACGTGGCGGGGAGCGCAACGACGGACGACCCTGTGCTCAGCGGGCCACCGACCAAGGACTTGCCTCGGTTGCGCGTCGGAGACAGCGATGGCGGCAGCGGCGTGGAGTTGGACGGAGCCAGCGCTAGCAACAATGCCAACAGCGAGAATGGGGATAGCGACAGCGACCGCGTCGAACACCGGGGCAGTGGCCGTGGCGGCGGCGGCGGCGGAAGCGATGGCGGTGCCAGCGATGGCGGCGCGAGCAGCGGCGGCGGCCGCGTGCGTGGCGATACGGCCGGGCAAGCAGTCCATGATGACCGCTCGGGTGACGATAGCAATGCGGCCAACGACCCCGATGGCGAGGATCTCTCTGGGGACGATGAGGAAGACGAGGCTTATCTCGTGGAGCTGGATGCGGAGTTAGCCGTCCGCGCTCACCTGCGCGCCGAGGCGGCGGAGATGGAGGCCCATCACCACCACCCCGGGCTGTACACGGATGAGGAGGATGAGGATGTTGTGGACGAGTACGGGGAGGAGGACGATGACTGCTATGACGGAGAGGATGGGTACGGTGCGGACGCTTATTATGGTCACCCCGACGAGGACGATGCGGTGGTGGCGGACGGGTGGAAGGCCGCGCATATGGCTGAAGAGCAAGCCGCCATGTATGACCTGCTCTGCCACTACGCCACGCGGCTGGGCGGGCGGGCTGGCGGGCGGGCTAGCGTCACAGCCGCGGCCGAAGGCGGGCTCGACGGTGTCGAGGCGGCCGCGGCGGTCGCGGCAGCGGCGCTGCGGCAGCAACGGCGGCGGCGCAAGGCCGCGGTGGCGGGCGACCCGTATGCGGCGACTGGCCGTAGTGGGTCCCCATCTGCGGTGGCGGCCGTGGAGCTAGCCGCCGCGGACGGGTGGCTGCCCGACGTCGGCCGGCGGCGCCACGATCGCCGCGGCGACCGCGCTGGTGCGCGGGCGACCGCGCTGTTGGCGGAGAGCGAAGCGGAGCCAGTCGTAGCAGCCGCGGCCGAGCCGCCCGTCAAGCCCGTGACGCCCCTCCAACGGCAGCGCGGCCGCTTCGTGCGTGCGCTACTCTTGTCGACTCTGCCTCAGAAATGAGTCGTCATGGTGGGTGGGTTGGTACTGGTTGCGCCAGTGGATGCGCGGGGGGGAAGGCTGGGAGAGGGGAGGCTCGATGCACGTCTCCTTTTCTTTTTGTGGCACTCGTGCCATCTTTTCTGTTTTTTTCCTGCTCCTTGTGGGGTGTGGGATGATCTGTGAAGCAATCATGGGGCGGTCTTTGGGGGTCGAGGGTGTCAGATGCAGTGTTCTTGGTATCGTGGGGTGGTTTCGTCGAGCCGTTGTCGTTTGTTGCGTTCTTGTACCCCTTGTACAAAACGACAGAGGGCGTGGCTCTTGATTTTTTTGCGCCTCGGTGTTATGGCGTGCTGGCGCTGGTACTTCTGCTTGCTAGCTGTTTTCATGGTATGACTGGGAATGGCTATCCCAGTTGAGCCCTGGCTGCTTGCTCATGGAGGATGGGAAGAGCACGGTGCAGGCATCTTTCCGTGCGCTGTCACCAGTTTATATCGGCGTGTCCATCAGTACCAGGTGCGCATGGCACCTGTACATGATGGCAGGAGACTCATGACGCGCATAGCGACAGATGGACAGCCGGTCACTAGCGAGGACACGCGTTTCTGCGATTTTTGTTGACGACCAGAACGGCTTTAACACATAAGGCCAGGAGTTCTTCTACGGTGACTCCCCAAGGCACCATGATACCAACAGCTCGCTGCACCCACCACCTGAGGGTAGAACACACCACTCAACAGGCAGTGAGAGCGCCGTCAGCCAGCAACGAACCGCAACGATCGCATCGCTTCCCACGGTGGGCTTCTGTCCCGTAACCGTCGATAAGAGAACGAATTGACCGCAGCAACACGGCACGATGTGAGACGGGGTGCGAGGCTTCCACGCGAACCATGGCGACACCGTGAGAAGACAATGCTATTCACGGTCAAAGCCGAGCAACGACGTCGACTGGTACTGCGCCAAGAGGTATCATCACTCTCACCTGCACCCAGCAGCCACAAGGAGCAAACAAAATCACGCAAGAAACACCAGGCACAACGTGTCCACCACGTCAGAAACTGGCATGCAACACATGGCATTGCGCGGACGCACAGAGGCATCGCATGGGCAACTTAACACAGTCGTCCAGCCAGACGGCAGCAACGAAAAGAATAGCCATTGTTGGAAGGATACGCAGGCGCTACGCGATGGGCTCATAGATCTTGGTGAGTCGTCAGCAACGGCAGTGCCGTAGCAGCTGCCGCCTCAAGAGTAGCAAATACAAGTTTTAATCATGGCCAACACCTCAGCAGGCACTCCAGGGGCGAGCATGCAAGCACAACGAGCATACCTGTGCGTAGGTGACTGGGTAGGCCTCAGCAGGTGTTGGAGCAGCGGTGGTAGTTGCAATGACGTCGGCGCAGTCCAGCCGAGCGACGCCGCCGACATCATACAATGGCGGTCGCGTGGGATGCCGTGGCGCAGGTCACCCCGCAGGAGCCCATCCGCATGCACGGCATGCCTCCATTGCCTCGGGTGTGCGCTCGTTCCGCTGGTCTGAAAGTCTGGTCGTGGTGGCAGCCAAGGCAGGGCTGATAGAGCCGCGATAAAGATACGAATTCTAGACTCCCGGCGTCGTCCACGGCAAGTCAGCCGATGGGTGAGTTTGGATTTAGGGGCCGACCAGATTTGAATGCCTTTGGATCTGAACAATTCCAGGCGTCAAGGGTTGACACCTCCGCCTACGCCGCCGACTGCACCGCCGGGCATGGTGCTTGCCCGTTGGTCGCCGCTTATGGGCGCCCTCTGCCCACCGAGTCCGTGACTGCTGCCGCATGTGAGTTTTGCGGACGCAAGCGTGTGCATGAAGAAGGTATGTCTTTTTTGTCTTCTCTCGGTTGTGATCACCTTGTTGCTGGCCGCCACGGACAGCTGGCGTCCGTGCAAGGTTGATGGCTCCTTGACCCCGCCCCAGCCCTCGATGATGATTTGAAAGCTATCCGAACCGCATGAGCGATAGTGTCTTTCAAAACATGCCGTTTACCCGTCTGATGAGGTGCTTGTGTGCGTGTTCCCACGGAGGTTTGCGTATGCGGATCAGTTGTCTGACACACCGCTGATGTTATCTTCCCCCGGTTGCTTCTGGGCTCCTCGTACTATTGCTTGTGTATTCGTTCGTTGTGTGTTCGCGTGCCTGTCGACTTCCTTGTTTCTTTTGGGTATAGATGTTCACTTTCTGGCTGGTGTGTCGTGTAGCGATATGCAGACCGATCGCTTCGTCGTGTAAACGACCTCGTCTCCGGGGGGACTCGTTGGGCTGGGACTGCACTGTACATTGTTGCTTGACGGTGCTGCGACACAGCTCAAGGCATTGTTTAAAAGCATCCAACAAGCGCACTGCTGAAAACAGATCCGGGTCGACAGACGGACTTATAGACACCCTACAGACAGCTAGACAGCCGCACCTGTACGGAAAAGGAACCATGAGCGAAGCCGTAGTAGGTGGGCCGAGACAACCCCAAAGGAAATGACCGTGTACCGTTGCCATCGCCGAGTCGTCCTTTCACACCTAGCAGGGGTCCTACATCCCCGTTGCCGCCCCAATCGCTGGTACGTGCAATGCCGCAAGAGCCGCGTAGCTGGCAATACCGGCTGCAAAGCCTGCAAATGCGGGCAAGGACGCCTTCTTGACGTACCAGAAGAAGTCGACCTTTTCCAACCCCATGAGCGCCACTCCCGCCGCCGACCCGATAATCAGCATGGAGCCTCCTGTACCCGCCGCAAACGCAATGAGCTGCCACAGCGGCGAGTCGGGCTTGACCGTGTCAAGGCTGTACATGCCCATCGTTGCCGCCACGAGCGGCACGTTGTCGACCACAGCCGACACCAGCCCAATGACCGCCGCGATGACTTCACGGCTCGAAATGTGGGCGTCAAGGTAGACGGCCACCTCTCGGAGGATGCCTGCCGACTCGAGCCCTGCAACCGCCAACAGGATACCGAGGAAAAAGAGTACGCCGCTGGTATCAATACGGCTGACGGCGGCGGAGCCACGCAGCGCCTCACGGTCCTCCTCGCCAGCGTGGATAACGTCCGTTACCAGCCACACGACGCCCAGACCAGATAGCATGCCGAGGTAGGGGGGCAGACCAGTGACGGCCTTGAAGACGGGGACAGACAGCAGCGCGGCAAGGCCCGTCCAAAAGACAAGCTTGCCTCGGGGGGCCATCGCGTCATTGCCCGTGGCTACGGGCCGAGTCACGTCGCCCGTGAGAGGGGGGGACATGATGCCGAGGGTGACAACCAGCGACACGAGAGATGGAATGAAGAGGCTCTTGATGGTCGCCGCCGCTGTAACCTGGCCGCCGATCCACAGCATGGTCGTCGTCACATCCCCGATGGGGGTCCACGCCCCACCGGCATTGGCCGCAATCACCACCGCGGCGCCATACAGCCAGCGCTCCTTAGGGTCGTCGATCAGCTTACGTAGCAGCGACACCATGACGATGGTGGACGTCAAGTTGTCGAGAACCGAAGACATGAAGAAGGTGATGAAGCCAATGGCCCACAGTAGCACCCGCCGATTGTTGTTGGTGATGGCGTCGGTGACGATCTTGAAGCCCTGATGCGCATCTACAATCTCCACAATCGTCGACGCGCCAATGAGGAAAAACAGAATCTCCGAGATGGACGATACCTGCGTGGACAGCTCCTCTACCACCAGTGCATGGTCGGGGGACGCGGTCATGAGCGTCACCCAGATGCCGACGCCCATCAACAGCGCCACGCCAGTCTTGTGGAAGTCGAGCAAATCCTCCAGGATGATGCCTGCGTAACCGAGCACAAAAATGGCCGTCATCGTTTGGTCCCGGTGGTCAGCCACCCACGAGTGTTGAAGGATGGCCGCAATGACTGAACACACACCCCCGACAGCTGCCAATCGCAGGATGTCCGTGGTGGAGCTGTCCTCGACCACCTCGGCGTCTACGGCGGCTTCTCCATCAGCGGACGCCGGCACGACGCCTCCGCCGTTTGACGCCGCACCATTGGTGTTTGCTGCATCGGCAGAGCCGTTAGCAGCGGCTGTCGACGTCTCGTTGGCTGCGTCCCCAGACGTGGACTTTTCTTGGGTGTCGGCCGACGCCGTCGGCACCCAGCGGAACAGGCGGGACCTCCGGGGTGGCGGGTGGGTCGCTGCCCCGCACCGGCGGCGGAGCGACAGCCGAGCGCCATTAAAAGCCGACCGAGCGCCGCCGACAGCGATGGCGGGCGCCGGTTGGAAGGCCAGCTGCAATCTGTCCATGGCAACAAGGAACGAGCAGGTGGTGGGGCCGCGGCAGGCGGGGGATTGATGGCGGGAGAATGGGGGAGGAAGGAAACCCAGGCTCGATTCAGAGATGGACGTGCCGACAAGGTCCCACACGGGACACGTCGCAGACGCTCGCGGCGGCACGCGCTCTACTATTCCACATGCGCCAAAAGCTGAACGTGGGGTCAGCGTAGACCTTGTCCACTTGCATTCGGGCCGTGGAAGGCGCCGTTTGAACCACACAAGCTGAGGTGCCGGCCAAGGGACGACCAAACCGCCTCCCACCAAAAGACACCAGCTATGGGACAGAAGTGGGCCGCATCTAAATTTCTCACTGTGAGCATACTTGCTCCAAACAGAAAAAATTCCCAGCCTCTTTGCCCTCCGTACCGTGAGCCGAACCGCTGCATCGCACAACGCCCTGCCTTCCCGCGCAGCTCGCCCACTCGCCCTGCCCGAGCAGGGCGCCCTGCTCCCTACCCGCCTCCCTCTCTCCTGTTCAACCATGAGGCTCTGGTAGCCCTCAGCGCATGTGTTGGCTTTTCTGCCTGATGATCCTTCTTCCTGTTGCGGCCGCATTGTCACCAACGCCGGCGTGCCACGTGCAGCTACTCGCGGTGGTTGGACTGCAGCCGGACGCTGCCTGTCGGACGCGTGGCGACTCAAGAAGTGGCTGTACTAGCCATGAAGGCTCGAGTGGCCTTTCTGTCTATGTCAGGCGCCCTGTAGGCGGCGTCCGTGTCCACGTCTGTGTTGCTGCGATTTTGCGCGCCCGACGATTCGGGCGGTGGCCGAGGACGTGGCCTTGTCCACACTATGCCGACCGCCGCGCTATTGCCAGTGCTTGAGGCATCGCCAAGCTTGACGCGCCGGTCAACAGGCTGTTTGTCGCCGTCTTCAACGCCAACATCTTCAAGGAGGTGTCGGCGGGTGCGCTCGTGATGATGCGCGAAGCGGGCTCTCGTTGCGGTCTCGGTGTCTGAGTGGTGACTGCTATCGTACGGTGGCCGCAAGCCACAGACCGTCGGCTAGTGCGTGCGTGCATTTCCTACCGGCGCTCATGTCTTCCCGTCCAATGGGTCGTTGGCTCATCCACCTGGGACGGCCTTCTCGCGCTGGCATGCATTTTGCGCTTGTCCATTCGCTGGGTTTGTGTGACAGTCGCCTGCCACACCTACAACTGCGCGACCCTGATGTGGCGAGGCAAGCGGCGGCGCTCTGCTGTACCGCCCCGGTTTGTGGCGCTGTCGGCCGCCAGGCGTCTCAAGTGAGAAGGTGCTCTGTCCCATGATCGCTTCAGCGCTATCGTACGTGCGACGCCACGCTGCGGGTCTCGACTATAGGGGCTGTATTGGCTGTCCGCCACGCCGGGCTTCCGACGGCCGATACGGTACACTTGCCGGTCGGGCTGGCTGACATTTTGCATTCATCCGCTCTTGGTTCTAGTGTGCAGTTCTCTTGTCGATGTCTCGGCCTTTCACGCGGTGGCGTTGCGCCGTCAGGTTTGGGCGACAATGCTCGATTGGTGACGGGGCTCTGTCGGCGAGCGCGCTCTTCTGCCGCCTTATTGGGGGCTCCGATCGCCATCGGGTGAGTGGTGCCACCTCCTTACGGGTGCGCTGCGCCACCGCTGCCGGTCTGTGTGCCCCCTACTGGCTTGCCGGATGCGTCTGAGCTTGTGGCTGCGTTCGGGACTTCTTGCGTGGCGCTCGCCACACCGCGGTGGTAGCACGTGGGGCGGGTGACGGCGGTCATGGGTGGGAGATGGAACAGCTTGGTCGCAGTGGGCGGAGGTGCCACATTGTGGGGCCAACGCAGGCGGTGCAGCATGGGTGTTTGTCCCAGCGCCGTGCTCGGCGCCATGTGTGTCATTGCCCTCGGACAGCCGCCGTCACGGTGACGAGCGACAGCTGGCCATCTCCCGTCTCCGTCCATGCCGCCCGACGGCCCATGCGCTCGAGCGGTCGACGCCCCCATGCCTGCCGATGAGTCGGCGTCTGCACGCCCAGCCGCGCACACACCCTTTGCTCATCCCTTGGTTTTCATGGATGGCGAGCGAGCATTACACCACCCGTCTGGTGCCCCCCCCTCCCACCTGCTCGGAGCGGTCGCGCGTACTCTGTGCTGTACTGCCCCTCTTGCACGGCCGCCCGGTCAACCGGGCGTCACCAGCTGACGTCGAGGGCTGGGCAGGACACGCACAAGCAGCTGGGTGTTGTGGCGTCGCACTCTACCACGAGGTACAGGTGCGTGCTGTGCGCGCACCAGTCTAGCCACAGCACGCTGTGCGAGGAGCGCGGTTCTGCGCATGGGGTAGAGCGCGTCGCGCGGACATCATGGTCACGCGCGTGTCGTGTGTGTAGGAGGCAAGCGTGTGATAAGACCGACGTGGTCGCGGCCTGAATGGATCATAGTACGCTGCTGGTAGAAAAGTGGAAGACTGACATGCCCGTTTATTCTCTTTAACACCCGCCGCCACCGTGTTCAAGAACTCAACAGACACGGTCTTGCATGCGCATCGACGAATGCAGCTGCGCGACACCGCCACGGCAGGTGACCCATCCCCCTCCCATCGTCGGGCGTGGCCTTGGTCAACGACGGCAACCCGTCAATCCGACCGCGCCTATTAGGCGACCACGGCCGGCAACGCCGGCTGCGGTGCGAATGGCGCCAGCACCGGAAGCGGCTGGCTTGGAGAAGGACCAGCGGGTCCTCCAGGAACCTGGGGCTGCATCGGCGGTGGAGTCGGCACCTGCTGCGGAATCGGCGCAGGCTGGAGAGGCGGCGACGGCTGCTGCGGCACAGGCATGGTTGGAGGAGGCACATACACCGGGCGGTTAAGCGCCGGGTCGGCCTCGCCCAGCTCGCACGAGAAGCGGTCGACGATGACAGCCTTGGCCATCAACATCCCCTCCTCCACCATCACGCGGGCGTAGCGGTGCTGCATCGGGGCTGGCTCGCCCTCAACGACGCCCAGCTCGCACGACATCTCGGCGCCGTAGGACGCCATGATCACGCCCTCCTCGACCTTGATGGTGGCGGAGGCACCCGCCGCCAACGGCGTCTCGGGGGCCTCGCCAAGCTCGCACGACGCGACCGAGCCAATGACGGCCGACGCCATGAGGAGGTCCTCCTCGTTGGCGAGCTTGGCCGTCGCCGGCAGCGGCGGCTGCGGCACCTCGGGGTCGATGGCGGTGAGCTCGCACTCGGCCTCGCCGCGCTTGGCAAAGACCTTGTCCTCCACCAACACAACGCGGGCGGGCATCACACCGGGAGCCGGCATCGGAACCGGCACGGGCTGCGGCATGGGCTGCCCCGTCGACGGCGGCTGCATAGGAGGCATCGCCGGCGGCGGCACGTACACCGGCGGGCCGTTGAGCGCCGGGTCGGCCTCGCCCAGCTCGCACGAGAAGCGGTCGACGATGACAGCCTTGGCCATCAACATCCCCTCCTCCACCATCACGCGGGCGTAGCGGTGCTGCATCGGGGCTGGCTCGCCCTCAA
>Ga0209831_1003730_pt1 | contig 12374 bp, 13 predicted proteins | sample Maine_Asex4_meta_FD_187451 | JGI IMG/M metagenome (GOLD analysis project Ga0209831, IMG submission 187451) | Marine algal microbial communities from Maine, USA - Maine_Asex4_metaG (SPAdes) (version 2) | ecosystem: Host-associated > Algae > Red algae > Unclassified | place: Maine, USA | collected...
GGGGGGGGGGGGGGGGGGGGGGGGGGGGGGGGGTTGGGCGAACAGCTGCTCCGCAACTGCAGTTGCTTTGCGTCGGCGGTGACGAGCGTCGCGCCGGCGGCAACGAGCGCCGCACTGCACTTCAGCGCGGCGGCTGACGCCGCCGGCGACGGGCGAGCTCCAACCGCCGACGTGGTCGCGTGCGCCGCACCCGCCGTGGCAAGCGGCGTCAGCGTTACGGCTGCACCCGCCGCTGCCGGCGGCGGCGCTGCGATCGCAACCGTATCCGCCACCGCGCCGACATCCATCGCCCCGTTGTCGACCCCACAGCCCGCGCGGGCCAACCGCGCCGGCCCACCACAAGAAGGGCCCGAGCGTGGGCGGGTGGGGGGGGGGGGGGGGGGGGGGGGGGGGGCAGGGGACGGAGGCGGCACTGCGCTCAGACGGCGCGCGTGCGGGGGCGGTTGCAGCTGGCGCCGACAGCCAGGGCAGCATGCCCCCGACGCCGGTGGGCGTCCAGTTGTGCACATTATTCGGAGGCCGCTGCCAGTAAGTTCATATGGCTGACGCTTCTCAGATACTTGTTCACTGTGAATTCTCTTCCTTTAGTCAGCTGTCACCGTCCTTGCTCCTTATCCGTGCGGCATCAAGAGATCTCGCTCACGAGGCTGAAAACGTAGCCACCCTGCTCTTGCGTTCCTCCCGCCTTGGTCAGTCATAAATCGGGTGCTGTCGAGAATCGGGCGGATCGGATGCCCCTGATCGATACGAATGCGGGAGTGGGCATCAACGGGTGGGATGTGCTGCGCTTCGTGCTCCGTTTTTTCTTCGGAGGACCCGGGGGCCACCCTCTGATACGTCTACGAAGTTTGGGGTCGATTGTTGCACATGCGCCGAAACCAGAGCCGTTTTTCCATAGGACTAATAAGATGAGATAGACTTTAGTGTGTGACGGTGGTGTGACGGCCCAAAAGTTGCACTCCTCTCATTTTCTGATCCATTAATGCATCTCGTAGTGGCCTTGCGGGATCGCCCTTCTTTTGGAGCTTGAACGGCAGCGCCACTCCAAACAGGCCTGTTTGGAGACGCCCCGAGTCGTTTGGCCAACCCCTGGTTTCCTGTTCGGACCACGAAAGCCAATGGACAGCGTAAACCGGGGCTTGCAGACAGTTGCGAGACGATCTGGCAGTCATGGAGATTCTCTCTAGTGCGTCTGTGGGAATACTGGCGTGCCACAAAAGAGGCCCACCGCCAGAGACGTCGAGGCGAGCCCACGTTTGAGACGTGATCTGCTTAGTTTTGGCTCTGCCTTTGGAGAGCCAGTGACAGCGCCACACGTTGCGCACACGTGGCCGTTGGGTTGGACGGTTGGCTCCATTGGTGGAGATGCTCGTAAGAGCATCTCCACCGCTCCCAGAGAGGCGATCAAGTCACATTCTCACGTCGCGCAAGGCTCTGAGCACCATTTCAAAGACCGACCTGCATTGATCGCATCAGGAGGGCAGCTTCTGGTCACGAGTTTTGATGAAGTAGCATTCTAAACTGGCTGTACCAATAGTGCTGGCAGGTGCAATTCGTGCCATAGGGGTGGGCCATCATCGAGGATTGACTGTATGGAGGCGGTATGTCTAAACGCCAAGGAGCGCCCCAAGTGAGCTTCACAAAGCGTCGCGCCATAGCCGCATTGCGGGTTCGGCGAGAGACGCAAGAGCTGTAACCTTGTGTGGCGTACACGGCCAAGGCCGGGGGAAAATCTCCCGCAGTAAGCAGTATCGCCTGGGTACCCCCCCCCCCCGTGCCGCGACACAATTTCAAGGAGGATGTCTCCAGCACGGAGGACTGTACCATTCAACCTCGCGAAGAGCTTCATAGGCCTGCTATTGCAAATCTGCGAAATATGGCGGTTCCAGAGAGAAGGGAGGCAGAGCCGACGACACAGTATGGAAATGAAGTCGGATTGACTGTTCGGCAAGCCACGATCGTACTATTGCCTGAGAGTTGCCGCCAGTAATCTTGCAAGCCAATCAACGTGACTTGCAGGAGTCAGGCAGAGCCATTGCAACCCACAATTAGATTTCCTGAGATTTTTGGGCCGCTTGCTTGGGCCTGAAGAGGGCATGGAGAGGGTTCTGGGCCAGACCTGTGATTTCTCATAAGATCAATAAGTATTTTCAGATTTCCCTGGTCTTTAGGACAGGGTGCTTTCAAAGTGTAGTGATGCACACATATACTTAGATCGCGGGACTTGCTCTCTGTTTCAGAGATGGCAGTCTGCATTCGTGTCCTCAGGGATCTGAGGGCGTGTCAGTGCTGGAAGAGTCGCGATGACGCTAAAAGCGAACAGAGTTACGTGGCTGAGAAGGACTGCCCTGCCACAAGGGTCACAGGGCCCGGACGGCACCTACCCCCCTGCCCCCCACCACCGCCTCGAGTTGCGCGCGGCGACCGCGCGCAGCGACTTCGGGGTTCGACGCGCCCGCGATGACCCGCGGGTGATCGTGTCTGCGCGCCGGCTTCTGTTGCGGCGGCTCGTCGGCGGTTTCTGACGCCATCTAGCGGCGCGGTTAGAGGCGCCCCGTCGCGTGGCGGTCGGTCCCACCCGACCGCCCGTGCGCCGTGCCGGCCACCTCGCCCGCCCTGCGCAGGTGCGCTGCGCGGCGAAGGGACGGCCCCTCCCGTGGGTGTCGCACGACGCCGGCGAGCCGCCGCCGCTGCGGTGGCGGCGGCGGCACCCCTTTCCCCGCCCCACGTTCCCCCCGCCACGGCAACGTGGCTGTACGTGGCCTCGTACACGCTCGCGGCTATGGAGCCGGCCGGCGTGCCCGGTGTCGATGCGTCGCCGAGCGCGCCACCGGCCTGAATAGGGTTGCACACGACGCCCCTATTTCGGGGGCGTCAGGGTCGCACGACGGATGAGACGCCTTACTGACGCCCCATTAGGCAGCCAAAACGCCCTCACGACGCCCCAAGAAGCACCCTCAATACAAGCCATATCGTTCAAGTAGCACCTATATCGTGCTCTCATATATCATTTTTGTGTCCAGACTGGGTGCCTGTCCTCAACCAAGGTGCACAGCCGCCACCTGATGAATCATGTGGACCCCCCTGAAAAGTTCCTCTTCGCGACGCCTTGTTGACGCCCTTTTGAGTTGGGGCGTTAGGGGCGCACGACGCCGAAATGACGCCCTGGGGACGCCCTGAACGAGCGTTCTGAGCAACCCTAGCCTTGAAGGCCAGGGTATTGCACGCACGTGCCTGGATTTCTTGAGATCCTGATGTGCGTTTCCAGCGCGCAGAACTGCATGAGGAGACTGTGTAAGAAACTCACATGATTCCTAGCCTTTCCATTGAACCACGTACGCTGCTGAATGATTGCAACCACTCTGCAACCGCAATTTTCTGGAGGTCAGCAATAGGCACCTACATCTGCTCCTCCATTGGCCTGTTCACGGCTGTCAAGGAGTTTCCGTTTTGGAGATATCTCTCACTTACATGCCTTAGCTGAAATGTCCCAAAAATGAGACATGGTCATATGGTGCGTGTCCCAAAAATGAGACATGGCGGTTTTTTCTTTTTTTCTCGGCCCACTGGCCTTCTGCAACGGTCCGATAATGTAACGTGACCCACTCGGTCCCAATGTGCTTCCAGAACAGCCCCTGACAGTGTTGACAGAGGTGGCACATCCTGACGTGTCATGGGGGAAAGTGTCATTCATTGCAACTTCGACAGGTGACGATGACACGGCCTAATCAAATGCACAGATACTAGAGCAGGCATGTGCTGACATTTTGTGCACGAAAAAAATGGCACCACCTTACAAATAAAAACGTGAAAAAGACCCCCATGTAGCCCCCTGTGAGGAAAACACGATTTGGGACACCCCTCATCGAAGCTCCAGTTAGCACACGAGCTTTGGCGCTGCAAACCTTTAACCCCAAGAACCTGAAAAAGACTGGCTCCAAGATCGGGGCTATCTGAGAGGTCCACAGAACAGGGCCCACAGGCGAGTATTAAGGAGTTGTCAGTCAAACACGCTTCGGGAGAGGCTCAGTCCATGGAGGCCAGTCGAGAAATTTCTCGGACCCCACGCCGCCTGCCCCCGTGCAGTGATGTGTCAGCCCTTTAGAAAACGCGCATGTCTCATTTTTGGGACACGCACCATACAGGCGCGATTGCCGTACTGGCATCAATTCGGAGCGGCGGCAGTGGGCGGGGGGCCGAACGCACGTCATCTGGGGGGGGCGGGGGTCCAGAACGTGGGCTAAAAGTCCCACGTGATGGCCCCGTGGGGTGGACCAGGAAAATCGGGCCACATTCGTGGGCTTGTCGCTCCTGCTGAAGCAGGCTACAAGTGACGCGCATACAATGAGATCGGGTGTGCCTTCGTCGTTTCGCCGCGTGCCAGGGCCAGTCAGGACGGTTTGTCACACATCAATCTGTGTCGGGCGCCCCTGGACTGCCAGAAGCCACCAGCGTTCAGCACGTATCAAAACGAGCAACGAAGGTGGATACCGGCCAAAGTTCCGTTCGAAAAGCTATCGTTGCCCAATCAGATACGTGCAGACAGTTTGATGACGCAGCATTGCTGTCGAGAGCTGACAGGGAGGCTATCGCTGTGTTCCATGGGTCGCATCACATATGAGTCGCAAACGACAGCGCGCAGCTGCACACTGAGTCGAAAGAGGTTGGGCGGACCGCGCACAATGTGCCCTTTCGGTGCGTCTGAGAGGGTTGAAAAACCGTGTTGCTCGTGGATCTCTTTGCTTCTCGTGATTGGCTACGTGTTTATCTCTTTCTGGCTTCTCTGCGTTCGACGCTGGTGTACTCGTTTCTATATCATTGACGCGCGTAGCAGGGCACGCGGGGCTCCAGCATGCGATCAAGCCGGGGCGGTGTGACCTCTGCTTTAGTCTTTATTCTTGGTACTGTTTTCTGGCCTGGACTCTGCTTGACATAAGATGCAGTGTTTGCCGAGGAAGCGCAGCCAAAGAAGAAACGCATGAGTCGAGACATAAACGGCCCCCCTGCAGAGAAACAAAGAGCCTCACGACAGCCTGCAAGGGAAGCGTGATAGATCGCCGTTTGTAGGTGCCGCGTTACGCTTCTTGATAGTGAGATGTCCTGCGAGTTCTACGTGTGCCCACCCAGCGCCGGAAAGACCCCCATGTACACGATGTCTGAGCAGTTTCAGTGCCGCGGAGTAGCAGCCAGGCGCGTTGTGGGCGCAGTGTATTCCTATACTGGGCGCGTGCAGAGGAGCGCTGCGGTCTAAAACGCGAATATCGTTTCTATACTATATTGGAAGTTTTGCAGTGTGGAGGGGGGTCGAATATGGCCCAGTACATGCCATTTCAGCCTGTACTGGACGCCTTCGCAGGCAATTTGAAAATTGTGAGTACTGGCGCCAGCACAGCAAATCAGCATGCGCCGCTCTTTGCAGACGATGCGGTGTCGGAATCGCCGTTCTTGGGGCATTTGAGTGAGAAATCGAGCAACTTTGCACCTACGAATGCACGTTGATGCTTTTCTCGATCGTACGATGAGCATGGGCTACGGCCGTGACGGTCTGTAACAAAGAAGACACATATAATACCCCTGTATCAAAAGATGTTTGAAGCAATGATCATACGGCCTCTGTAGAATGGGACAAACACCGTCCCCCCCCTCCCCAACCCTCCCAGAACGTCCGAACCGGGCGATACCGGGAGGTTGCCCAATGACAGACCGGGTGCCTAAAAACTGATCCGGCTGTAAGCAGCTGATTGCAGCTCCCTGAGTCACCTTTCTGCCGGCTTCGTACCATGTCAACGGAAAGAAGGGGCACAAATCTAGAGTCTTCGCCGTCCAGACGACTGAGTGAAGCAGGCCTGGCTTCTAGGGTTGAGCATAGGCCAAGCAGGGGCACATTACGGTCCTGTGTGGAGGTAATGTATGAGATGATATTCCTGACCGAGAAACTGCACGTCCTTCACTATGCATCATCCGGTGGCAATCCCACCAGGGGAGTGGCAACTGGTGTCGATGTCGAGTCCCTGGAGCCAGGCGAATGGTGCGTTTGTTAAGAAGATGTCTTCTTTGACGGTGCAGGGTGCCTGTGCACCCTCAGTGGCCCCCAAAAAACAGGGAGACGCTAGCTTTTTGTTGATGAGCGGTGGACGGGGGGGGGCGGGCGGGCGGTGTGGAGCCGGTACACGGACTACTGAAAGTAAAGCATCTACTCAAGATGCCGTTTACAAGGTCAGCGAACCGCCTGCCACTTTGTGGTTGTTTTTTTTCAGCAGGAAGGTCACGACGTGCTACGATGGGCGCAGCCCTACAGGCTGGATGGTCTCAAGCAGTCGGATGAGGTTGGAAAGGAGGCCCAAAGATGATGATTCGGACAAGAAAATGTGCCCTGACGGGGTCAAAAACGGGTACTTACAGATCAGGGGTTGGGGACCGATCGGCCCGATTTCGGGCCTATAGGGGAGACACATAGCCGCCATAAGCGAAAACTACAAAGATGTCAGGCAATTTGTTTCTTCGCGGAATATCTTCTGTCACGTCGTGAGCTTGATAGTAATATGATTTTTGCGCTATGGCTCCTCCATTGTCTCTTCGTTTGTGTTTATTTGTTCTGAACAGGTCAAATGATAGGCAACCTCCCAGTACAGGCCGTGGACAATATTGTCCACCTAATTTGTCTGTCAAGTCCAACATATTCATTTGTCACGCGATCAATCACCCCCTGTAGGCTGGAAGCGCAGGCAACAACTGGGACACTCTGCCGTGACTCATTTTCTCCCCCTTCCCCACGTCATTGCCAAAGACCGCTTAAGAGGCATGAAGAATGTAGTGGTCACCCCCCAAACCCGTCACCCCCCCCTCACTGCCCCATAATCAGTACTTGGTTCCGGCGCCATTGGAAGTGATGACGGCACTCACACTGCGTGGCATGGACTGAATAAGGGAGTTAAAGAACGCAGCGGAGCCATGCCACTCCTCACACAGCGTCTCCCGCTGCTAGTCCAGGTTACTGCGAGAGGTGGCCTGAAAGCGGAGGCGGCGTTCCAGCTTATTCCACACGTTCTCAATCGGGTGGAGGTCCGGGATTTGCTCCACCAATGACAGGGGCTTGAGCCCGAGAGAGACATTGGGGGCCTCGCTCCTCTTCGAGGGGTGGCATGGTGCCATGTCCTCTTTCAGCCAGGCGGCGTCAGGAGCGCCGTAGTTGGCCACTATGTAGTTGAAGATGTCGTCGGCGTGCACTTCCTCGTACTGCTCCGTGTTCATCGACTCGCTGACGCAGCGGAGCGGGGTGCGGCCGCGGGCTGAAAAGCCAGCCCGAACCGTGAGGGTCTGACTACCGCTCTTGAAGGACGGCCGAAGGCACGACGGCTGGAACCGCTCGCGCACAGACCGCCAGACGCGCGCACGGCTTGGAAGTTTGACTTCGACAGACGACTCGTCCATGAAGAAAACACAGCTCCACTCGTCGCCCCAGCTATGTCTCTATTTGGCCCAGGCCACGCGCTGGACCTTGTTTACATCCGACACCCAGGGCTTGGTGGCAGGCGTGGCGGACATAAATCCCGGCTTGTGCATGGCTCGCCGCACCGTGCGGGTGCTGCCAGCGCTCGCCCGAGGCGCGTTCACCCGTTGAGTAAAGTTCTATGCGAAGGAGAAGCGGTAGGCCTTGATGATGCGGGCGAGGGCGCGGATGTCCCAGAGGGAAAGGAGAAGAGGGCGGCCCTGACTGTGGTATTAGTAACGTTGGATCAAATACTAATGTATTGGGACCGACCGTAGACAAGCAAAAAAGTCGAGTTCTATTGCCGTTGAGGCGAGGAAGAAGTACCTTTTGTTGAAGAGCATCCGATGGGGGGCCGGGTGGTGCCCACGATGGCGACCCCAGGCCCATGGTGATTCAGTACAAACGAGGACTCTGGTCGATCGAACGTCCGATTACAAGCGATTGTAGTGAGCGCCGGCATACATATAGGACAGGTAAGCTAACCATAAAAAATGAGCAATGTGGACGTAACCGCCCAAAGGGCATTCCACAGGTCAATTCGCACAGTACGTGGATTTTGGCCAGTCAAGGGGGCTACCGGTGGCAAATGCCGATTGTGTGCGAAGATGTGCTACGTACCTCTAACGCGAGCTTCCCGGCCCCTCCTGAAGGAGGGTACATCCGACTTGGTGGGCGCATGCGTCCACGACAACGACGAACTTCCGGTTGGCGTTTGGCGACGCCAGTACGGGTGGGCACAACAGTGCGCTACGCAGGTCCTCAAATGTAGCGACGGCTGCGTCAGTAGGTGTCGGTAGATCCGGTGGGATGTCGGAACTTTTCAGGGCGTTCAGGGGCTTCGCTCGTTGGGCAAAGTCCTTGTGAAAGCGTCGATAGACATTGCACACACCCAGGAAGCTTTTCAGTTGGGTTCTTGTGGTGGGGAGCTTTGCATACTTCAGAGCATCAACGTTCTTGTTATGCACGTGCAGTCGCCCCGGGTGGACGATGTGTCCAAGGTACTCGACTTTGTCGGAGAACCACGTGCACTTTTCCAATTTCAGCGTAGTTCCGGCGTCGTGGAGGCGGTGCGGGACCGTGTCCACGTCCTTAATGTGTTTTCCGCGTCTCGGACAAGATAATGACATTATCCAAGTAGATGAGGCATATCTGCCACTTCAAGCCCGATAGGATGATATCACAGGCTCGATGGAAGGTTTCAAGTGCATTTGTCAAGCCGAACGGCATAGATGACCATTGTTATATACCACAGTGCGTTGTGAACACCATCTTCTCTTGATCTTGTTTGCGCAGCAGCACCTGCCAATACTCCGCGGTGCAGACAAGAGACGTGAATAGTTCAGCGTCTCCCACGGAGGCAAAGTATAAGCATCCTTCTTGGTGATGTTGTTCAGCCGATGATAGTCGACACAAAGTCGGGCTTTGCCATTGTTTTCGGCACGATGACCATGGGGCTGGCCCAAGCACTGTTGCTAGGTGCAATGACATTTTGTTGATCTGGTCCGAGATGATTTGCCGTTTGAACGGCCCGGCTCGGTACGGTTGTGCCCGTATGGGCAGAGCGTTTGGGAAAGTTACAATGGCGTGCTCCGTTGCACGGATGACACCCAGGGTTCCGTCTCACGTAGACGAATGTGTCTTGAGCATAACGCGAATCTTCTTGTGCAGGTACTCGGGAGCCTCACTAGGATCTAGGTCCTCCAGTGGGTCACGAGCAGTGTCGGCAGATGAATTATCGGTTCCATCCTAGGGACTGTTGTCATGCAGGACTGCTGATAGCATTGGCCATTGGTAGGGCTCCGCGAACCCCAGGGTTGAGTTCTTACGAACGATGACTTAGTCCTTGCCGAAGATGCATAACTTGACCAAGAGGGGCTCGTCGGGTTTGACGATGGCCAGGCCACGGGCAACCGGCATTGACTTGTGGCGGCATACCCGAACATTCGGTGTGATCGTCACCTTTCCGAGGGTGTCACATGTCGCCATGATCCACTCCTCCTGGTGTCCGCTGTCACGTACCTGCTTGCAGGCTCGCACCCTTGCAGGATTATCCTGCCAGTGGCGGTCCCAGGAACTGTCGTTTGACAAGCCAATATTGGCGTTGGCCAAGGCAGCTCCGCCGTGCAACGCACGCGTTCCTGCCAAATGATCTTGCGCAAACACGGCAAGATCGCCTCAATGTTTCGTCCAATGACCTCGGTGCCAAAGATGCACGGGACTGACAAGTTGTCGGAAACAAGGAAGCGGTCAAAGAGACGCACACCTCCGGCGTCGACATACAAATGTATGGCGTAGTTGGTGACGAGACGGTTGTTGTTGGCATCTCGGATACGCGGGAGCGTGGTCAAATTCTCGGCATAAGCTATCCAATTCGTAGAGAGAACAATGAAGGTCTATTCCATGCATTGAGGCTCGTGAGAAAAGGGTTTTCTCTGCTATTCTAGGCTTTTTTGAACCACGAGGAGGAAACCGAAATGGTCTTCGTGGCATGGGTACTCCAGGAAAGAAAACTAGGCGCTCAAAGGATCTTGTAGCGCTGAGATACACCTCGGTGTTTCTCTGTCCCTCCAGAATTGCGCCGTTTTCTTCGTCTCTGCGGATCCGGAACTGGCTCTGACCAGCTTCTTATGCAAGACACGTATTGATCCGATCGGGCATCCCATAGAAATGCACTTTCTCTCGGCCGGCTACGAGTATCACCTGCTCCCCACCACCACCGCCCAAGTTGACCGACGGCCACAAATATCGTCCAGACTGTCCCGCAGCATCGATGACATGCATGCTATTGCCTGGCCAAGTCAAGTTACCGCCTGCAGCGTCATCAGCGGGCCATTAAATCCACAAAAAGGCGTTAAAGACAACGGTGGGGTGCAAGGAAAAACGTCTGTCTCTCAGGCGTACGGTCGTAACCGCCTGAAAGTGTGTCATAAAAAAAGCTGATGAAGCAGTCTCCGGGATGCATCCATGAGGAGCGCACACGCTCGTTCCATTGCCGATTTCTTTGCGCGCGAATATGAGTCGCGCTCATGGGCCTCAATGCGTGGAATCGACTTTTAGTGTCTATTCTACCTCAAAGACGGATCAAATGAGCTTTGAGTGAGGACCAAATGAGCTTTGAGTGAGAATTAAATGAGCTTCTCCAGAATCGTCGATTTTGGTCGACCTGAGTGGGAGATTGGCCGATGGGACAGCTACAAGTACATGTTGGTGCTTTTCCCCGCCACACCGCGAAGTGCAGAGACAACGCCCACTCCCCAAGATGACTATCCTACATTCGAGAAGCGTCGTACGGGAAGACCTGATGCAAAAAGCGCCTCGACGGGCTCAGCAGCCTGAGTAAAGCATGACCCCTCCGACTCTCCCCTCCTCCGTTTCGTGCTAAAAGGCACTGCCACGACATCTCCTGGTAGAGGAGCCTCTGAAAAATTTCATCATGGGGTCCCCTCCTTGAAAGACCGACACACGGGCCGTGAAATCACCGTCTCTATGGTATGGCACTCATCTCATCGTGTGATGCTTCCTCGCCTGACTCTCTCTTTCTCCAACGCTGTGGACGGTCTGATTCTGCTCTGCAGCGGTGGAAAGCGACTCTGCAGTTCTGATAGATTCCGGTAGATGAGCCAAAGTGACGACAGCGGTGGTGTAGCCTCGCTTAAAGGCTCGCCCAGAGGGACTGAAAGCGGTGAGAAGCCTCGCAATCTCCCGGGGCGGGCAACCCAGCACTCGTCAGACGAGTAGCACAAGCCGTGGCTCCAGAGTCGACAAATCGAATTCAAGAAAAGAATTCATTTCTTTTATGAAGAAAAGAAGACAAGACGACAAGTACAACAACCAACTTAAGCGCTACTTACACATCCATTAGGGCTGTTAACATAAGCTCTTATGTTATCTCGGATAGGAGCTCTTTCAGTCAGTCTCCATCCATGTTCCACCCAGTGGAAAAACAGATGTCTGTGCCGCTGCTTGGTTGTAGACACCGAAACACGCCGATCGTGGCCTCGAAATGGGGTTCTTCCTCGGACTTGTGAGACGTTGTTGACAGGAACCCTGCGCTAAATTTTCCGCATTTGCTGTGGGGTGGTTCTTCCAGGCGTCTTTTGCTCGGCCACGCCCTCTTGCACACCGCTCACCTGACTGCGGTCGAGTGCGCGGCCTGTCTTTATCGGCAGCGCCTGGTCTTAAATGCTCTCTTTCATTTTGCGGACACCATCCTCCCGGTCTTCAGCCCTCCGAGAACGGACGTGTCCGCTTTTTCGTGGCTTCATTTTCTTGCTAGCGTGGTAGACGCTGTGCTTCTTTCTTGCCCTTGTCTGCGCTCCCCTACCTGCCCCCCCCCCGCCCACCCTTTCTTCCGACTCTTCCAGCACTCATTATGTGCTCTGCCTCATCTCCTGCACCTGGCATACGTAGGTGCTTCGCCTTCGGCGCCGCCATCGACGAGCGATGGTTGGCGGCTGCCGACCAAGTCAGCCTCTCGAGGGGCACTCTTGCGCCAGGCCAAGTCAACCATCTGAGCGCGTTCAAGAGGCAGCGGAGCATCCTTGCAACCCTCTGTGATTGTATGAAGCATTGCGCGTTGCAGATAGGGCTGGGCGGGTGATGCGGAGTCAGACGGGGGTGTGGTAGGCATCATAGTGGGATGGGTGAGGGCAAGCGCCCAAGGGGCGTTGATGGCCTACAGTATCTCTGTAAAAATGGAGGAGGGCGGGAGAGCAAGACCTTGTTTGCATCATATCCGCATGGCTCGCGTGTGAAAAGGGCGGGGGAGGCGGGGCGGGGCACAAGCGGCACGGTCACGCCGGGGCTCAGAAGCGTAGTTTGTGAAGACGCCAACAACCCTACCGCTGACATGGGTTAGGGTGATAGGATTCCCATGCTTGGG
>Ga0209831_1003732_pt1 | contig 12372 bp, 13 predicted proteins | sample Maine_Asex4_meta_FD_187451 | JGI IMG/M metagenome (GOLD analysis project Ga0209831, IMG submission 187451) | Marine algal microbial communities from Maine, USA - Maine_Asex4_metaG (SPAdes) (version 2) | ecosystem: Host-associated > Algae > Red algae > Unclassified | place: Maine, USA | collected...
AGATGCGCCAGAATCGTTGGCAGGTATTTTTCCAGTAATGAAACATATACTCGCATCGGGAAAATTAGATAGAAAACTAAAAGAGATGATTATGTTGGCTATTTCTTCTTTAAAACAATGTAATTATTGTGCGGCAGCTCACCAAGGTTTTGCTAAAATGATGGGAGTTAGTGATGAAGCTATCGCTACATTAAAAGCCAATAGCAGTTTAACTACCGAAGGTTCCGAAAAAGATAAAGCAGCTATTGATTTTGCGGTACAGTTAGCCGAAAATTCAAACTCTAATACATCAGAAAAAGTAGATCATTTAAAATCAGTAGGTTTTAACAAAGAAGAGATATTGGAAATTATTGCAATGTCGGGTATGTCAGTTTTTTACAACCATTTAGCCGATGCTACTAAAATTAATATCGACGATTCATTCAAATCTTAATTATATATTTTAAAAAAATGTTTAATTAATAGCAGCTAACACCTCATCCAAATTAATAAATCATTTAGTACTGTTTTACTAAATGATTTATTGTATGTTCTCTTGATTTACTTAAAAGATGATGCGGATTTTTAAGAATTGCTTGAAATGTATTTTCGATTGCTAAGTTATATTTATCAGCTTTACGATAGCTCCGTTCTTTTATAGTGTAATTCATGATATTAATAATATCTTCTTAAGAAAAGAACAATTCCATTTTTATAGAGTGTGTGCTTCTTTTCTTTTGCTTACCACTTCATTAAATATTTGTCTTGGTGTTTTTGTTGAATACCGCCCTTCTGCAATTACATCAATACCTTTTTGAATTTCTGATTTTAAAATTTCTTTTTTTCTTCTTGCTCTTGAAGTAAACACAATGCTTTTTCTATTACATCGGTAGTACTACTGTACTCGCCATTAGCAACCTTATCATTAATAAAATTTTCAAGGCTTTTACCTATTGCAATATTCATACTTTCAAATATAGCATAACTATTAAAATTAAGCAATTTTCTTTAAGTTGGCACAAGTGTTCCTGCAAGTTCACTTGTGCACTAACGATTAAAACAAGTTTCTACTTGTCAACCAATGCATATTTCTGTCAATTGAATAAAAATTAGCTACCCGTGTAAATTTGCTTCGGGGCTTTTCGAGTTATTTCCGAATCGGTAATTCAACACGGGACACTTTAACTGCTTGTTCTTTTTTAACAGATGGAAAATCTTCCAAAAATTTATCAATACTTATCCCTCACCCTAAATGATCAAATAGTGAATAAATGGGAACTCTTCTGCCCATAAAAACAGGAGTTCCTCCCATAATCTCTTTATCAATGTTAATGACTTTTTCCGTATTGTAAAGTTAGTTAAAAAAGAGAATAGTTTCATTTGAACATGTAATACAATGACTTGTTTCGGCAACTATAACGAAGTTTTTTTCCTTATCAGAATGTCGATAGCTATCGGTAGAGACGGGTTTTTCCACGAGCCTAACGCTTTTGCTTCTAAAAAAATTTCCCTTTGAAATCGTAACAAAGTCGCAACTATCTAATTCATTATCAATAACTTAATAAAAATAACTACTGCTTTAGAAAGTGTAAAATCTCTAAATTTTGGATCAATAGAAATCAACCAACATAATAGATTTGGCGTATAAACATTATACAATGTCAAAACAGATTCACATATTCGATACTACTTTGCGCGATGGCGAGCAAGTGCCTGGTTGCAAACTCAATCATAAAGAAAAACTTAAAGTAGCTAAAGCTATTGAAAGCTTAGGTGTAGATGTAATAGAAGCAGGCTTCCCTATTTCGAGCCCTGGCGATTTTAAAGCCGTAGATATGATTTGCAGAGAAATAAAAGAACCAACAATTTGTGCTTTGTCTCGCTCAGTTGAAAACGATATTAAAGTAGCTGGCGAAGCATTAACTCATGCAAAACGAGGCAGAATACATACAGGCATCGGCACTTCCGAACAACACATAAAATACAAATTCAATTCAACACCCGAAAAGATTGTAGAAAGAGCTATTGCTGCCGTTAAGTTTGCCAAAACCTTTGTAGAAGATGTAGAGTTTTATGCAGAAGATGCTGGCAGAACTAACAATCAATTTTTAGCAAAAGTAATACAAGCAGTAATAAAAGCAGGCGCAACGGTGGTTAACATTCCAGATACTACAGGTTATTGTTTACCACACGAGTATGGTGAAAAAATTGCCTATTTAAGAGACAATGTAATTGGTATTGAAAACATAACCATATCGGCACATTGCCATAACGATTTAGGTTTAGCCACCGCCAACTCAATAGCTGGCGTGCAAAATGGCGTAACCCAAATTGAGTGTACTTTAAATGGTATTGGCGAAAGAGCAGGCAACACTTCGTTAGAAGAAGTGGTGATGATTTTAAAACAACGTTACAAAAACGAATTTTATACCAATGTAATTACTCAAAAACTAAACCCGGCAAGTCGCTTGGTGGCCGAATCAATGTCAATGCCAGTGCAAGCCAACAAAGCAATAGTTGGCGAAAACGCATTTGCTCATTCTTCTGGTATTCATCAAGATGGTGTAATTAAAAAAAGAGAAACCTACGAAATTATAGATCCAGTAGATGTAGGTTTAGACAAATCAAATATTGTACTAACCGCTCGCAGCGGAAGAGCGGCACTAGCCTACCGTGCAAAAGAAGTTGGTTATAATTTGGGTAAAGATGAATTAGACGTAGCTTACAAAAGTTTCATTAAATTAGCAGACGATTGTAAATTTATAAACGACAATCAACTGCACAAAATGCTTTCAGTTTGCTTTAAGCGACGTGCTTAAAAATCAATACACTTTCACTATGGCAAAAACAATGTTTGATAAAATTTGGGATGCCCATGTGGTAAAAGAAATTTCTGGCAATAAGCAAGTTATTTACATTGATCAACATTTTATTCACGAAGTAACTTCTCCGCAAGCATTTGCGGCAATGCAAAAACGTGGTATTGGTGTTTTTAGAAAAGATAAAACATTAGCAACTGCAGATCATAATGTGCCAACCATAAACCAACATTTACCTATTAAAGAAGCACTTTCAAAAAAACAAGTAGATACCTTAATTAAAAATTGTAAAGATTTTGAAATAGAACTATATGGCTTGGGCCACAAAAATCAAGGCATTGTACATGTTATTGGTCCAGAGTTGGGCATTACACAACCCGGAATGACAATTGTTTGCGGCGATAGCCACACCTCAACCCACGGTGCATTTGGTAATATTGCATTTGGTATTGGCACCAGCCAGGTAGAACAAGTGCTTTCTACACAATGTTTAATTTTAAGTAAGCCTAAAAAAATGAGGATTACCGTAAATGGTATAGTTCAAAAAGGAGTTGCTGCTAAAGACATTATTTTGTACATTATTTCTAAAATGACAGTTGGTGGTTGTACCGGATATTTTGTTGAATATGCTGGTGATGCCATAACCAATCTTTCCATGGAAGGCAGAATGACGGTTTGTAATATGAGTATAGAAATGGGTGCAAGAGGTGGAATGATTGCGCCCAACGACAAAACAATAGCTTATCTTAAAAATAAAAAAAACGTACCAAAAGGGGAAGCTTTTGAAAAAGTAAAAACAAAATGGCTGGCTTTAACTACCGATAATGCGGCTGTGTTTGATAAAGAAATTGTTTTTGATGCAAGTGATATACAACCGATGTTAACTTACGGCACTAACCCGGGTATGGGAATTTCTATTAACGAAAAGATACCAGTTTCTTTATCCGATTCGCAAGCAAAATCATTAAACTATATGAATTTTGAAGCGGGAGAAAAATTGATAGGTAAAACAATTCAACACGTTTTTATTGGCAGCTGCACCAACTCTCGTATTGAAGATTTACGCTTGGTAGCCAACTTTGTAAAAGGCAAACAAAAAGCCAATAACGTAAAAGTGATGATTGTGCCCGGATCGAAAAATGTAGAACTAATGGCTCAAGAAGAAGGCTTAGATGAAATTTTTAAGGCAGCGGGTTTTGAGTTGAGGCAGCCAGGTTGCTCGGCTTGTTTGGGTATGAATGAAGATAAAATTCCGGCAGGTGAATATTGCATTTCTACTTCAAACAGAAATTTTGAAGGAAGGCAAGGCCCTGGCGCAAGAACTATTTTAGCAAGCCCATTAATGGCAGCAGCTGCGGCTATTGAAGGAAAAATTGTTGATATAAGAACATATTTAAATTAATGGAAAAAATAAATAAAATAATATCAACGGCAGTTCCATTACCAATTGAAGATATTGATACGGATCAAATTATTCCTGCTAGATTTTTAAAATCGATTTCAAAAGAGGGCTTTGGCGATAACTTGTTTAGAGATTGGCGATACGATAAAACAGATAAACCAATAGATAAATTTGTATTAAACAACCCTTTGTACAAAGGTGAAATTTTAATTGCTGGTAGAAATTTTGGTTGCGGTAGCAGCCGAGAACACGCCGCTTGGGCTTTGGCTGGTTATGGTTTTAAAGTGGTAATATCTAGTTTTTTTGCTGATATTTTTACAGGCAACGCGCTAAACAATGGTATCTTACCAATAACTGTTACCGATACAGAATTAGAGGATTTGTTTAAAATTATTGACTTAAACCCTAGCGCAAATTTTACAGTTGATTTGTCCGAACAAAAATTTTATCTTGATGAAGTTTTAAGTATTCAATTTAAAATTGATGCTTATAAAAAAGAATGTTTACTAAATGGTTATGACGATATTGATTACTTGTTAAGCATAAAAGATGATATACTTGCCTATGAAAATCAATAAAAAATAAACACTATGGAAAAACAAATTGCCGTATTAAAAGGCGATGGTATTGGCCCCGAAGTAATAAATGAAGCACTTAATGTATTAAAGGCCATAAGCAATAAATTTGAAATTGAGTTTGAATTTATAAATGCTTTAATTGGTGGTGCTGCTATTGAAAAAACCGGCGAAGCTTTACCACAAGCAACAATAGAAATTTGTAAATCGGCAGATGCGGTTTTGTTAGGTGCAATTGGCGACCCGAAATATGACAATAACCCAAACGCAACTATTAGACCAGAACAAGGTTTGCTTGCTTTAAGAAAAACATTAGAACTGTTTACCAATGTTAGGCCAGTAAAACTATATCCAGCATTAAGCCATTTGTCGCCTTTAAAAGAAGAAAAGTTGGAAGCTGTTGATATGGTAATTTACCGCGAACTTACTGGTGGAATTTATTTTGGCAGAAAAGAAAAAGGGGAAGATTACGCATCTGATTTATGTATTTACACCAAGGCAGAAATTGAAAGAGTCGCGCAATTAGCTTTTGAAGCGGCTACTAAAAGAAACAACAAACTTTGTTTAGTAGATAAAGCAAACGTATTAGAAAGTTCAAGGTTGTGGAGAAAAGTAGTGCAAGAAATGGCTGCCCAATATTCAAATGTAAAGGTAGAATATTTGTTTATTGATAATGCCGCAATGCAACTTATTTTAAACCCCAGTCAATTTGATGTAATATTAACCTCCAATATGTTTGGCGATATTTTAAGTGATGAAGCGAGCGTGTTGGGTGGCTCAATTGGCTTATTGCCTTCTGCTTCTTTTGGTAACAAACATAAGTTGTACGAGCCAGTGCATGGTTCTTACCCACAAGCTGCTGGTAAAAATATTGCTAACCCAATGGCTACCATTTTATCAGTAGCTATGATGTTGAATGATTTTGGAATGAAAACCGAAGCATTCGCAATAGAAAAAGCGGTGGATAAATGTATCAACTCTGGCATAACTACCGAAGATATAAACCAAACTTCTAAAACCAACAAATGCTCGGAAGTTGGCGAGGCAATTTGTAATATTATATTGGCTTAAAATAGTGTAACTTTATAATAAGCAAGCTTTGCCTTTTAATAGTAAGTTAAAAGGAACTTTAGCAAATCATTTGGTTTATAACAGATTTATTTTTTTACTTTGATCTTTTTTATTTATTTAAGATAAGATAAAGTGTGTATAAGCAAACAATAGAAAGTTTAGTAACAAAGTATTTCCCCAACAAAAAAGAAAACATTTATAAAGCAGGTAAAATACCGCCGAAAATAATTTTTCACCTTTCGGGCTGGTTTAAAAAATTGAACTTGCAGCAAGAAGAAATAGTGCTATTAATAAATGTACAAACCGATAAACAATTTAAAGGTTTATGCCTTACCGAAAAACATTTATATTACACGCAAAACGAAAAGGCAATTCAACAACAACTCACTCATTTTAATGTTGAAGCAATTTTAAAACATATTGAAATACCAGAAAAAGATCAATTAAAACAATTTTTAGAAAAACTAAAAGATTTGGAAAAAGATAAAAAAACCGATAGCAGTACAAAACCTGCAGAGCAAGTAGTTAATGCAACATTATTAGAAATGTTAAGCGGCAATGGCAGGCAGTTAGCTTTGTTGCTTGAAAGCTTAAATGCTGATGAAAATTTTATAAAAACCCTGCATCAAATGTTGGGAGAAGGTAATGCGCTAAACAAATCTTTTAAAACAGAACATATAATTATACAAGATTTTATAAATATTTATAACCGCTTAAATAAAGATATACCCGAAACAGGAAAAGCCAACAAATTGGTATTGGCCTATTACTTTGAGTTGTTGCAAGGTAATGACATGAGTAAAACACTTTCTCTACAAAAAATAAACGAGTTTGCAGCAGCACCAAATTTTAATGCTAATATTGAAAAAATTACAAAAGCCCGATTTATACAAACCAACGATACTTATAAAAATGAACTATTGTTATCATCGGTATTGCATCGTTTAAATCATAACTTAAAACAAAGTGCAGCCGCAGCTTATAACCGCTATGCAAACATTTTAGCTAAAGCAGATGGTACAGTAACCGATACCGAAACGGCAATACTTAAAGAAATTGTTGCACAAACCGAAAGACCTAAAAAAGAACTGGCCAACGTAAAGCAAACCGAAGCACCAGAAAACGAAAGTTTAGATGAAGTACTAAAAGAGCTAAACGATTTGGTTGGTTTAGATAATATTAAAAAAGAAATAGCAGACCTTATTAACTTTTTAAAAGTGCAAAAAATAAGGGAAGAGCAAAACTTGAAATCTGTTGACCGTGCATTGCACGCCGTATTTATGGGCCCGCCGGGTACAGGAAAAACTACGGTAGCACGTTTGTTGGCTCGTATTTATAAACATTTGGGCTACTTACAAAAAGGCCATTTGGTAGAAACCGACCGTGCTGGTTTGGTAGCTGGTTATGTAGGGCAAACCGCCTTAAAGGTAGATGAAGTTGTAAACGCCGCATTAGATGGTTTGCTATTTATTGATGAAGCTTATGCCTTAGCACAAGATACCACTCAACGTGATTTTGGTAACGAAGCAGTAGAAGCGTTGTTAAAGCGTATGGAAGATAACCGCAAAAACTTAGTAATAATTGTAGCAGGCTATCCAGCTGAAATGGAAAACTTTATTAACTCTAACCCAGGTTTACAAAGTCGGTTCAATCGCTTTTTTACTTTTAAACATTTTACAGGTGCAGAGCTATTAGCCATTTTTAAAATATTTGCAACCAAAGCAGATTTTAACTTAACAGCCGATGCCGAAGAAAAACTTTCTTTTATTTTTGATGAGCTGCACCAGAAAAGAAACTTTAACTTTGGTAATGCACGTGTAGCACGCAACCTTTTTGAAGAATGTGTTACCCGACAAGCCAACCGCATTGTAAACATAAACCCAATTACCAAAACAATTTTAATGGAACTAACCGAACCCGATATTCCACCAGTTAAAGAAACAATACAAAAAGTATTGGTTTTTGATAATGATAAAAAGGAAGAAGATTAGAGCATCGAATTAATAAAAGGCAAACGCATCAAGCTAATGTAAATGATTGCTTGTAAAATTGCTTTCTGATTGCCTTATATTATAAATGCTGGTAAGCCGAGTATCCGCAAAAAAAAGAACTAAATATGCTCATTATTAACTATTGGCGTTTATTTTGGTTAGGTATTCTTTTGGTTTAAATACAGGCAAAATAGAACTTTTGAAATCCTTAATATTACGGGTGATTATTGCTTTACAATTTGCTTCCAAAGCAGTGTAGTATTGAATTCCATCTTCAAAATCTTTAAAATTTTTATCATTTAAAGCCAGGTCAACTATTTTATCATTTAGTGCGTATGAATTTACAAGAACCTTAAATTTTCTAGTTATTGCTCTTGCATCCTTTATTTTCATAACATCATTTAGCAAGTAATGTGTATTTGCTATACTTAGTGTTGATATTACTAAACTAACTTTACCCCTATCTGCTAATGAAAATATATGCAAACTGTCTACATAGAATTTCTCTCTTTTCGCAAGTAAATCAATAATTATATTTGTATCTATAAGTATTGTATTCATTTATATTTTTCAAGTAAATATTTAGCCTTAGACGCTTTATAATCAAAATCTTTTGGCAATTCAATTACACCGCAAAGGCTTTCAACTAATGGCGTAGTTATATTTTCATTCTCTTTACTTTCATTATTTGTTAAAGAGTCAAAATATGCTTCTATCATTTTAGATATACTAGTTTTATTCTGTTTCGCATAGTCTTTCGCCTTTTCAATTATATTTTTATTAAGGCTGAGCGTTAGTTTCTTATCCATCTTAAAATATTTACGTGTAAAGATACGGCATTTACACGTAAAATTAAATTTTGAAATCTGTAGCTTTTTCTCTAATAGCTTAATATTTTATTTTTGTAAGATAAAAAACAACTAAAGATATAAATGTACAATTAAGCATAATGGTATGTACAAAAGGAAATAATTTACAGCATACAAATTTGAAACAAGCCGCATTAAGCAATGAAAAATGTTAATGAATTTATAAGGCTTTTGCAAAAAACTAAGCAGAAGCAAACTGCCTGATAAAGCGCACATCATTTTCGAAAAACAAGCGAATGTCATCTACCTTATAACGTAGCATGGCAATACGCTCAATGCCCATTCCCCAAGCATAACCTGTATAAACTTCTGGGTCAATATTGCAGTTACTCAAAACTTTCGGGTCTACCATTCCGCAACCCAAAATTTCTACCCAACCCGTTTTTTTACAAATAGAACAACCTTTACCATTACAAATAAAACAAGTAATATCAACCTCGGCACTTGGCTCGGTAAACGGAAAGAAAGAAGGTCGCAAACGCATTTGTGTATTTTCGCCAAACATGCTTTTTGCAAAATAAATAAGGGTTTGTTTTAAATCGGCAAAAGAAACATTTTTGTCAATATATAAACCTTCTACTTGGTGAAACTGGCAATGCGCACGTGCCGAAATAGTTTCGTTTCTATAAACTCTACCCGGGCAAATAATGCGTATAGGCGGTTGTTGCACATCCATAGTGCGCACTTGAGCCGATGAGGTGTGTGTGCGCAATAAGCTCACCGGGTTTTGATTAATGTAAAAAGTATCTTGCATATCGCGCGCCGGGTGATCTTCTGGCGTATTTAAAGCCGTAAAGTTATGCCAATCGTCTTCAATTTCCGGCCCTTCGGCAATAACAAAACCAATGCGGTTAAAAATGTCAATAATTTCGTTTTTTACTATTGAAAGTGGATGCCTGCTGCCCAAAGGTTTATGGTTTACGGGCAAACTCAAATCTAAATTATTGGCTTCACTTTTGGTGCTGCCCTGCAAGGTTTCCCGCAATTCATCTAAACGGCTTTCTGCGGTTTGCTTTACGCTATTTACCAATAAACCATATTCTTTTTTCTGCTCGTTGGCAATATTTTTAATATCAGCAAACAAACCCTTAATAATACCTTTTGAGCCCAGATACTTAATACGGTATTGCTCCAAATCTTCAGCACTTGGTATTTCAACCGCTTTTATTTCTTCTAAAATGGCTTTTGCTTTATCAAATATTTGGCTCATTACACTAACATTAAACAGCAAAGGTAGTTATTTGTAATAAGTTGAGCGCAATAAATAATAATAACCTTGCTTTGTTGCACTAAAGTTGTTATTCATAATACAATTCACAAATTGAAATTAGGAATTTTGAATTTGATTATCGTATTGAAGGAGTTAAACATTTATTTGACAGAGATGTAGCACCGTACGGCGTTTTAGCTTACCGTTTTTTTACGTTTGATAAGTATAAAATCATCGCTAAAAATAATCCAACTAAAATCATAAACATGGTTTACTGTTTTATTTTGGCTATTGATATGATAGGCAGTAACATAGGTGTAATTAAATTTTTTTTCGTCCAATTTCAATTTATGTACTTTTTTACTTGTAATATTTTTACCCAATATTTCGAGCAATATGGCTCTGTTTCTATGTAATATAATATCAATTTTTTCCGTTGCCTTTTTGTTCACTTTATTTAACAGGCTGTGATATTCTGCTTTACAAAGTGGGGTGCAAAATACTTTTGATCTTCTGCCAATTATTTCTGTTTTGCATAATTTGCAATGCCTTGTCACTTTTTTAAAGTCCATTTTTCAACAACCGTTTTACCTAATAATACTAATTACCGTTTTATACGTAAGTTACGGTAATATACGGTAACTTTTATAACTAATTGTTTTTCATTAAATTAATTTTGCTTTATTTTACTGATATGAATATAGAATACGGTAGAAAATATTTGTAAACACTATTTAGATAAGTAAGTTTTTATGGATTGGTATATAATTTAATTTATTAAAGAAATGAACAAACAAAAAGAGATTAGTATTATTTTATTTAAACCTTTGCCAAATGCTGGCAGGTTTAAGCTCCATATTCCATTTTTAATGACGGCAGAGCGCAAAATTTTGAAAGCCTTAAATACGAGTTATACCAATTTGATTATAGAATGTTGCACAAAAATTTAGAATTTAATTTGGTAAGATTGAGACAAAAAACGTTGACATAGCCTGAGATTTGGCGAGTATTTTTAACGAAAACCTATGTGCCGAACTCAATTCAGCATAGCCAACGTTAAAATTAAATTTATGGTTAATATAGTATTAGCTGATGTTAACGGTTGTTAGTCGTTAATATCGGTTATTATCAATTAGTTGATTAATAATGTTTTAAAGCCCTAATATTTTTACAATGAAAGCAATAATTTACAATACCAGGCCTAATGACCATCGTATTAAGTTTTATCTTCCGCCCGAAGCTAAACAATGGAGGGTGCGGATAAAGGCTATTCCCGGGCGGTTTTATCATCATCAACAAAAACTGTGGAGTGTAATGAATACAAAAGATAATGTAGTATTGCTAAAGCAAATATTTGGGGTTTCTTACCAAGAACAGAACCTTGCTAAAACAACGGCAATACCTAAAATAGAATTATCTGAACCCATAAAAAATGAACTAACGCGGGTGCAAGAAAAAATTATATTAAAGGGCTATAGTGATAATACCTGGAAAGCCTACCGTGGTGCGCTAACATACTTTTTTAAATATTTTGAATGTAGAAAACTATTAGATGTTACCAAGCCAGAAATTGAAAGTTATGTAGCGAAATGGATTGTGAAATATAAAATTTCTGAGACCAAACAGAACACGATTATTAATGCGATTAAGTTTTATTATGAACAAGTTTTGGAACAGCCACGAGCACATTATAACATACAAAGGCCAAAAAAATCGCAAACTTTACCTGGCGTTTTAAGTATGGAAGAAGTGAAAGCCATCTTAAAACAGCCCAAAAACATAAAGCATCAAGCCATTTTGTTTACAATTTATTCAGCAGGGCTTAGGCTGGGTGAAGTGCTTAATCTAAGGCTTGAAGATGTGCGCTCGGGCCCCGGATACCTTTTTATAAAAGGAGGCAAAGGAAAAAAAGATAGACGCACAATTCTTTCCAATCATTTATTAAAAATACTAAGGCAATATTATGTAAAAAACAAGCCTTCTTATTGGTTATTTGAAGGGCAAACAGGTGGCAAGTACAGCGCATCGAGTGTTCAAAGCATTTTTAGAAAAGCCGTTAAAGCTGCTAATGTAAACCCCTGGGCAACAGTTCATACTTTGCGACATTCTTTCGCAACCCACCTTTTGCAACAGGGCATTAATTTACGATATATACAAGGTTTGTTGGGGCATGCATCTTCTAAAACAACGGAGATTTATACGCATCTACAAAAAGTAGATAATAGTGTAATAAAAAGTCCTTTGGATATTATGATGGAAAGTTGTAATTTAGCAAATACATAAGCGATATATCCACAATAAAGAGCCTTAGAGTTGTGGATATTGAGGTGTTGAACAAAATTTAAATACATAATTAATTAATAATGATTGTTTTGCAATAATTTTACAATTATTTTTGATTCAATAAAATCAGAGATAATGGAAAATATTGCTACTGCTGTTTTGGCTTTAACTCA
>Ga0209831_1003735_pt1 | contig 12366 bp, 15 predicted proteins | sample Maine_Asex4_meta_FD_187451 | JGI IMG/M metagenome (GOLD analysis project Ga0209831, IMG submission 187451) | Marine algal microbial communities from Maine, USA - Maine_Asex4_metaG (SPAdes) (version 2) | ecosystem: Host-associated > Algae > Red algae > Unclassified | place: Maine, USA | collected...
CCCCCCACCCTATCTTGCGCTCACACCCGCGTGCTGCCGCCACCGCGGTTACCACCCGTTTCAGGTGAGCTGGGGCGCCGAGTGCGGCCTCTCTCCGGCCTCCTCCCCTACCTTCACCAAAACCCGTGGCAGGCCGTGGCCTGATGCCCCCCAATTCCTAATCATCAAGCACACACCCACACCTGCGGGCGGCTTCTTGCCGCCCTCTTTCTCATCCACGCTCAAACCCGCGGGCTGCGCTGGCACCCCAGTGAAATCAACGCCCCCCGCGCCCGCCTCCCCTCCAATTCACGCGCACATACGCTTCGCAGCCGCCACCTCCGTGTCCAAACCCCATGGGTGTGCGACAGCGCCGAGGGAGGCATCTCCGCGCCCCGCCTCCCCCACCCCCAGGACCAAACGCGCGGCTCCCCGACCATCGCCGTGGCTTCAAGCCCCCGTCGCCTCCCCCAACAGACTGAGTCAGGCCCAATAGGGAGAGTGAACGCCGTGCTGCCAACCGGCGGCGGCGGCGGCGGCGGCAGCGGCCGCCGCCCGCCCAATCGCCAGCGGCGGCGTCTGCAGCAGCGGCGGCCGCAGCGGTGGTGGCAGAAGCATCCTCGGCAGCGGAGGGAGCATCGGCGGCGGCAGCGGCGGCTATGGCCGCCGCGCGCCCAAACGGCGGCAGAGGGGCACGCCCCGCCCCCCCCTTCCTACTGGCGGGCGGAAGCCGCTGCCCGTGTTGGACTGAAATGCTCGTGGCCGACTCCACTGGCGGTTCGCGGATGGATGTTGCTCGGTGACCCCTATGGTACCGCAGATCGTACACTTGCGATACGTGATCAGGTTGCACACATATGTGTTGGGCCATAGTCGGGTGTTACCCTTGTCATGATTCGGTTTGAGCTTCGCTGTGCTCTAGTGGCTTTTTATTTGGTCAGTGATTCGATTTGGTGCGAGGGCGTGGGCGTCGGTGTGGGCGCGAGAGGGGAAAGCACGTTCGCACACACACACACAAGCTCAAGCCACTCAACAACTTCACCAAGGTCCCCCAACCCCTATTCCCGCTGCGTTTCAACAAGGCCGCTCTTGAAAAATGCCCTTCTTGCCACGAGGAAAGGTGCATGACAGAGGGGCACTCTTGTCGCCATCGTCGTTTCCATTGGTAGCAAGATAAGCGTCCTCACCGTTATCGTTGATGCCGAAATATAGTCGATTTAAGTCAGCAGCCTTGTGCTGTGAAGCGCCCGGCGTTGTCAGGCTGCGGTGCGCCGCCGTACCTGCCAAAGACACGACCATCGCCCCACCGCGAAGCGGTCAATCTCCTCCATGATGCGCCACTTGCTCAGTGGAGGGCGCGGAAGCTTGTCGGACACAGACGGGTTGACCCCGTCATAAGGGATGAGGCCGTTCTTCGTGGCCTTGGCCGCGCGAATGAGCTGCTTCGGCGTTAAGTGCCCGTCATCTTGAGCCTTGGTACCGCCCAAATGGCACGCCTTGAAGCGATTGACGCCGGGGAAGATGCCAAACCTCAGATACTGCATGATGCCCGGTGTTGAGCGTGCGCACCGCCGCTGGACCTGGTTCATGTCTTCTGGAAGACGGTGGCGGAAGCGGTTCGACACGTCATTGTCAAAACGCTCCAGGTTCTGGTCCATACCCACCTTCGAATTCAAAGTCGCCCATTTGTAGACGCAGGCGAGCACGTTACGCTCGGCCTCGATCCATACAACACCGCACGTTCCGCGGCAGCAGCCGCCGATATTGGCACGAAGGTGAGCCTGCAGCTGTCGCTTCTTCAAGAGGCCGCGAGATGCGGCGGCCTCGGCACGGATCCGTGTCACTTCCGAACACAGCTGACCCTCTTCATTCCCGAGCAACGACCCCGCCAGTCGCCAGGCAGCAGGCCCGGAAAGCTCGCCGTCGCCCTCTGTCGTTGTCTGCTAGTCTCGCCCCGGTTGTGTTGTCACTTCAGCCGCCCATTTTGGTGACTCGGGCCGTGCGGGGGGCGCCACATCCGGTGCGATCTCATAAGTCGGCGTCGGTTCTGCAACAGTATCCAGCGGTCCATCGGTGCGGGTTAAGTCGCCCATGTGCTGGCCGTCCGCGTCGGCGAAGTGTTGGCCAGACGTTCAAAAAGAAGAAGTAGATTGCAATCGCCCTTGTACTCGAGGTTTGTTGAAGACGTCGACACGAGCAGCGCGGCCACAGTCAGAGGGGCCGTCGCGAAAAGGTCGGCCAAGGCCGGTACTGGACCCGAAGGAGAGGCAGTAGGCCCAACGCCTTGGGCTCCCTGTTGAGCTCTGCTTGGGACTTCCATTGGAGCTATACGTACACGCGGGCTCTTGGTGACTCAAGCTCGTGTACTTAATGGCATTCCACTTTGTATGACTTGTATTTGTACATGCCTGATTTGTGTATCTCTTGGTGAGCTCCCCTCTTCTTTTGGTGAGCTCGGGGAGATGAGGCGTGGCAGGGTGAGTGAAGTGTGCGGCCGTGGGCGGCTTCGCACAGGGAAGGCGCATGCTCCGCTCTGGGAGGTGCGCCCCAGGCCCTGCACAGGCGGAGAGTGGAAGTGCCTAGAGAAGCACTGAGAGAGGGTCTTCCCTGCAACTGGCAGAGGCGTCGCCTGGCGTATTTCATGCTGTCTTAGTGGGCTCAAGACCGCCATCCAAGTAAGCTGACGCATCCACCTATCTACCACCCGATTTAAGGTTTTCGGGCCCATCTGTCGCTGACCGTCATCTTCGTATTTCCTGCGAAAGCTGGACGGACGACGTTGCTCGTGTTGCGGTGCGTTCCGGCGTCGCGCAGGCGGACACCGGCGTCGACGTCGTCAGTGCGGTGCTTGGTCGCGCCGCTTACGTCAACATGTCGGACTACGGCCACTTCGGCGGCCCCCAATTCGAGCAGCTGTTCGACGATTCCATGGTGCGTGCGGCGTTCCAGGGTGTGCAGCTCGAGAATTCGAAGCTGTGGACGGCCGTCGTGACGGACCGCCCTGCTTCTGGTTCGGACGACAAGAAGTCCGACCCGGTGGTCGAAGCGTGGGACGCCATGGACGAGGCGGCGCTGGCGACCATCCAAATGTCCGTCAAGCCCGTGCATCTCAACACGGTTCCGCCGTTTGACACGGCCAAGGAGGCGTGAGACGCGCTCAAGGTCATGTTCGAGGCACGTGACAACGCGCAGCTACTGCGGCTCATGGACGAGCGTTGCAGCCCGAAGAGGGGCGAGAACGAAAATATCATCACGTTTGCGTCGCGTGCCAAGATGATCTGGGACGAGCTCGCCATGCTCGGCAACCCGGCGCACGACAACACGCTCGCCCTGCGTATCTTTTCGGGGCTCCCGTCAAAGCACAGGATGCTCAGGACGGTCTTGGAGAACAAGGACACCCAGCTCGCCATGTCGGACGTGACGACTAAGCTGCTGCAAGTGGAGAACCGGAGCATTACCGTCGCCTCGTCCATGCCTTCTGGCAGTGTCAAGTCACAAGCTTTTGCGGCAGCGGCGCACAAGAAGTCGTTTGACAAAAAGTTGGTCGTGCAATTCTACTGCAACAAGAAAGGGCACATGCAGCGCGACTGCTAAAAGAAGAAGGCGGATGAGACCAGGGGCAATGGCAAGCCCGGTGGTGGTGGTCGTGTCGGCGACCACGGCGGCGGGCCCCACGCGGGTGCCGCTCTGGCCTACACTGCTTTCACCGGCCATGCCGGGAGCAGCAAGGCTCACGGGAGCACACGCGCGTGATCAACCTGGGTGCTCGACTCTGGCGCAAACAACCACATGGCCGCCGAGGATATTGGCTTCGCAATCCGGACGGCGGGAAGCGGGGCCGAGGTCACTTTGGCCAACGGCGACAAGGTGCTCATCAAGGGGCACAGCCACGTCTCAATGGACGCGGGCAAAGAAAACTCCAAGACGCGCATAGTACTCGGGGAGGCTTTGCTCGTTCTGGACCTGACTAGCAACCTGCAGTCGGTTCGAGCGGTCGACCATTCTCGAGGTGCAGTGGTGTTCGACAACAATGCCTGCTACATCCTTTGCGACTGCGGTGCTGTTCGCTGGAGCGGAGTGCTCGACAAGGCGTCGGTGGTCGGCAAGGTGAGCGACCTGGAGCAGTATGTGTTCAAGGTCGCGCCGGTAGCTGCGAAGGAGGAGCTGTGGCACCGTCGTTCCAATCACTTTGGGTGGGAGAACCTCAAGCGTGCGGCCAAAATGATCGACGGCATGCCGTTGTCAGTGGCAGACGCCGAGCGCGTCATTGGTACTATGTGTGTGCCGTGTGTGGACGGCGAGATGATTCAGTCGCCGAGCCCCCGCTCGTCGACAGCGACGAACAAGTGCGACCTGGTGCACAACGACATTGGTGGCCCATTCACTGAGTCGTGGGGTCGGTTCATCTACGTAATGAGGGAGCTGGAGGACTCCACGGGGTTCATCATGACAACGCCTATCAAGACGAGAGGGATGGCACCGCATGTACTCAAGACGCGTAACAAGCATCTGGAGACGCTGAAGGGTGTCAAAGTCAAGCGCTGTTGTCATGAAGGTGCCAAGGAATACGTCACCAACGACCTCAAGGCATGGTACGAGGACAAGGGCATCACGTCGGAGATGACAGCGCCGTACAAGTGTCAGCAGAACAGCAAAGCGGAGCGCGTTAACCGCACGTTGATGGAGCGCGCGCGTGCTCCTCTGCTTGATGCCGGAGCGGAGGAAGTCCTGCGAGCTGATGCGTTGGCCTCTGTCTTCCATGTGCTCAACCGGTCCCCCAAGGTGGGGCTTGATGTGACACCGCTGAAGGCCCTGACGGGGTGACGTCCTAACGACGCGTGATTCCGCGTTTGGGGAAGCCGGGCGTGGGCGCTCAAACGTAAGAAGCAGCAACGCAAGCTGCATATAAGGACCGACGTCGGTCGCTTTGTCGGCTACACGGTCGGTGGCAAGGCCTACCGCATACTCGAGGATGAGACGAACTAAGTCTTTGAGCGTCGAGACGAGCTGATGGAGGAGACCCCGACTCAGGTCGACGAGTCGGAACTTTGGTCAAGCGCTGGTCCCCGGCTGACGGCGGGCAACGACGGCGGCAAGGATGACGCCACAAGAGGAGAAATTTACATGCTCGACACTGAACGCGGGCGAGAGGACGAGTACGCCCCCGACAACAACTCTGACAGCGACGAAGAAGTGGTGTCTCCCTCTCTTGCTGAAGATAGCAAGGTGGACGTCGAAGATTGCCCCGATGGCTCCACACCGGCAGGCGGTCAAGGACCTGCTACCTGTGGCGGCTCCGCACCTGGGCCTCATCGCTCAAATTGAAATCCAGCTCCCAAGGTAGCATGGTGTGAAGAAAATACCAAGGCGTACTTTGCAGGCGGTACCAAGAGGGCTGCTCAGTCGGGCAGCGACCTACACAAGCCTCCGGCAAACGAGAAGGAGGCGCGTGCTCGTTCTGATTGGCCACGTTGGAAGCAGGCTATCAAAAAGGGGTGGCAGCACACAAGAAGCTTGAGACCTTGTCTAAGGTTGAGGTGGACAACAAGAAGCACGAGATTATCAAGACGCGTTTTGTGTTTGCCATCAAGCACGACGCAGAGGGAAAGATGAAGCGGTACAAGGCCCGCCTTGTGGCCCAAGGCTTCAACCAAGTGCCGGAGCGGGACTTCGACGAGACGTGGGAACCGGTGCCCATCGCGGCTGCCACACGGGCCCTCTCTGCTGTGGCTGCAGCCACGGGCTGAGAGGTTCATCATGTCGACAATAAGACAGCCTTCTTCAATGCCAAGATGGACAAAGAGATGTACATCAAAATCCCCGACGGCACCGAGCTGGAGGGCGTAAAAGAGATGTGTCGGCATAAGCTGGCGCTCAACGAAACAAAGCGGGCTGGGCGGCTGTGAGGTATCAAGCTCGACAAGGAGCACAGTGAGACCGGTGGTGTGCGAACCAAGGTAGACCCTTGCCTCTACAAGTGATGCCACCTCGGGCACGGGCGCGTCTTGATCCTCGTGTACGTCGACGACCTCATCGTGGCGGGCAAGAAGCTGGATAGAGTTGCTGCCGTCAAACGATCCGTGTCGGCAAAGTTCGAAGAACGTGACATGGGGGAGGTCGACGACTTCTGCGGCATGAAGGTCATGCGTGACCGTGAGTCAAAGACGCTCACTCTGAGCAACATGGGGCACACAACGACGCTGCTGGAGGCGCTTGGGATGGAGACTTGAAGCCACCGGGCGTACCAAACACGTGGACGTCACGAACCACGTGGTACATGAATACGTGACGCGCGGGCTGGTGACGTTCTACTTCGTCTCTTGCGTTGACATTCCGGCAGACATGCTGACGAAGCCTTTGCCGTCCCCGGCGTTCATCTTCTTTCGGCGCGTCATGGGTGTTGGTGCCGATCTGGGCAACGCCGGGCTTGGCGCTACGCCGGCCCCACGTCCAGCTTCCACATCATCGGCAGCCGTGCCCACCTGCATCTGGATGTCATTTTGTGCATCGCACCGCATCTGGAGCGCTGTACATGACATCGGGACGTCTCTTGACGTGCTCCAAGAAATACTTGTTTGCATCTTGTCGTCATTTTCTAGTCCATATACGTCATTTCTCTGCTGCAATGTCCTCGGACGCGACCGGTCGATTCTAAAACTGAGAGCGTGAGGACTTGACCGCCAACCTGACCCTAGGGCAGTCCATAATGATACCAAAGGCAGGCAAATGCGTGCAACCAACCGGCCATCCGCAACAACTGTGTCGGCTGGAGTTCTCTGATCCGGTTAGGACATCATTTCAAATGCATCTCAAGCGTTAGGGTGGGTCCTCAATCCACCCCAGTGCGTCCAGTGGCCCAAGTGAGCGTCACCTTGCCAGTAAACAAACACGAGGAACGTTTTTTGACCACGTGCTGGGGGACTACAGGAAGTAAACCGAGTCCGTGCAGGACTGATTGCAGATGATTCGTTGGACCTGTGGTCTAACAATCGCTAATCACGCAGCTGTGCCTCCTCGACGCCACCAGAGAGACCCACTGCGAGGACGGGCGTCTCTAATGCGACCGCGATTCTGGGTTGAACAGCTCTCACGGCCAAGACACTCCCGAATGACTTAGCCTGTGCGCGAGTCTCAGGAAAAGGGCCTTTGAGGCCGTTTGAGAGCATCTCTATCACACGCTTGGCAGTGATTCAGGTCTTTGGGGTGGCGAGGACCCAACGAGTTTCCACTCGTGAAAGAGGTGTGACGAATGAGATGTCATCCAATGTCAGCAAATGTAGCAGATTGTCAGCAGAATCATCCAGATGCTCAAAGAGGTTTATGCTTACATCATCACGTACTTTCGACCCGCGCCCTCTCCTCACAAAAAGTTGTTGATGAAGAAGCGATAGTCGCGCCAGTCGCTCGCATCAGAAGCAAAGCTCTGGGGGAATCGACACACCCCGACACGATCCACCCACTCCTTCCAGTCGTGCTCAACGCACAGTACCTCGATGAACTGGTGCAAATCCATGGCCTCAAGGTCGGGGTGTGCCTTTCCTTCGCGAACCTGACTGCACCACTGCAGCCTCTTGCACCCATACGCTGTGAAGGGACAGTCGAGTACGGTGCTAGCGTACTCAGCACGATGCAGAACAACAGTGCGCATAAGGGTGCCGTTGTGCGCCGCAACAACTGCCCGTGCCTGCCCGACACGAACAGTCCCGTCGTCCGTACGGTAGCGCACCCAGTCATACCTGGGCGTCCGCTCAAGTCCCTTGTTGCCCAGAGCATAGTGCGCTCGCCGCGCGCTCGATGGTCTCCCGCACCAGGAAGCAATGCCCCGGATTGAGTCGTGATGTGGGCAGATGTAGAGCAATGCAAGGCCTCGTCCAAGGCGACCAAGCCTGACGTGGCTGCGAATTCCGAGACAGAGCTGACCGGTCCACGAGCACGCACGCGGCGCACCGTTCCAGCTTTTTTGGCAGGTGTTCTTGATACCTGCCGCGACCGTCGTACAAGGCTCTCAATCTGCTCAGTCAACACCATCTGCAGTGCTGCCTTGTCACGACTCTTGTTCGTGAGAGCAAATGCCTGCTTGACAAACTTGTGCAGCGCCTCGTTGACGCCTGTGTTGCCGTCTTGAAGGTTGCCTCGAAGGATGAACTCATCCAACAAATGAGACACGGCGCGATGCAGCTTAGTTGTGTGCGAGGGCCCAAAGAGTGTCTGAAAGTCGTTCTCAATCCAGCGACTCATCCGACGGCAGACCGACTTGGCGTGCGCCCAAGTCTTCGGACGCACGTCGAAGGCGCTCTTCAAGATCGCGGCGAGCTCGCAGAGAACCCACGTGAGGACGCGGTGATCCCGCCCTCCGGCGCCTGTCCGCCCGAATACGCCGGCCGCGGCGAAAGCCAAGAAGTGCACCGCCTCACGGTGCTTTTTGTCTTTCAAGGTAGCTTGTTTCTCTCCATATTTGATAAAGTACCTGTGGAACATGCATGGAGTCAGGCAAACGAAGCAGCGAGGGCTATGCCCAGCGACGTCAGAAATGATCACATTGCGCACCACCATCTGTCGGCATCGCAATGTCATTTTGACCACATTGCTCACCGTTGAAACAGTGCATCTGTCAAGACGAGCAAAAAGATACCCGGGAAAGATGGATGGGACGCAATGCGTTCGGCACGCGAACAAAAACCGCTTGTTGGCGATCCGCAGCATCTCTCACGCTGTGCCGTGCGCGAGCTTCTTTGTTCCGGCGAGCTCATGAGCAAAGGCATGCACAGCTGTTGTCAGCGTCCTGCAGATGCCGAGGTCCAACACCTGTGGGCGGCAAAATAAGGAGCACGAGGGTGTGAGTTGCATGGAGTGTGCATGGCATGGATATCTTGTCAGTCAAGATGCCGTCTTGCGCAATCTCATGCAAGAAGTAGTAGAAAATAGTCAAAAGAAGAAACAAACGTGCAACGTACATGCAGCCGGTCAAACCCAAAGATCTGGTATAGCAGCAGCGGACCGGAACCCAGACCTGCCCAGCCGGCGAGTGCTGGCATAACGCAGTGGATGCTGTTGGCGGTCTCAATGGCATTGATGACGACACCGTTACCCCGTATACCCCGCATTCGCGCCACCTTGAGCTGCAGTTTGACCGTCTTGAGCACGTTCCGCTTCTTGGGAGAGTTACTTCTGGAAGGCCGAACTCCACACGATGTAGAGCGTGCCATACATGGCGTGCAGTCGTAGGCGCTACCATGCCGCTTGAGACACACAATGTCGCGCTCTTCGGGCTGGTCCGACACGTACAGAATAAGTCTCGGACTGGTGGTGATGATCATAAGTCATCTCCGTGCCAAAGTGACTGGCAAGCATGACATCTCGGAAGACCAGCGCGGTGGTGCGTTGGAGGATCTCTGCTCGAGCCTTTGCAGCCTTGGATTGAGACATTGCCTCGTACCGAGACCGTACCTGAGGCATGTATGCCACGACGACCCATTCTGGCGCCTTTGACACGATGTTCATCACTCTCATTCGCAGTGGGTACGCCGAAACAACTGCCAGGGAAACAATGAGCAGAGACAGAAAGGCCAAAACATAAGTGGCACGGGCCCGTTAGCTATTGGAATGTAGCGAGATGCATGGTACAGATGGTATCGAAATCAATCGAAGATGGTATGATGATGCTACCACTGGCCACAACTAGCAGGCGCAATGAAAAGAAGCGGGAATGTGAGAGAAAGTACCACCGGAGGAGGTCACCACCGTCCCATCTGAGTAGAGTGCCACTGCCAGCATCAGTGCGCGCAAGCCAAACACGTGGTTGACATCCACGCGCTGGGCCCAATATGCACGACCATCAAAGATGTCCCGCAGTACGTCTGCGTCTTGCAGAACGGGTGGGTCTGGAACGTCGCCTCCTTCCGAGACCGATGGCGTGCACATAGCGCACGCGGTTGTTGGCGTCGCGGTCCGGGAATGGACGTCCGAGCCTTTCAATCTTGATGTTGCTGCATCTGCCCCATTTTGGGAGTCTGCATCTGACCAAACGTGGGATGCATTTGGCGTGTAACACACGCCCGCAGCACAGGTACACTCATCTGATCCCCGCTCGCACCTGACGGTCGAGGCCCCCGAAAGACAGTCTTGCACAGCTTGAAGACCCTTGCGGAGGAGGATATGGTGAGTACCAACCTTTGTCTTGACGACGGCTTGCATCCATCCCAGCTTCCGTAGCATGCGCTTTTTTTTCGTTCCGCACTGCGGTCTTGAGCGATGCTGGCGTGGGGAGCGCGTCCTTGCACGGCGTTGTCGTCGCGTCGGTCGCCCTCTCGACCGACAAGCACATCTGATGTGCAGCTGCAATGCGCGCTCCAGACATTGTGCAGGTGTTGGAAAACACATCACGCAGTGATGGTGTGACAGCATGGTCCGCGCCATTCGCGGCATTTGCGAGCCGGTGCCTAATGCGCACGTGACGGCCAAAGTGCATGGGAGTGAACAGACGTCGGTCATCACATCCCTCGACAGTGCACCGCCTCCGCTTCATAGTGTGTGGAAGAAGCTTGGCAGTGTAAACGCGACATCAGCCTCGCGGTAGTTGTCGTCAGCACGCGCCAGTGGAGACGAGGACGCGTCTCGGATACGGGGTCGCGAATGCGTTGCCGATGGAGGTGACTGAGGTCGGGACTGCCGGCCAGGTCACGACGATTGCCACACACGCACACGCGCTTCACTTGCTCCCCACCGGTCACTGCTGAAATAAGTAACTTTGACGCAGGGCCTCATAGCAAATGCACACAACGGTACTGTTTTGTGATATCGAAGTTATCGCGTAATATTTGCCTCAGCCCAAAGTCCAACTTCTCAGGACGATTATATTGCTGTTTGCTCGATTTTGGCCGATGCCAAGCGCTTCGTCATCGTGTCGACCAATTGTACGGTTCGAGATTTCATGATCATTTCTGGTCAAGATGCTCATACAAGCCGGTATCAGGCTCGTCTGATTGGTTCAAAGTGAGGATCGGCCGTAGTATTGCTGACCTCGAAAAAATGGCGGTTGTAGAGTGGTTGCAATTATTCAACAGCGTACGTGCACCAATGGAATGGCTAGGAATCATGTGAGTTCCTTACCCAGTGTCCTCATGCAGCTCTGCGCGCTGGAAACGCACATCATGATCTCAAGAAATCTGAAGAAAATTGTTGATCTCATGACAAATCACAGGTCTGGCCCAGAACCCTCTCCATGCCCTCAGCAGGCCCAAGCAAGCGGCCCAAAAATCTCAGGAAATCTCATAGTCGGTCGCAATGGCTCTGCGTGACCCCTGCAAGACACGTTGATTGGCTTGCAAGATTATTGCTGATCCCCGAATTTTGTCCTGGTGGACAGAGACTGACTTGCGGACCGACTCTCTCCGCCAATCAGATACGCCCCTGGGACTGACTTGGTGCGCCTGATGGCTTACATGTGCCCATCCAGTCTGGAAATTGACATCAGCTCCTCTTTTTTTCTGCACTTCTGGCAAGGAGACAGTAGAAAATCTCAAGATCTCGCATGGGCAGCTTGCTCCGTGCCAAGAAAATCGGATCAAGAGGCAACAAACAGTGCGTTCTGGTGGATGCAAGGTCCTGGTATCGAATGCGGGCTTTCTATTGGCTTTGATGCCTTTTTACTGTCGTTTTCGACCAATAGAATGCTGTTATTCACAGTCAGTCTCTGTCTCTGTCCCCCAGGACAAAATTCGGGGATCAGCAATACTGGCGGCAACTCTCAGCCAATAGTACGATCGTGGCTTGTCGAACAGCCAATGCAACTGCATTTCTATGCTGTGTCGTCGGCTCTGCCTCCCTTCTCTCTGCGACCGCCATGTTTTGGGGGATAGCAATATTCAGAATATTTTCATGAGCACACCGGCCGCTAGCGCGTCATTACCACAGCTGTCCTGCTTGGCGCGCATTTGGCTCAGATGCAATCCTTGGCTCAGATGCAATCCTTGGCGTGGTCCATGTCATTCCCCGTGAGGGTGTCACGAACGGGCTCAGCTGTAAGATGTGCAGGCTTCTTGGACGGGTGCGGCGGCGGGGCGGGCTTTTTCAACACCAGCGCCGCCGCCTCCGCCGCCACCCGAAAGCCCCCATCCAGCGACCGACGACCGGACAAACACCCCACGCGCACAAACAAGCCCCCCGCGCTGCCGCGCCGCCGCCCCGATGATGGCGGCTTTACGCCACGGCCGTGCTGCCGCACCGCCGCCGCGCCGCTGACCTGGTGTGTGGCGGCGGCGGCGCGGCAGCAATCTCGCCGCCGCCATCGCGGCGACGGCCGCGGCATATAGGGTACGGCGACGGGGCGGGCTTTTTTAGCGCGCACCCCGCCGCCGCCGCCGCCTGAACCCCCCCCCCCCCCCCCCC
>Ga0209831_1003738_pt1 | contig 12362 bp, 5 predicted proteins | sample Maine_Asex4_meta_FD_187451 | JGI IMG/M metagenome (GOLD analysis project Ga0209831, IMG submission 187451) | Marine algal microbial communities from Maine, USA - Maine_Asex4_metaG (SPAdes) (version 2) | ecosystem: Host-associated > Algae > Red algae > Unclassified | place: Maine, USA | collected...
GTAGGAGCAGCGGCGGAGGGCGGCGCGGGTGGCGGTGCCCGCCGCGGCGGCGGGGACAAAGGCCATGGCCGCCGACGCGCGGGCGCCCGCCATGCTCGACCAAGAAAACAGCACCAGTCGTGGGGACAGGGGAGGCGGCTGCCAACAAGTCGAGCAAGGCGGTGGGAGCAGGACTGTGAAATGGCAAAGGCCGGCTCCGCGGCGTGGGAAAGCCACCAGAGACGCACGCGGCCAGCGGGTGACGTGGTGAGAAACGGGGCAGATGGTGGCGGTGGAAGGAAACGGGGCACAGGGTGGCGGTGGAGGGAAACGGGGCGGACGATGGAGGTGACGACGCTGGATCGGATCGGGAGCGCGTGGGCAACGAGGAGGAGATTGAGATACTTGCGAAGGTAAATAGGCTGACTATGGAAGCAGTTCTGTTGCAACTTGAGACGCTTGGTTCAAAATGTACAATTCAGGCGCATAATTATGGTATCGAGGAAAATGTTTCGCGGCTGTTCATTGGTACTCAGTCGACGAAGGGAAGCCCGGTTGACTGTCAGCATGCCAACACGTTCGATTGGGCGTTGGACAGCTCTGGACCAATGGCCCAAACCCTCACATCCTTCACAATTGTAAGATCCAATAGGGCGCCGTCGGCGCCTTCGCGAACAGCCCGCCAGGTTTGTGGCCTCTGCTGCGCCGGCGGCCACCGGCGGCGCCGACGCAACGCTCGGCGACGAGGACCCCCCCGGGCAGTGCCCGCCGGCGGCGGCAGCCACCAATTACGTGCCCCGCCGTGCACCTGTCCTGGCTGTTGGTGGCCACTCCGTCCCGCGCTCGGACCCGCCGCCGGCGGTGTTTCCCGTGCGCGTGTGTGTGTGTGTGTGTGTGTGTGTGTGTGTGCTGGTGGAAAGTCTGTACGCGCGCGCTCCATTCCCGCGTGCCGCCCGCCTGCCCCGCTTGCCCCGACCGCCGCGTCGCCCGCCCCGTCCCGCCCCGCACACGTCGCCGAGTGCGTGGCTTGGTGTGCGCACGCACGTCCTAGCCGCGGCTGCCAGGCATCTGGCAGTGCGGTGCCACTGGAGTGTGCTCCTTCGGCCCGTGCCGTTTTGCCTACGGGCTAACGCCGACGGAGCGGTGCGTTGGGGTGGCCGTTGGCTTGGCTCGGCGCTCCCAGAGTACGCAGCCTGGCTGTTGAGGTGCGTTTGCTTGATGGTAGCTTCTTTTCTGTTTTGAATGCGCTTTTGTTTTCGTCTGCGGCTGTCGGTTGGGGCTCTCGAGTTACTCGTGTGGTCCAGTGTGTTGATGTGTCTCCCCAGCTTGGCATGAGTAGTGGAGCATGAGCGTTTAGGCTGCTGTCCAGCTGCTGTGACGTGCCTCATCCTGCTGTGCTGTTTTTTGCTGGCATTCGTGCCCAGACGGATGTGCGGATCAGGCTGCATTGGCGGCGGCTGGGCTTCTTTGACCTGCGACGTCGACGCTGACCCCTTTATTCCACGTCTTGTCCTCTCCGATGGTTTGTTTGGCCTGCTGTTGTTCTGTACCTTACTGGCTACGTCTTGCTATGAGTAGATCATTTGGTAGCCAGCCTCCCACTCTTTCACTGCGTGTGTCGGATTTTCCGTCCGCGGATCCAACCAGCAACAATGGCGACCACCACCTCTGAGACGCCCGTGGCGGCCCCCGTTGCGGAGGTGCCTAACGGGAGTGCGGCTGATGTGTCGTCGACGCCGGCTGCCGTGGAGGAGAAGGCGACTGAGGAGTCGTCGCCAGCGGCGGTGACTGATGACAAAATCGACGCGGAGGGCAAGAGCGGTGAGGAGGACAAGAAACTGGCGGCGGGCGACGCCAAGTCCACGACATCGGCGGCGCCGGCGACGACGCCGGCAGTCGAGCCGTTTGCTGGTGCCATCCCCGCTCAGCAGGCGGCGGCGGTGGCGGCGCAGCAGCAGCAGATGGCGGCGCTGGGTATGCTGCCCGTCCCCGTCGGTATGCCGCCCATGCCGATGCTGCCGTCGGTGCTGCCGCCTGGCGCGACGGGTGGTAGCAACCCGCACGCGTCGGCGACGCTGTACGTGGGGGATCTCGACCCTGAGGTTACCGAAGCGTCCCTCTTTGAGGTCTTCTCCGCGGTCGGCCAGCTGTCGTCGATCCGCGTCTGCCGTGACGTCGTCACCCGCCGGTCGCTCGGCTACGGGTATGTGAACTTCCATAACGTGGCGGACGCGGAGCGGGCGTTGGACACGATGAACTTTTACGCGTCGCCGGCGACCAAGGACCGCCCGCTGCGCCTAATGTGGAAGCACCGCGACGCGAGCGTGCGCAAGATTGGCCAGGGTAATGTTTACATTAAGAACCTGGACAAGAGCATCAACAACAAGGAGCTGTACGACACCTTCTCTGCATTTGGCAACATCATGTCGTGCAAGGTGGCGACGGACCCGTCGGGCAACTCCAAGGGCTACGGATTTGTGCACTTTGAAGCCCCCGAGTCGGCCGAGACGGCCATGAAGCGTGTCAACGGCATGCTCCTCGCTGGCCGTAAGGTCTACGTGGGCCCCTTCCTGTCCAAGCGCGAACGTGAGGAGCGCGGTCAGATCTCCCGCGCCTTTACCAACGTGTACGTGAAGAACATTGACGACTCGATTTGCACGGAAGAGAAGCTGCGCGAGCTGTTTGAGCCTTACGGCGAGGTGACCTCCATTCACGTGCCGGCGACGCCTGCACCGAGCGGTTCGGACGCGGCTCCGACGCCCAAAGGCTTTGCCTTCATCAACTTTGCCAAGCCCGACGAGGCGGCAGCCGCCACCGAGGCCCTCGACGGCAAGGAGTTTGCGACCAAGGCCCTGTACGTCGGCCGTGCGCAGAAGAAGTCGGAGCGTGAGGCGGAGCTGCGGCAGAAGCACGAGTCTTTCCGCCAGGAGCGGCAGCAGAAGTACCAGGGCGTCAATCTGTATGTCAAGAACCTGTCGGACGAGATTGATGACGACCGGCTTCGCCAGGAGTTCGCGGCGTACGGCACGATTACGTCGTGCAAGCTGATGCGGGACGAGCGCGGCAACTCGCGCGGCTTTGGCTTTGTTTGCTTTACCCAGCCGGAGGAGGCCACCAAGGCGGTCACCGAGCTCAACGGCCGGTTTGTCGGCTCCAAGCCCATCTACGTTGCTCTGGCGCAGCGCAAGGAGGACCGGCGCATGCAACTGGAGGCACAGCGCGCGGTCGGCGTGCTCCGCATGCCTCCGACGCCCGACATGCCCCTGGCACCCAACTATGGTGGCCCGGCTCCCCTCTTCTACCAGCAGTCCCCCGTCGGCCAGCCGGGTGTCGGCCGTGGCCAGATGCCGTTTGCCCACCCGCAATACCTGGCAGCCATGAGCCGTGGTGGCCCTGTGGGCGCACGTGGCTACCCCGGCGGGATGCCGCAGTACGGCATGCCGGGCATGATGCCAGGCATGCCGCCGGGCCCCGGCGGTCCGATGGTGCCGGGTGTCGGCGGCCCCGGCGGCATGCTGCCCGGACCCGGCGGCCCTGGGATGGGCCCCGGCGGTCCGATGGGACGCCCCGGCCGGCAGAACCGCCAGCGCGGTGGGGACGTGCCCGGCGGCCGCGGTGGTCCGATGGCCGGCCGCGGCGGGCGCGGTGGTGCCAGCGGTCCCGGCGCGGGCGGGTCTGGCCCGCAAGCGGGTGGCGGCCCTGGACAGCAGTTCAAGTACACGACCAATGCGCGGAACGCCAACGTCAGCAACGACGCGCCGGCGGTGGAGGCGTCGTCGACAGCGGCGGCTGGAAGGTCCGAGGCGTCCGCGGCGGCCGCGGCGGGCACGGGCCAACCACTGACGGTGGAGATGCTGTCCGAGGCCAATGACGCGCAGCAGAAGCAGATGCTCGGCGAGCAATTGTACCCGCGTATCTACGCGTCGCAGCCGCAACTCGCGGCCAAGGTTACGGGCATGCTGCTCGAGATGGACAACGCGGAGATCCTGCACTTGATGGAGAGCGAGCAAGCGCTAGAGGAGAAGGTGTCGGAGGCACTCGTCGTCCTCCATCAGCACGTCGCTTCCACGGAGCTGCAAGGTTAACTGCCGTTGCGGTGGTGGCGGCCGCCCCTGCCTCATGTGGGTGGCGACGCTGGGCCGCGCGGCGCTGCAAGAGCAAAACAAAAAAAATGCGGCGGCGCCCGTGCACACCCAAGGACTGCTCGTTGTTGGCTCCCAACGCGGGTGCTTATTGTTTTTCCGAGTGGCGTGACTCTCCTCCTTGCTGTCTTTTGTCCAATTGTACCTGTGTGTTGAGTTGAGCGGGTGACGGGCCGCGGGGCGCGGTCGGCAGCTTGGCGGTCGGGGCCGTGCGCCCCTGCTTTGTGTGAGGTGGATGCGTTTGGGCTTTGGTCGGTGTCTTTTGGTGTGCGTGGGTGCCCCAGTTGGTTGCCCCAAAAAACATAGATTGTCTCTAGATGTCTGTCGGTGGAGCGTGGTGGAGATATTGGACGAGCAACGTGAGGGACATGGGCACCTGAGGGACGAAGCCAGGTGCTCCAATGGGCAGTCGAGGCTCGCAATGCCGGTCACACCCTGCAGTGCGCCCACCAACGTACAGCATGCAAGACACCCGCAAGTCCCCTCGCCTGCGGTTGCCCCCCCCCCCACTCGCCACGACGCGCGCCCGGCCGTGCATCTCCCCTCCACCTCGCCGGCACACGCTCAAGGAAACACCGGCTGGGGCCGAAACGCGTCCTCAATCCGCGCCCACGCCACCCGCACCTCGGCCTCGGTGGCCGACGCAAAGCAAAAGCGGAACCAGCCCGCCTCCTCGCAACAGCACTGATCGCCCGGCGTGACGAGCACCTTGGCGCGGACGAGGCGCTTAAAGACCGCATACTCGCGCGCAAACTCATCGTCGGGGCCGCCCGCCAGGGCCACGCCCCGCGCCGCAGCAGCGGCGGCCGTCTCGGCGTACGTCAAGGCGCCGAAGAGCGGCCGCAAGTCGGTCCACAGGAAAAAGCCCGCGGCGGGGGCGACGGCGCTGATGGCCGCCCCCGCCGGGCGCGCCGCCTGCATCGCCTCGGCCGCCGCGGCGGCCGCCGAAGAGAGGCGCCGCCGGTTTTCCGCAAAGTACCCCTCCAGCCACGGCCCGTCGGTCAGCGCGTCGGCGAGCGCCGCCTGCGTGTCAGCGGCGACCGAAGAAAAGTAGGTGACGGTCTCAAACACCTCCCGCACCGCCGCATTGTCGGTGAGGAGCACCCCCGCGCGCAGCGCGTTGCCGCAAAAGTCCTTGGAGAAGGACCACACAATGTGCACGTCGTTGCCGAGGCCGCCCTCCCCCGCGTCGGCCAGCACCTCGGCGACCGACACAAAGCGGTCGGCGGCGGGGTCGTCGTCGCCGCCGCCGAGCGGCGGCGGCTCCAACGTCGAGTGCACGTAGATTTCGTCAAAGATGGCGTGGAGGCCCTTGGCGCGCGCCCACGCCACGACGGCGGCGACTTCGGCGCGCGGCATGACCGCCCCGGTCGGGTTGCCCGGATTGCAAATGATCACCGCCCGCAGTGGGACAGGCGTGACGCGGCGGGCGTTGGCCCGCCACGCGTCCTCCAACTCCGCCGCCGTAATGGCAAAGCCGGTGGCCGGGTCCATGGGCGCCGCGACGGTCGCGACGCCCGCGCGGCTCGCCAAATCGCGCACAAACCCATAGTAGAGGGGCGTCGGGATGAGCACCCCGTCGCCGGGGTCGGCGAGCACCGAACCGAGCAAGTCAATGACCGCGCCGGCGCCCGACGCCAGGTGCACCGCGTCGACGGGGATGGACCGCTTGCCGCGGAGGAGGGAGGCGGAGAAGAGCGCCGCGAGCGCCGCGCGGAGGTCGGGGGTGCCCGACATGTTGCCATAGGCGAGGTCGCCCGCGGGCAGCGGCGGGCGACGGGCGAGGCGGTCGGCCACGAGGTCGGCCGACAGCCGGTTTTCGGCCACCGACAGGGAGATGAAGCCGCGCGGGTTGGTGTCTGCGTCGTACGGGTCGGCAGAGGCCGCAAAGGACAGCTGCAGGTACTCGGGGAAGGGCGCTAGGAGTGACCGCCCACGGGCAGAGAGGCGGCTCGCGCCGTCGGGGGGGGACGCCTTGGACGCGGGCGGGGGGGCGTTGGTGGGGGCGGCCGCGTCCGCCCCACCGGGCGGGGCCGCCCCGTCCACGCCGGGCGCCATTGTCGACGGGGCCGTGCGGGCACCACCGTTTGGGTCGTCGAGGCGAGCCACCGTCGGCCGACGGTGGGCCCGTGCCGGCAACGGCAGCGGCGAGCAGCCGCCGAGGGCGGGGCGGCGCGCCGCCGCGGGGGATGCCGACGCGGCCCCTCGGCGGGGCGACGCCACCACCGCCGCACGACAGACGGGCGGGGCGCCTGGGGACGGGCACGCGGGCAGCAGCATCGATCGACAGGGTGGTGGGCCGTGGCGCAAGGCGTCAACGCATGCCGCCGCCCCACACGCCCACAGCGCCCCGGCGATTTGTCGACACGACCTTTGAACATGTACTCCGGCAAGAAGGATCGCTATGGCTGTCTTCCCAATTTTGGCCGATGCCGTCGATGTCAAGAGGGGTGATCAACTGTATGAAAATGTTTCTCAGCCATCCGATCAGCTGGAAAAAGTGGGTCGACCAATGGGCAGTTGACCGAGACCCTGTCTTGACTTCGACCACATCGGCCAAAATTGGGAAGACAGCAATACATTCTATCGGAAGACACTACGGAGATGTGGTTGTTCATAAAAGTCAACGTGTACAAATTTGGTTGGATGATGGATAGTTGAATATGACACACATTTTATGTTCAGCCGTGCCACGTGCCAGTCGGGGTGTGCAGTGGGTGGGGGGGGTGTGCCCCCCCGGTGGGCACGCCCTCCCGGTGGGCACACCCTCCCGGTAGCAGCTGACGAGCAAGCCCAAGCGACCTATCTCTTCTGCATTCCCACCGACTGGACCGCCCTCTCCCTGCGCGTGCTTTGCGTGGGCGCCGGTCGTGTTGCCGTGCCTGGCTTGCCTGTCGCTACGGCGCGGGCGCCGGGTGCGGTGGGCGGCGCGTGGTGTGTTGCTGGCTTGCCCGCGCTCTGCGCGGGCGCCGGTCGTGTCGCTGTGCCCGGCTTGCCTGTCGCTACGGCGCGGGCGCCGGGCGCGGTGGGCGGCGCGTTGTGTGTTGCTGGCTTGCCCGCGCTTTGCGCGGGCGCCGGCCGTGTTGCCGTGCCTGGCTTGCCTGGGCGGCAGCCGCCGCCGCCGCCGCCGCCGCGGGCGTGCCCATGCCCCTCGGGGCGGCCGCGTTAGCGTCCTCCCTTGGGGGGGTGGGGGAGGGCCCGGCTGGGCGGTGCCGCGCACCACATCCGCGTCGTCGGTGGCGCTCTCCGACGCCATTCTCGACGTCTCTTGACACGATCCCCGCAGGACACGTGGTGCTCCATTTCGACGGTCATCTATCTATCTCCTGGAGACACCAACCACGACTGTGCAGGAATGAACCCCACATAGCACTGCGGCAACCAAAATCTACAACTGAACAGGTACGAATTGCGATCTATTCATTTACGTGATGGAGTATATTATTTCATCATACTAGATTTGGCCGGGGTGCTGTGCCGCCGCCCGCCCGACGTCGCTGAGAGGGCGGCGGGGGGGGCCAAGATCGCCGGGGGCGAACGCGGGGCCGAGCTCCCAACCCCCGCGTGATGCGTGATGCAATCACGCATGCATCGATGCAAGGCGTGGAGCGGGGATCAGTTTGGGATGAATTGTGACAAGCTTGACAACGCTACAAGTTCAAACCACCGGTGGCGGTCCACGACGGCGACGCGGGCGCCCTGCGCGCAAGAGGCCCGGTGGACGCGGCGACGCGCGTCTCGGCCGCCCCATCGAGACGGACGCGGCGCTCGGCGTTGCTAGCGGAGCACCCAGCCAGTGGCGGCCTTGCCCTCCCCCCCGAGCGGGAGCCACCCGTGCCCCTGCGCGACGCGCACGTACGCGTCCAGCGCTTCCGCGAGCTCGTACGGCTGCCCGACGCGCGCCATATCCACGCGCGCCGGCACCGGGTCGGGGTCCCCAACCGCCTCCCGCACGAGCAGGAGCAGGTCGAGGAGCCCCGTCGACGGCGCCCACCCCACGGGTGTCAGGGCGGCAATGCACAGGCTGCCGCCAGCCGTCACGTGCCCGCCGCCGCCGTGCAACCACCGCACCATCCGCGGCGCGAGGAGCCGCACAAACGGGGGCGCGGCGGGGTAGTGGGGCGGGAAGCGCACCTCAAAGGTCATGCCATCCAGGCCCGCCATTGCCAGGTCGACTGCCAGCGGCAGCGCGTCGGCGCCGGCCGCCGCCCAATTCCCAATGTGCACGTGCACGACCGACAGGTCGTCGCCCGTGTCGTCTTCGCTACCGTCGCCCGCCGCAGCCGCCGACACCGTCGCCGCGGGCCACGCGCGCAAGCCATGGGCGCCCCCGTCGCGGGCGACCGCACGCAGATCCCGCATGATCCGCGTCGCGGCGCCGGGGGCGAGTGGCGCGCGCCCGCCGCCGACCGCCGCCGTCGGGTGGTGCACCGCACACGCCGGTGGGTGCCGCGCCCGCCGCGGGGGCCCATCCCTACCGCCGTCCCCAGCGTCCAAGACGGGCTGCGCGCACCGCGGCGGCGGTGACCGCCGTGGCGCCTCGGCCAGCTCGTCTGCCCACGGGGGCAAGGCCAGCTCTGACGTGGTGCCACACTGCCACGGGGGGCGAGACCGCGACGCCGCGTCGGGCGGCCCGTGTTCACTGGCCGCCTTCCAGTTGGACACGGTGAGGCCCCGCAGGCGGACGCAGCCCTCTGGGATCGCCGCTGTCGACGCCCCGAGGAGCCCCACCGACGCTCGCGACGCGGCGAGCACCTCCACGATGCCGACGATCGCAAGGGATGGCATCGGACGCCGCCAGCGGCTGGCGCGGTATCCGTCAAACCCAGACCTGCACTCCTTTGACAGTGTGCCGCGACAGGCATAGCCAGCAGACGTCGTGAACTGCCGCGCCACGTAGACGCCGTCGCCCAACGAGCGGCCGTTAAGGGCCTCCCGCGAATCCAGGCCGTTGCGCAGAATGCTATGCCAATTGGGCGCGCTGGACCCGTGGAAGGCATAGATGGTCGGCGCGGCCGGGGACGCGGCGGGCTCGGGCGGCCCCCGAGCGCCCACCGACGGCGTGGCACGCGTGTCAAGAGGACGCCGCCCAGAAGCCGTGGGACCACCAGGCACCGGCGCGGGAACGCTGCCGGCCGTCGGAGGGGGCAGTGGGTTGACCGAAAAACGAACGCGAGGGGCGGTCAGATTCGCGGCGACGGTGGCGCCGAACGCCGGGCGCCGCGCATGGATCGCCGCCGATCGTTGTTCGGCGGCCGCTGCCTCGGCAGATGCGACCGACCCCGTGTGACCGGCCGCCACGGCGGCCGTGACGGCGGCCTGAAAGGCCCACTCGCCAGCGGCCTCGCCGCCGCCCACCAAAAACGTTTGTGGCAGCCGCTCCGCCGCTGCCGCTGCCGCTGCCGCGCCGGCAGCGTCTTGCGGAGCAACTGGTTCGGAGGTGGCCACGGCGCCAGCCGCCCCAGCCTGTGACGACCCCGGCGTCAGCGGCACGTCCGCCGGCGGTGGCTGGAGTACAAACGGCGGCTCGTCGGGGGCGGCCACACGCAGCACGCCCGGCATGGAGCCGACGACCCAGGCGGCGACGGCAGCGGCCGCCCGATGTGCGCCGTTGAGGGCGGCGGAGAGAGCCGTGATCCCGCCGGTGCGCGCGACGTCGGCCAAGTCGGCGACCGGCGGCATCACTTGCAGAGCCCCCAAAAACGTGAGCAACCCCTCGTGCGACAGCTGCAGGGTGGTCGACCGGCGGGTGCCGACGCCCCCGCCGGTATCCACCGCCTCTGCCATCACGGTTGGCAGGAAGGGTGGGGACGGGTCGAGGCGCGTCCCGAAGGGCGAGTTGGCGGCCTGGCCAGCCAGGTATAAAACCAGGTCGACCGTGTCGGGGTGTCGGAGAAGATCCATCGCCAAGCGGTCCATCGCCGCTGCCGGGACTGCAATGGGACTGCCAGCCACGGCAGTGTCGCCCTCTGGTGCCCCACCTGCCACACCAGGCTGGACGGGTTGCCGCTCCCACCCCCCCGAGGCGGTGCGGCCACGCGCGGCCGCCGCACACCTGCCACCGCTGTCGAGGCACACGGCACCCGAAGCTCCAAAGTGCTCCACCCGCTCCCCCACCACCCGGTGACAAACGGCGCAGGCGGTCGAGGTGCTGGCCAGCCGGGACGCCGCGATGTGCAGCAAACGCAGCGGGAGCACCGCAGTCGCCGCGGCCACCTCGGCCGGGGAGACGCTCGACGGCAGGTCCAGGGGGCCACACGTGGTGCCATCCCAGAGGAACTGCGAGAGAGCTTCTTGCACAGCCGACAGCGGCCCAAAGTGCGTGGCCGTGGGGCGGCCGCCCGACCACCCGCGCACGACTGACGGCCAGTCGGCCACATGCACACTCGCGGTGGCTGACACGGTCCGTAACGACGCGGCGGAGGCGGCGGTGGTGGCAGGGGCAGCGGCGGCAGCGCCGTCGCCGTTAGGGGCCAACGGGTACAGCCCATCGATCGAGATGTCGAGCACCAGCAAAGGGGTCGGACCTGATCGCGCCGCGGCGCTATTCTCAGCACTGGTCGCTGCACCGGCGCCTTCCGGGCCGCTTGGTGCCGACGCCGCTGGGGCCGCCGACGGGTCCGCACGACCGTCTGGTGCGCCCGGAGACAACGCTGCCGGTGCTATCAATGGTTCCGCATTCCTAGAACCTACCGCCGACAGCGAGCCCCCGTCAACCTCCGCGGCGGCCGATGCGCCACGGCCGTCTGCCGGCGAGGCCGCCGCAGCGGCGGGAGCGCCACGTCGCAGTGGCGGTCCCGGCAGGGCGGCGGTCCCGTCGGGCACTGGCGCGTCCTCCACGTCGGCGTCTCCTGGGCCAGAAGCGGCGCGGTCACCTCTGCCCTCCACCGGAACGGACGATACATCGTCGCCGTCCACGGGTAATCCGTCCGAGGCACCTTCGTCGTCGGTGTCGGAAGACTGCCCAGCTTCGGCAAGGGTACCTTCGGCAGTCTGCCCGGCATCGGCAGGGGTACCTGCGGCAGTCTGCCCAGCATCGGCAGGGGTACCTTCGGCAGTCTGCCCGGCATCGGCAAGGGAATCGTCGACAATTGCCATCACAGCGACGTCCCCGCCGCCAGCAAGGGCATCCTCGACACCCACCTGCGCGACCGCCTCATCCACGTCGGTACACTCAACGTCCAACCCCCAGGCGCGGAGGATGGCAGGGTTGACGTCCACCTCACCGAGGCGCATCCCGACAAGCAACCGGCTGCCGGCGGCGCTGGTGGCGCCGGCGGCGGCACCCACCCCCGCGCCGCCCGCCAGAGGGCGGGCAACGGCCACGCAGTAGCCAAAAGCGCCGAGTGCGCGCACGTGGCGGGCCAGGCGGGCGGCCGCACACGGCACGCAGCCAGCATGGTCACCCGCGTCACTCCACTTGACGGCGCCCGCCGCCGGTGGCGCAGTCGCCTGGACCACGGCCACGGGCGGTATCGGCGCCGGTGGGACCACACGGCGGGGCAGCGGCGGCGTCGGCGCCTTGTCGACCCCAATCACCCGCGCCTCGGCCGGCGTGATGAACCCCGCGGCGAGCCACAACCCGCCGAGCCGCCACACCTCTGCCCCAAGCGTCGTCCACGCAAAGGGGTAGGCGTGGCCCGTCATCGAAAGGCGCTTCAAGGCGCTGAGGACGGCGCCGCCGAGCGTCCCCGAGTCGGCCATCCCCTCCACCGCCGACTCGGAGCGCTCGAGCCCCATGTGTAGCGCGGTCCCACTGACGGCGCAGAGGAAACGGCGCGGGTAGTCTTCCGCGTCGAGCACTTGCACCTGCAAGATGATGGCGGGCCGCTCGCCGCCCTGGCGTCCACCAGACCCCCTCTGGGCGAGCGCCGTGAAGAAGGCCTGTGACATGAGCTTGGTGGCGGCGGCCTGGGCACCGCCGCTGCTCGCAATCATGTTCATGGCATGATGCACGGGCGCCGTCGCCTGCTTGGCGGCAGCGATCGCGCGCGAGTTGGGCCCGTACACCGACCCAACGACCGGTTTGGCGGCCGCGGAGGCGCCCTTGACCGCCGGGAAGCTGGTGTTGACGCGCAGGGAAAAGGTTGGCAGGCCCGTCGACGGGCGCGCGAATTCGGGCTTGAAGACGCTGCCGCCGGCGGTGCCGAGGGACACGGCAATGCCAGACGCGTCGGCGCAAAAGCGAGGGGAGAGCGACGCCATCGCGCACCGCTCGCCGTGCAGAGAGGCGCAAGGTCA
>Ga0209831_1003740_pt1 | contig 12359 bp, 8 predicted proteins | sample Maine_Asex4_meta_FD_187451 | JGI IMG/M metagenome (GOLD analysis project Ga0209831, IMG submission 187451) | Marine algal microbial communities from Maine, USA - Maine_Asex4_metaG (SPAdes) (version 2) | ecosystem: Host-associated > Algae > Red algae > Unclassified | place: Maine, USA | collected...
CGATTTCTTAGATATACTTCACCTGACCAGCAATTTTCTTATCCAAAAAACCAATCCCAAATAAAATAATTTTTTTCCCTGATGCTAGAAAAGCTTCATAGTATTTTTTTTCTTCAATTTGAAGAATCGCTTTTTGTGCTAAAGTTTCGACTCGTTTAACCCGCTTATTGGTGGCAAATTTAAATTCAATGATATACACCTTATCAGATAGTTCTAAAACGCCATCAATTCTACCTTTATCTGTTTCCTTTTCTAAGAGGATTTGTGTACCTGTAAGGCGGAGCATCATATAAACGAGGGAATGATAATAGGCTTCTTTAGGAAGATGTAAACGAGCGGGAATATCTGCAAAAAAGCTTTGTAGGTATTTGATGAATTCCATTGGTCTTTCTTTCAATAAAGCATCTCTGAGTTTTATGGCTTCGGGTTGGATTTCGTATAAGTCTTTGTTAATAAATTCGGCGGCAATATAGGTGATAAGGGAATGTCGAACTTCTTCATTAGGATAAGTTAACTGATAAACTTGACGAACCCCATCCATAATAATTCGGTCAATCGTCAAATAACCAGTTTGAAATAAGATGGGAATAAGTGGAAAGTTTTTAAAACTTTCCGAGCTTCCTACTAAATCATAAGTCTGAATATTTTCGAATGTTTCGGGGAGTTTCTTTTGTTCTTTAATAAGGTTGATTAAAAAAGTAGGCGTACCCGTAGAAAACCAATAGTTATTAAATGCTTTTTTATTAAATAAATTAAATAGAGAAAATGGGTTGTACAGGCGATTAATTCCGTCCCAAGAAAAGCCATTGTACCAGTATTTAATATTTGTCATTAAAAAAGGCATGGCAAACGTAGTCTTTTTGCTTAATTGATTTAGATGTTCAGAAAAGTTTTGCTCTAGTTCATCTTGCGTAAAACCGACAATAGTACTAAAGCGGTCATCCATAGAAATATCTTCCAGATTATTTAAACCTGAAAATATACCAATTTTAGAAAAACGACTAACACCTGTTAGCATCACAAAACGGATGTGGGCATCTAGACCTTTGAACGTGCTATATAAACTTCTTAATACCTCCTTATTTTGGGTAAATCGTTCTGGTAGATGGAGAGAATCAGTAAGTGCTTTATCGTATTCATCCACAAGGATAACTACTTTACCATATTTCGTATCTAAGGTTTGAACGAGTGATCTAAAATAATCTGGAATTAGTGTTTGCTCGATAGTCACTTGGTGAAAATCTGCAATACTTTTTAAAAGGGATAGGATAGAATGTTCAAAATCTTTTTTAGTCTTTTTGTATTCAATAAGGGAATAATCAATATAAATAACTGGATGTTTTGTCCATTGTCCTATCTTATTATATAGATAAAGGCCTTTAAATAAATCTGCTCTCCCTTCAAAAAAAGATTTTAAAGTAGATAATAAAAGCGATTTTCCAAAACGGCGAGGTCGAGCAAAAAAATAATATTTACCTACTTGTATTAGACCAAGTATTTGGTCGGTTTTGTCCACATATAATAAATCTCTTTTGCGAATTTCCTCAAATGTTTGTATGCCTATTGGAAGTTGCTTCATTGTTAACAGCTATTTCTTACAAAGATACTTTTTTAATCTTCTTGTCAAAATAAGTATAAGCTGGGAAAAGTCGAATTGAGCGGGAAGAAATAGGTAAATCCTATAAAACAACAAAAGCCTTGCAATAATTAAATTACAAGGCTTTTGTTACTGTGTATTAGTAGCCCATAGGGGAATCGAACCCCTGTTACCAGGATGAAAACCTGACGTCCTAACCACTAGACGAATGGGCCATACTTTTTAATTTAAACCACTTAACTTTCATAAGCGGATGCAAATATATAAGGTGTGTTCTAATAAATCAAATGAATGGAGAAAGTTTTTTTGATTTTTTTTTAATCTGCACCTTATTTCAAGTAATGAATTTACATTTATTGCGTATAAATAATTGATAACCAATTATTTAAAGTGATTGAATTTATTTTAGAAAAAAATATTTTTTTCTAAAATAAATCTTAGAACTTAGGACAAAGGAGCTCTTCATTTTCAAAATTTCCGAGGTAAGCGATAGATATTTCAAAAGAAGTCCGTCGATGAGCAGGGAGCGCTAAATCATCTACATTCAAATCATAGCTAAATCCGACTAGTACACTTTGGTATTCGATGCCTATCATAGCGACAATTGCATCTAGGCCCAAACTCTGGTCAGCGTTTTTAACTACTCTTGCCCAACTACCCAAATATAAGGCAAAAGGATTGTAATCTCCCATCGCAAATCGAATATTAGAGCCTGCATTGGTTTCTAAGTGGGGCCCTTGTGAGGAAAATAAAACCCTTGGTGTTAAGTGGACTTTTTCAGCAATTGGAAAACGGGCGGATATTTGTCCAGAGTACTTTCGGTGTAAATTATCTTCTTGCGGAATCACCACTTGTAAGTCTGGGTTCGCAGCTAAAAAGGACACATTAGGCTCAAAGACATGGTGCATCGCTGCGCCAATAAAAAAAGACGTTCGATTTGTAGGAGCAAACGTATAATTTAAACCTACAGAAAGATCTGTATAGGAAAAGTTATTTTCTGGTAGTGCTTCTCCTGTAGGTAGTGCATAGCCATTCTGGCCATCATATTGATCTTGAAAAGTTAAGTTTTCATAGTTTACACTTCTTTGATTGGTGGACATTTGTGTCCCAAGACTTAGATAATGCGTACCATGTTGGTCCAATGCTTTGTGGTAAGCAGCAGATAAAGCCATCTGTGTCGTTCGAAAACCAATATCATCTACTTTATCATTAAAGAAGAGAATCCCTACGCCTACAGCATCATCATATTTTCTTTGCTTATAGCTTGTATTAAAACGAACATCTACTGCTCCCGCAAAAGTGGAGTAGGGACTGTCTAAGGCTTGCCGCCATTGATCCCTCTTAATAATACTAATTCTATATTTGCCTTGATAAGCTCCTGTAAGGGCAGGATTAATGGTCATTGGGGCAGAATAATATTGGGTAAAGTGTTTATCTTGTGCAGCTAGGTCAGAAAAAGCTATTAAAAATAAACAAGTACATAGGAGACTAAATCGTAGCATATTTTTAGATCGGTTGCATTTAAGAACGATGAAAAAATAAATCCGCATTTTTAAAATGAGTATTTTTTGTATGATTTGAAAAATTATAGAAAAAATGGTCAATTCAAAAATCTAAAAGCGGATTTATTTTTTCATCAATACTAATAGACTTGTTTATTTGTTTATAAAATTTATTTGTTTATTCGGCTACGTGCCAATGTTTAATAAACAAATAAACACTTTAAACATATAAACAACCCATTAATTAGCTAAATTTTGAAAGTTTTATAAGTTTTACTCCATTTCATCTGGAAATGTTCGAAGATTATTCGATATTGTAGTTCTTTATAAAAGAATGACAATTAAAATGTAAATATAAAATTAAAAGACATACACCTAACCCGTGGATTGTCAAAACTATTACCTTTAATTCTTATAGATTCCATAGGAACAGGAAAAAAATAAATTTATAATTTTTGGTAATCAAGCCCTCGTAGGGATTGGTTTTTTAAAAATAAAATATTCATCTTATTTTTTCTTCGTTCTTTAGTAGATCAAGAGGTACTATTTTTTATTCATCAAACGGACTTTTGTGTTTTTTAGTATTTGATATTTAATAGTTCCATGCATAGTATAAGACTAATTATAGTTTTTACCAATGAAACCGTTCAAAACGGAATATGACCATTAGTATATGTAATTTAAGTGTAGTGCCTGTAAGGGCTGGCAGAGGCAGTAAGACAGAAATGATCACCCAATTGTTATTTGGGGAAATGGTAGAATGTTGGGAAAAAAAAGGAGACTGGACGAAAATACGTTGTATTTGGGATAATCAAATTGGCTGGGTTCGATCTAATCAAATTACGCCTATTACAGAAGAAGAAGTAGCACAATATGACCAAGATTTGGCTTTTTGTATGGAAATTTCACAACCAGTAGTCGCTATAGATCATTTTTTACCGATTACGATGGGCGCAACCTTGCCTAATTTTGATGGGATGAAATTTGAACTGGCTGGCAAGAGTTATACCTTTAGTGGGCAAGTTATTTCTCCAGGAATCTTGGCGCCTTCTACGGAACTATTAATTAAATTAGCTAGAAAATACCTTTATGCACCTTACCTAAGCGGAGGGCGTTCGCCTTTTGGAATAGATGGCACGGGTTTGATACAGGTGCTATTTAAAATGATGGGTATTGCCATGCCAAGGGACGCTTATCTACAAGCGCGCAAAGGGGAACTAATAGATTTCTTTGAACAGGCTAGAGTAGGGGACTTGGTATTTTTTGAAGATGCTAAAGGACACATTGATCACGCAGGAATTATTTGCGAAGCAGGGCATATTCTCCATGCCAGTGGACAGGTTCGTATTGATAAAATTGACCACTTTGGTATTTTTAATACCTTAACGAAAAAATATACCAGAAAATTAAGGGTTATCAAAAGAATTTTGACGGATACTATTCCTAGTAAAAATAAGCAAAAAGGAGAGAAAACTGAGAAGGTGAGAGGGCAGAAGGAACTGTTTGAATAAGAATAATAAAGTTCAAATACAAGTGTCAAGTTCAAGTTCAAAACCAGACGTAGCACAACGTCTGGTTTTGAACTTGAACTTGACACTTGTATTTGAACTTCCCCACTTGAACTTATTAATGCATCCGATCCCCCCTAACTTCCATCTCGCTCAATACTTTTTCTTCATAAGTAAGGTATTCTTCCCATCTTGTTTTTACCTTCTCCGGATCATTATAATGCTTCGCTAAATCCAAAAACAACCGGTAGTGACCTGCTTCTGAAATCATAAATTTATGATAGAACTCTCGCAACTCTACTTCCGCTATATGTAAGGATAATAAGCGAAAACGTTCACAACTACGCGCTTCAATTAGTGCCGAAAATAACAAACGCTCCAATAAACGATCCTCTCTGCTCCCGCCTTTTTTCTGAAAATCCCACAATTTATTGACATATAAATCTTTCCGCTGTCTCCCCAACTTTAAATTCCGCTTGTCTAGTTCTTGTAAAACCAATCTGAAATGCCCCCATTCCTCTGTAACAATAGGCGCAATCTCTCTAACCAGACGTTCTTTTTCTGGATATTGCTGGATAATAGAAATACAAGTAGTGGCCGCTTTTTGTTCACAATAAGCATGGTCTGTTAAAATCTCTTCTAAATCTTTTTCCGCTAAATTTACCCAACGTGGGTCAGTTGGTAATTTTAATCCTAACATGATTTTAATTTTATTGTCGTATTGTTTTATTGTCGTATTGTTTTATTGCTACTAGACGCTGACAATACAGCAATAAAACAATACAACAATAAAATTATTATTTCATTGCAGCAATAGCTGGTAATTCTTTTCCTTCTAAAAACTCTAACATAGCACCACCACCTGTAGATACATAACTTACATCATCATTCAACTCCATTTGTGTAACAGCAGCTACAGAGTCTCCACCGCCTACCAAAGAAAAAGCACCTTTTTTGGTAGCGGCTGCTACTGCTAAAGCAATAGATTTTGTACCAGTGGCAAAGTTAGGCATTTCGAATACACCCATTGGACCATTCCACAAAATAGTTTTTGATTTTTTGATTACTTTTGAAAAATCTTCTATTGCTTTTGGCCCTATATCTAAGCCCATCCAACCTTTTCGGATACGCTTGCTAGACTTGGTTTCTATATTTGCATCATTACTGAAATTGTCAGCAATAGTAGAATCTCTAGGCAATAATAGTTTAACACCTTTTTCTTTAGCTTTTTGGATTAATTTATTAGCTAACTCTAAGCGATCATCTTCTACTAAAGAATTTCCAATATTACCACCTTGCGCTTTCATAAAAGTATAGGCCATGCCGCCGCCTACAATTACATTATCCGCAAAGTCTAATAATTTTTCTAGTAATAACATCTTATCCGATACTTTTGCGCCACCAATGATAGCTGTAAGCGGTCGATCGGGATTATTTAAAACGCGATTGGCATTTTTAATTTCATTTTCCATTAAATAGCCAAAAGTTTTTGTGCCTTGCTTAAAGTGTTTCGCCACAATAGTTGTAGAAGCATGAGCTCTATGCGCTGTACCAAAAGCGTCGTTTACATACACATCTCCCAATTTTGCTAATTGCTTAGCAAAAGCCTCGTCTCCCTTGCTCTCTCCTTTACTAAAGCGAGTATTTTCTACTATTAAAACTTCTCCAAAAGGGAGCTCTTTCGCCATTTTTTCTGCAGCAACTCCAACCGTCTCTGGGCAGAAATGGACTTTCGTACCTAGTAATTTGGATACATGTGCGACTACATGTTCTAACGTAAATTTTTCGACATCAATACTGCCATCCTCTTTTAGCTTCTTTTGAGGTCTGCCTAAATGGGACATTAAGATAGCTGCGCCGCCATCTGCCAAGATTTTTTTTATGGTAGGTACAGCAGCACGGATACGGGTGTCGTCTGTAATTTTAGAGGTTTCTGTATCTAAAGGTACATTGAAATCAACCCGAACAAGTGCTTTTTTCTTATCAAAATTAAGTGTCATAATCAGTTGGATTTGTTACTTATTGTAAAAGATACACAAAGCTACTGTTTTATTTCGCTAGTGTAGCGAAATTTTTTCTAATTAAAATTTTTTTTTAAGCTACAAAACTTTAAGGTCTTTTAGACATTGGTCTTTACAGGCTGACCGTTAATGATAATTTTCCAAACTTTCAAAGTCTCCGAGACTTGGGTAGTTTTGGTTATCAACGGACTAGACTACCCAAGTTTTGAAAACTTTGAAAGTCTGCACACTATCGTCTTTTTTATTCGAGTCTAAAGAAGGTATTTAGCTAATTCCCACTGCCAAGCTTAAGCGTACCAAAGACCAAGGACCAAAGACCAAAGACCAAAGACCAAAAACTAATGGCTAAAATCTAACTTCAAATAATGTACTTTATGTGTGGTAGGCGCATTTTCTAAAATTTGCCGAATTTGTTGATAAGCGCTTTCTTGTTTTACGAAATTAATAGCTTGAATATCCAAGACAAGAATCGGGCAATCTGGGGGAGATTTAAAATATTCAAAATAAGCTGCTTGGACTTTTTCCAAATAAGCAGTCTCTATTTGTTGCTCCATTGGGCGGCCTCTTTGTTGGATGTATGCTTGCAAAGCAGAAATAGGTCGGTGTAAATAAACCAATAAATCAGGCTTAGGAAATCGGGCATTTAGCGTTTGAAATAAAGACTGAAACAAGCGGTATTCTTCAGCTAATAAATTCTTTTTGGCAAATAAGAGGGTTTTTAAAAAAAAATAATCAGCGATGGTACTTTGTTGGAAAATATCTTGATTAGCAAATTGTGCTTGTAATTGTTTATATCTTTCCGTCATGAAAAACAATTCCACTTGGAAAGCATATCTTTCTGGATTCTCATAAAACAAAGGCAAAAAAGGGTTGTCTGTGAATTGCTCTAAGACTAAACGATAATCCCATTCCGAGGCAAGCATTTTACTTAGCGTGGTTTTTCCTGCACCAATGTTTCCTTCTATGGCAATATATTTGTGTTTGTTTTGCATTCGTATTGACAGTCTTCAAACGACAATGAGGAAATTAACTAATAGACTTGTCCTCCTTTAAGAAACACTCATCTGAAATGCTCTTTTTCTGCTGTTTTCCTTTAAAAAATAACTCAATAAATAGATTATTCAGTGATTTTTTAAAGAAAGCTAGCAAAAAAATAACTATTTCATATAAGTATTTTTAAAGAAGGACAAGTCTAATGTAGAAGGATTTGACAAATTTATCCATTTAGTTGACATTTCGTTTTTTAAAATCAAATTCAACTTCAAATTCAACCTCAATTTCAATCTCAAACCGTGACGTTGACCACGAAACGTTGCCAACGTCACGGTTTGAGATTGAAATTGAGGTTGAATTTGAAGTTTATCTTCCGTTCTATATTACAAAATTCCTGCAATAATAGGAAAAATTATGAATAAAATTATTATCCTTTTCGGAGTCTCTGGTTGCGGAAAATCTACGATAGGAGTGGCACTGTCCAAGAAAACAAGTATTCCTTTTTTTGATGCAGATGATTTTCATCCGACTGCCAATATCTTAAAAATGAAAGAGGGAACCCCTCTTACAGATGTAGACCGATTGCCGTGGCTGGAAGCTCTCAACAAAAAAATGTTAGTAGAAGCCAAAGCAGAAGGTGCTATATTGGCCTGTTCGGCTTTAAAGGAAAGTTATCGAGAAATTTTGAGTAAAGATTTACCCATAACACCTATATGGGGATTGCTCAATGGTTCTTTTGATTTTATTTTAAATCGGATAAATAGTCGGGAGGGACATTTTATGCCATCGAGTTTGTTACAGTCTCAATTTGATACCTTGGCGATACCTGATTATGCGCTGATTTTAGATGTGCGTAAAGGAGTGGAGGAATTGGTGGAAGATGTAATAAAGAATAGTTGAGAAAGTTCAAATACAAGTTCAACCCGTGACGTGGACTAGACGTTTTTTTGAAACACAAAAGGAACAAAAGAAACAAAAGGGTTTTCACAAAAGTTTTTTTATCATTTCACGTCTTAGTTTTGACTTTGCTACTACATGAAAAAAAAACTTTTGTGAAAACCCTTTTGTTTCTTTTGTTCCTTTTGTGTTTCAAAAAAACATCTATTTTACATCGTCGTAATCATGTCTTCTTGTAAATGCGGTAAGGTATTAAAAGATTTCATGCTTAAACGATTGCCAGAGAAAAGAATTTCAGAAATGGCTGTGTTCAACATAACCAAATTAAACCCCATTGCCTTTCCCGGATCATTGGTCCCAACTATTTTACTCAACATTGCGGCAATACAGCCTCCAGAGGAAAACGCAGCGATTGATTTACTTTTTTCATTACCCGTCATTATCTTTTTTAAGCCTAGTTGGGCAGTATTCTGAAAGTTAGCCCAAGTTTGACTACCTGCTGGTAAGTCGAATCCTAAAGTATTAGTAGCCCATAGATGCAGGTAAGCCACCGTCATCTTCATTTTAGTTTTGTGGGAAGCTTGGACAGCCATTTCCTCAAACCATACCTTAAATTGTGGGTGGTGGAACATCAATTGCGCTTTCACTTCTACCATTGTGCTCATGCCCTCATATTCATTTAATTCTTTTAAAACGGTAGGTTCTGGTATAGTTAAGCCCTTGGATAGATAGACGGATTTTACTTGTTGATACGTTTGTTGTTGTCGTCTTAATGTGCCAACATAGATAGCATCAAAGGACTCTCCTCTATCCGCTAAATATTCTCCAAGGATGGTCGATTGTTCTAAACCTTTATTGGAAAGATTGTCATAGTCTTTAGCTAAAAAAGAAGCTTGTGCGTGACGTATAAGTAAGAGTTTGCTCATAATGTGGGTATTAAACAAATAAACATTCTAAACAAATAAACAACTCTACCTAATTCCCCAAATAGTGCTTTGCGAAGAAAGTTTTATATTCTACAGCACTTTGATTTCTTAGTATTTCTCGATAATTATATTGATTCACTACGAAGAAGTCATAATCATGCTGAACTTTGATATATTCAGAAATATCTTTACGAACGCCATCATAATATTTCATAGCCGACTCTTTATTTTTAAACTTCCGAATAATAATTAACGGTCGGTTGGTATCACTACCCAAATAAATATTAGAAATACGGAGTTGATCTAATTTATGATATTTTCGGTTATAGTCAGAGACACTTGCTTTTATTCTTGTCAAACTAGATTTTCCTTCAAAAACGATGATGCCATAATGTACATTATCATCTTCTAATTTGAAAATTTCATTTGCTTTTTCAACCTTATCTGGTTCTAATAAACCAGCATCTACTATTGATTGATCTCCTAATAAACGGAGCAACTCTTTAGCTCGTTTCTCTTCGGGCGTGCTAGGAAAACGACCGATTAATTCTTTTAAAGATTGTATATACACCTCTTTACTTTCCAAGTTCCCGAGACTCATGGCATTCAATAAAGCAAAACGAGGTTGATGGGAATTGTTTCCGCCAAATTTACTAGGTACTTCTTTTATTCTAGTTTGTACTTCTTTAAACTGACGGTTGGTAAATAAAGTATAGGTTTCATTATAATAGCTGTTAATCTTGGTTTCTTTAGATTGAGATTTAGATAAATAATCAGGATCTTGTAAAACTCTTGCATAGACTGAATTGCCATAGTTATCCAGAATTTTTTGAAAGTATTCTTGTTTTTTAGCTTCATTTCCTAAATCTCCATGAGCTAGATAAAGAAAATACCAAGAATTCAATTCATGTTTAGAACCTGGGTAGCGTCTGTTTAATTCCTCTAAAGTTTCTACTGCTTTTTGATTCTTATTAAGTCTATCTCTGTAGAGCGTACCTAATTCAAAATAAGCAGTCATGATCATATCATTGAGCTTTTGTTTTTCCTCGTCTGTTGAAGGCACGCCTTTTAGCATACCATTTACCTCATCGTCAGTTAAGGCATCTTCATAAGAAGACACTTCCGATATGTCGCCGTCGAAACTAGAGTTACTTTTTTCAGAACGTCGCCAATTATCTTGTAAAGACCGACCTGCCCAAACTCGGTCAAAATCTCTTTTTCCTTTTTTTACAGACTTTTCACTATAGGCAAAAAAGGTACTTGATCCACCTAATTGTGATTTGAAATTTCCATCAGTTAAAGTTCTAGGAATAGCAGCACCTGTACTAGAACTTTTTTTGGTTGGCGCTTGCCTTTCTTTAGTTGCTGCCAACGCTGCTTCTGCCTCTTGCCGTTTCATTTTGGCAGCTAATTTTCTTTTGTCCTTATCACTCAATTCGCTTACCTGCAATAAACTATCTTGAAGCGTAATAATTTCAATATTTTTAGCAATATCGGTAAGACTTTCGCTCAGGTTTTCAATATCTAAATAGCGATCATCATTTTTTGAAATAGCACCTAATGCTGCATCATAATTGGTTTTGGCTTCTACATATTCGCCTTCCTCAAAATATAAATCTGCTAATAAAAGATGAGATTCTGCTTTTTGAGCTTTGTTAAGCGAGTTAGTTTCCAGCGAACTAGCCAAATAGCTAATGGCTTTCTTTTTATCTTGTGCATGGATAGCGATGTCGGCTAATACGAAATAAATCTGATCTTGGTAATCATCATTTTTCGTTTCTTTCAACATTCTTTCTAACTGCTTTTCTGCTTGCGCTGCTGATATTTGACCAGAGCGCATAGAACTTTTCAATACATTTAAGCCAGAAGAAAATTCTAATTCATAATTATTACTAAATTTCTTGGCTCGCTCAAAGCTAGCTAGTGCTTCTGTATTGTTGCCATTAGCCTCCTGAATTTGTGCGATTATATAAGCATATCGGGCTTTCTTCTCTTTATCATCTGCGAGGCTAATTGCTTCTTCCAATGGGGCAATTGCTTCCGTATCATCTCCTAGTTCCAAATAATAATAAGCTTTTGCTGGCGCAACTTCAGCTTTTACTTCTTTAAATAAATGAGGATTTGCATCTAATTCTTGGAATAGTCGCTCTGCACCTAAGAAATTTTCGCGCTCTACATAAGTCATGGCTAACCAAAGCACGCCTTCTTGGTAGGCAAGTCGATGCTTTAGAAAATAACTCTTTTTAGGATCTTCTGGTTTAACTGTTACTTCTTCCACCTTTTCTTCCGTCTTCTTAGACTCTTCTTTAACAACCGTAGGTGTTTTAGTTGTTGACTTTTTACCTTTTGATTTCTTTTTCTTCTTTTTCGCTTTTTTCTTAGTCTTTTTTCGCTCTTTTTTCTTTTTTTCTGCCGCTTTCTTCTTCTGTTTTTTTCCTTTCTTTGTAGTACCTTCCTTTTTTGTTACTTTTTTTAGTTTACGTGTTTTCTTTTTCGCAATTGCCTCTGGATTAAACTCAGCGACCATATATTCCAAGGCTTCTTGTGCAGATTCATAATCTTGTTTGGCAAATTGCGCTTTACCCATTAAGAGATAGCAATCATCCACCCAATCTGCCTCTCGATGTAGAGATACGACTACCGATACTTTTTTAATAGCTTTATCCAAATCTTCTGATACCTGTTTTGGGTCGTCTGCTTCTACATATTTATATACTGGAAGAATTTTATTATAATTATCCTGAAATTGATTATTTAATGCCAAAATGCTTTCTTCATATAAGATATTCGCATTAAAGTATCCATTATAACGAGAAGTGGTATTATGATACAGCTTCTGCATCTTTGTTAAGTCTCCTTTCTTTTTTTGTGTCACACAGCCAGTGAGTAAAGCAAGCAGCAATACTACTGCTAGG
>Ga0209831_1003742_pt1 | contig 12359 bp, 10 predicted proteins | sample Maine_Asex4_meta_FD_187451 | JGI IMG/M metagenome (GOLD analysis project Ga0209831, IMG submission 187451) | Marine algal microbial communities from Maine, USA - Maine_Asex4_metaG (SPAdes) (version 2) | ecosystem: Host-associated > Algae > Red algae > Unclassified | place: Maine, USA | collected...
CCGTGTGGGGACGGTATTTAGTGCCGGCCGCCCAATCGCGATGCCGGGCCGGATAGGCTCATCATAACAAATACGAGACCAAAAGCCGCGAAGAGCATGAACCCAAACGCAGAGAACATGCGGTCGCCCTTTTGAATGATGCCCGTCCCGCGCGCATGTTTCATAGCGGATGATTTTATGGATCGCCCCACCGGGTTTACCTGGTCTTGAAGCCTATCAATTTTGACTTCGAGGGTTTTGATGGGATTCTCATAATCATGCAGCTGCGTCTTATCTTTCATCCAGCTCTGCGTATCCGATATTTTCATCCGCGCATCATGGCGAAACGTTTCGAAAGAATAATCCTCCATGAGGGAAGCTTTCTGAGTCGCAACGGGTACCGCCTCCGCATGAGCGACAGCGGCAGGCGCCGCATCCTCACTGGCATGAGCAAGCAGGGGCTGCGAGCTAACGCTGAGCAGCATTAAAAGGGCCGCGATGTGGCCTGTAGGTTTATGAAACATGGTCCGATGCCTCTCCACTGTGATATGAGAAACTATCGGAGCAAGAAACGTGCCAGATGGTTTGCGCCGCCGCCGCGACGGCGTCTCGTTACAGGATGGATTCAGACCGTTAGACCCGCCACCGACACGCGAAAAACAAAGACTGGGTTTAACGACTGAGTCTCACAACGCTCACGCATCGGCCTTCGTTAGATGAAATGGATTTGACATAATGGCATGACCCGCGAAACGCGTCCGATGCCCTTCAGGTAGAATTTTACGCCTGCGCCCGGCGTTGCATTTCAGGTGTCTGGGACCTGTGTTTAAAATTCTCGATGAGCTCTAACGACCTTTCGATCATCTGGGCACTCTCCTTCACTTGCTCGTTCGACACTTGAACAGCGTATAATACGCGGTCTGTTTGAGAAACGGATGTGAAAGACTGGTAGATGGGACAGCTCCTAATTGCTTGAAAGTTCAATTAACACCAAACGGCTAATTTTTGTCAAGGATTTTTGGTTAATAGAATACAGCTAAATTAGATCGCCAATCCGAACATTATCATTCCTAAACTCCGCCATAGCCAAAGTGCCCTGCTGGCGCTAAAGCCTGCGCCATGTCACATAATTCCTTCGGACACCTGTTTCGCTTCACGACGTGGGGCGAGAGCCACGGCCCGGCCATTGGCTGCGTCATTGATGGCTGCCCGCCGCGTATCCCGCTGTCGGAAGGCGACATCCAGACCTATCTGGATCAACGCAAACCCGGCACCTCGCGTTTTGTCACCCAGCGCAAAGAGCCGGACGCCGTGAAAATACTCTCCGGCGTGTTTGAAGGGCAAACGACGGGAACACCGATTTCGCTGCTGATTGAAAACACCGACCAGCGCTCCCGCGATTATTCCGAGATCAAAGACCGCTACCGTCCCGGCCATGCGGACCTCACCTATGACGCCAAATATGGCATTCGCGATTATCGGGGCGGCGGGCGCAGCAGCGCGCGCGAGACGGCGAACCGTGTGGCGGCCGGCGCGATTGCCCGGAAAATTTTAGGCGATGGCATTCAGGTGCGCGGCTGCGTCGTTTCAATCGGCGATCAGGATATCGACCCCGCAAATTGGGATTGGGATGCGGTCAAACAAAACCCGTTTTGGTGCCCGGACGCCAAAGCCGCCAAAGATTGGGAAGCCTATCTCGACGGCGTGCGCAAAGACGGCAATTCGGTCGGCGCGGTTATCCATGTCGAAGCCACAGGCGTTCCTGCCGGTTGGGGCGCGCCCGTTTACGGCAAGCTCGACAGCGACCTTGCGATGGGGCTTATGTCTATCAATGCGGCCAAGGGCGTGGAAATCGGCGCAGGCTTTGACGCGGCCCGGTGGAGCGGCGTGCAGAATGCGGATGAAATCCGAATGAAAGACGGCGCGCCGGAGTTTCTGACGAACCATTCCGGCGGCATATTGGGCGGGATATCAAATGGCGACACGGTCACGGCCCGCCTAGCAATTAAGCCAACCTCCTCCATGCTCACCGAAGTCAAAAGCATCGACGCCAAAGGTAATGAAATCGACGTCAGAACCAAAGGCCGCCACGACCCCTGTGTCGGGATTAGAGGGGTGCCTGTGGCGGAAGCGATGATGGCGGTCGTGCTGGCCGATCATATGCTGCGCCATCGCGGTCAGGTGGGATAACTCACGGTAGCCCGAGCAAGTTCGACTGAGGGCTAATAGTGAGTAAAACTGAGCGACCTAAAACGCGGCGGCATATGTAAATCAATAGTTGGCGATTAATCAGTATACGCCGAGCTATAAATGGTCAAAAGTGCGAGCTTCGTACGAAACGCATCGCTATCGGTTGCAAGAACCTTTACAACGTCGCTATCGTCACTTGCAAAAACGCGCACTGCGTGTCCGAGGTCAGCAGGGATATCAAGTATTTCAACTTGACCGGCTAGTTCACCTGAATCGTGGTTGAAGAATTTAACAAAACGATCTCCATCCGCACCGCCTTGATCCTCCAAAATTGACCATAATCTTGTTGAACTACTTGATGTCGCATCAGAGATTCCTGTTAGGTTCGACGCAAAATCTTTCACAAATGTCATATCGTTATTTGTGTCCGTTGTATGGAATAATTGCTGACATTTTGTTAGCATTGTGTCTCCATCCGGCCCCATCCAAAAATCCCCACAAAAGTCATATTCTCCATGATATCCATCAGCGAGAACCGAGGACACACCCGAATTAAAATCATACCTTTCCAATTCCGACGGGCTGATGTCCCGTGTCACGCCGTAAGCCTTGGTGCCGGAAGTATGCATTTTCACTTGGGTTTGGTGCCTTACAATTTGATTGCTTGACGTTGCGGTTCCAGTGTTCAGGTCCACAACAGAAACATTGACCCATTGTCCGGTACTCGGGAAGCCATACATGTAGCCATTATTGTCCAGCAGCAGACTAGTGAAAGTTTCAGGGACATCATAGGAAGCCACGACGGTTTTCGTATCTAAATCAATATATGTCGCTTTAACTTCACCACCGCTACCTCCATGCACAACGGCGTGTTGCCCGTTCGGCGAAATCGCCAGACTGTCCATAAAATGTGAAATTGCGATCTCGGTTTCCGTGCCCGCTTCATCGACATAAACAAATGTATCCGGATCGATCATAACCATGCGGTCAGTCTGTGGGTTATACTCGACTTTATCATAAGCGAAACTTGAGAGCTCTTTGACGCTAAATGCGGACGCAGAAATAACGCTTAGAGTCTCGCTGTCAGACAGAGTTCCGTCACTGACTGTTAGGGTGAGTGTGTAGTCGCCCACGACATCAAACTTTATGCTAGGCATTGCGACGGAGTAGTTTGTTGCGATCGTTGATCCTGTGGGTGCCGAGGTAATGTCCCAACTGTAAGAGAGTGCATCACCGTCAGCATCCGTTGATCCCGAGGCGTCAAATTGCGTAGTCTCACCAATCGCGGGATCCGTTTTAAAGGAGCCGACATTCGCCACAGGGGCTCTGTTGGTGCTGACGGGAGGCGTAACGCTGCCACTATTGCCACTGCTACCTCCGCCCCCACAGGACACTAACAACCCAGCAGCAGCGACCAATAGAAATCTGTTCAACTTACTATTCTCCAATCTGACCCTCCATCTAATAGAAGGTAACTGTTTAAGTCTGCTCAAACATAGTTGTATAGCAACCGCGTGTCGAGGTCATAGATTGAGCAACCTAAAATCGCTCCATAACAGGCGCTGGTAATGTTTGCGATTGTGGCTGTAACTTGCCCCTCAAGGACACTGGAGCACATAGCGCCATTCAACTCTGAAGGGGGCCTTAGCACCCATCAGGCTAGACTTGTATCAGGGCACTGGTTAGCCACTACCCATGTTTTTCCTGATCCCCACCGCCGCAGCCCTTGTCGGCATTCCCTATATCTACCTCAAACTTCGGTCCAAAAAATTGGCCGGGGAAGATTTGTCTCAATATGACGCAGAGGTCGCGCCATTTGCGACCGCCGCGCCGTCAGAGGGACTCGACGAGCTCAACGCCTATATCCACGAAATGTTCGTTGTCCCCGCACAGGCCGGGAATGCCAAAGGCGGCTGGGAGACTAAACGCGAGCGGTTTGATGAAGCAGGATTAGCCCGGACATTCCCGAATGATGTCGAGTTTCGTCCCGATACGATAAATATCGACGGGCAGGACATATCCGGGTCTTGGACTCTGTTGCCGGGCTCCAATCCGAATAAACGTCTTCTCTATATGCATGGCGGTGCGTTCACCGTGGGGAGTGATATCAGCCACCGCCCCCTCACCGTGCAATTAGCCCGCCGTACAGGCATGGCGGTCTTCGCGCCGAATTACCGCCTGATGCCCGAAAACACCCGCCGCGATACAATTGAAGATGCGCGGGCGGCTTATGATTGGATATTAGAGAACGGGCCCGACGGCGCGGCCCCGATAGAAGCACTCGCTTTAGCGGGCGATAGCGCAGGGGGAAACCTCGCGCTCATGCTGTCCAACTGGTCGCGAGATAGTGCCGCCCGCCAACCGGATGCTGTCGTGGCTTTCTCGCCCACAACGGACGCCACCCTTTCCAGCCCGTCTATGAAGGCAAATTTAGCGACGGATCATATGCTCCGGCCCATGCTAAAACCGATCCTGAAAATGCCGAAACTTTTTCTGCTGCCCGCCATGCAGCATCATTATAACATGAGCCCATCCGATCCGGACCAGTCGCCCATATATGATGATCTATCGAATCTACCGCCGACATTGGTTCAAGCCAGTTCAGATGAAGTTCTCCAGGATGACGCGGTGCGATTCGCCGCTAAGGCGAAGGCCGCAGGGTCGCCTGTCGAGCTGCAAATCTGGGCCGGAGGTCTGCCGCATGTTTGGCAAATTTTCGATGAATATATCGCCGAAGCCGAAGCCGCTTTGGATGAAGTTGAACTATTTTTAACAAAATATATTAAATAATTCAGTGTGTTAACTTAATCTGAACGCGATATGAACTTTCAAATCAGGGTCGGTTCAATCCGGCGCTCCTAAACGAAGACATCGGTCGAGAGCATCTTCTCTCACCGTAAGTCTCGAACAGGAGTTCGCCCAATGACCAACGTTAAACACGTAAAGATAAAAACGGCCCTCACTGCAGTCACTTTGGCTGCGGCCGCCTTTGCAACCCCCCTTTCTGCCTCCGCAGCGGATTATCGAAACTGTAAAGACACGGTCAACGGCGTTACCGGCAGCGTTATTGGCGGCTCAGTCGGCGCTGTTGCCGGCCGTGAAATCGCCGGGCGCGGCAACCGCACAGAAGGCGCTGTACTCGGCGCGATTATTGGCGGCATTGCCGGTGCGGCCGTAGGTGACGGGGCCAGTGATTGCGAGAAATATGACAGCTATGACCGCCGCGCCGTGACGACCACGAACCATTATCCGGTGCGCACGCAGACTTATCCCGTGCGGACGCAAAGCTATCCGGTGCGGACAACGACCACAACACGGGGTTATCATAACGTCGGTCACACTGGACATAACCATCGCACCACGACGAATCGGAGCTACGGATATGATCGCGGATATTCTACGGACCGCGGATATGGAAGCCGGGCTGACCCGCTGCGCCGGATCGACCGCGAGATTGAGCAAACCCGCCGGGAAGGCGACCGGTTGAAGCGGAAATTGAGAAATTCGCGTCATCATCGTCCCGGCCTGCACCGCGCACTTGATGAGAATGGTCGCCATCTCAGATATCTGAAGAAAGAGCGCAGACGCATAAAAAGGATGGCTGAACGCCGGGCTGAGCGTCGGAATGACTATCGCCCGCAAACCCGCCGCGGTCACTATCACGGAACGTCGCGCAACCTGTGTTACAGCGACCACTAAACCCTTACGGCCCGCCCTCTCTCATTTGAAAAAGGCGGACCAATTATCCCCCCGGATGTTGCGCTATCGCCTCGTCCAAAGACCCCGGCCTGCCCCGCCCTCCACGGTGGCAGGTCGGGTTTTTTGTGTTTTTTCAGCTATTTACTCCCGTATCAGGCGAAGGCTTTTTGGTTCAACTCTCATTTATGTTAGCTGCGTTACAGTTTCGGCGTGAGAATTGCATCAAGCAATCAGCACGAGTGATGTGGGTGTTCCCGGAATAATCCGGCAGCGCGTTAATTTGACTTATCCAAGCGAACCATTTGGCGCGCGGACTTTTGGCATTTGAGGAGCCTGACATGAAATTTCTTCTTTCGACCGCCGCGATCGCGGCAATGGCCTTTGTGCCTGCAACGGCTTCGGCCCAATTTGCAGGTTTGGACAATAATACTTTGCTTGGCGGAGGCGTTGGCGCTGGCTTAGGCGGCGTAATCGGCAGCCAAATTGCCGGTTCCGGCAATCGCACAGAAGGCGCAGCCATCGGCGCGCTAGTCGGCGGATTGGGCGGAGCCGCTTATGGCAACTCGCAATCGAGCTACCTCGGAAATCCCTATGCCGGACAGTTCAACCCCGGATTTAACGGTCGTAACCTTGCCGGCACAGCCATAGGCGCAGGCCTTGGCGGCGCGATCGGCTCTAATCTTGCCGGATCAGGCGTACGCCAAGAAGGCACAGCCATTGGCGCAGTCATTGGCGGTGTCGCCGGATATGCACTGGCAAATGGCCGCTCCAATTCCCGATACTCATCCGGCCCGGTTCACCGCGGCGGATATGGCGCCCCTGTAGGCTATAGCGGCGGCGGATACGGCGCTCCTGTAGGGTATGGCGCACCGCGTCCGGGATTTGGTGGACCGGCGCCTATGCCGCCTATGCCGCTTCCTTCTGCAACAACGCACGTTCCGGGCGGATTTGTCTCCGGACCCATCCAAGCGCGCACAACCTATCGCCCGCAAATGACACGCACTGTTGTGCGTCAACGCACGATCCAAGCCCCGCCTCGCGTTATTCAACGCCCGGCGATTGTCGTCGAGCAGCCCTGCCCATCCGGCACAACGCAGCAATCGAACGGTACGTGTATGGCCCCGTCGCGCACGGTTTATGAACCCGCGCCAACTGTTATCCCGGCTGTGTGCCCAACCGGCACAACAGATATGGGTAATGGAACATGCCAAGAGCCTGCGAAGACCGTTATGGGCGCAGCCCCTATCGTCATCCCGCAATCTTGCCCAACCGGGACAATGGATATGGGGAACGGCACATGCCAAGAGCCGCCTAAAACGGTTATGGGTGCAGCCCCTATCGTAATCCCGCAGTCTTGTCCTCAAGGGACGACAGATATGGGGAACGGCACATGCCAAGAACCGCCTAAAACGGTTATGGGTGCAGCCCCTATCGTGATCCCGCAATCTTGTCCTCAAGGCACGACGGATATGGGGAACGGCACATGCCAAGAGCCGCCTAAAACGGTTATGGGTGCAGCCCCTATCGTGATCCCACAGTCTTGCCCTCAAGGGACAACAGATATGGGTAACGGCACATGTCAGGAACCTGCGAAAACGGTTATGGGTGCAGCCCCTATCGTGATCCCGCAATCCTGCCCTGTTGGCACATTGGATCTCGGGGATGGCACATGCCAAGAGCCACCGCGCACAGTTGTTGGCGCAGAGCCAATCGTTGTAAACCAAGCGTGTCCATCAGGCACACTTGATCTGGGTAATGGCACATGTGAAGCGCCTGCGCGCGTCATTGAAGCCGCCCCGATTTATAATCCGGCTCCGGCCCCTGTTTATACGCCGATGCCAGCTCCAATCGCACCCTGCCCAACAGGCAGCTATATGTCTGAAGGCGCTTGTTATTCAGCGTATGAAGGCGGACAATATATGGAAGAGACTGTCGTGACCGGCGCTGAATATTGCTATGGTGACGGCAAAGCGATGTATGATTCCAAAGGTCGTAAGATCAAAGGCTCTTCGCATCACAAGTCAGGTTGTAAAAGCCACCACTAAAGAGAGCAGCGCCTAAACCGGGCGCCGCTTTTCAAGGATTTGCAAGGCGGACGCCCCACACGTCTCCTCGCAAATAGGAACGCTTTGCCTTTAAAGGCAGGGCGTTTCGTCGTTTTGGAGCCCAAACTTTCGGTTATCTAGCCGGCGGCTAACCAAGTGTTAACAGAATGTTAATGCGAAAACTCAGCTTCCGTTCAGCTATCATTTATTATTAAAAGATCAGACACGTTCGTTTTATTGCGGATGTCGATTTAAATATGGCCGCCAAAAGGACTTCTTATGAAAACTTCCCTTCCGTTTAAAACCGCAGCTATCGCTATTGCAGCGAGTTCTCTTGCCTTCGCCACCTCGGCCAATGCGCAACATTATTCTAACTCTCAAGGCAGCAATACAACCGGCCAACTTCTCGGCGCAGTTATTGGCGGCGTTGCAGGCGCAGCCCTCGGTGACGGCATTGCCCCTCGTGGCCAAAGCACAGAATTTGGTATTGCGGGCGGCCTGATTGGCGGCACATTAGGTGCAGCCATCGGCGGCAGCGGAGGCTCAAGCCACCACGGCGGCTATAACCAAGGTTATTATAATGGGCAAACAGGCTATTATGGCGGGGCACATTCACAGGGTGGATATTACCAGCAAGTTCCGACAACGAACTATTATTCGCAAGGATATCAGACTTACACCCAGCCGGTTTATCAGCCGGTCCATCAGTCGCAGCCCTATTATGGGACAACTTATCCGGCGCAAACCTACACGACAACGTCCTATCAATATGGTTCGCCCTATTACAGCCGTCCGGCTTACTCGTATTACAGCCGTCCACGGACGACCCTCTCAATCAATTTAGGATCCGGCAGCTTATTTGGTAACAGACGTTCCTACCGCAATCGCGGACGATCCTATTATTCGGATCACTATAGCCGAAACCGTTCCCATAATAATCGCAGACGTGGGCATAGTAATCGCCGCGGTAATAGAAGAGGCCATCACGGCAAATAGATAAGAGACTAAGAAACCCCGCTTTTTCCCGGCGGGGTTTTTTATAAGCGAATTAGAGCCGCCGCGCGTGGAGCAAATATTCCGTATTGCCGGACCCGCCCTTTATCGGCGAGGGACAGGTGTCCATGACCTCCCAGCCTTGTTCGCGCACCCAATGACGGACTGTATCGACGGCTCGTAATCCCAGCTCTTCAGATTTCACCAAACCGCCGCGTCCGATATTGATCTTGCCGACCTCGAATTGAGGTTTAACCAGCGTGATCAGTTCGGCCTTGGCTGCGGAGAGCCGCAGCGGGATTTCCAGAACTTTCATGGCCGAGATAAAGCTGGCGTCACAGACGATAAGCTCCGGCGCAGGCATCAGGTCTTTTGGAGACAGAGCGCGGGCGTCCTGACCCTCCATAGAGAGTATTTTCGGCTCGCCTTGAAGCTCCGCATGTAGCTGTCCATGCCCGACATCCACGGCGTAAACCTTGGCCGCCCCGCGCGCGACGAGCACTTGCGAAAACCCACCCGTTGATGCGCCGACATCCAGACAGGTCAATCCTGCCGGATCAACGCCGAACACGTTAAGCGCATGGTCCAGTTTCACCCCGCCGCGCGACACCCAAGGATGTTCCCGCCCGGCTTGAACAATCGCGCCGTCTTTGATTTTCTCGGAGGGTTTTTTGACGGTCTTTCCATCAACTGAAACAAGCCCGGCCTTAATCGCCGCCTGCGCCCGCGCGCGGGAGTCGTAATGGCCATAAGTGGTGAGATATTGGTCAGCGCGCATGACTGGGGATATAGCGGGTGAAGAGAAAAATGTCGAAGACCGACAACAGGAATTCAATATTTCTTAAAGTGTATTTGATAATTATACTCTTCGGGGGACACGCAAATGAACAGCTCATCAATTAAATTTGGACTACGCGCATTGAAGGCGGGTTGGCTCACCAACATGCCTAACAGGCGAAATAATTTATCATTTACCGAAGTCTACGGCGCTGATTATCCAGACCCGATTGAGACGTTTCTTTTGCCGGTTAAAAACTTGGTGAAAGCGCATAGACTTGATGAAGCCGCGGATACCATCAAATCATACGAGTTATCACCCTTACGCAGTCGTAGCGGTTGCCCTCTTTCGGTTATGGCAGCCAAAGATCTTACAGCGGGATTTGAGCATTCCCCGAAAGCTGTTCCAACAAATTTGGAACTGCTTTATTTTTACGAAGAATGGGCAAATAGGAAACCTGACTGCCCCTATGCGGTAGGGAGTTATGCGGACGCATTATCATCTACAGGCTATAGCTACAGGGGTACGGGTTGGGCCAAGGGTGTCACACAAGAACAGTTCAGTAAATTGATGCATTATACATCTGAAGCGGAAGATGTTCTAAATCGACACCCTGAACACGCAACTCATCCCTATGTGGCGCGCACGCGACTACGCTTGGCTTTAGCGGGATGCCTACCCGTGGAAGAACATTGGTCGCGGTTTCACAATCTTATGTCAGTGGCGCGCCATGATTGGTCAATCTATCAAATTATGGGATATCATTTGCTACCGCGTTGGTTTGGCTCGATGGCTCATATTGAACAGCTCGCGAGTTGGTCTGCTGACGCTTCGCAAGCCGAGTTGGGCCAAAGCGCATATGCTGCGGTCTGGTTTGATGTTCACGAAATAGAGGACCTCACAAAGGATCATCTCGATTGGGAGCGGGCAAAGATTGGCATGGCGGATTGGCAGAGACTTCACCCCAGCCAATATAATGCGACATTGGCAGCAAGCCTGGCCTTCGAAATCGACGATATGGATTACTGCCTCAGCACCCTTGAAAGTCTAACAGAATTTCATTGGCACGCTTGGCATTGCGAAACAGACATGGAAATTGCGAATTCTGTATGCCGCGAGTTTGTTCAAAGGCCAGCGGCTTAAATCGCCGCCTGCGCGCGGCACTCGTAATGGCCATGGTTGGTTAGATATTTATGCGCGCATTATTGCAATTTGTTCCCTTAAGGGGATTCAAGGTCTCCAAACGCATCATCTGAAAAGCTAAGACTATCCATGATTTTTTCGACCTCCAATTGAAACTCCGGAGTAGGTCGACCTTCAAAGGAAAAACTGAGAATCATGTTTTGCCCGACAAGACCAATACATCGATAAACTTTACCCCCCTGATAACCGTGAAGAATACTCACTTGATACCCCCAACTTTGCTGATGAATTTCATCTTGGGCTACAAGCCGTTCAAAACCCAATTCAAGTTTTTGGGCGTCCATGCTCTCCATGGTGACTTCGGACCAAACCTTTGCAGTTTCTTCAAGTTGGGATGATGGAATTTTTGCAATGAGAGATACAAAAAGAAAATCCATGTCCAGACCCGCATGATGGAAACCCATCCGACCCCCTTCTACCTCGGTGTCCGACGGCTGCCATTCGCGTGACAAAAATAACTGAAACTTATCTCCCCCCACACAATAAGGCTCAAGCCCTTCAGAGGGTTGAACTGCCTGAGTGGGTTTTTCGGTCTCTACCCCAGACTTTTGGGCTACACTGGGTTTGAGCGGATCTTTTTCAACCCGATTTTTTGACCATATACGCGATATCCATTTCATAATCCCACTCCTGTCTTAATCGCCGCCTACGCCCGAGCACGTAGTCGCACTGGCCATTGACGTTTAGACAATGGTCAGCCGCGCATGGGAAAGAGCTTAAACGAAAAACGTATTTTCTCCGAGAGTTTTTAAAAACGCTCGGGGAGAAGAATAATTTGATTAAGCCAAGCCCTGCATATCCGCCACATCGCGCCCGATCACCTGGAACACTTTCTCGACAATCGAGTCCGCATCCAGTTTCGCTTGCTGATACATCAGCGCGGGGCTGTCTTGGTCTATGAAGGTGTCAGGCAGTGTCATCGTACGGATTTTTACGCCGCTGTCGAGGCGTCCGGCATCGGCCAGCGCGTGGAGGCAGAACGCGCCAAAACCGCCGACAGAGCCTTCTTCTATTGTTATCAGAACTTCGTGCTCATCCGCCAAACGACAGAGCAGCTCCGTATCGAGCGGTTTGGCAAAACGCGCATCTGCAACCGTTGCTGACAGACCCAAAGCCTCAAGCTTTTCCGCCGCAATCAGAGCTTCGCCGAGGCGTGTCCCGTAGGAGAAAATCGCGACGCTGGATCCTTCGCGCAAGACGCGGCCTTTACCGATTTCGAGCGGCTGCGGATTAGGGTCAATCCCTGCGCCCGTGGCTTCACCGCGCGCATATCTGAACGCCGTTGGTCCATCATCGCGCACCACAGCCGTTGCGACCATGCGCGCCAGATCATTTTCATCCGCTGCCGCCATGAGAACCATATTCGGCAAGCAGCCAAGATAGGCAATATCAAACGCGCCCGCATGAGTCGGACCATCGGCACCGACGAGGCCTGCGCGGTCCATTGCAAAACGAACAGGCAAGTTCTGGAT
>Ga0209831_1003747_pt1 | contig 12354 bp, 10 predicted proteins | sample Maine_Asex4_meta_FD_187451 | JGI IMG/M metagenome (GOLD analysis project Ga0209831, IMG submission 187451) | Marine algal microbial communities from Maine, USA - Maine_Asex4_metaG (SPAdes) (version 2) | ecosystem: Host-associated > Algae > Red algae > Unclassified | place: Maine, USA | collected...
GCCGCCGCATCGACAACCAGTTGCGCGGCCGCTCGGGCCGTCAGGGCGACCCCGGTCGCTCGAAATTCTACCTCTCGCTCGAAGACGACCTGATGCGCATCTTCGGGTCGGAGCGCATGGACACGATGCTCAAGCGTCTGGGCCTGAAGGACGGCGAATCGATCATTCACCCGTGGGTGAACAAGGCCATCGAGCGCGCGCAGGGCAAGGTCGAGGCGCGCAACTTCGACATGCGCAAGAACGTGCTGAAATACGACGACGTGATGAACGATCAGCGGAAAGCGATCTTCGAGCAGCGCCGCGAGGTGATGCAGGCCGAGAACGTGGCCGAGACGGCGCAGGACATGCGCCACCAGATGATCGACGATCTCGTCACCAAGCACATCCCGCCCCGTACCTATGCCGAGCAATGGGACGTGACCGGCCTGTCGGGCGAACTCGCATCCGTCTTCGGCCAGAAGCTGGCCGTCGAGGAGCAGGCGGAGCGCGAGGGCGTGGCGGATGACGAAATTCGCGAATGGCTCTACGAGGAATCCGACCGCGTCGCCAAGGAGAAGACCGACGCCATCGGCGAGGAGCGGATGCGCGCAGCGGAGAAGGAACTGATCCTGCGCGCCATCGACGACGAATGGCGTTCGCACCTGTTGCAGCTGGAGCAGCTTCGTCAGGTCGTCGGCCTGCGCGGCTACGCCCAGAAGGACCCGCTGAACGAGTACAAGACCGAATCCTTCGCCCTGTTTGACGACCTGCTGACCCGCCTGCGCGGGGCCGTGACCCAGCGCCTGATGCGCATCGACGAGATCTTCGAGCGCCAGCGCCAGCAATACGTGATGATGTTCCTGCAATCCGAGGAAGGCTCGCAGGCGGTGCAGAAGGCCGTGATCGAGTCGGGCGTGCGCCCCGAACAGGGCGATACCGAACTGACCATCGAGACCCCCTTCGGCCCCGCGACCATCCGCCTGACGACCCAGCCGGAGCAGCCCGAGCAGAACGCACAGGCCGAGCAGCCGATCATGAGCGCTGGCGGCGACGTACCTCAGAGCGGGACGGGGGACCGCATCGCGTGACCTTGGGCGACACCCTGCGCTTTCGCACCTGCGACGTCTTCACGCAGGATCGCTACAGCGGCAATCCGCTGGCGGTGGTGTTCGGTGCCGACGACCTGCCCGATGCGGCCATGCAGCGGATCGCGGGGGAGTTCAACCTGTCCGAGACGATCTTCGTCCAGACGCCGGACGATGCGGCGAACACGGCAAAGGTGCGTATCTTCACGCCGGGTGCCGAACTGCCCTTCGCCGGGCACCCCACCATCGGCTGCGCGATCCTGCTGGCGGAAGACGCGAACGGGTCGGGCGATTTCGAGACGGTCGTGACGCTGGAAGAGCGGGCGGGCATCGTCCCGGTCACGGTCCGGCGCACCGAGGGCGTCACCACCGCGACCCTGACGGCGCCCATCGTACCCTTCGTGGTGGAGGCGTCGATTTCGGCGGCGCAGGCGGCAAAGGCGCTGACCCTCGACCCCGGCGATATCTGCTTTGGCGACCATCGCCCCGGCGTGGCCGAAGCAGGCCCGCGCCTGATCTTCGTCCCCGTCCGCGATCTGGATGCGCTGGGTCGGGCGCGAGCCGACGGCGTGGGTTTCGCAGCGCTGGAGGAGGCATGCGGGGCGGCGGAAGTCTACATCTACACCCGCGCATCGGACGCCGATTACCGCGCGCGCATGTTCGCGCCCGCCATCGGCATTCCTGAAGACCCCGCGACCGGCGCGGCCACCGTCTGCCTCGCCGCGCAACTCGATGCCTGCGGCGCGCTGGGCGACGGCACGACCGACCTCGTGCTGCATCAGGGGGTCGAGATGGGTCGCCCCTCGCGGCTCGCCCTCGGCATCGACCGGGCAAACGGCGCATTGGTCGCCGTGCGCGTCGGCGGCGGGGCGGTGCGGGTGAGCGAAGGGACGCTGGAGCCGCCTGCGTGACCAGGGGCGCGGTCCTCGTCACCGGCGCGGGCGCGCGGCTGGGCAAGGCGATGGCCCTGCGCTTCGCGCGCGAGGGGCATGACGTCGCGGTGCATTACAACACGTCGCGGGACGAGGCGCGCGCCGTCGAGCTGGCGATCCGCGCGATGGGCCGCCGGGCGGTGCTGTTGCAGGCCGACCTCGCCGACCCCGATGCCTGCGCGGCGCTGGTGGCCCGCGCGCTCGATGCGCTGCCGCGTCTGAACGGGCTGATCAATTCGGCATCGGTGTTCGAGCGCGACACCCTCGACACGATGACCCCCGGCTTCCTGCGCCGCCAGATGCAGGTGAACGCCGAAGCGCCGGTCTTCCTGACGCAGGCGTTCTGGCGCAGCATCGCCGGGGAGGGGTGGGCGCTCAACCTGATCGACGCGAAGATCGGCCAGATCACGCCCGAATTCTTCTCCTACACCCTCTCCAAGCTGGCGCTGGAGGATGCGACGCGCATGCTCGCCATGGCCTGCGCGCCCAAGGTCCGCGTCAACGCCATCGCCCCGGGCCTCGTCCTGCGCTCCGGCGCGCAGACCGACGCGCAGTTCGCCGCCGTCCACGCCCGCAACCCGCTGGAGCGCGGCCCGACCGCCGACGATATCTGCGACATGGCCGTGGCGCTGGCGGGCGCGCGCAGCACGACCGGCCAGATCGTGGCTATCGACGGGGGCCGCCATTTCTACTCCCCGGGGCATCCGCAGAACACATGAGCATGACGATCCGCATAGACCGATTGGCCCTGCCGATGAGCATCGGGATCCTCGATTTCGAGCGCGAGACTCCGCAGACGGTCGTCGTCAGCATCGATATCGCGGTGGCCGACGGGCTGGCGTCGGGCGAGTTCGTCTCCTATGCCCCGGTCGTGGAGCACTTGACCGCGCTGTCGGAGTCGGGACGGCATATCGACCTCGTCGAGGAACTGGCGGAGGAAATCTTCGCGTTCCTCTTCGCCGATGCGCGCATTGCCAAGGCCAGCGTGACGGTGATGAAGCCCGATATCTTCGCGCAGGCGGCGGGGGTCGGCGTGACCATCGAGCGGGTCAACACCACGTCCCGCACAGCGTCCTGACCCACGCCCCGCTACCGAGCTTGAACCGCGCGATCCCGGGGTTTTCCACCGTGTCCACCCCGCCCAGGTCGAGCGTCTCGATCCCGCGCTTGCGCAAGGCCCGCATCGCGCGCCACAGCGTCAGGGTATGGGCGTTCGCGGCCCGTCCGGCGGCGCTGGCCACGCCGATGTGGTAGAGCGCCCCGGCCCCGTGCAGGACGAAGAGCATCGCGCCCAGCCGCTCGCCGCCCCGGCTGGCGGTGGCGACCATCACGCCGTCACCCGCCCCGCCCTGCCCCTGCCACGCGAGGACGAGGGCGGGGGGCAGGGTGCGGTAGCGGCGGGCGCGCTGCTGCGCCTCCTCCTCGCGCAATATCCAGTCGTAGCCGCCGGGTTTGGCCTGCGTCACCGTCACCTTGATCGCCGCGTCCTCCGCCCGGCGCAGGCGGTTGCGCCACTTGCCCTGCATCGCCCGCATCAGCGCGTCGTCGGGCAGGGTCAGGTCGAGCGTGGCGGTCGAATAGGGCGACATCACCTGACGGTAGCGGGCGGCGCGCAGGGGCGTGTCCTCACCGGCGGCATCGGGCGTGAGGAAGACGCCGCGCGGCCATGGCAGGGGGATGGTCGCGCGGAGCAGGCGATAGGCCTCGCGCCGCGCGCCCTCCCCCGCCTCGACCGCCCAGACCGGCCCGCGCGCGCAGGTCGCGACGTGGAGGCACCCGAAGAACGCGCGTCCGGTGAACTGCGCGTGGCCGATCGTCTCGCCATCGTCCACGATCGCGGCGCGGTGGACGAGCCGCCCCTGCGCCGCCAGCGCCGCGCCATAAGCCCAGCCCTGCGACCACGCCGCGCGGTGCATCGCGCGGTCCCATGTCTTGCGGGGGGTGTCGTTCCAGCGGATTTCCATGGGGCGGATTAACGGAACGATAACTTAAAACGGGGTTAACTCTCGCCCTGAAGGAGAACGCCGATGCCTCGAAACACCGCCCCCGTCTACGGCCACACCATCGCCCCGCCCCGCATCACGCGCGGGGGGCTGCGCGTGGCGCTGGTGCGGGTGGCGCTGCCGTTCCTCGCGGTGCTGACGGTGCTGGACGTCGCCATCTGGGCCGTCGCGCGGGCGTTCGGGGCGTGCTACGGCGTGTGGTGCTGGCTGTAGCTACCGCCCCTCCATCCGCCACGCCCCGAGCAGCAGCGCGGCGGCGATCAGCAGCGCGAGCCATCCCGGCGCCAGCGGCGTCAGGCGGCTGTCGCGCACGACGTAGGCCCCGCGCTCGCGCAGCCCGATCCATCCGGCCCCGAAGGCGCGGCGCGTGCCGCTGACCCGGCGCACCGCCGGAATACCGTCCTCGCGCAGCATCGTCATGGCCCCACCCGTCGCCCCAGCCACGGGGGCGAGCAGGTCGAAGGTGGCCAGCGGGTTCTCGAATTCGCGGGGCGAAGCGGGGCCGACGGCCACGGGGGTATCCAGAACGCCGTCGGTGATCGAGTAGAGGCCCTGTTCCTGCGCCTCGAAATCCGCGCGCCAGCGGCCCGGCCCGCTGGCCACGAAGGGCGCGGTGAGGCGCTCGCCCGACGGGGCGACGATATCGGCGACCTCGGGGGCCTCGCCCAGCGACCGGCGGATGACGGTGACGGCCGCGCCCTGCGCCGTGGCGGTCAGGGCGTCTTCCTCCAGTTGCGGTTCCTTCATCAGCCAATGCGCGACGCGGCGCAGCATCTCGGCCAGCGGCCCGCCGCCCTCGTAGCCGCGCGACCACAGCCACGCGGTATCGGTGGCCAGCATCGCCACGCGCCCCTCGCCCACCCGGTCGAGCACCAGCAGCGGCTGTTCGTCCTCGCCCGACATGAGGATATCGCCCGAGCGCGGCGCGATCTCGATCAGGCGCATCCAGCGGCCCCAGGACGGCGCGACGGCATCGGATTGCGGCAAGCTCGCGGTCACGGGGTGCTTTTCGCCGGTTTCCGTCAGTAGGGGGGTGAAGAGGTCGTTGAGCGATCCGCCCGTCGGCATGGCGGGCATGATATCGCCCAAGGGGGAGCGGTACAGGCTGCTCGGCCCGCCGAAATCCGGTCCAGCGGCGATCAGCACGGCCCCGCCCCGGCGCACGTAGTCGCCGACATTGGCGAGATAGGCAGGGGCCAGCACCCCGCGCCGCACGTATTTGTCGAAGATCACGAGGTCGAAATCCTCGATCTTCTGCATGAACAATTCGCGCGTCGGGAAGGGGATGAGCGAGAGTTCGCGGATCGGCGTGCCGCTCATCTTGGCGGGCGGGCGCAGGATGGTGAAATGGACCAGATCGACCGACGGGTCGGCCTTCAGCAGGTTGCGCCATGCCCGTTCCCCGGCGTGGGGCTGGCCGGAGACGAGCAGCACGCGCAGGCGGTCGCGGGCACCCTGCACGGTAAAGAGCGCGCGGTTGTTGCGGGTGGTGATCTCGCCGGTCAGTTCCTCGACTTCCAGCTCGAACACGCTCGCGCCGCCCTTGTCGAGCCGGGCGGCGACGGTGACGGACAGGTCGGGCGTCACCACGTCGCTGAGGACGGGGCGGCCGTCGATGCTCAGGGTCACGCGGGCGGGGGCGGCGGGGGCCGGGCCGGTATCGGCGACCTTGAGGCGGATCTGCACCTCCTCGCCGACGATGCCGAAACTCGGCGCGCTTTCGAGAATCAGGCGGCGGTCGTAGGCACCCTCGCGACCCGTGGACAGGACGTGGACGGGACCGGCGAAGCGGTCGCGGATGGCGTCGTCGTCCATCGCGGAGAAATCGGGCGCGTCATGGGCGCGGCCATCGGTGACGAGGACGGCCCCGGCGATGCGGTCGGCCCCCACATCGGCGAGCGCCGTTTCCATGACGTCGAACAACTGCGTCCCGGCGTCGTCCGTCGCGCTGGCATTGCGCGAATCGACGGTGGCGATGCGCAGTTCCAGCGGCGAACGGCGGTCGAGGCTGTCGGCGGCGGCGCGGATGGCTTCCGCCGCGCGGGCGGTCAGTTCGGCGCGCCCGTCGATGGTCTGGCTCGCGCTCTCGTCGACCAGCAGCAGGGCCACGTCGGTCAGCGGCTCGCGGTCCTCCTGCGTCAGTCTGGGGTCGGCCAAGGCGGCAAGGAGCGCCAGCCCGGCGAACAGGCGCAACCACGCCCCCCGCGCCCCCCGCATCAGGCTGAAGGCGAAGATCGCCACGATGAAAAGCGCGAAGAGGGCGAGGACCCAGAGCGGGACCACGGGGGCGAAGACGAGGCCGGTGGCGCTGTTCAAGGGGCCGCTCCTACTGTCCGAGGCGCTGAAGAAGCGCGGGGATATGCACCTGATCGGACTTGTACGACCCGGTATAGGCATACATCACGAGGTTGATGCCGAAGCGATAGGCCAGTTCGCGCTGACGCTCGCCCCCCCGGCCCGCCATGGGCAGCATCGGGCGCCCGCTCTCGGTCATGGCCCAGGCTCCGGCCCAGTCGTGGCCCCCGACGATGATGGGCGAGACGCCGTCGTTCTTGAAGCCGCCCTCGCGCGCGACCTCCTCCATGTCTTCCGGCGGGGCCGCCTCGACCCACACCTTGCCACCGCGCCACCGGCCCGGGAAGTCGTCGAGCAGGAAGAAACTGCGATGCAGGACGTGGCCTTCGGGCACGGGGGACAGGGGGGGCAGGTCGAGACCGGCGGTCAGGCGGCGCAGGGCGCGCGAACCGGGCGTCTCGCCGCTGCCGAGCGCGAGGTTGCTGTCGCGCGTATCGATCATCAGCATCCCGCCCCGGCGCATGTAATCGTTGAGCGCGGCGATGGCGACGTCCGACGGGATGGGCTGGCTTTCGCTGACGGCCCAGTAGAGGAGCGGATAGACGGCCAGTTCGTCCGTCTCGATATTCACCCCCTCGGGTTCGGCGGGTTCGACCGACGTGCGCTCGATGAGGGTGCGGGTCAGGCCGTAGAGGCCCGCTTTCGCGATGTCGTCCGTCTTGGGATCGCCGGTGACGATATATCCGAGCGCTCCGTCGAGGGCGGCGCGCAGAGCCTGCTTTTCGGCGGCGTCCTGCGCCCGGGCGTCGGGGGCCATGCCGACCGCGAGGACCACCACAGCGGCGGCCACGGCCCCGCGCAGCTTGCCCGCGAGGAAGAGCGCGGCGAGGGCGTCGAGCATCAGCAACCCGAGGGCGAAGGCGAGGAACCACGGTTTCAATTCGGTCTCCTTGCGCGTGCCGAGCGTCTCCAGCACGGCGGCGGCGGGGGGCGGGGGAGCGGCGACGAGAGCGGCATCGGGGGCGAGCAGGTTATGGGCGCGGATGGCCCCCGCCTCGCCCCCACCGACGGCGCGGTAGAGGCCGGGGGGCGCCTCGACGCTGGCCCCCACGCCGATGGATTCGCCCGGCACGGTGCGCGCGCCTTCGGGAGCCTCGCGCAGGGCGCCGTCGGCCCCGATGAGGGAGACGGGCGCCCAGAAGCCGCTCGCCTCCGTCGTCATGCGCCCGCCGCCGCCCACGCCGAATTTCACGATCCGGTCGAGCATGTCGACGAACAGGCCCGAGAGCGGGATGGTCGACCAGCGCGGGTCGGCGCTGGTATGGAACAGGACGATCCGCCCGTCGCCGCGCCGGTCCGACGTGATGAGCGGCGCGCCATCCGTCAGCGAGGCCCAGGTGCGGGTCGGCAGGTCGATATCGGGTTCCGCCAGCACCTGACGCGTCACGCGCGCGTCGTCGGGGGTGGGCAGGCCGGCAAAGGGGCTGTCCTCGCCCCAGGATGCGATCTTCTGCGGCTCGCCCCAACTCATCGCGCCGCCAAGGTCGCGCCCGCCGGGACGGATGCGCACGGGGAGGAGCGGGTCGTCGGTGACGCCGAAGGTCGCGCCGAAACCCGCGCGCTGTTCCTCGACGGTGGCGGCCAGCGTCGGCCCGGCGAAGCGCACCAGCACGCCCCCCGCGTCGACCCATTCGAGCAGGGCGGCGGCCTCGCCTTCGGGGAAGGCGCCGACGTCGATCAGAACGAGGGTGTCGACCTCCTCCCCGATCAGTTTCGTCACCGTTCCTTCGCGCAACTCGGTGCGCCCTTCGAGGGCCTTGCGCACGTAATGGATGCCGGACAGGAGCCGTTGCCCTCCGTCGCCGCGCTCGCCGGAGACGATGCCGACCTTGCGCCGCCGCCACCGCTCGTCGATCAGGGCGGTCGCGCCCGCATGGGCCGTGCTTTCGATGCCGAAGATGGCAATCTGATTGCGCAACTCCAGCGGGGCGTCGAACAGGGCTTCCGCGCGGGTCTCGCCCGTGGCGAAACCGGCGTCGGCCACCGCGAGCGCGCGGCGGGTGCCGCCATCCTCCGCCGAGAAGCCGACGATCCGGGCGCTGGCTTCCGTTTCACCGCTCACGCGCAGGACGTCGGCGGCAAGTCCACCGTCTTCCGGCGACCCCGGCACCACCGCGCGCACGGTCCGCTCGGGTCCGATGAGGCGCAGGGTTCCCGCCTCGGCCAGCGCTTCGGCAACCGCGCCGAACGTGCCGTCATGATCGATGCCGTCATGGACCCACACGGCCTGCGCATCCGCCTCGATCCGGTCGAGCATATCGGCGCGGGCGGGGGGCCACGGGGCGGGGTCGAGCGCGTCGATCCGGGCGCGGGCATCCGATGCGGTCAGGACTTCCGCCGCGCGCTCCTCCGCCACGGGACGGGCGAGGATGTCGAGGCGCACGGACACGCCCGCGCGTTCGGCCCGGTCGAGCATGTCGTCGGTCGCCGCCATCCGGTCTTCCCAGTCGGGCGCGCTGGCCCATCCGCCATCGACGATCAGGTGCAGCGGCGCGGCGCTCGACAGGCTCTCGCGAGGGTTCAGCAGCGGCTGCGCGAAGGCGAGGATGGCCAGCGCGGCGATCAGCAAGCGCAGGAGGAGGAGCCACCACGGGGTGTGCTGCGGCGTCTTCTCGGGCGGTTCCAGCCCGAGCAGGACGACGACGCCGGGGAATCGCTCGCGCACCGGGGCGGGCGGCGTGGCGCGCAGGAGCCACCAGAGAACCGGCAGCGCGAGGAGCGCCAGCAGCAGGAGCGGCGAGGCGAAGCCGAGGGGGCCGAGCTGGATCATGCGCCGCCGCCTTTCTTCGCCTGCAAGGTCTGGTGGATCATCATCAATGCGGGGGCGGGCGGCGTATCGGTGCGGTGAATGGCAAAGGTCCAGCCCGCCTGACGCGCCATGTCCTTGAGCACCGCGCGGCGTTCGGCCAGCTTGGTGCGATAGGCGTCGCGCAGGGATTCGGCGCGGTCGGCGTCATAGCGCATGCCGCCGCCGACGCTCTCGAACAACACCCGGCCCGAATAGGGGAACGCCTCTTCCACCGGGTCGACGATCTGGACCAATACGCCGCGCACCCGGCGCGACACCGCCGCCGACAGGGCGGAAGACAACGCGCCGAGGTCGCCGAAGAAATCGGACAGGAACAGCGCGCGCGACCCCATGGCGTAGGCGGTGTCGGGCGGCGTCCCCGTCTCGGCGCGCACGCCCACGGGCAGGGAGAGCGTATTGGCCATGCGGTTCACGCCCGTTCGCCCCTGCATCGCCCGTCCGGCATCGCCCCGCATGAGGGCGAAGCGTTCGTCGCCCCGTTCCAGCAGGATGGCGGTGGCCAGTGCGAGGAGGGCGGCGCGGCGGCCCTTAGTCGTCGGCACGCCCCTGGAGGAAAACTGCATCGAGGCCGATTCGTCGGGCCACAGGAAGACGCTCTGCGCCGTCTCCCACTCCGTCTCCCGCACGAAGAGGTCGTCGGACCGACCCGACCGTCGCCAGTCGATCCGGCCCAGCGCATCGCCGGGCTGGGCGTGGCGATACTGCCAGAACGTCTCGCCCGACCCCGCCGACCGTCGCCCGTGCACGCCCCAGACCGACGCCGCCGCGCGTTCGGCCTCGGCCAGCAGCGGCGGGAGGGCGGCGCTGGCGGCGCTGGCATCGGTGTCGAGCGATACGTCGAGCGTCGTCACCCGCAGGCCCTCGCGGTGGCGTCGTCGATCACGGATTCGAGCGTCACGCCTTCGGCCTTGGCGGCAAAGCCCAGCGCCATGCGGTGCCGCAGGGCGGGCTTGGACAGCGCCACCACGTCGTCGAGCGACGGGGCGAGGCGGCCCGAAAGGAGCGCGCGCGCCCGGCTGGCCAGCATCAGCGCCTGCGCCGCGCGCGGCCCCGGCCCCCACGCGACCGAGTCGGCCACGCGTTTCGGTGCGCTCGGATCGTCGGGGCGGCACGAACGCACGAGCGACAGGATCGCCTCCGTCACCTTGTCCCCCACCGGCGCGCGGCGAATGAGGGTCTGCAACTGCATCAGCGCGCCGGGGTCGAGCACCGCCTGCGCTTTCTCCTGCTCCGCCCCGGTGGTCGCGACGAGGATCGCGCGCTCCTCCTCAAGCGTCGGATAATCCACGACGATTTCCAGCAGGAACCGGTCGAGCTGCGCTTCGGGCAGCGGGTAGGCACCTTCCTGCTCGATGGGGTTCTGGGTGGCCAGCACATGGAAGGGCGCGGGCAGGTCGCGCATCTGGCCCGCGATCGTGACCTGCTTTTCCTGCATCGCCTGAAGCAGCGCCGATTGCGTGCGCGGACTGGCGCGGTTGATCTCGTCGGCCATCAGCAATTGGCAGAAGACCGGCCCCTGAATGAACTTGAACATCCGCGAGCCGTCGGTGCCCGTCTCCAGCACTTCGGAACCGAGGATATCGGCGGGCATCAGGTCGGGCGTGAACTGCACGCGCTTGGTGTCGAGGCCCAGTACCGTGCCGAGCGTGTCGACCAGCAGCGTCTTGGCCAGCCCCGGCACCCCGACAAGCAATCCGTGACCGCCCGAGAGGATCGCGGCGAGGGTCAGCTCGACCACCTCGTCCTGACCCACGATGCGCTTGGCCACCTCGCGGCGCACGGCGCCCAGCGTTTCGGCGGCGCGCTCGGCTTCGGCGACGGGATCGGTTTCGGCGACAGTCATGCTATCCAAGGGTTCGCTCCGTTATCGTTCGCCCGGGCGGATCGTTCCGTCCGGGCCGTCCGGGCCGTATGGCCGCTTGCTGCATCCCGTCTGAGCGCCATTTCCCTTAACAGGAGGTTAGCGCGGCGAGCGGTCACGGAGAAAGAATGATCCTGCTCCGCGTCCTGTCCAGCCCGCTCACCCTATCGTGCGCGGTACGCCGTATGCAACGCGCCCCAAGAACGAGGCCACATGATGTCAGACGACGATCCCCGCCACGCCCCGCCGGGCACCGCTTCGCTCATCGCCACCATCGCGGAGGCGTCGAAGAAGGGACCGCCGCCCGTCCACCTGTGGAATCCCCCGTTCTGCGGGGATCTCGACATGCGCATCGCGCGGGACGGGACGTGGTTTCACGAGGGAACGCCCATCGGACGCATGCCCATGGTGCGCCTCTTCGCCTCGATATTGAAGCGCGAGGGCGACGATTACTTTCTCGTGACCCCGGTCGAGAAGGTCGGGATCACGGTCGAGGACGCGCCATTTGTCGCAATCGATTTCGACGTGGAGGAAGAGGACGGGCAGAACGTGCTCGTGTTCGAGACGAATGTCGGCGATACCGTGCGCGCGGGGGCCGGGCATGCGATATCGGTCACGGCGGACCTTTCGACGGGCGAGCCGTCTCCCTATATTCACGTGAGGCGCGATCTTCACGCGTTGATAGACCGTAAATCTTTCTATCGTCTTGCTGAACTGGCCGAACCCGGCGAGACGGACGCGGGGCCGCGCATGGTCGTGCGGTCGGGCGGCAAGACCTATGACATCGGGCCGGCAGCCTGACGGGAGACGACGACTCGCGATAACCAGAGGATTCATGATTTCGGAGACGGACATCTTCAGGGCGCTCCAGCCCTTCGACCGGGACCGCGACGGCGCGGTCGCTTCCGTTCGGGACGCGCCGCTGCACAAGGCGCGGCGGCGGGCGGCGGTATTGTGCCCGCTCGTGCGACGCGATGATGCGCTGCACGTGATGCTGACCGTGCGCTCGGCGCAGATGCGGGTGCATGCGGGGCAGATCGCCTTTCCGGGCGGCAAGATCGACCCGACCGACGCCTCGCCCCTCGCCGCCGCCCTGCGCGAGGCGGACGAGGAAATCGGCCTTCCCGGCGCGGATGTGGATATCCTCGGCGCGCTCGACCCCTACGATACCAGCACCGGCTTCGTCGTCACGCCCTTCGTCGGCATGGTCGTGCCGTCCTTTCGCCCCATCCCCAGCGAGGGCGAGGTGGCCGAAGTGTTCGAGGTGCCGTTCGACTTCCTGATGGACCCCGCCAATCACGAACGCATCGAAAAGGTGCATCAGGGGCGC
>Ga0209831_1003748_pt1 | contig 12350 bp, 3 predicted proteins | sample Maine_Asex4_meta_FD_187451 | JGI IMG/M metagenome (GOLD analysis project Ga0209831, IMG submission 187451) | Marine algal microbial communities from Maine, USA - Maine_Asex4_metaG (SPAdes) (version 2) | ecosystem: Host-associated > Algae > Red algae > Unclassified | place: Maine, USA | collected...
TCTTCCCGTTCTTTAAATAAATCATGAACCGATTCTACCAAATCGTTTAATAAAAATTCTTGATTATTTGCCCGTGGCATTTTGGCGAAATTAGAAAATTCATTGGCTATATGTGCGAGATTATCTATTTGCTCAATAAGCGTATTAGAAACTCGTCCCATTAAAGATTCAATATCATCTGGGCGAGATTTATAGGCGTGAGTCAGGTATTGAATGCTTAATTTCATAGGTGTTAGCGGATTTTTAATCTCATGAGCAACCTGTTTGGCCATCTCTCGCCAGGCACCCTCTCTTTCTGACTTCGCTAATAAACTGGCACTATCATCCAGTTTCACTATCATCTCATTATACTCCGAAATAAGGGTTCCAATCTCGTCGTTCGTCTCCCAATTAAGCGGCGTATTCGGTTTACCAAGTTTAACCTCCTGTAGTTTTTCTCCTATTTGAGTAAGCGGCCGAGTAATAGAATTCGCCACAAAAATAGACAACAAACCAGCCACTAATAACATAAAAACATAAACATTTAAGAGGCTTCCCATAAACCCAGAGATTTCATCTTCAAAGCTCCGTTGTTTCGTATAATAAGGCACCCCCAAATAGGCAACTTTTTGACCATCTTTTCCTCTTAGCGAAACATAAGCTGTTTTAAAAGATTGATCACTAATTTTTTCTTCTGATTGATAATAATCTTTTCCTGTAATATGTTTAAATTCATAAAATGCGCCTGCGTTCATTTTACGAGGAAGGATACCTCTTTTATAAATATCTTCCTGAGAAGAATTTATCAAATTCCCGGCTAAGTCATACAAGTTAACATCACTTCTATGGGTTACTGCTAATCGAGGGATTCGTTCCTTTAAAAATTCCATAGAATCATCGAGGTAATGTAACCATTCTTCCGACTCTAATTGTACCGAACGAACCTTTCTTTTTAATCTATTATCATGATAATCAATCCAGTTATTTCTTAAGAAAAGGAAGGAAACAAAAGCAATGATTAGAAAAGAAACGAGTGTTAATAAGATAGTAGAAAATTGGATTCTATTTTTTAAAGAAGGTTTTTTGCCTACATTAAAATTCAAATTATCTGGTAGGATCTTTAGCTTAACATTAATGATCGCAAAAAATAACACCGTCATGATAAGCAATCCGAAGATATAAGAGAAAAGAGAGACAGGATGAAAGAATCCATTTTTCTCTTTACTTAACAATACAAAAGTATTGTCATCATAATTATACAGAAAATCAGTATGGTCTTCATGCACTATTCTGGAAAAGGAATCTCGCTCAGGAAAAGTTTCAAACACAGAAGAAACTTTATTTAAGGAAACACCATAACTTTCTACTAGCACATTATTCTTATAAATTGCGTAATTATAATTATCTAAACCTTTTAAATCTTTATATAATTTATTAGAAAGTAACTCTGAATAAACGGTCGCTAATATTTCCTTTGACTTCTCAAACTCAACAATGATTGGCTTGGGCTGGTATTTTGATAAATCTAAGAGATAAGCATATTTCCCTACTCTATTTGTATTGAAATACAGATTATCTGCATCTTTTAATAATTTGGAAGATTGCAAACGTGCTTGTACTTCTGCCATGCTTACATCTATTGCTGTAGAATCATTTTGGTCTTGTTTATGAATTATAAAGTCATAATTATTATATAAATAATTTTCTCGAAAAACAGCTTTCTCTACAATTTCTACTAATTGAGTATCAGAAAATTCAGTATTGCTATTAAAGGCTTTTGAGAAATAAAAGTCCATATTACTTAATGCTTCCTGCGCATATTCATCCTCCTCTGTAGCTAGTGCTTTAGCAATACTTAATTCATCAATAAGTTCTTTGTCAAAATTGTATTTATTCAATAAACCGGAGGAAAATCCTGCGAAAAAAATAATCCATACAACTAGCCAAATCAACCCGGGATTTTCAAAATCGACAAAAATATCGTAAGTAAGAATAAATATAAAAGCAATTAATGCACTAAAATGCAAAGGAATTTGTAAATCTATAAAATACATAATCGGTAAGGAAAGCATAGTCGCTGTTCCTAATGCCATTAAACGCATTTGTCTGGAAAGATGAATTTGACGTATAGAGAGCATCATGCGGTGGCAAAAAATAAATAAGGTAAAGAGTAGTAAAATAATCCCCATTACAGCAACCACACTGTAAGGTTCTAAATTAAACACATTCTTGAAATCAAAAGGCACGCCCGAATTCAATACCAAACTTTTAAAAACACTGATAAGTAACAATAATGCCAACACAACAGACAGATAATTCATCATGGTTAATAAAAACCGAATCTCTTTAGAAAAATCTGTTGAAAGTATTTTTGCCTTAGATTCTCTATGAAAGAAAATAACAATCCAAAGCAATAAAATGATGTTTATTAATAAATCGCTAATTGAAATGTTAGCCCCTTGAAAAGAACGTTTAAACACCTGCAACTCATCAAAACGTTCTGTCCATCCTAAATAAATACTTAAATATCGAATTCCAAAAACAGAAAACAACAAAAAACAAGGACCAATCCAAGCTTTATTTTTATAGGTTTGATTTAATCGCAAAGCCATCATATTCAATAAATAGCCAAGCAAAAGAAAAGAAATTAAATAGAAAAATAAAGTCCAAGAAAGTATCCCCTTATCCTTTATGATACCTTTTTGATGCAAATAACATAAAGGTCTCCCTTCAAAATCAGAGATGGCAAATGGAGAGACTTCGGAATTTATTACCACATTCTTGGAAAAGTGGTGTTGACTAGGTTCAAATTGTTCGTCAATATGTATTAACGAATGAGGGTATGCCCATTTAATAGGTATGAGGGAAACAGCATATTTTTCAGTTATCGGAAAATTGGAGATTGCATGCTTAGCTATTCGATAATAACCGTTGGATAATTTCCGAAATAAAATAGAATCTTTCTTTAAATCTACTAAAATTGGTGCATCAGGAAATGCTATCGAATGCGACCAAAAAGCAAGGTCTTCCTTATTATATAGGCATAAATTAAAGGTCTTTGTCGGATCTTTAAATAAGTCTAGAGAACGTTGTTCTCTATTTAGGTATATATCATTTATAAAAGCAGTATCAGACAGTAAGGTACTTACTTCTGCTTCCTGTTCCTGAAGGTGTGCTTCTATCGTTGCTTTATAACTATCCAGCAACCTAGTTTCATTATAAAATAATTCTATACTCTTTGCCACCAAAAAGAAAAAAAAGGTAGCACCTATTATCCAAATAAAGGAAGTATTAGGTCTAGTCATAATTGTAGGCAGTTTATAAATAGACTTGTCCTCCTTTAAGAAACACTTATCTGAAATGCTCTTTTTCTGCTATTTTCCTTTAAAAAATAACTCAATAAAAGGATTATTCAGTGATTTTTTAAAGAAAACTAGCAAAAAAATAGCTATTTCATATAAGTATTTTTAAAGAAGGACAAGTCTAATAGTTTCCTTTGATTATAGAGGACTAATTATTGATTCATCACAAATGGTAGATATTATCTGTAACTAGACTTGTTCATCAATAAGGAATATGTATATGAAATTTATATTTTTTCGATAGTTTTCTACAAAAAAATATTGAATAGTCCTTCTATTGAAGATTTTTTTGGAGGAAAATAGCGGAAAAAGATATTTTCATATACCTGTTCCTTATTGATGAACAAGTCTACTCATTAGTAATTAGTTTAATATCCAAAAATCCTACTTTAAGGAACGCTGTAAGAATAAATATTATATGTTGGGTCTGTTATTTTATTAGACTTGTTACCCTTTAAGAAATGTCTATATAAAATAGCTATTTTTTTGTTAGTTTTCTTTAAAAAATCACTGAATAATCTTTTTATTGAGTTATTTTTTAGAGGAAAATAACAGAAAAAGAGCATTTCAGATAGATGTTTCTTAAAGGGTAACAAGTCTATTCTTAATTTTTCCTTCAAAAATGAGTGTTATCTCCATATAATGACTATTTTCAAAGGAGAAAAGAAGCAGCCAAGATGTAATATTTATTCTTACAGTGTTCCTAAGAGGTAAGGAGCTGTTGATTTATTATAGAAGTAGAATATTCTCATTTCAAACGAGAATCCTTTGGCACTATTGGGTGTCAGTTTTAAACGGATGCCCAAATAGTAAAAGGGAATGTACAAGCACAAAACTACAAATATAATAATATTATATATATTTTTCAATCTGAAAATCAGATAACTATTTCCTTTTGGGATATATACTTAAACATATATTTCCCTAATTCAAGATAGGTATTTTGCAACAAATATTAAACCAATTCAATGAAAACAATGATTTAATAGCATATTATGTCACAATAGCGCAAAATTTTGGTACAAGAATTGCTTATTACTCTCTAAGCTCCTCCTAATTTTTAATCTAAATCCTCCTCTAAGTTTTATCCCCTACCACTCCAATCACTATTTAAGGTAAGTACTCAATGAGTAAATGATAGAACGAATAAATGAGTAAATGATAGAATGAGTAAATAGGTAGTACCTCTTTGGAAAAGTAGATCCTTTTTAACAGGCGAGCGACCTCCATTTACTCATTCTATCATTTACTCATTTATTCATTCTATCATTTACTCATTGAGTACTTAATTATCAATTTTAGATAATTCAATCTTCGGGATTGTATAAAAAGATTTGATTCCGTATTAAATTAAATTTCGATTTATGCACTTAAAGAATTACTTTCAACTATTAGTTTTAGTGAGTTTATGTTTTTTTGGGAGTTGCCAAAAAGATAGTACAGTTGAATCTGTACAAGACGAAAACTTAAAAGCTTTGCTGACTGAAGGCGACAATGACTTGTCTAGTTTTACTTTGCCTTTAAGTACAGACTTTGCCAATATTCCAAGTGACCCTAAAAATCCTATTACCAAAGAAAAAGTAGCATTAGGGCAATTATTATTTCATGAAACAGGCATTGCACTGAAACCAGCAAATCCTATTAGTAAAGGGAATTTTTCTTGTGCTTCTTGTCACTTTGCGAGTGCAGGGTTTCAAGCAGGAAGATTTCAAGGGATTGCAGAAGGCGGTATTGGATTTGGCAACAACGGAGAAGGTCGTATCAAAGGCAGTTTATACCCTGATCACATGTTAGATGTACAGCCTATTCGCAGTCCGTCTGCTCTAAATATAGCTTATCAAACAAATGTTCTTTGGAATGGACAATTTGGAGCAACTGGTGTAAATACAGGTACAGAAGCAGCATGGAAAGAAGGTACACCAATCGCTACTAATTTTTTAGGCTATGAAGGTACAGAAATTCAAGCTATTGCTGGCTTGTCAGTACATCGAATGTCTGCTGATGTGAATTTTATGGAAGAAAAAAAATATATAGAATATTTTATCAAATCATTTCCAGAAGACACTTTCCCAGAAGATTGCGATTTAGAGCACATGGGCTTAGCCGTTGCAGCCTACGAGCGTACTTTATTAGCGAATAAAGCTCCTTTTCAAGAATGGCTAAAAGGTAATAGCAATGCCATGACCGAAAAACAAAAAGAAGGAGCGATTGTCTTTTTTGGGAAAGGACAATGTAGCACTTGCCACAATGGTCCCTCCCTTGCCTCTATGGAATTTCATGCTTTAGGTATGAAAGATTTATATCAAATTAATGAACTAACATTCAAGACGAATCCTGACAACAATGAAAATAAAGGAAGAGGTGGATTTACGGGCAAGAAGGAAGATATGTTTAGATTTAAAGTTCCTCAATTATACAACTTAAAGGATTCTCCATTTTATGGACATGGCAGTAGCTTTCGTTCTGTAAGAGAAGTGATTGAGTACAAAAATAAAGGTATTAAGGAAAATAATAATGTACCTGATTCGGCATTAAGTCCCTCTTTTACTGCTAAAGGACTTACGGATGGGGAGATAGATGCGCTGGTTGAATTTATAGAAGAGGCTTTATATGATCCAGATTTAAAAAGATACGAGCCGACTTCTATTCTTTCTGGTAACTGTTTTCCTTTTAATGACCCAATGGCTAGAAACCATTTGGGATGTGATTAGACTTGTCCTTCTTTAAAAACACCTATCTGAAATGCTCTTTTTCTGCTATTTTCCTCTAAAAAATAACTCAATAAATAGATTATTCAGTGATTTTTTAAAGAAAACTAGCAAAAAAATAGCTATTTCATATAAGTATTTTTAAAGAAGGACAAGTCTATTAAATAAAGGTAATTTTAAGCAACGTTTTTTTGAAACACAAAAGGCATAAAAGTTTTTAATTTACTAGACGTGGATCTAAACGTTTTTCTGAAACACAAAAGGAACAAAAGAGTTTTCACAAAAGGGCTTTGTATTTTTTTAACGCTAAAATCTAATTACTTAATTTACAGAGTAGTAAAAAAATATTAGAGCGTCAAATTAAAAACTTTTGTGAAAACTCTTTTGTGCCTTTTGTTCCTTTTGTGTTTCAAAAAAAAACGTTTAGGTCCACGTCTAGTAAATTAAAAACTTTTATTCCTTTTGTGTTTGAAGAACGTCTATTATTATTATTTGTGTTAAAACAACAATAGCTATTTACGAAACAACTCTTGAAAAACCGTTTCATTTCCTCGGTCATCCTTCACCACAAACTTAAATACGTGTTCCCCTTTGCTCGTTTTAGCATCAAATTTATGGGTAATTTTATCGTTTTTTTCGTCAAATTCCATTAGTACCCAACGATTATCTATATAGCCATTATATTTAATTCCTTTAGCTCTCCCACCAACAGGCATCGCATCATTTATTTTAAAAGAAATACTGGGTACACCTCGTAAATCATTTTTAAAACCAATAGGTTTTATCGTTGGTGCTTGATCATCTGCCATGATGCAATAATCGCCCAACGAGCGAACTTTAGTAGTCAACCAACCATTTTTCCATTTGCCACCTTGACTTACGACTTCATCACCTTCACAATAGGCTATAATTGCTTTGGATTTAAGATGTTCTGGTAAATTATCAGGTTTAATAGCAATAGTAAAATAAGAATGAACTGGTGTACTGGCTTCTCCTATATGGTACATAGAAGAATAGATACCATCCGAATTATCTATTGTGTTTTGATATTTCAAATAAGCATTTTCATAAAAAACGCCTTTGGGAAAATCTACCTTTAGCGAACCTAATGATAAGCTATTTGCTTCATTCCAAGCAAATGCATAATTATAATTTAAGGCCTCTGGCTCTGCCACCTCTCCTCTTTTCACCCAAAATTCCAGTAAGCTTTCATTCCCGTCTATATCCTTAGCAAGCATCTTAATTGGCACCGCTTTATTTTTATGCAAAGTCACCACGCCTTCTTTTTTATTATAAATGGATAACTTGTTTCCCGGCAATGGGTAGCAACGATTGAAATAGGCTTTATTCTCCTGCTGTTCTTTATAGTCTAAATGACAATTAATATAGCGGCTTTCTGAAAAAGAAAAAGTTTCCATATCAAAACTATTTTCTAATGCACCATCTTTAAACATATCCAACGCATAGATTCCATTCCAATTGGACACCCCGTCATGATGATCATATACTTTTAAAGCAAACCCTGCCCGCCAAGCACCAATCGTAATGGTATCTCCTTTCACCCGATATTTGTTACCTGATTTAGTTAAATTGTATGTCTTAGTACGAATAGTTTCTTTCTTATCATTTAAATAGTATACTTTAACTTGGTGCATTTTGGGAGCGATATTATCCACCATCGGCAGGCCAAATAATAATGGATTGATCGGTTTTTGCGTTTTGTTGTCTCTTATTTCAAAATGTAAGTGTGGTCCGAAAGAGCGACCAGATGTACCTAAACGACCAATTTGTTCTCCTTTTTTTACTTTAAACGTGTCTGGACCAAGATATAAATCCACTTCATAGGATTTTTTTTCGTATTGTTGTTTCTTTACATAAGCAGCAACTTTATCACTGAAATTATGTAAATGAGCATATACCGTCATATATCCTTTAGGATGTACAATGTATAAGGCATTTCCGTACCCAGCAGCAGTAACTTTAATCCTAGCAATATGACCTCCTGCTGCTGCAAAAATAGCCTGACCAACACCGCCTGTACTAGATTTTATATCAATTCCGGAGTGTAAATGATTGGGTCTCAATTCGCCAAAAGTTCCAGACAAACGAATAGGTTTATCTATGGGAGAACGGAAATAATCTTGTGGGTATTTATTATTATCAGATGTTTGTTCAGCAGCAAACCCTAAAGTTCCTAAACAAAACAATAACAGTAAAATGTTTCTCATGTAAGTATTCTATTTTCTTTTCGGATAAAGTATATTGCAGTTTTCGTTGTACTTTATTGCTCTACGATTTTTGTAAAAACTTGTCAAGGTCCTAATTCGTTTTGACTATAACTAGGGGGAAGTAAAAATTTAATTGTCTTAGTAACGAAGGAAAAATAAAATGTTCATTTTATTTTTAAAGAACCCTTTCCTTCAAGGTCTTATAAAATTAAAATGCCGGAGTTATTTTTTGAGCGTTACTTATAAATATACTTGTCTCTCAATAAAACAGCGTGTAAAAAGTATATCTTACAAATTCGCTCCCGCTAAAAAATAGTTCGGTCATAAGTAGGGGATAACTTTAAGTTATCCCCTACTTATGACTCGATTTCCTTCAAGGAATAGCAACTATTATTAATTAAGTACTTACCTTTTGTTACTAAACGGTTTTGTCAACCAACTAATTATAAATTCAAGATACAATCAGAAAATTAATGATACGACAATATTACAAAATTTTTATCATAGGCTTTATTAGCCTAGGTCTCTCCCAAACAGTTACCGCTCAGTTTTGGGAATTACTATTAGACCCCATCTTTATAGAAGGCATCTATTATGCCGCTTTTTCAGGTCCAAATGAACCTACTTGGAAAGAAACCACTTTTACGAGATTCCCCTATGATGAACCGAACTCTGGATTATTCTTGCCAACAACTTTGGTTGGTGATAAAAGTCGCTTTCAGGCGGTTACCCATTTTCAAAATAATGAAAGTCGGACAACAGGTGGTTTGGTAAGATTAAAATATTATCCCATAAGTTTACTTACAACGGAAATCAGTTATTTGCAATTATTTGATAAAGAACAAGGAGCGGATAATAGGATTGGTCTTACTAGTTTTAGTATTAATTATAATCGCCTTAGGCATCACCGCATACATTTTTGGTGGGGAGCGGGTGGTATTTTTATTAATGACAGGGACGATAATTTAGAAGACAACAAAGCATTCAGTCTAAATTTAGGCTTTAATTATTTTTTCAAAAAACCACTTAGTTTATATGGAGCGACACAGATGGGAGAAATCAACGATACCTTTGGAGCTGTTAGCGAAGCTAGAATACAGGTTCATTTAGAACGGTATTTACTCTATGCTGGCTATCAAGATATTAATTTTGGGGATTATGAGTATTCAGGGCTTGCTTTGGGTGCGGGTATTTATTTTTGAGAATAGAGAAACGAGAACAGAAAATAGAGATAAATTTCGATTACCATTAACGAAATTTCGTCTTTTTAAACGAAATCTATCTCTGTTCTCTGTTCTCACTTCTCTGCTCTCACTTCTCTGCTCTCTATTCTCGCTTCTTAATACATCTTACTCACTATCAATTTCTGTGTAATAATTCGAGTGCGATCTATTTTTGTTCTAATCAAATATAAACCATTGGAATATTTGCTCAAATCAATCTTCACTAAATCCGAAGGCAATTCATCCAACTTAATATCTTCTACTATGCCGCCGAATTGATTACTAATCAAGATATTTGCTTTTTTTCCTGCAAATTCCGATAAGTCCATATAAATTACCTCTTGTGCTGGATTGGGAAAAGTAGCGATAGCATCCAAATCTACGCCAAAACTAACTTTTCTCACCCTAGAATAAGCACTTGTTCCATCCTTAAAAACTTGCTTCAAACGGTAAAAATTATCTCCTAAAACAGGATGCTGATCCAAGCCTTTAAAATACGCTATATCAAAACCTTTAGACCTATTATTTACCATTTCTAATGCTTCAAAATCCTCCCCATTTGTAGCTCTTTCCAGAATGTAATAATCACTTTTATAAGTAGTATTTGTTAACCATTCTAAGTCTACTTTCCTTTGATTGGAATAAGCATTGAAAGTGGTGAATTCTGTACTTCTAGATTCCGCATCTAAACAAGCCTCAGCTACACCACTCAACGTAATATTAAAGTCGCCAACTTGGGCTTCTGGATTCTCTGGAAAATTTAAAGTAAAATCATTGGGCTGATTAACAACTGTCAATAAAAACCAGCCACTCGCCCCAAATGGTTGTGGAAATCTGCCTTCTGTAATATTTGCACCATTTCCCACTTGGAATGCAGGTCCATTATTTTGAATAGTCAGTAAGGCACCTGTGGCATTTTCTGTTCCTGTTATTGTTCCAGAAAAACTTGGGTAGTAGTAAAAGGTTGATAAATCTTGAGGTCTACCACAGGTATGTTCTTTAGGACTAGCTTCTCCAGCTACCGTGGTCCTGCCAGAGAGCGTTACATCTATCTCGAATCTGACCCAAACATCTTGTTTGTTTACTAAGGTTCCTTTAAATCTAGCGGTGCCATCTGTATATTCCACAAAACTTCCATCTACTATATCATAAAACACCCCTATTTCTTGATTGAATGTATTTAAATAGGCCCCATACGTACCAAAATCACAAGAGGTCGTATTCGTTGCTGAACGCTCTGCACAGACCTCTCTTGACTCATTATTATTGTCATTACCGTTGCCATTTGCATTACCATTATTACCGTTACCGTTTGCATTGCCGTTATTACCGTTACCGTTTGCATTGCCATTATTACCGTTACCATTTGCATTGCCGTTATTACCATTACCGTTTGCATTGCCATTATTACCGTTGCCATTTGCACTTGCTTCGGTTACATTAGCCAGTACATCAAAGGTACAGAAATTAGCTGCTCCATTATCATTACCAGATTGTTCTATTCTTACAGTATAAGTACCTGCCAATAAATTAGGGATTATTTGAGGGTCGCCACAATTATCATTACAAACGGTAACATACGCCCCATTGGTATTGGGTCCACTATATTGAATTCGTTGCCAAGGAGCAGTTATACCTGTGATACGAATTTGACCTTCTTCCCCAGATACTAAAACCCCTGCACAAAAGTTTATAGTTCTGCTAGTTACATTAGCTGCAATTTCTATTGAACAAGCATTACTACCATCTGATTCGGATTGCTCTACTTTTACAACATAAGTACCAGCATCTAAGTTATTCATTAATAACGGGTTAGCACAGTCGCTACATACTTGTGTATAAGTAGCTGAGCTAGCTAATCTGAAACTCACTCGATTCCAAGGTGCATTTATTCCACCCACACTTATCGTCCCTTCCCCACCTAATACACTTACTTCTGCGCAAAAATCCCTTGCTGAATCAGTCACGGCTGCAGCTATCTCTACTGTACACCTATTACTACCATCCCCCTCTGATTGTTGTACTTTTACGATATAGTTACCTGCTCCTAAATTAGATATTGAAAGTGGATTCGCACAATCATTGCACACCTCTATATAATCTGAAGAACCAGATAATCGATAAGAAACTAGATTCCAAGGGGCAGCTATACCTCCAATATTTATCGTTCTTTCTCCACCCAACACACTTACGTCTGCACAATAATCTCTTGCTGAACCAGTTACAATAGCAAACATTTCCACTGAACACCTATTACTTCCATCTCCTTCTGACAACTCTACTTTTACTATGTAAGAACCTGCTACTAAGTTGGATATAGAAAGTGGACTAGCACAATCATTACATACCTCTGTATAATCAGCAGTACCTTCTAATTTATAAAATACTCGATTCCAAGGAGCATTTATTCCTGTTATATTTATCGTTCCTCCTCCTATAACCTGAACCTCTTCGCAATAGTTAATTGGGGTTACAACGGCGGCTATTTCTACCGAACAAAAATTACTACCATCGCTATCTGATTGTTCTACTTTTATGATATAGGTTCCAGGACTAGTGTTAGATAAGTTAAGTGGATTCGCACAATCGTTGCATATTTCTATGTAATCAGCGGCAGCATCCGTTCTATAATATACTCGATTCCAAGGAGCATTTATTCCAGAGACACTTATAGTTCCTACTCCACCTTGTATATTAACATCTGCACAATAGTCTATTGTAGTGCTTGGGCTAGTCACTATAGCAACTATCTCTCTACTACAAGAATTGGCTGTACTATTATTGTTGCCTGTCTGTTCTATTCTAACTACATATTCCCCTGCTGCCAAACCACTGATTACTTGTGGATCT
>Ga0209831_1003750_pt1 | contig 12343 bp, 7 predicted proteins | sample Maine_Asex4_meta_FD_187451 | JGI IMG/M metagenome (GOLD analysis project Ga0209831, IMG submission 187451) | Marine algal microbial communities from Maine, USA - Maine_Asex4_metaG (SPAdes) (version 2) | ecosystem: Host-associated > Algae > Red algae > Unclassified | place: Maine, USA | collected...
GCACAAGGATGATAATTCAAGAGACGATTTATACACTGATAAACGATCTGAGACATATGATAGCGCTACGGCAACTGCGCATCGAACGGGCGCAGGTAATCAACAATGCACTACAGCTGATCCATCAGCGTTACGATACTCAAAATAGTTTGGGGTTCGACCAAAAATTCATGCGCTTAGATGCAGCAAAGTTAATCGAGCCATTTCTATATGGTGATGCTGCGCCCGCGCCTGAAGCATTTGCTATGCTCTTGGCCGAGGAATTCCGAACAAATTTTGACGTAAGAACCAATCTGGCAGAGCACCTTTATCCGATGATGCGCGACTTTGTCTATCTGCTTGAAAGCGGTACTGAAAGAGTTCGATGGCCTGTGCCACTGCAGATATCTTATTCGCCTGTGAGCAACCCTTTCTATAATGAGCTACCTTGTACGAATCAATGTTAAAGGAAAGTCAATTTCAGTTCAATAACCCCAGTGGTGAATCCCCTATTTGCGAACTGATTGCACTATAGGATGCTCTAAAATGCGGCCTGCCAAGCGATTGGCAGGCCTTTTTCGTGAACCTACGCAAGCGCCTTTGCCTCCGTAACCTAGCGTTTACCATACTTCGTCACGGTGCTACATAGCTAGATAATCGGAATAGTCTCGCCCGCTTCCACTATGCGGTTGAAGTTTGGCGTCAGGTCGAGCGGGTTCCCGTGGACGCCGATCGTGTCCCAGCGCTGTTGGTTAGTGAAGAAGGCTATTACATTGCGATGCGCCCAGCATGGTGAGTGCCTTGCTGCTGTGGCCGACGATAATGTTATATTCACCCCTGTTCTCCTAAAAAGACCAATCATCATTTGCGTTAGGTCATTCCAAAAATAAAATATACTGTATGGCTGCAAGCTACTCCAGAAAAACCTTAGAAATCTGTATAATTCTTTTTCTGAACTAGCCTTATTGCCCAGATTGGCCTGCCCAATATTGATGTATAGATGCTGGCTGCCATGCCGCTAGAGCGCGCAATAATATGATAGATGTCGTTGGCTACGACAGCAGGATGCCATTTTTGATCTGCGGCACCTGCGCTGGCTGGCTGTTGCGTAACGAGTGCTTCTTCGTCTTACGATGCGTCAAGAGATTGTGAGTAGTTGTCCACTATGTTTGGCCTTAATGTTACAATAGGCATCTGTGTTCAGGATGTTGGACATTTGTTGGATGCGGCGCGTTCAGGGGGCGTCTTTTATGCAACCGCAAAAAACTTTATAACCAGAGTCAGAAACGAACCTATAAGGAACAATCCATGCCAGAAACATCAAAGTTGTTTGAATCTTTCATTCCCACAACGATTGTAAGTTTGCTGCGCATTTATCCCAATGGCATCTTGCACAAACTCGATCATGACGACGATGCACGCCCACCGTTATCGCTACATCCTGCATTTTACGGCTGCTATGATTGGCACTCTGCGGTTCATTCGCACTGGCAGTTAATCCGCGCGATCCGCACGGTGCCAGATGGGGCGTTTGTGAGTGCGGCGATGGATGCACTCAACCAGACGTTGACGGTCGAAAATATTGCTGCGGAAGTGGACTATTTACGCGGGCGACCAACCTTCGAAATGCCTTACGGTATGGCGTGGCTTTTGCAGCTTTGCGCGGAATTACGCGAGTGGCAAAATGAAGATGCCCTAGGCTGGCTGTCGATCTTGTCGCCGCTGGAGATGCACGCGGCCGCGCAATTTCTAGCCTATTTACGCAAGATGCCTTTTCCGGTGCGTTCAGGGCTACACAATCAGACCGCGTTCTCATTGGGGTTGGTCTACGATTGGGCGCAGATAGCGGGTGAGTCTGAGTTGCTTGGGGAGATCTGCAATCGCAGCGGGAATTTCTATTTGCAAGACAAAGACGCGCCGCTAGCCTACGAGCCGTCGGGGTCGGATTTTCTTTCGCCCACACTGGCAGAGGCGGATCTAATGCGGCGGGTGTTGGATCAAGCTGAATTTGTGGTATGGCTGGATGGCTTCTTAGGGGTTGATGCAGCACAAAGGTTAACCGCACATTTACAGCCGGTGGGGATCGCTGATTATGCCGATGGTCAACTGGCGCATTTTACGGGGCTAAATATGAGCCGTGCATGGATGCTGCAAAAAATCGGTCTGTCGCTGCCTGCGGATCATTTGTTGCGTGGCGATTTGCTGGCACTGGCCCAACGGCATCAGGATGCGGGGATCGATAGCGCGCTGCACGATGATTATATGGTGTCGCATTGGGCACCGACTTTTGTTGTTTATCTGTTGACTAGCCGCTAAAGGAAACTAGCGCCCACGCTCTGCGTGGGTACACCTATTCAGGCGCTCTGCGCCCTATTTACCACTCCGTTTGCACATCAATCAATCCCAGAAGCCCCGCATAATTTCGGGCACTAGAATATCGCCAATGTATTGGATCGTCTATGTACCCGCGTTTCACAGAATTGTTGTGAATGTACGTGACTTTTTGGCACATAATCTCGTGGTTCCCAATACAAATCGGGTGCGAACCTTCTTGCCATAGCTGATAATCACGATCGGTTTTGTGCCGAAGTTTATGGAAGTTTAACATCTGCAATGAGTCATGCGCATTCTTTTGTTTTAGATGATCGATAATCTTGCGCGCTGTGAATGATGGTTCAACCGGATCTCATGTGATTGACAGAGTGCGTTGCACTGTTCGGCGAGTGATTCGAGCCAGAACTCATTGGTAAACAGTGCGACGCACTCGACATGGAGGACCCACGATGATTGGTGGCGCTGTCAACCACATGAGATCCCGAAGAGCCTGAATGATTTATAGTGACCCATGAGCTTTGCCAACTGTTCTGATTTAGCATTGTGGTTTTGGTTTCCAAAACCACAATATGCAGATACCCCAAATGGGTTATTTTTGCTCCAAGTAGTTTGCGGGAGGAGGTACCGATCTATCTAGTTCTGCCGGAATTGGTTGGATGTGGCATAGTAGATTGGTATACAGCATTTTAACCTCACCCTACCCCTTACTGCCGTTAAGTTAAGGAATATACCTTATTCCCAACGGGTCCGGCTTTGTCGGAACAATCAGTGGGGGCCTGTCGGGTCACGGACCCGACTAGAGCTTAGGGGGTCCCTGCAAAGAGACGTACCGCGGTTTTTTCATAGGCCGAAATCGGATCCGCCCAGATCAGAAAGAGTGGTCCAGTGGAGAAACAAAGTACAGCAAGAAATGCGCAGCCGTAGCCAGCGCGCGTTAAAGAGTTCGTCACGTCTGCTATTATAGCCTATCTCTGCCAAAGAACTGGTGAACCGCTTGCTCACATCCCTACTACATGCAAGAATTTAGCAAAGTCATGTTGTAGGGATTGGATGACAACGAACGTGCGATCCGCTTTTACGAGCGAGGCACGTTTACTCCCGATGGTCATGTGAAGATAGAGACCATCGGGAGCAATGTGGTATTGCAAGGATTGAGATATAGAAAGTCTATAGTTGGCTAGTTCACACCATTCTATATAATAGCTTCCTATAAATACTGTAACCAAATTACACAAAAATCAGGTTGGTTGTTACAGTGCAATGCTAAAGTTCATGATGGCTGAATTATTGTGTAATCTGAACCCAGTTCACTGTTTCTTGCAAGTTTGTACAACTGTTTATTACGCCCAGTCTAACCCGATACCAGCCAGGCGAAAAGTTGTTGTACCATGAATGCAGCGGAATGGCGTTGTTAGCTGGCTGGTTAAACCAATCGTATTGGAGTGGGCCTGTTACATCCGAGGTGCCATAGCCACTGGTGCGGTATACTTCCAGATAGTATGCTGTTTCACCAGTGCTGCCTGTAGGATCCATTATAACAGGCTGGCCCTGTGCCACAGGGCTAGGTACATTAAAGGATGAGCTAGCAGTGGCATTGACAGTTACGTACTGTACTTTTTCGCGCCACGATCCATTGACGGGGTGATTACTAACAGCTAGCTTGACTCTATAGACAGTAGAAGATTCGCCTGCGAGCACCTTAAAAGGATAGATGCTTGCTAGATCAATAGCAATCGGTCGGTCATCTAGAGTCCAGTTGCTATAGTAATTCCCCTCAACGCTTGTGCCACTGATACCCGTGGTTGGATAGATCTCGATCAAGTAACGGTTTTCATCTTGTGAGGCGGATCCGTCCAATGTGATAGATTCATTACATGCTACTGATACTGGCAGCGTAGCGTTGACAATCGGCATATCCCCACCGCTGCTGGAAAGATTCCATTCAATATCTGAGGTTGACAAGGTTGCGGGGATCGCTCCCCGACAATTGACCAGCAGTTGACCTAATTTCTCATCTTTCTCACTGATGTTCACTTTGAGGCTAACCGTAATTGGTTCTACGCCCGTTTCACCAGGAATCTTAATGCTAGAACTAGCACCGATTTCCCAATCTACTTGTTTTTTGCGACTATCCTCTTCTGACCAGAAGTAGGACATAAAACCACCATATTGGTCTGGACGCCATTCGTGAAGATCCATATTAGGGTATATATAAAAGGCAGGGGCGATAGATCCTGAGCCGAAGTGATATTCCCACGTGTTTTCAAATACCTGAATACCCTTTTCACCTACAATTTTCAGCGTGACCTCTGGAGCACCATCAAACCACTCCTGCCAAACAAAATTTTTCAGCCGAAACCTGTCTAGCGTCTCAACCGACCCGGCTGGACGAATACATACACGACGTGGCTCATCTGGTGGGGTGGCCATTATAGTGGTGGCTTTTACGCTAGTCGCATTCATACTAGATGAACTCATAGCGGTGGCATTCACAGCGGCCGCATTCACAGCAACTTCACTATCATTGCCATTCATATTCATACTATTCACCACTGTAATTGTATTGTTTGGCTTGTTGCGATAGGGCACACCATCTTCTCCCACTCGTTCGCTAATACCTATAACAATCACTGGCTGCTTTGGTGCGACAGAGCTATCCAGCCAAAATGACCTACCATTTCCATCAAATGCCCGCAGAGCATATTTGTTTGTTCCATCCTGCGGATCGTTCTCAGACCGTACCGCAACTAGCGGGGCATGTTTCTCGACATTCCAGTCATCCAGTGCGTGCACATATATCTGTAAATTCTTGATGCCATCCGTACTTTGCATAAATTGTCGCTTCGAGGCACTATTTGTGGAGAAATTTGCAGCGGCAATTGCGTTGGTAAAACTTTGTTGCTTCTCTGCTATGTTGCGATTTGCAATTGTACTGTAGAGAAAATTCGTATCCCCATCAAATTTTAGATCAGCTTCAGCTTGAATCATTTTGCGCACATTCACGTCCTCAACGACAACAGCAAGCCCTTTGGCAACCTGTTCCATAACGACATCAACGCCTGTAGCCTTATACTGATAGTTTTCTATCATTTTAATCTCAACTGAAACCCCATGCTTCTGCGCAGTTTGGATCTCATTTTGGCTGGAGTTAGCAGAAACAAATGGTAGAAAAGTTTCAGCCGTGATCGGTGTTTGTGCTGCTGACGGTAGTACGCTAGAGCAGATTACAGAGAAACAGAACATCCCCGAAAGTACAGTTCTTACGCCAAGGCCAAGCACTCGACGCTTTTGCTTATTAATATATCTTTGGTAATTTATGTATTCTTTCATGTTGTTATTCCTAATATATGTGATTCGAAAATGCGTTGGCTTTGCTACTAACGCACATTATCTAGTCACATATGACATAAATAAATTGATTGGCAACATCTGTATAAAATCCACGATTGGAACAATCTCTATGAACCTAGCTTGTATTATTCATTGTTTGTACCCCTATTTAAATGTGGTACAATAAAAATAGACATGCAGAAGCGATAGCCACAGGCAAAAACGCCTAGGCCAAGCGCAATGTTTGTCGCTGAGGGGATACTGTAGAACCGCCAAGTCGCTATCGGTATCCCTTTTTTTATTGCACGAATTTGAATTATGTTGATTGAAACGAGCTAGCCACTAGTGTGAGCAGGCTCTAAATATAACAAACAAACCTAAGTATCGTTTTTCTGCCATTAAAGATAATCTAGGTTGACTTCATGGTCTTTTGATAGGCATAAAGGAATACAAGCCAAAAAACAAAGGGCCGCGTATCAGTGACGATACGCGGCCCTTTGTTTTTGTAGGTTCTGTCAAATTAAGTGTGTAAATGGATCGACTCCAGAAAATGAACGATCCCTATGTTAAAGATGTTCAGAGCGTGCATTAAGGTGAACGACGAAGCTAGATAGTGCGTTGGTGTGGTCGTCGCCGATGAAGGGGGATTGGCATAGTCCATTTTTTCTCGATATTAGAATGAACCATATAAAGCAGTTTGCGTACAGATTTGGAGGTTGGAAAAACGCTCTTGTTCTTTGTCACTTTGCACAATTGGCGATTGTATCCCTCAATGATATTAGTGGTATAAATAATGCGGCGAAGCTCATATGGGAAATCAAAGTAGGTCGACAGCTCTGCCCAATTATTTTCCCAAGAATGAATCGCAGCTGGATATTTCTTCTCCCACTTTTCAGACAAGATGAGTAAGTTTGTCTCTGCTTCTTCACGAGTTTGCGCCTTGTAGACCATTTTAAGATCTGCCAAAAATGCTTTGCGATCTGTCCAGGTTACGCAGAGATTGCGTTGCGAATCAGCGCAAACTAGAAATGAAATGGGTAGCATAGCGGAATCATTTGGCGGTTGCAGTTCTTCGCGCCCTTCGCGTCTTCGCGGTCCAATTAACATCATGCGATGAACCGGCCCTTTTCTCATCCTCTCATCCGCACATTCCCCGCATCAAACAAACAATCCTCCGCCACCTGACCCGCATAACGCCGCGTCAAATACTCCACCTCCACCGGCGTGCCCGGCTTCGTGTACGCCGCGGGCAAATAACCAAAGCCAATAAACTTGCCTACACTATACCCATACCCGCCCGACGTGATCTGCCCCAGCAGCTTGTCTCCCGATCCATTCACGCCAAAGATCGGCTCATTGCCCGTCGGCACCGCAGATGGATCATCAATCGTAATCGTCACCAGCCGCCGCGCCAGCCCGTTGGCCTTGATATCTGCCTGTATCGCCGTCAACGCAGCCTTGCCGATAAAATCGCCCTCCTTCTTCAGCTTCACCATCCAGCCCATGCCCGCCTCGTATGGATTATGCTCCGTATAAATATCGCCCCCCCATACACGATAGCCCTTCTCCACCCGCATCGACCGCATCGCGCCCACGCCACACGAAATCAGCCCGAACTCGCGGCCCGCTTCCCACAACTCATCTCGCGTCGCCAGCGCCACATCCATCGGCATATGAAACTCCCACCCCAACTCGCCCACATACGACACCCGCATCGCAAAAACGCTCGACATCCCAATCTCGATCTGCTGCCACGTATAGAGCGGAAACGCCTCGTTGCTCACATCATTTGGCGTCACCTTTTCTAGCACCTTGCGCGCATTGGGACCAAAGAGACCAACCGCCGCCCACGTTTTAGAAAACTCCCCTACGGACACATCGTGCTCGCCGCGGTTGCGCTTGAACCAATCCATCTCAAGGGGTAACGTGCCATTCCCGGTGAAGACCCAGAAACAGTCGGCCGATTTGCGCGCCACAGCCACATCTCGCTTGATCCCACCTTTCGGCGTGCACAGCAGCGCGTACGTCACCTCGCCAATCGCAAAATCCATGCGACCCGTAAACATGTACTCCATATACGCCAGCGCATCCGGCCCATCGATCTCGATGATCGACAAGCTCGTCAAGTCGAACAGCCCCACCGACTCGCGCATGCCAAGATGCTCGGCACCCTGAATGCGTGACCAATATTGCGCGCCCCAGCCAGCCCGATCCGGCACCTGATCTTCATACTTCTCCAGCAGCCGCGCGTTCTCTTCCAGCCAGTATGGGATCTCCAACCCCGCCGACGGCAAGAACTGCGCCCCCTGCTCCACATGACGCACGTAAAAGGGCGAGTGCCGGATATTGCGCGGCTTGCTCGTCCATTGCGCCGGGTGGATCACATCATGCACCTCGGCATACGCTTTGGCGCACCCAATCTGTATAAAGCGATCCGTTGTCTGGTAATCGAGGAAGCGGTTCACGTCGATGCCGCGCATATCCACACCCGGCTCGCCATAGGTCATCCACTCCGCAATCGCCTTGCCCGCGCCACCAGAGTTCGTCACCCACAGCGCCGCGGCCACCCAAAAACCATCCACCGTCGTCTCGCCCAGTATCGGCATCCCATCTACCGTAAACGAGAACATGCCATTGATCTTATACGGGAAAGTCACATCCGGATTACGCAACACCGGCATCGTCTCTTGCGCCACCTTATGCGCATCCACCCAATCCTCTTCCGTAAACGGGTGTTCCGCCGACTCGCCCAACTTGCGCGGATCCACCATCAGCGGCTTGTGGTGATACGACCCCATGCCCAAACTGTCCCACCAATGACGATAGTATAGCCCGCCATCCATATCGCGCACGCTGGGGTAAATGATCTCGTGCTCGGCATTCGTGCGGTCGCTCACGTGCGAAAGCTCGGCCAGCGGACTCGTCTTCAAATATTGGTGCTCGGCCGATTGCAGCGGAATATTGATCCCCATCTTCTCCGAAAGCGCGGGCGTCCAAATGTTGGTGCAGAGCAGCACCCGCTCACACTCGATCGTGCCAAACTCGGGGTTGTTTGTCACCACGCCCGTGATCCGCTGACCGCCGGTAGCTTTCTTGTTCATCACAAAATCGGTCGCCTTCGTATGACCCACAAAACGCACGCTACCTGCACTCATCTTCTCGGCCTCAGTCGCCAGCGATCCACAAACGTGCGGTCCCGCTACCACCGGCTTGCGTGGCGTGTACAATCCCATCTTGAAGATGCTGCCATCCATCAACGGCATCAACTCGCTGATCTCATCTGGCCCCACTATGCGCGCATCGATCCCAAACCCCTTGGCGTTGGATGCCAGCCGCTTGACCTCGTCAATACGATTGTCCGTGCGCGCCACATCTAACCCGCCCACCATGTAAAGTGGCTTGCGGCCCGGCTTCCACGGTGGCAGCGTCTCGAAGAGATCAACTGTGCCCGCGGCAAGCTGCTGCATCGAGGTATTGTTGCTCAGCGGGTTTACCCCACCCGGTGCGTGCGACGTTGATCCATCGTTTTCAAAAAGCTCGCCTTTGTCGATCACAAGAACATCTTTCACCCCAAATTGAGACAAATAATAAGCAGTGCTACAGCCGACGATCCCGGCCCCGATGATGACGGTCTGTGCGTATGTTTTCATAGTTGTGGAGTATCCTAAAGTATGAAATAGAAGATTATAAGCGCGAGGAGGGTCAGAGAATTATAAGCGAGTATTGGTAAAATTTATAGTCGTTGAGATTCATTTACCGAGAAAGCAGCCGATCTACCTCCCCACCACCGGCACCTCTTTTAAGCAATGAGAGATCTCCATTGGAAAACATTGGATTAGCCGCATCGAGCATTGCCTTATGGGTCACGCGAGCCAATGCGGATCCAAGGCTAATCCGCGCCACGCCAATATTCGCGAAATCGGCAACCGTATACTGGGTAAACTTGCCTGCACAGAGCGCGTTGACCGGCACGCCAACCGCCGCGCAGACGCGCGCAAGATCTTCTATACTCGGCAGCATCGGCGCATAGAGCACATCAGCCCCGGCGGCTTCATACGCTTGCAGGCGGCGAATCGCTTCATTCGTATCATAGTTCCCCAACATCACACCATCTGCACGGGCCGTCAACACAAAGTCATTCTCGTGCTGGCGGATGGCCTGAACCGCAGCTTCGATTCGTTCAAGCGCGTGGTCAAAGTCATACGATTCACCTGTGGGTACAGCCGTGTCCTCGATGCAGCAACCCGCTAATCCAGCGTCTAGCGAAGCATTGATGGTGGACACAACGTTATCAATATCTACCCCGAAACCATTTTCGAAATCCCCACTAACGGGCAGATCAACAGCCGCGTTCAGATCCTTGGCATGGTTCACTGCTTGCTCGCCGGTAACGTGACCATCGGTTACGCCCAATGTGAAGGCATGGGCAGCTGACGAAGTGGCGATGGCTTTTGCACCTAGCTTAGCCAGCACGCGGGCCGAGCCAATATCCCATGCGTTGGCGAGGATAAAGGGCTTGCCGGGAACGTGTAGTTCTCGGAATGCTTGGGTTTTTGCTGTATGGTTTGTCATGGTTTCTCCTTTTGGATTTTATCCGTATCTGTTTAGGTAAGCACACTGTATTGAAAGAAAATTGTGGTAGTTTAGAATTGATCACCATCACCCACATTGTTTATAATGTTTGGCATTAGTTCATCGATTGGCAACGTATCTACCTAACCCTCTCCAAGTGGCTTACCTTTACCCACAAATATAAAGGACATGGCAAAAATTGTGGGTTGCCCATCTGTATACCCCCTCCTAACCTCCCCCAGTTTAGGGGAGGAACTGATCAGGGACGCAAGATCTGGTCGAAAATCCCTCAACCTTGTCCGCCCCGCGACGGTTCCTCCCCACGTTTGGGGGAGGTTAGAAGGGGGTAATGCCTATGCCATCCCTACTACTTCGCCACCTCCCTACGCGATCTGGGTAAAGGTAAGCCAAGTGGAGAGGGCTAGGGTGAGGTCAAACATGGGCGACTCCAAAAACAATGCCACTTACCAACATTTGTGTGCAAAGCGAAACTAAAATGGGCAAGTTACGCCAACCTGTATACTCACGATCTATCGACCAAATAGCCGCTTCTGTGCAACCGCCAATCCCAACAAAATAAAGATCAAGCCAACCAACGCGTTCCAGCCGATCTGCTCACCCAGTACTAACCAACCCAAGAGAATTGCCATAAACGGAATCAGAAAAGTGACCTGCGATGTATTGTTGGCACCCGCCCGTAGATTGAGCGTCAGCCAAACCATGAAAGCAAGCGCCGTATTGAAGATCGCCAGCGCAAAGACCGCGCCAACGGGGATGAGGCTATATTGAACCGTCCACGGTCAGTCGAGAATCAGCGCGATGGGCAGGATCAATACAGTTGAGGCCAGCAGAAATCCCGCAGTGGTAACGAGCACGGGGGTATCGCTAAAGCGGCGACCATAGACACCCGCAAAACCATAGGCACAAGTGGCTCCAAGCACAGCCAGTTGACCCAGCACATTCTGCCCCAACCCTTGGAGCGCGCTCGGGCCAATCAGAAAGACGACGCCGATCATGCCCAGCAAAACGCCCACAATTCGTTGACCAGTCAGCCGTTCATCATGGGTAAGAAAGTGAGCCACAATCGCGGTGAAGAGGGGCGTCGTCGAGTTGAGGATCCCCGAAACGCCGCTGTCGATTTGTGTGCCGGCCCAAACGAATAGCGTAAGCTACGGTTGAAACCGCAGCCTGATACGGAAAACAGGCTGAAGCCCTGTTAAAATTCGAATGATGATTATAGGCCTAACATGTTTCCCATATCAGACGCAGATTGAAATCTGCGGATCTCAATCTGCGGGGAATGCCCGCATACGCGGCCAGTTCTACCCCGCAATCGGCCACATCGACTTGCGTGCCTTCACAAAAGGAATCGCGGCCATGTCCGGCACCAGCGCGCCGGGACTCGCCATATAAAGCACCTCCGCCGCGATTGGCTCGAAGCCCGCGTAAAAATGCTGCATCGACTTGACCACCAAGATCTGCTTCTGCGCGGGATCGATGCCCACGTTGCTGAAAACTTCGGGGCTAAAGGTCTGCGTGCGGTTGCTGATCAGCACCACATCGACCCCATTTTCTAAATGTAGCGCGACCGAATCGCCCAAGCTGACCGTGCCCGCGCCAAACTTCTGCGTGGCGTCGCGGGCGATGGTGCCCACACGCACGCGCACATCCAGCGGATCGCCCGACATAGGACCCATCTTGCCGCCGACGCGCAGGTCGAGTTCGACGCCTTCGCCCACTTCCATCGCGACTTCCACTGCCACCGGATCCCAAATGCAGCCGATTGCGGTGTTGGCTACACCTCGTTCCAGAATGCGCGCCAGCACAAAGGTCGAATCGTTGGGCGCGCCACCACCCGAATTGTCCGAAACATCGGCCAACACAAATGGACCAGAGGACCCTGCAATTGCTTTGTCGAGCGCGCTGTCAATAGTGTCGTAATTGGGCTGCACCGAGTCGCGCATGGCGTAGAATTCGTCGCCCAGCTCTTTCGCCAACGCGGCTCCTTTGGCCGGAGAATCATCGGTCACCACCAGCACACGGGTCCCCAAATCGGCCACGTCGCCCCACGGGAATCCATGCCCCAGAGAGACGGAGAGCACACCATTTTGGCCCTCCAAATCGCTCA
>Ga0209831_1003754_pt1 | contig 12331 bp, 10 predicted proteins | sample Maine_Asex4_meta_FD_187451 | JGI IMG/M metagenome (GOLD analysis project Ga0209831, IMG submission 187451) | Marine algal microbial communities from Maine, USA - Maine_Asex4_metaG (SPAdes) (version 2) | ecosystem: Host-associated > Algae > Red algae > Unclassified | place: Maine, USA | collected...
AAGTTTGTATATCTGTTAAGGCATTATCTTGTAGTTTCGCCCGAATCACTTTGGTTGCATATTTCTTATCTTTTTCAGAAACGTAAGAAATATAAATCCATTGGTTACTGGAAAAGTCAGGATCTAAAACAACTTCAAAAATACCTGCATTGTAGCGTCCTTTAAAACCATTTGTTCCAGAAGGATAAGTGCCGAGAGGATAATTATCAGCAAAAATGACTAAACTATCTGCTAAATCTGTTGGAAAACCTTTGATAATTTTTTTCTCTTTTGTGGTCAAATTGACTTTTAGCAAATCACCATCCTTTTCTGCTACCAAAGCTTCTTTGTCAGATATAAATGCCATACTCCACGGTCGCTTTAAACCGTCCATTACGGTTTCTTTTATGGGTATGGTTGCTGCCTTATTTGTAGTGGTAGCGGTTACAGAGGCAACCTTATCTGACTGGCAACTATTGAACAATATACAAGTAGAGAGAAAAATTATTACTTTTATAAAATGGATTGAATTCATACTATTTTTAGATGGAAAACAGATATTTTGAATAAGGCTTTTAATCCTCGATAAGCTTAACTTTTACTATTTACCAGATGCCAAGCATAAGCGTACCAAAGACTAAAGACCAACTAAACTAATATATACTAATAATTAACAGTTGCCTTTACATCGGTTTTAGGGATTACTATCAGATCATATCTTTCGATAGCTTTTTGCATAGATAGACTTAGTTTATAAGGGCCTCAATAAAATGCTTTATTAAATGGACGAAGATCTATTAGTATCCATTCTTCTTTTTTACCCAATGGAATCAATTCTTTATAAGAAACTCTTTCAAAATTTTTGGATTCGACAATATCTTTGATAAGCTTGTCTTCTTCATAAAATCGTTGCAGTGTGCCTATACTCAAACTTTTGCGTCCATGAAAATGGGCCATTCCTGTCAACATATTTCCAAGACCATAAAAACCATTAATCGTAGTACCTTTCGCTAAATGATTGCGCCACATTCTAACGAATAGTTTGTCTTTGGCAAAATTGAAATTTTTATCTTTTAGGGTCTGTGCTAATTGCACCTTATTATTCTCAGCACTGAGTAAATTTTTTTTGTAAAATTCTTGATTTCCGTACATATTCCAATATTCCAAACTGAATCGAAAAGCTTTTACAAGCGCATGATTGTTTTGATAGTTTGCCATTTCATTTAGAAAAGTCTGGAATACTTCCGATGATTTAAGAGCGGAGGTAAATTGTAATACTTCCGCATTACTTTGTCCATTTATTGAAGCATACAATTTATCTAAAAGTAGTAAAGTTTCTTGATATATTTGCTGATGTGCTTGTTTATTAGCAATGGATAAATTAGTATATAATTCATCTACCAACATTTTATAGCCTGTCCAATATTCAGTACCAATGGATAAAATAGACCAATCTCTGCTGGCAGCATTTTGTAAGAAATGGGCATCTTCAATAGATTTAAAATCTGGAATAGGTGTAAATAACTGACCTTGTCTATCAAAAGCATATTGGCGATTCAATGCTTTGAAATTAGCAATCGTTTGTTCAGCAGGTGTTGATAAACGCTTAAGGATATCCGCAGAACCGCTACCGATTTCTAACACGATTGTTTTATAGCGACTTCGGTCTAATTCTACAATCAAAGCATTTGTAAATTCTGCTTCTAGTTTGGACCTATTATTCGTACCTAATAAAGTGATGTGTGCATTCGATACTGCTTTCGTTAGTATCTCCGCACCAGGTCCATGTAATTCCCCATTCTCAATAGCAAACGGATAACTGTAGGGCTGCAAATCTTTTATACTTAAAGAATCCTGGCCTAAAGTGTACAAAGAACAACAGAGAAAGAAACAGGAAAAGACGTTGCTTAAATTTCTCATGATTTTTTTGTTTGAAGATTATTAGACTTACCCTCTTTCAAAAAGAGCATTTCAGATAGGTGCTTTTTAAAGAAGTACAAGTCTATTGTTTTCTTTCCTCGTTCGTAGCTGTTTTATCAACAATGTACCATTCCCCATTTAATTTCATCATGTTGAAATAATCGGTGTACAATCGTTTGGGCGTAAATATTTCACATTTTGCGGCAGCTATATTTTCCGTAACATTGATAGATACAATTCTGCCACCTGAATTTTCTCGTCTTGGTCGGAGCTTGAAAAAACTTAAATATTTAGCTCTATCAAATACTAAGACCTCATTGTCTTTTACATTTTTTAATTGGCAAGTAGCGTGCATAGCTTTTCCCAATTTGGTGGTGTCGCCTGTCATCCAACCTTCAAAATAAGTGTCGATGGTTTGTCGGATTAATACCTCTTCAGCGAGTTGCTCTTTTGATTGTTTTTTGCTTTTTACCGCACAGGCACTGAGAACGAGGAATAGAAAGAAAAGAAAGATTTTTTGTTGCATTATTTTTTGTTTTGGTAGCTTCGTAATATCCAGTTACACAAAACTCTAATAAAGGAGAGATATTTGCTTGAAAAGGCAAGTCAAAAGAGTTCTAAATTATAAAATCGAACCATTTTAGGTCGATGTTGCCCGTAGCTTAGGCATTCTTTTAATGTAGCTTATGCATCCTTGCCTGAGCAGGTCGCTACGTGAAACTGCTCAGGCAGGGATGCTTATACTCTATTAAGCGGGATTGTCTGCACTACTTTTTTGCTGCTGATATTTAGAAGGGGTAAGTCCCATAACTTTTTTAAAGGTGGTAAAAAAAGTAGATTTTGAACGAAAACCAACCTCATAGCCAATTCCTTCTAGAGACAATTGATGATTCGTTCCGAGCATTTTACAAGCTGCTTGAATACGGTATTCGTTAATAAACGTAGTATAGCTTTTGCCCAAATTATCATTTAGTAATTGGGAAAGTTGATGGGCAGGAATGTTTAATGCGGTAGCGACTTCTTTTAATTTTAATTTAGGGTTCGTATAAATATTTGTAGACTTCATTAATTGGTCGAGCTGTTCTAACAATTTATTCGCTTCGGAAGGGGCTATTTTTTTATTAACATATTTTTCCAATGGCTTTTTAGTATCAATTTCAAACCAGCCAGCATTAAAATAGCCAAAAGCTAATACATATAAAAAGAAGGAAAAAACAAGCGGACCAGAAATATAATAGGCCATTGAAAATCCAAAGAAGGAGAGGAAAAATGCGGTAGCAATAAGTACATTCCCAAGATAAATAGCAAGTAGCCATTTATCAGACGGTAGTAAACTGTTTATATCTTGACTACCTTTTTTAGCAATTGGCACCAATTCTATACCTGTAGCAATAACAGCAAAGAGCCAGGTGCCATATATAAAATGAATAACCACGGTATTCCAAAAAACAGGATAGTTGGGGTAGGGTCTTATCGCACCAATTAGTAGGATGCCTATTAATAAAATACCCAAAATCCATTTCCATTTTTTAGGAAATTTAGTAAGCTCGTCCAACACCGTTTTTAAATAAAAATAAAGAAAAGGACCAATAAACAAGCAGGCAGATAAACCAATTTGCAGATATATCTTAGGTAAGTCTCTATCAAAATAAAGGAGTACCGATTTTCCAATTCTGATACTCAAAACTAGCACCAATGCGCCCAATAGGTATTTGGAAAGGGTTTTTTGTTTGGCAAAAAACAAAAGATAGATGCTTAGAAGGAGGCCATTGAATACGCCTAATGCACTGAAAAAAAATAACAGTCCTAGCATAGCGTTTATTTTTGGACTTTATGAAATCCTAGTTTTTCCTATACAAAACAATGGGTAAAAGTATGTTTGGCAGATAGAATAGATATTTTAGAGACCCTAAATTTGATTTGTCTTTTTATAAAAAGCAAATCAAATTTAGGGTCTCTAAAATATCTATTCTATCTACTGCTATAAACTAGTGAAAATAAAGTTCCAAAATATAATTATGCTGATATTAAAATACTACCTTTTTGGTACACACTCAGTTGAAATTAAAAACTGAATAAACTTGTCCCTCTATTTCAAAATAAAAGGTTTGCTAAAAACCTTAGCACCTACCTGTAGTCGATAGACATATTGCCCCCTTGGTAAATAACGTCGCTGCCTTTGGAACACAGCCTGATATGCCCCCGCAGATTGATAGGTATTGACTAGCGTAGCAATAGGTTGACCAAGTATATTAAAAACTTGTAGTTGCACCAGATTTCCTTCCTTTAATTGGTAATGAATTTGGATAGTGCCATCGGAAGCATATCTAGCTTCGTGTTTTAATGCTGATTGAAATAAATCTTCAATAGCGGTTGTCTGATCACTACACTGCAAACCAAGACTGTTAAGTCTATTAAAAGACTGCCCCATGATGCTATCTACCTTGGTACTATCTATACACAACCAATGTTCTAACACAGAAGCATAAACAGAACGGAAATCAGTAGAAAAATTTAAATTCCCCACCTCATCTACGTTGTTCAAATCTGGTAAATCCCCTATAAATCCACTGCCATTCAAACCTGCACCAAAAAGCATCATTGGCGCTGCCGCACCGTGGTCTGTTCCATTAGAACCATTTTCTTCAATTCTACGACCAAACTCCGAAATAGTCATCGTTAATACTTCCTTGTCTTTTTCTCCTGCGTTTAGGTCTTGATAGAAATCACTAATGGCGGTAGCTAATTCCCGCATCAAGAGGGGGTGATTGGTTATCTGATTAGAGTGGGTGTCAAAACCGTCAATAGTTACCATATATAACTTAGTGCCTAGATTGCCTTTAATCAAGCGAGCTACGGTTGCTAATTGTGTTCCCAAATCACTACTGTATTCTACAGTATTTGCGCCAGCCTTATAAGCTTCTGAAAGGACACCTGCGTAAAAAAAAGTATTATTGGCTACGGACCGAACGAAGCCAACTTGCGCTCCATAATAACAGTCAGGTAAGTTGGCAATAGGGAATAGTTCTCCTGTTTCGGCAATCTCTGCGATTTCTTCTGGGTTTCGTACAGAGATAGCTAAGTTGGTCATGGTAGCATCGTTAAATGCGCCATTTGCGGCTCCTCCGATTTGTATTGCTGGTGGAATTTCTGGCGGATTACCCAAGAAATCAGGAAATTCATCTGCAATATAGCGACCATACCAGCCCGAGCTATCGAAGGTAGTCGCATCACTAGTAGATGCCCAAATATCTGAAGAGCGAAAATGAGATAAATTTTGTTCGGGGTAGCCCACATTGTGAATGACCTTCATCTTACCTTCTTTCCAAAAAGGAGTTAAAGGATCTAGTGTTTTTGGTATCCCAATGGCATCTGTTAATTTAGTAATTTCATTTTCTTTTAATCCTAGATTGGGTCTAGCATTTCTATAGGTACCATAATCGTATAGAGGGACAAGGGTATTCAATCCATCATTTCCACCTTTTAGGCGAATTAAAACTAATACTCGATCATTTACTGCGGTCGTCAATGCCATACTTAGTGGAGAAGCGATAGCCGTAGCTAATGGTAAGTTGCCTAATAGCATGGACATTCCCCCTGCTAAACCTACATTTTTAAGAAAACTTCTTCTACTCCATGCTTCATGGTCTTCTTGATGTGCAGTTCCATCAGCGAGTCTACTACCAGGACGAATTGAAGTAAATATATTTTTTGATTTTTGAGATTTCATGTTGGAATAACAATTAAAATTAAAATGTAAATTAAAATTCTTCCACTCCTATACTAGTCTTTAGCCATTGGTCTTTAGTCTTTAGTGACAGCCTGCTAAGCGATAGGATATTATCGGAATATTTAGTTTATACTCGAATAAACTGGACTTTAGCCATTGGTCTTTAGTCTTTGGTACGCCCCCGCTTGATAGTAGGTATTAGCTAAATACTTTATTTAGACTCCATTAAAAAACAGGACTGTAACATAAGTAATCTTACCAACCATAGGGCTTGGAAGGCTGCTACTAAAGACCAAAGACCAATAGCTAAAGCTAAAGTCAATCTATAGTAACTGAAATTCAGGTATGCGAACTAAGTATTGAAGCAAGAGCGTCATTTGCCATGGAAGAGTGTCCCAATAAAGATTCCAGCTCCCTTCATCAAAATAATTTTGAGGAATCTCTCCTTTAAAAACCTCGGTTGCTCTTACGTAGATTTCGGGGGTGTGTAGACTTACTGGTAAAAAATGATCCATCACCTTTTGCACGACTAAGGCAGGGTCATTGGTATTTAGATCGCCTGTCAATTGATAGGCGAGTTGGGTTAGTTTTTCGGGTTGTTGGTCCATTACTTGATAGACCTTCCAACTCATGGTCCGCCAACGACCTGATAATCTTGCGGTGTCCAACCAAGAGCGATTTCCTTGCCAACCTGCAACATCTACAGGCGTACCCAATTCTTGACCTAACATACCCGTGAAATATAGTAAGCCGTCTAAGGCTTCTTCGGTATCCGTCTTAAAATCTACTTCATTAAAGAAGGTCAAAAATAACTCATAAGGGTTTTTAACTTGTACGCCATAATGCGCCTCGTCAAAAAAATGTTCACTGCTAAAGAGTTGTTTTAACACGGGTGCCAATTCCCAATTATTAGCCATAAAAGTTTGGGCTAATTGTTGAATGATGCTTTCGTCGGCTTGTGGATTAACATAGGCGACATACAATTTTCGACAAATAAATTGGGCTATTTGCTCGCTTCGTTCTTCAAATAAAATATCATGTACCTCCTCATAGCCCCAATTGCCCGTTCGACCAAAAATCGTTTTGCTTTCCTTGTCAAAACTACTTTGATTAAAAGTAAGGGGTTTACCCCATTCCTCAAAGTGATTCCAACCTGTTAAAGCTCTAGCAGTTTCTTCTATATCTTGTTGGGTATAGCCATTATCTCTTCCTAAAGTAAATAATTCATATAATTCCCTAGCATAGTTCTCATTTGGTTCATACTTGGTATTAGTTGCCCCATTTAAAAATAAAAGCATGGGGGTACTTTTACCTATTTCGTAAACAAAGTTCTTAAAATTGCCTAGTGCATACGTTTGCAGTAATTGATGGTATTGATAGAGATAGCTGGGAAAATAATGCGTCTCTAATTGGGTAACAAAATGATTGTGCCAGAATAAAATAAGTTTCCCTCGAACAGGATGTTGTGCCATATCTTGCACCCATTCCATTAGCCAACTGCTAATGTCTTCACTGACCTGTTCTGCATCATCTGCATAGTCTGCAGCCGTCCACTCTACCCAATGTGGAGTTGGAGAAGCGGCTGCACCCATAGCCTTATCTATTAAGTTTTCTACTACTTCCACAGGATTTTGGGCTAAAGCTAGTTCTAGCTCTTGCCTGTTGGTACCAAATCCAAGTCGACGATATAAATGTTGTAGGTGCTGCACCGTCCACGGTTTTTCCGAGGTAGGCAGATATGGGCTAAGCGTGCCGCTTGCGCAAGAAGGGGGCATGGTGTACATAAGAATCGGACTGTTAAAGAATCAAATCTATATTACAAGTTAAGGCAAAACACTTTAAATGACAATTATCATTTATTTAGTATGATAAGTGGAAGACATGTTTTAGTAGGAAAGCTATTTATGAAACGGAGGGCGTTTTTTTTTTTTTTTTTTCAAAAAACGCCCTCCGTTTACGCTACTACCCACTATAAAACAGAAAACCGCACCCACGGGAAATGGATACGGCTCTGTTTTGCGTATTTAGAAAATGTAGTACGTACATGACTACAGTTCGACGATGAACACTCAGCACTAGTTCGTGTCATGACTAAAGAAAGTCATGCACAGAAGTATAGATTTAGATTTGTATATTGTTAATGAAAGTGGTGGAGAAGTGGTATACTCGGTTGTATTTGGTGTCAATACAAATGTAAGTATTTAGTTATATAAATCCTAATTTTTTTGTGTTTTTTTTCTGTTGGCCGAATTATTTTCGTAAAAACTGTAGATTTTAGGTAGGTAGAAAGCTATAAATGCTATTTTTGAGAAGATTATTTTTTATTAGTAGCAGCAAAAAATATTTACTTATCTGACTGTAGGATGTATTAAGCAAGGCTAAATAAAATAGATAGTTTAAAATAAAAAACAATCTGAACAAATTGTTTGTCGTCTTATTTTTTTATCTTCGCTGAAATATTTTGTTTTACATATTGTTTGGTTATAAGATACATTAACTTTTGTTCAAGTTTTTAAATTAGTATAGGTATAAATGAAGTTAGTAGAAAAAATAGCAGTAGAAGAATTTGGTGGTCAATCTTTTAAAATTAGAGTTGTTGAGTCAGAGAATGAGCATAAAGCTACCTTTACTCATTATTTACATAATCATAAGAATGGAGTTTCTCATTTTTACAAAGAAGGGGCTATTGAATATGTGAAAAGTATTATGCGTGCTAAACTTCCGAATGAAAATATTACCGATAAAGTTGCCGAAGACTCCCTACAATACTTAATTGATTTCAAAGATATTATCCCTTTTCCTAAACCTGATTTGCCGAAATTTAAGTTTATCGATCTCTTTGCAGGGATAGGTGGATTTAGATTAGCCTTTCAAAATCTAGGAGGTAATTGCGTGTTTACGAGTGAATGGGATAAATATTCTAAAAAGACCTATCAAGCAAATTTTGGAGAAGTTCCTTTTGGCGATATAACAAAGCAAGAAGTAAAAAATTATATTCCTGATAATTTCGATGTTTTATGTGCAGGATTTCCTTGCCAAGCATTTTCTATAGCAGGACGAAGAGGTGGATTTGAAGATACTAGAGGAACGCTATTTTTTGACGTAGCTGAAATTATCAAAAATAAACAACCTAAAGCTTTCTTTTTAGAAAATGTCAAGGGTCTTCGAAATCATGATAAAGGTAAAACTTTGAGAACTATTCTCAATACACTCCGAACAGATTTAAATTATTACGTTCCAGAACCAGAAATAATAAATGCTAGATACTTTGGTGTACCTCAAAATAGAGAACGAATATTTATTGTAGGTTTTCGAAAAGACTTAGGCATTCAAGACTTTGATTATCCAAAGCCTATTGATAAGCAAGTAACAATAAGTGAAATACTTGAAGAAGAGGTCGTTTCAACAAAATACTACCTGTCCACTACTTATCTTAATACGCTTATAAGACACAAAGCTAGACATGAAAGCAAAGGAAATGGTTTTGGTTATGCCATCGTTTCTCCTGATGATGTATCTAGTGCTATAGTATGTGGAGGTATGGGGCGAGAAAGAAATCTTGTAAAGGACAATCGAATAAAAGATTATAGACCAGTAACAAATATTAAAGGGGAGGTAAGTCGAAAGAATATTAGAAGAATGACTCCTAGAGAGTGGGCAAGGTTACAGGGGTATCCAGATAGTTTTCAAATAGTCGTTTCCGATGCACAGGCTTATAAACAATTTGGAAATTCTGTTGCTGTACCTGCCATTCAAGCAACTGCTGAGAAAATTTTACAAAAACTAAACATCTATAAAAATACACAACGCTATGCTCAAAGGGAATAAAGGAGAATGGAGTGAAATCTATGTCTTATTAAAATTACTCGCAGATGGTAAATTACATGCTGCTGATGAAAATCTCGAAAAAATAGAGGAGGTCTTTTATCCCATTATTAAAATTCTTAGGGCAGAAGTTGGAGGAAAAAGAGAATATGCACTAAATGGAAATATAAAAATTATTGATGGAGATACAAAGTCTATACTTACTGAATTTCCTACCACTGCTTTTATAAAAAATGCCCTTCAATTATTCCAAGATATTAAACAAGCTAAAGGTAGGTCTTTTGATTTTCCGCAATATGAGGGCTTTTTACATTCAATAGATATTAATAGTCTAAAAGCTAAAAGTATTGATAAGTCGGATATAACAATTGTAGCCCATGATTTAGAAACAGGTCAAAACCAGCAACTAGGATTTAGTATAAAGTCTTTAATTGGCAAAAATTCTACGCTGTTTAATGCGCAGGCAGGAACGAATTTTATTTACAAAATAACTGTACCCAAAGACAAGAAACTAGAAATTGATAAATTTAATCAAGAAACATATAAAGCTGCTAGTGGACCTAAAGATTCTAAAATAGCGGAACGACTGCAAAGGTTAGAAAAAATGGGCTGTGAAATAAGTTTTCAGTCTATCCAATCTGAAAATTTAGAATTGAACCTTACCATGGTGGATTCGAAATTACCGTTAATACTCGCCTATCTGGTCTACTATAGATACAAGGATCGTGTCAACAACATCATTGATTTAATCCAGAAAATTACTAAAGAAAATCCACTAGCTTACAATATTTCTTTAGGTCATCCTTTTTATGAATTCAAAATCAAAAATCTTCTTTCTGATTATGCACTCGGAATGACTCCACAAGTAGTGTGGACTGGTGAATATGATGCAACAGGTGGAATTATTATTGTAAAAGCTGATGGTGATGTGCTTTGCTATCATATCTGTGATAAGAATAAATTTCAAAGCTATTTAATCAATCATACCAAATTGGAACAAGCTGCTACTAGTGAAGATAAAAATAATCCTGGTCATCCAAAGTTGAAAAGTGCTAAACCCTTTAAGTTTGGATGGGTGTATGAAGAAGGTGGAGCGTATTTTATTAAATTGAATTTGCAAATCAGATTTCGATAACTCCGCTGACAAAGTAATAGCATAACATAGATGTCAACCCCTGCTTCTGGGGAAACGGATGGCGCAACCATCTCCAACAAGTTAAATTGAGAAGCTGCTTGCACTAAACAGCCACTATTGTTTTCTTGTTTATGTAATTCGGATACATCTGCTACTAATTCAGATAGTACTAAACGTCCTTTAAAGGAAGGGCTTATTAGACTTGAACGGCTACGTAATTCTTTTAAACTAGGTGTTTCTAAGCGACCATAAGTATACGTTTTACCATTTATTTTGGAGCTAAGTTGATTCCCTTTTATTTTCATATTGGCACGTACTTGTGCAGGAGATTTTTCTGTAAAGCCTGTTAGTTTTTTGAACCACATAGTGAAATTTTCTTATATTTATAAGCGTAAAACTTGGAGTTAAGCTTTACGTTGCTATATAACACTAAAGTTACAAATAAAATTCCGATAACTCCTTTTAAAAATAAGCTATATGAACTTGCATAACTTCGAAGAGAGAGTGGATTATGAGATACTTGAAAGAGGACAGTCCTATTACGAATATGGTAGTATAAAAGACATTGAACAAACAGAACAAGGAGAGTTTAGAGCCATCGTTTCAGGCTCGATGGATTATGATGTAGTCCTTAAAATTGATAGTGAACAAAATATTATTAGCCATTATTGTGATTGTCCTTATGACTGGGGGGATCATTGTAAACATGTCGTTGCGATCATGTATCATGTGAAAGAGCATAAATTATATGAACAACCTATTTCGGAAAGTAGCTTTCAGCAGATGAAACAGCAACTTGAACAACTTAAAAAAGCAGAACTCGTGGATTTAGTGGTTCAACTTTGTAAGAATAAACATGCGATAAAACTAAACGTAGTGGAAGCATTAAAAGAACTTAAAAAATAAAAAATACAACATCAAAAATAACACCGCCCCAATCAATAGAAGATTTTGCAGACGATGTTTTACAATATGCTAAAGAAGAAGCAACAACAGAAGAATTAGCATTTATTAAAGCAGGACTTAAAGAAATGATAAAAGAACTAGGGCACAAAAAGGTGGATATACTACTTTAGGTTAAGAATCGGACATTCAATTTTTAAGATTGTTTTATTGTTATATGGCTGTATTATTGATAAACAATATTTTACTGAAAGACGATGCGTATCACCAACAATAAAACAATATAGCAATTTAACCATTAAGCAGTATAATAAATTACTTTAATCGACCTTGAACAATATCTTCCTCTTCATGTTTATGGATTTGGCTAATCAAATTATCTGTAATTTCCTCGACTAGTTTTTCTAAGTGCTTGGAATATTCTAGATACTCAGGCCACAGTACATTATTCAAAAAATCTTGGTTAATTCTTACCATCACGGTAGTATATTTCTGTCTTTTATATCTGTAGGGCATCACTCCATATTTTCTGCAAATCGCTATGAGTAGCTTTTTATGCCAGCTATCTTGCGTATATAAACTATATTCTACAAGGTCTTGATTAATTTCTAAATTGGGCTGTTTTTTTAGCAATCTATCTTTTGCAGAAATCGCTGCATTCTTTTCTCCAGCAGTAGTTGCACCTTTTATTAGGGCTTCAATTTTTTTGATTCTTTCTAGTAAATCTGTCATGATTTTAGTTCTTCATATTTTCCTAAAAGATATTTTCTATGCATACCGTCCTTTCCTTTCCTTTCCTTTCCTTTCCTTTCCTTTCCTTTCAATGCAGCCTCATAAAC
>Ga0209831_1003755_pt1 | contig 12328 bp, 8 predicted proteins | sample Maine_Asex4_meta_FD_187451 | JGI IMG/M metagenome (GOLD analysis project Ga0209831, IMG submission 187451) | Marine algal microbial communities from Maine, USA - Maine_Asex4_metaG (SPAdes) (version 2) | ecosystem: Host-associated > Algae > Red algae > Unclassified | place: Maine, USA | collected...
TGGCATCTAAAGCCTTAAATAGTTCTTTGCGTTTAATTTCCTTATCATGTAATAATCTTAAAGCTTCACGTACTACCTCGCTAGCGTTATTGTATAAACCAGCTTCTACCGTTTCTTTAACAAAACTTTTTAGCTTTGGTATAAGCGATACATTCATTGCTCAAATAAACAGTATCACATGCACTTACGTCAATCTTTGTTATGCTTTGACTATTTAAGAAAAGCAACGAAGCAAAATATCCAGCATCCCCAACTCGCACCAACCGCAGTCGTTTTAATTAACCTCATAAAACCAATCAGTCGTTAAATTCACCAGCTCGGTATTTCTTTTTTAATACGCTCAAATTTTATGGCACGTTTTCAATATTTTAGTTGTTTCTCAAATTTAATCGCCTCTTCAATTGAGCCAAAAAAGTAATAAAACATTAAATGTTTAGTGTTGTACTTATGGCTGAAGTAGCTTCCTTTTTCAAATTTATGCTGATTAATCCTATTTCGAATACTATTGGTTACTCCAATGTTTAGCACATTTCTATACTTGTTTGATAAAATATAAACATAACCTCTTTTGGCTTGCATTGCGTTACCACTTTTTGATTATAAAGCTACAATAATTGGGGAAAGACAAACACAAAATTGCATATATTTTATCAATGTAACCTCGGCTGTAACTTTATGGGAGCTACTGGATGTTTTATGCAATTCTCAAAGTGTAAATTTTATTATTTATAGATAAATGGTTAGCATAAAATGGTTTTTTAAAATCTTCATTAGTAAACTATGGCCGTTCATAATCTGCTAAATGAAGTTGAGAAATTCGAAAACCAATTACCAATTAATCCGTAACCTAATACTCGAATTATAAATTTTATTAATGAACGTAAATAATAAATTGATTTGGCTACTTACTATAATTGTTAATTGTAATGTTACTTTATTAAAGGGCCAAGTGTGTGGTTCAAGCAACTTACCGATAAATAAACTTATAAATATTACTGAATTGGTGGTGGTAGGTAAAGTAATAGATCAGCAAAGTTTTTGGCATAATAAAAATGATATTTACACCAAGCATGCTATTGCGGTAAAGCAATCATCTAACCAAAATAAAGATACAATTTTTGTAATAACAGAAGGTGGTACTGTTGATGATATAACTTTTGAAGTTTATGGGCTACCTAATTTAACGTTACATAAAGAAGGTGTTTTTTTTCTAAACAAAAGTGATATAATTGCTACTAAAACTAACAGTGTTTTTTATAATTTAACTGATTTTGCTATTTACAATGAGTTTACTAATACTTTAGAAAACGTTAATTCAACTGTTACGCTTGCTAATTTTAATAATATGATGATAGCAAAGCATAATGCGTCTTTTTATTTTAATAATGCTGCACAAAAGCAATCTAAATTAAAACAAGTAAGTATAGCTAGTGTTAGCCCAATTACCGTGGCAGGTGGTAATAATGACATAGTAAGAATTACTGGTGATGGTTTTGGTAGTTTAACAGGTAGTGCCAAAGTAGCTATGCGTAGCCCTGCCAGCCTAAATCCCTCTGTTTATGAAGACATTGATCCTGCTCATATTATAAGTTGGACGGATAGGAAAATAGAATTTATTGTACCGGGTGATGAAATTGCTATTAGCACATCTGGTGTGGCATCTGGTAAGGTTAAAATTACTAATCAATTAGGCGATATAACAACATCTACCCAAACAATAGAAGTTATTTATAATAAAAAAGTTTTTAATGGCGTGCCAGTAAGTTTAAGATCGAAAGATAATGATGGTAGGGTGGCTTATTATGTGGAGCAGCTATTAATAGATGATGGAGCATTACCCGCAATAAAAAACGCGTTGAAAACCTGGAACTGTACCACCGGATCAAATTTTGTGTATGCTGGTGCTGTTGCTAATGTATGTAAAAAGTACGATGGTTTAAATGTAATTTGTTACGATGCCTCAATTGCTACTACAACTTTGGGCAGTACCAGAGTAGTATCGCGTAATTGTAGTAGTATTGGTTTTGCCGATCAGTTAGATGCAGATATAAGAATTAATCCAAACATTGACTGGTGTTTTACTGATGCTATTGAGTTTAGTCAATTTCATTTCGAATCTGTAATGATGCACGAGTTGGGCCATGCATTTATGTTAGGGCATGTGGTCAATGAGTTAGATATTATGTATCCTACTTTAACAAACAATGTAATAAAAAGTGAACCTACCAACAACGATTTAGCCGGTGGGGTAGCTGTAATGAGTAATAGTACATTAGAAAGCAGCTGTAGTTCGTATGGAGCAATTACTGCTAATGGAAGTGCATCAGAATGTAGTGCTTGCTCAAACATATCAAATATAAACATTGGTAATTTAACAGAAAATTCAGCTTATTTAAGTTGGGAGAAAATAGCCAATGTACTTACATATCAACTAAAGTATAGGTTTAATGGCGCGCAATGGTATAATTATTCAAGTTACACTAATGATGCTATTTTTTTTGATTTGCCACCTTGTGCCACAGTTGAATGTCAATTTTTAGCCCATTGCAGTAATGATGGTAATTCGATAAATGAAACATTTTACACCTTTACCACATTGGGTTGTGAGTAATTTCAACAATGTTAAAAAAAAATGCTTTAGAATAAGCTTAGCAACAATATAATTCGCTTTAAGCAATGCAAATTTTACAAAAGCTTACGCTGTTCTACTTTAAAATAGTTATCTTCTATTTCATTTAAAAATTCAATTGATAAACAATCAGTACAGATGGTAAATTTATTTTTTTATCATTGCTTAGGTAACAAAATTGTACTTTTCTTCAAAACCAAAACTAATATCTCTAAACTTAAAAAAAATACTTGTTTTTTAAACTTGGTAACGATGAACTTGCTCTACCACATATTTTAAATCTTCACTTTTCATTTCGGGCAAGCAACCGTGGCCTAAATTAAAAATGAAGCCTTTATTTTCGCAGGTTTTAAATTGCTCTAATATGTTTTCAATTTTTTTGGTAAGAATAGCCTTATGGGCAAATAAAGCGGTTGGCGGTAAATTACCTTGAATAGCTTTGTTGCCTAAGCTTGTTTTTGCATTTGGTATTGACATGGTATGATCAACGCCAATAACCTCACATTTATATTGTTTTAATAATGGAAACAAATGGCTTGTTTTTAAGCCGAAATAAATTTTTGGCACTTCAACTTCGCTTAATTTATCAAAAATATCATACACATAAGGGAAAACGTATTTTTCATAATCTTCAAAACTTAAATCCCCTGCCCAACTATCAAACAACTGAAGTGCCTGTGCACCGCTATTTACTTGATACTTTAAATACGCTACCATTGAATTGGCAATATGCTGCATTAATTGCTGCCAACGCTCGTCATTAGCATACATCATACCGTGTAAATAATTCCAACTTTTGCTTTTTCCACCTTCTACTAAATAATAAGCTAAGGTATAAGGTGCACCGCAAAAACCAATTAGAGGCACTTCCAGTTTTTCTCTTATCAATTTTATGGCATCACCCACATAAGGGGTTGCAACACTAAAATCTTTATTGCTTAGTTGTTTAATTTGGTCAGTTGTTCTAATTGGGTTTCCTACATAAGGCCCAAAACCTGTTTTTATTTCAAAATCGATACCCATAGCGGTAACAGGTGTCATAATATCCGAAAACAAAATTGCGGCATCTACCCCAAGTTGATCAACAGGTAATAAGGTTACCTCGGCACAAAGCGTTGGGTTATTTACAATTTCCATTAAGGTATTTTTTTGCCTAATGGCTCTATATTCTGGTTGGTATCTGCCTGCTTGACGCATAAACCAAACTGGTATTTGGCTAACGCTTTTGCCATAACAGGCTTTAATAAAATTATCGTTCAAATTATTTTTTTAAGAACTGCAAAAGTACAATTTATAATTATAATGTTGTCACCAATCTTGCAGCTTGGTCAATGGCCACTTTGGCATCTAACTCTTTGGCTTCGTGTGCGCCGCCAATTAAATGTACCAATGTATTAGTATCTTTTATTTGCTCATACAGCGTTCTTTCTGGTTCTTGACCTGCACAAATTATAACATTATCAACCGGTAGCAATTGATATTCGCCTTCTATATTAATATGTAAGCCTTTATCATCTATTTTTAAATATTCTATATTGGCTAACATTTTCACCTCCTTCATTTTCAAGCTTGCTCTATGTATCCAACCAGTAGTTTTACCAAGGTTTTTACCATGTTTACCGGCCGATCTTTTTAAAAGATAAATCTCCCTTGGCGAAGCTTCGGGTTTTGGTAAAGTAATTGCGCCAGCATTTTCGTAAGCCATATCAACTCCCCATTCTTCCATATAATGCGCCACATTTAAAGTAGGCGAATTGGTAGTGCTTAAATATTCTGCAACATCAAAACCAATACCGCCGGCACCAATTATGGCTACTTTTTCCCCAACTGGTTTTTTATGTAACAATACATCAATATAACTTAATACTTTTTGGTGCTTTATCCCTTCAATTTGAGGTATGCGTGCTTTTACTCCGGTACATATTAATACTTCATCAAAATTGTTTTGCTGCAATGTTTCTAAGGTAAATTTGGTGTTTAAATAAAGTTCAACTCCATTTAATTCAATTTGTTTATTGTAGTAACGCAAGGTCTCAGCAAATTCTTCTTTGCCAGGTATTTGTTTGGCCATATTAAACTGACCGCCAATTTCATTGCTTGCTTCGTACAGTTTTACCTTATGGCCACATTGCGCAGCAATGGTTGCTGCCGATAAGCCTGCTGGCCCAGCGCCCACTACCGCAATATTTTTTTTGTTTTGGGTAAGATGGTAATTTAATTCCGTTTCAAAACCTGCTCTGGGGTTAACCAAACAACTGCAAATTTTCCCTTCAAAAGTATGATCTAAACAAGCTTGATTGCAACCAATACAAGTATTTATTTCATCAACCCTGTTTGTTCTCGATTTTTTTACCAAATCCGGATCTGCTAAAAATGGCCGTGCCATAGAAACCATATCGGCGTGGCCATCAGCTAAAATTTGCTCCGCTATACCCGGCATATTTATGCGGTTGGTAGTAATTAAAGGTATGTTTACTTTACCCATTAAGCGTTTGGTAACCCAACTAAAACCGCCACGAGGCACCATAGTTGCAATGGTTGGTACTCTTGCTTCGTGCCACCCAATACCTGTATTAATTATGGTTGCCCCAGCTTTTTCTATTTCAAGTGCTAATTGTACTACTTCTTCCCAAGTGCTACCATCATCTACCAAATCAAGCATAGAAAGGCGATAAATAATTATAAAGTTAATACCTACTTTAGCTCTTACCGCTTTTATTATTTCAATAGGTAGCTTTATTCGATTGTTGTAACTTCCTCCCCATTCGTCATCTCTATGGTTGGTTTTTTTAACTATAAATTGATTAATAAAATACCCTTCTGAACCCATTATTTCAACACCATTGTAGCCTGCCTGTTGAGCAAGGTAAGCGCAATGTGCATAGTCTTCAATTGTTTTTAAAACTTCGTTGTGGCTAAGCGGTTTAGGTACAAAAGGGTTTATTGGTGATTTTATTGGAGAAGGCGCTACCAATTCGTCGCTATATGCATACCTGCCAGCGTGCAAAATTTGCATACAAATCTTTCCATCTTCTTTTTTTACGGCCTCCGTAATTTTTTGATGATGTTCAACTTCGCTTTCTACAGTTAGCTTGCTGGCCCCTCTAAATACGGCTCCTTCTGTATTGGGCGCAATGCCACCTGTTACAATTAAACCTGCTTCGCCTCTTGCGCGTTCTGCATAAAATGTGGCTAAACGTTTAAAGCCATTAGGCCTTTCTTCTAAATTGGTGTGCATACTGCCCATTAACACCCTGTTTTTCAGCGTGGTAAATCCTAAATCTAACGGTTTAAATAAGTTTGGAAACTGCATATAATTGTTGTGATATAATCAATTTAATATTTGGGTTTTAATATAATGTATTTATAAAACCTCTTTATATCAAACCATAAAAAAAATGTTGTTTTCTTCATTATTGAATAGGAAGAGATTGTTTGGAATTTTTTATGAAATTGTTGGCGGGCTATTATAATTTTTTTTCTGTCGTCTATTATAGTATGTTTAATAGCTTTCCACATTCTATTGAAATATTTTCTTCTTCTAAAAACAATATCAATTATTAATACAAGGCTATATTTTAAAATAAAAAATGGTAAGTTAATTAAAATAACCATTGTAGGCATCAGCTTAAAATAGCTGTAGAAAATATTGCGTTGTATTTGAATATGGTAAGCTTCATTTCTAACTTTATTAAGTGATTGCCCCCCTTTATGATGAACGATAGCATTGGGTTCGTAAATTGAATTATAACCACATACAATAGCTCGAACACCTAATTCAGCGTCTTCATAACCTGTTGTAAAATTTGAGTCAAAAACTCCAATATCTTTTAACATCTTTACATTATATAAACAAGCACCACCACAAGCCCCAAAGTTTGATTTGGAATTATTGTGTTTATTTATAGAACTATCATAACCAATTGGTACAATTTCGGCGGTATTTAGCATTAAATGTCCGGCATTATCCAGTAAGTATTTGTCAAAATATTGGATCATTTTTGATGAAATAATATTGGTGTTTGTTTTTTCTGCAGTTTTTACCAAAGTTTCCAACCAATTTTTATCGGCAAATGCATCATTGTTTAGTAAAGCAACAAAATTGTAATTGTCGTTATTTAAAATAAAATTATTAAAAATAAAATTGTGTGCTTTTGTAAAACCAAAGTTGTCTTCAAAATGTATAACTTTAATTTTTTCATTACTTTTAAATAAATTTTCGAGCCTCAATCCTTCATCATTATCAGAATTATTATCAACTAAATAAATTCTAAAATTTTTATAAGTTTGATTAAGAACCGAATTTACCGATTTTATGGTATCATTAATACCATTCCAATTTAAAATAATAACAGGAATAACAATTTTCAAATCAGCCGTAAAATATAAAATTTACTGCTTGTATGGTTAATAGTTTTTACTTTTGTAAAAAATAGCATTAGAATTAAGTATAAATTTATTTTTGTAGCGCTTGTTTGTTTCTTATTGCCTACATTTTTCAAAAAAGAGTTTTTTTGTAAAAAAAAGAAATAAATTATAAAGCACAGATAGCAGCTAATTTAAAATTTTCACATATTCAAGTCTATTTTTAAAGTATTTCGGCGTAATTATGCTAAGCAATTAAACACAGTAGAAACATTTAACATAAAGGATGCAACTAATAATAGAAAACTGTATTCTATTAATGAAATAAGGTAAGATTTTTTTAGGAGGCCAGTTATTTAAGCGTAGTATAAAATATGGTTAGAAGTTTATATAAAAAAATAATTTTAATTCAATTAAATTGCTTATTAAAGTTTAATTTCGGCACGATATTTGGATTATTGCATACTAAATATTATATTTAAAATTGAAACTAAATTTGAACTAACCCGTATTTCTAACAACAAATACTTTTACAAAAATAATATGAAAATTAATTTAGATAATTTAAAAAACAAAAACAAAATGAAAAATGTTATTCTTACATGCTTATTAACTTTTACAGTAATAAGCCTTTCTTTCGCTCAATTAAAAGTGGTAGCTCCCGACGGTAATGTTGGTATTGGTACTTCTGCACCTTCTGTAAAATTACAAGTAGATGGTATTGTAAAAGTATTGCCAAGAGATGGCGTTATTAATACTGCGGGTACAACGGATGCTGTTCTACAATTAGGTAACGGAAGACCTTTGGACGGAAACGCTTATATTGATTTGTATCCAAAGTCTGGAGCAGGATATATTGGTAGATTTTTATCCAATGAGAATGGTGTATCTACCTTCTCTCATCTTGGTGCTGCTGATTTTCTATTGCGGACTTTCAAGAACACTTCAAAAATCAGATTTATTACAACAACTTCTACTAATCTTCCAAAATTTGCCATAACTGTTCTTCCTGACGGTCAGGTTGGTATTGGTACACCTAATATTGTTACCACTGCTAACGCAGCATTAACCGTTGGAGGTGATGCCTATAAACCTGGTGGTGGCGCGTGGAAAGCCCCTTCTGATGGAAAATTAAAAAATGTAAGCGGAAATTTTAAGAAGGGTTTAGATGCTGTTTTAAAATTAAATCCTGTTGTTTACAAATATAATGGTGAAGGCGGTATTGAAGATACAGAAACAGAATATGTTGGTTTAATTGCTCAAGAATATCAGAAAATTGCTCCAAAGGCTGTTTCCAAGTTCAAATACGAAAAAGAGGTGTATAATGAAAGTGATATGACTTTCAAAAAGGTAGGAACAGTTGAAGAGTTTTTAGCAATTGATCCTTCTCAAATTACTTATATGTTAGTTAATGCTGTTAAAGAACAGCAAGAAATCATCAAGTCTCTTCAAAGTGAGATAAAAAATATTAAAACAAATGGTATTTCTGAAGCTGTTGTTAACAGTACAATAGTATTAGGTGGTGAGGAAAGAGCTACTTTAGCCCAAAATTCACCTAATCCGTTTTCAGCAAATACTTCTATTAAATATTCTGTACCATCTAATAGTAAATCAGCTGCTTTATTATTTACCGACATTTCAGGTAAAGAAATTAAAAGAATTAGTATTGACCATAGTGGCTCAGGAAATTTAGATGTTTCTATAGAAGATATGCCTATTGGAATTTATTCTTATTCTTTAATAATTGATGGTTCTACCGCTGCTACTAAAAAAATGGTTTTGAGTAGATAATATTATTCAATAAAATTATAATAACATATTGAAAAGGCTATCATTAATTTGATAGCCTTTTTTTTGCCTTATATGTAAAAACTGATCTTTATCTTACTCAATTATTTCAAACAATTAATAAATGCTAATTTTACTTTTCTTAATTAAATTATTTGAAGCTAAATACTAATAAGTGGTTTTTCCAAACGATGATGAAAATGATCATTTTAAATCGTTAGATGGTTTAAGAGGATTTGCTGTTTTATTAGTAATGTTGTCCCATATAAGAAATGAAGGATTAATGTTTCACAAATACCTAAGTTTTTAAAGATCAGGCAAAGTAGGTGTTTATCTTCTTTTTTTTATGCTATCATTATTTTTTAGAAGGTTTCTTAGAATATACCTACTTTTTTTTACATTACTTACTTTAGTACATGAAAAAAATATAAACAATTGAATTTTAGCAAATCATACATGGTATAATTTTGTTAAAACTTTGATTTTCAGTATATTAAAAGAACATTTCCACAAATTTTTCTAATGATGAAAACCAATGCTGATACCAAAAATAGTGAATTAACTTCAATTCTCAATCAACATTTTAAAGGAATCGTAAATTTGGCACGCCTAAAGCTGATAGTCCATTTTGTAATTGTACTTTGCAAAGTGCAAATCGCTACTTTTAACAAACTTGCCAATGCTTTTGATACCAAAGCCAACGCAGAATCTTCCCTTAGTAGAATTTTAGACAAACCAACATAAATATTCTCATGCTTGGCATTGTTTACAAAGGAGTCGACTTTCCTCTATTATTTACAATATTAAACACAGGGGGAAACTCCAATACTAAAAAACGTATTGATTTGATTAATTGATTTATTAAATTGTTTGGTAAACAAGTGATAGATTCTTTGGTAGCAGACAGAGAGTTTGTAGGTGAAAAGTGGTTCCAATATCTCAACAACAACAAAATCAGATATTATATCCGTGTGCGAAACAACTTCAAGGTATTTTTACCGCATAAGAACAAACTCGTAAAGGCTAGTTGGCTATTTAATCCATATAAAGTTGATGAATTTAGTAAAATGTACACTACCTAAATATGAACCCTAATGTACTTTTTATAAAGAAGGTTTCGTGCAATTACCAATAAAAGATTTTGACATCATAAAATAGAGCTATTGGTAATAACTTATAAAGAAAGGCTAGATACGGAAGATTTAGCAAATCAAAGAGCAGATATGATTGTTGTGGCCTTGTTATTGATTGATTTTGTGATTAAAGAACACGCAATATCAGAAATGTGTAAATCAGACTTTGCTTTAAAAGAAGGTATTATTGGGGCCTACTTAAATAAACCAAAATACTTGAAGACTTTATAACAACTACAGCAAAATACCCGCAATTGCAGCCGTTAACAAACATGCAACTGTACCGCCAATTAAGGCTTTAATACCTAATTCTGATAGTGTTTTTCGTTGAGAAGGAGCAATGGCACTTATACCGCCAATTTGAATACCTATAGATGCAAAGTTGGCAAAACCACACAAAGCATAAGTAGCAATTATTGCAGATTTAGGATCACTTAGCAAGGTTTTCTCTTTCATATCACCCAAGGTAACGTAGGCAAAAAACTCATTTAAAACTGTTTTTTCACCAATTACCTGACCCACTAGCATTACATCTTGCGAGCAAACCCCTAATAACCAAGCTATTGGTGCAAATAAAAAACCAAATAAAAATTGCAAATTAAAACAGGTATAGCGGTTATCTGTAGCATTGGCAACCACATCATTTAAACCTGTTAAACCTCCAAAGTAGCCAATTATGCCATTAAACATAGCTACTAAAGCAGTAAAAACTAAAAGCATGGCACCTACATTAAAAGCCAATTTTAAGCCATCGCTGGTGCCGTTTGAAATAGCATCTAAAACATTAGCCCCTATTTTTTCTTTCGGAATTTCAATTGATCGGGTTACATTTCTGTTGGTTTCTGGGAATAACATTTTTGCAGCCACCAAGGCCGCCGGAGCCGACATTATAGAAGCAGAAAGTAAGTGCTTCGCAAAGGCAGCTTGTTCGGCAGGGTTATCGCCTCCCAATAAACCCACATAAGCCCCAAAAACGCCACCGGCAATAGTTGCCATGCCGCCTGTCATTAAAGCCATAATTTCCGATTGGCTCATATCTTCTAAATAAGGTTTTACTACTAAAGGAGCTTCTGTTTGGCCAATAAAAACATTAGCCGCCGCAGCCAAACTCTCCGCACCCGTTAAGCGCATAGTTTTGTTCATTAGCCAAGCAAAAGCAAATACTATTATTTGTAAGATGCCGAGATAATATAATAGTGAAGAAAGCGCAGAAAAAAATAAAATAGTGGGTAGCACCTTAAAAGCAAAAATATAACCAACCGTTACAAACTCGCCAGAAATACCATCTTTAACTTGCGCTACAGTTGGCCATTTACCCAAAACAAACTCTGCGCCAGCATCGGTATAGCTCAACAATTTTACAAAACCATTAGCTATAAATTGAAAACCATTTTCTACAAAAGGCACTTTTAACACCAAAACGCCGAACAACAATTGTAATATCATACCGCTTATTACCAAGCGCCAATTAATACTTTTTTTGTTATTACTTAGCAAAAAACAGATGCCCAGCAACACAAAAATGCCCAATACAGCTTGTAAAATATTCATAAAATAAATGTATTATATCAAAGTATAAATTTGGGGTTCAAATAACTTTCTCTTATCAAGTGCTTCCTAAAAAAATAAAAAATTTTAGAAGCGAAATATCAAACTATAAAAAAATGGGCTACCTGCTTTCCGTTCCAATCTTTTTGTTTCCGCTGCGCTCCACAAAAAGGATTTCCACTTCAATCAGGGCTAAATTTTCAACTTCACTTTTTCAAACTTACTTTGCCTAATTCACCTTTTCAAAAAAATAGCTTATAAATAAAATCAAAAAATTATCACATAACTTTCTTTCATCAAAAAAAATGCAAAATTAAGTTTGTAAAACGCCTACATTAAACTGTTTTTCAATTGGGGCTTGGTTTGCTGCTTCAATGCCTGTTGCAATAATATTTCTAGTATCTGCTGGGTCAACAATATCATCTACCCAAAGCCTGGCTGCTGCATAATAAGCCTTAGTTTGTTTGTCATAACGGTCGGTTATTTTTTTTAATAAAGCTTTTTGGTCTTCATCGCTAACAACTTCTCCTTTTGCTTTTTTTGAACTAACCTGTATTTGTAACAATGTTTTTGCAGCCTGCGAACCGCCCATTACCGCTATTTTTGCAGTAGGCCAAGCAAAAATTAGCCTCGGATCGTAAGCTTTACCACACATAGCATAGTTACCTGCACCATAAGAATTACCAACAATAAAAGTAAACTTTGGCACTACTGAGTTAGACACCGCACTCACTAATTTTGCACCATCTTTAATAATACCGCCTTGCTCAGAGCGAGACCCAACCATAAAACCAGTAACATCTTGCAAAAATACCAAAGGAATTTTCTTTTGATTGCAGTTCATAATAAACCGTGCAGCTTTATC
>Ga0209831_1003758_pt1 | contig 12325 bp, 8 predicted proteins | sample Maine_Asex4_meta_FD_187451 | JGI IMG/M metagenome (GOLD analysis project Ga0209831, IMG submission 187451) | Marine algal microbial communities from Maine, USA - Maine_Asex4_metaG (SPAdes) (version 2) | ecosystem: Host-associated > Algae > Red algae > Unclassified | place: Maine, USA | collected...
TAAGTACTTAATACAGAACTATATATGTAGATACTACTTTTCAGCTAACGTAAAAAGTCGAAATAATACTATAAACTCCAAATAATGTTTTTAGAAATCGCTAATTTTCATAATGTTTTTATTTTTATAATAAAAAAAGCTTTGATAATAAAATAAAACGTTTTACCTTTCCAAAAATATTTACGGAATTCCAATATCGATTCACTCTACACGGAATGCACCAGTCATTCCAAAGTTCTTTGACGAAGAAAATTCTTATTCTTAAACTAAAATTTTTCATCTATGATTATCACCTTCCAAGAGTTACGCAACATCAAGCACAGTTTACCTACAGGAAGCGTTAAACGTATTGCTAAAGAATTAAAAATTGAAGAACAAGCCGTCAGAAATTATTTCGGTGCCAAAAAACAAGTAACAGGAACTGTTACAGATAGGCACAAACAAACTGGACCAGATGGAGGAGTGCTAAGAATTGAAGACCTTACTATCTTGAATCTAGCGAAGCAGATTCTTAAAGAACAAGAGACACTAAAGATAAAGAGTAAAGCTGTTGCTGCGAAGGGGTAAAATTATTTAAAGTTAGAATAAAGCATTCTTTTAGCTTTATCAATTAAGCGGAATCATAAGGGATAGCCCTTTTGATTCCACTTTTTTTATTATCTAGATAAACTTGTCCTTAATTGGAAGGATCTAACACCAATGACAAATCATATAATTCGCCCTCTCGCTCCACCGTCAATCTTATTTTCTCGCCTACTTTATATTGTTCCAAGGATAATAGCAAATCGTTTTGACTACCAATTTTTTCTCCGTCGATTCCTTTAATTATATCTCCATATTTAAGTCGGCCACTTTTATCTCTATAAGTTGGCTGAATACCTGCTCTATCTGCTGCAGTTCCCTTTACTACATTAATTACTAACGCACCTTCAATCTGCATTCTTTCCGTAAATTGTACGGAAGCTAACTTTACCCCTAAAGTTGGTCGCTGCAAAGAACCATATTCAATCAAATCTGGAACAATCCATTTTACCGCATCTACAGGTATAGAAAAGCCAATACCCGCACTAGCTCCAGAGGGGCTATAGATAGCTGTATTTACACCAATTAATCTTCCAGAAGAATCTAATAAAGGCCCTCCAGAATTACCGGGATTAATAGCAGCATCTGTCTGGATAACATCTTCAATTGGAAGACCTGATACAGATTTAATTTCTCTTCCTAATGCACTAATAATACCCGTAGTAAGCGTTTGATCTAAACCAAAAGGAGTACCAATGGCAAAGGCATATTGTCCTACTTTTAAACTATTGGAATTACCCGTTGGCAAAGGATTTAGTTTTTGTCTACTTGCCTTAATTCGCAACACTGCCAAATCCTTAGAAGGCGCTTCTCCTACTAATTCCGCATCATAGGTTGTTTGATCGGCTAGAGTTACTTGAAAACGTTCCGCTCCTTGGATAACATGATAATTCGTAATAATATGCCCTTCTCGATCCCAAATAAAACCAGAGCCACTCCCTCGTGGTACCTCCATCGCATTTCTAGAATAATAATTTCTTTGGAAATTAGAGGTCGTAATATAAACAACGGAAGGAGTCGCCCTTTCAAACAAGCGAATAGTTGATTTTTCTGCTTCTGCTAAATCTCTTGGTGGTAAGGAAGCTCTTTCTTGTGCCTCCATAGTACCTGTAAGCACTTTTTGATTTTCTTCTTGCACAATGTAGTTATTACTATCTGTGGACTCCTTAGCCTTTTCCGTCCATGATTTCCCTGCTACAAATCCACCAAGCAATACTAATCCTAATAATGCTAATCGCAATAAGCTATTCATATATAAACTATTATTTTGAGGTTTAATATTATGTTTATTTGTTTAGTCTGTTTATTTGTTTATTAGACTATACCTCCTAAACATGTTTTTTAAACGTCGGAAATTTAAGATTTATTAGTATTATAGGATCGGTTTTTCGACGAAATAACTATTTTTTAACTTCAAGTGCCTTTAAATTATATACCAATATTCATAGACATAAAAAAACGCCCTAAGAGATTTTGAAATCTCTTAGGGCGTTTTGGGTATAATCGAACAAAAGTAAAAAATGTCCAATAGCAATATGTAACCATGTACTGAGTTATTCAATCAATTGATATTAACCTTATCCTTACTTAGATAAAACCTAACTTTAACAGCTACTCTTTTCTCTCGGTGCTTGGCTGGTATCCATTTTCCTGATGCTAGAATTTGTTTCCTCATCATTTCATTTGGTGCAATATCAACACTTAATAGTGGAATACTGACAGTTGCCATTAAGACTTCAACTATATTACCTTCCTCATTGATTACTAAGTCACCAGAAATATCCTTTTGTATTTTAATCTTATTCTCTTTGGCAAGATTTATTATTTTGGATTCAAATGAGGCTATTGAATTTTCGAGGTTTTCTTCCGTGCCATATAAAGGTGGATTATCTAAATCAAAACTGTAAGAAGGAAGTACCAATTTGTTAGGATTACTTTTTTCCAAATTGCTAATTAAGTTTCCTGCTTGTTGCCTCAAAGCTCTTTCGACTAACCTTGTAATACGAGGATTTGGAGGTTCTTCACCTTCAGGAATATTAGGGTTCATTTCATGTATAAAGTCTTCAAATACCTTAGAAATTTCTTCCAGAAATGCACAGTCATCATAAATTAAACCGAAAAAGTTAAAAGGTCGCATAGCCAACTTATTAGGCGCAGCATCTCCATAACGTAAAAAATCTTCAATACTAAGACTATAGGCTAATATTTTTTCTTCATATTTCCTTGGTACAAATCGAAGCACACATTCTTTTTCATATTCATAGTTAAATGCTAATGAGCTTTTGGGATGTAAATCTTTTATATAAACCATTCTGATTTCGACGCTAGAATGTTTACTTTCATCTATCAATTTATTAGGAGACCTAAATATGAGTGTTGAATCCTCTAAGTTTATATCAAATTGATAGCACTCCTTTGGTAAATTTGTAGAACCATATTTTAATTCTTGAAGCTTGTTTATTTTTTTGGATAAAACATCTGCGGTAGAAATAGAAGAGTTTTGGCAGTTAAGGTTAGATAAAAGGCTTATTAGTAGTAGTGGAATAAAAGCTATTTTCATTTTTAGTTTTAATTAAAACATCCGAACGTTGCAGAGAAGATATGGTATTAAGACTCGTTTTTTTCGACAAGTTTATTCATTCGGTTAACACTTTTATACTTTAGATAAACTTGTCTTTTTTCATCAATATATTTGTTCACACAAAATATAAACAAACAGCTTAGTTCTACTTTGGTACTCAAGAATTCTTTCGTCGAAAAAGTACCGATTAAAGAAAAGCCTAGAGTGTCAAAGTAGAATTAGTAACGATAAAAGAATAAACGATTTTTTCACATCTCCGCTAAATCATCAATTTTAACCGTTCGGGTGTGTTCGGAATGTTTAAAGTTCTTATTGGGGTCGCTCATTTTAAATAAAGCGGTGATTTGTTTGAAGATAAAAATTGGTAAACCCCATATAGCTTTCCATATAGCAGGAGGTACATTGGATAGACGAAGCGTCCAAAGAATGGTAGCCGCAAAAATACATAGACCCGCTATCATAATGGCACTATAAAGTGGGTTAAAGAACAAACCAATACCTGCTAGCACCAAAGCTGTAAAAAGTAAAATAAACAAAGGTGGAACAATTGTAATTACCCCAAATAAAAATTGATTCCAATTCCCATTTTTAATACCGCTCGCAATTAATCCAGAAGAATTTGGCAAATTTTGAAAATAGGAATACAACCATCGACTTCTTTGGGTTTCTACTTGCTTTGCCTCTGTGACTTTTTCGTCATAGATAATGGCATCTTTAGCATACACTATTTTCTCTGCTCGTCTCAACAAGAAATTTTGTAAAATTTTATCTTCTTGCAGCATTTTCTTCCACAAATGTTTTCCTTGTTGAATGTCTTCCCCATATAAATAAGCTTTATATAATTCTGCCTCTACTGCCATACCTGAGCCAGAAATAACGGAGGAAGAGCCAAGCAAATAAGGAACGTATCGTTCTATATAGTTTTTATAAAATTCGCCTGTAGAGTCTGCACAAGCAATAGTCGTATCTAAATTTTTAGCTGTGCGTTGACCTTGAATACTCCTATAGCCATTATTAGCATATTGATTGATTTCTGATAAGAAATTAGGATGCGCTAAATTATCGGCATCCAAAATAACTATATAGTCTGGTTCTCTCACAAAATGCGCTACTCCATGAATAATTGATTTAGCTTTTAAATTCAAAGCTTTTTCGGGAAATAAGACTGTTAGGCGGTCCGATTTCACACCATAATCCACGGGTTCGCAAGCATCCGCAACTACATATATGTGAAAATTATTATGCTGTTGTTTTAATAAAGATGCTACAAGAGGCTTGGTAATTTCGCTATTTTTATAAGCAGTGATAATGCAAGCAAAATCAAATTCTTTCGGCTTTGTAGTCCTTTTCAAAGTTTCTTTCTTAAAAATAGAAAGAAGAACAGTGAGGAAGGGGAAAATTAGAAAAAAGAAAATCCCCGTACTTATTAGCACATAAATCCATTCCATTGTGATTGAGAATTAATAGGAGGGAATGTTTGGTTAAAATACAAATGATAAACGTAACTGTTCAGAACAGAGAAGTGAGAATAGAGAAGTGAGAAGTGAGAAGTGAGAACAGAGAAGTGAGAATAGATAGCAGATTTGTTCTTAAAGTATAGCTTATTCCATTAAAATTTAGCACGATTCTATCTCTGTTCTCACTTCTCTGTTCTCTATTCTCTGTTCTCTATTCTGAACAGTTATTGATAAACTAACAATTTCCAAAATCAATTCGCCATCTTAGGCTTTGAAATCTGTGGTTTGGAAATTGGAACTTGAAATTTAGAATTTCGACCTAGATGCCAAGAGATGCCATCTATAAAAGCCCTTAAATGAGTCGTTTCTCCTTTTAGCAAATACACCAAGATATTTTTAGGAATTGCTACTAACAAAAGGAACAGGGTAAAGAAAAGAAACTCTTCTCTACGCCTGTTCATCGCCATAAACAAGATACGATTCCGAGTTAAATAGTACGTTTTCATTGGATTACCTGGTCCTACGGACACAGATTCCTTGTGGTAAATTTTGGCAGTTGGTTCAAAAATAATGGTGTATCCAGCTTTTCTTATACGCTCGCACCAGTCTAATTCTTCATAGTATAAGAAGTAGTCCTCCGACATACTTCCAACTTCCTCAATAATCTTCCTCGGCACTAACATAGCTGCACCATGTGCAAAAAAAGTGGGCTTTGACTGACGGTATTGTCTTTGGTCTGTCTCACCTTCACCGAGAATTTTATTTCTCCCCGTGAAGGGGTGTATGTCGGTTGCACCTGCATATTGAATAATATCTGCTGTTGCATTTTCCTCAGGATAGTAGCAAATTAATGGGCATACTATACCTGCTTTTGGATGTTGCTTAAAAGTATTTAACATTGTTTTAAGCGCATCCTTAGTTAAAACAGCATCATTATTAATAAAGAACAGATACTCACCTTTGCATACATTGACACCAATATTATTACCGCCAGCAAAGCCCCTGTTTACACCACTTACAATTACTCTTACATCGGGATATACCCTATTGATAGTTTCTTTCGGATTAACTTTTGATTGGTTATCGACCACTATAATTTCAAAAGGAATAGTGGCATATTTATAAATAGATTCAATTAGTTCCAATGTCATCTCCATCTGGTTATAATTCACCGTAATGAAGGAAACGATAGATTTAGTGTACATTTTTGTGTAGTATTGTAAGTGGAGGTATTATTTAATTGTTTATTTGTTTAATATATTTATTTGTTTATTCGACTTTCTCTCCGTGTACTATTATAAACAGTTAAACATATTAAACAAATAAACACTCCTATTTTATCCTCTTTGCCACATAGCTGGCAACGTCTTCAGTAGTATTTTAATATCCATTAAAAAAGAAACACTTGTTGCATAGGTCACATCTAAACGAACTCGCTCTTCCGCACTCAAATTATCTTTACCCCGTTCGTCTACTTGCCACAAACCCGTTAAACCAGCAGGTGCCAGAAATCGCTTTGCCCAATCATCCTTTGTTAATTGTTTAGCTTCATATAAAGGCAATGGTCGATTTCCTATGATGGACATTTCTCCTTTAAGTACATTGATTAGTTGAGGTAGTTCATCAATACTTGTTTTGCGTATTATTTTTCCTATCCTTGTAACTCTAGGATCATTCTTGATTTTAAAGAAAGTATTTGTATTCGTAGATTTCTCGTCATACGAGTTCAAGTGCGCTAACTTTTGTAGTTGTATATCTGCATCGACCCTCATGGAGCGAAATTTAATAAAATCAAATTCTTGATAGCCTGTCCCTATTCTTTTAGAAGTATAAAAGAGTGGTCCTTTCGATTCCAACTTGATTAGTATTGACGCAAGTATTAAGATTGGACTTAGACAAATTAGAACTGTACTGGCAACTAATATATCAAAAGCCCTTTTACCTATAGGCATGCTATACAAATTAGATGTGTTATCAACAACTTCCAGCTTTTGCAGCTGTTTAAATTCTGTAATAAAACGAACTCGTTTCTGAATAGCTATCCAATCTAAAGGACTAAAAAAGCAATCATCTAAACCCGCTTCGAGCAAAGAAGTCACATCCATCTTTTCATGATGGCTTGCTAATCCAATAATCGGAATACCTGAGAAATGCTTATGATTTTTCAAGTTATTTAGTACAGAACTCACTTGACTTAAAGAAAAGGCATCTAAATCAACGATAATAGCACTTGGCAATAGATCATAATTTCCTAAAATCTCTTCGAGATTATTAAGACAAGGAAGAGAGAAGAACAAATATCCTTTAGGCAAATCGAGGCTTAATTTTTTATCCCCTTTTAGAGCGTGTTTTGCATAAAGATTGCGTTGTTCTTCTGCTGAAATACCCAACAGTGTAGAAATTCCCATAGCTTTTGTTTTCTATCCTTAAAAAGTGGTGACGTTAGTAAATCCTTTATTATATCCAAACTTTAGGGGAATGAATAGAACCTAATAAAGCTTTTTTTCAGGGATAAAATAGTTTTCTGTATATTTTTACCGTATAGTGTAGTGTAGTTAAGTGTATTGTTAGGGTTCAACTTAATGTGCTACCTTCTTTCCTTTAGACTTTATTCTCAAATTTTTCGTATGCAGGATTTTTAAAAACAAAATGTACATTTTATTTTTCCTTCGTACCTTATTTACATACTATTAAGCTAGAGAAAGTGTCTGTTGGATTTTTTCGTTTAATTCTTTTGGATCAAAAGGCTTTGGAAAATAATGCTCTGCATATAATTCCTTGTTCTTCAAGTCTTGTATTGTATTAGCAGAAATAATAATAACAGGAATATTTCGGAAGAAACTACTTGTCTTTATTCCTTCTAAAAATTTTTCTCCGTTCATTATTGGCATATCTAAATCCAATAGAATTAAATCTGGAAAAACTCCTTTATTAAGCCAACTCATAGCATCTAAGCCATTCTTAGTAGCATAGACATCATAATGCTTCTTGAAATAATGATTCATTAAAAGCAACAAACTTTCGTTGTCTTCAATGATCAATAATTTAATTGCTTTGTTCATAATCCCCTTAATCATTTAATAAAAAATGCAATGAAACTCAACTTTAGTGACTAAAATTTGAAAATTAGCACTTAAGTTAAGTTATAATGAGGGGTGTATAGACTTAAAGCTTGTAGATAATAATGGAGGAATACTTTGTAGAATTACGAAGGGGGGGTGAAATTCTTGAAAGTAAGGGGGTTGTTCTTACAAGATTATGGGAAGTGCTTCTTTTCTGAGTTCAAATGTAAGAAAAAAAATCAATTTTTGAAAGAAAATTGTCATGTTTTTGACAATGTATTTATTAATTGCAAAAAACAATAATACTTAATAAACCATGAGTCAAAGAGATAGAATCTATTTCAGAAACAAACATTTTTTTTTAAATATTTATTGTGTCACAAACTCCATAATCTTCTTGAAGATTATATTTTCTAGATTATTTTTCTAAATTTCAATTTTAGTGACATCCTTAAATGACACACTTATTAAGACCATATCTTTTAGAAAAAGTCACGTCCTTCTTCTTTTGTTTTATCGCCTTAAGAATCCTAAAAAATTATATCTTTGAATCTTGTGACCATTAGATTAAGAGAACAGAGACAAGACGTAAGAACTAGTATAATTCTTTAGATTTTTATCCAATTTTGACAAGCTTATCTAATCAGTTGACAGTTTTTAATTTCAAAATCAATCTCAATCTCAATTTCAATTTCAAACTGTGACGTTGCCCCAAACGTCTGGTTATGTCATGGTTTGAGATTGAAGTTGATTTTGAAGTTTAAAAGTGTCAACTACTTTTACTATCTAGATAAACTTGTCAATTTTCTAGTTTATTCTTGTGGTAAATCCCTCTTCTCTAAATGAAATGGTCTCTACGCTCTATTCTGCTGAATAGTCATGCTTATTTTTAAAACTTTCCCTAAACAAAAAAATAAATGCTATGTTTTTCAAATGATTTCTTTTTTCAATGGGTTAAAAACCTATGGAAAAAATAATCAATTGAAAAACCTAACATTTATTTTTTTGTCAATACTAAAGTATATTATGATTGAAATAATAGATTTAAAATTTCAAAATACAGCACGTTCCATTGCTGCGTTTTTAGTAGAAACAAGTGTTGGCCCCATCATTATAGAAACGGGTCCGCATTCTACTATCGCCCAAATTAAAAAAGTTTTATCGGCAAAAAATTATACCTTAAAAGATGTAAAACATGTTTTCTTAACCCATATACATTTAGATCATGCAGGGGCAGCCTGGGCATTTGCAGAACAGGGCGCAACTATTTATGTACATCCTTTTGGGGAAAAGCATTTAATAGATCCCTCCAAACTGGTTAGTTCTGCTAAAAGAATTTATCAGGACCAGATGGACACTTTATGGGGACAATTCAAACCTATTCCAAAAGAACAAATTAGAACAATTGTACAAGGAGAAAAAATTAGTGTCGGCGATACAGACTTAATCGCTTGGCATACGCCCGGTCATGCAGTGCATCATATCGCATGGCAAATTGATAAGGAATTGATTGCAGGAGATGTCGCTGGTGTAAAAATAGGTGGTAAAGGTATGATTGTTCCACCTTGTCCACCACCCGATATTAATATTGAACATTGGATGAGTTCTATTGATTTACTAGAACAATTAGATTTGGACACTATATATATTACCCATTTCGGAAAAGTAACTGATATTCCAGCTCATTTTAAGGCACTGCGTTTTATTTTATTGGATTGGGCGAACTGGATACGTCCTTATTTTGATAAGGGCACTGCGCCACAAGAAATCACCCCTTTATTTGTAGCCTATGTAAAAGGTCAACTAATTAATCACGGAATTTCAAAAGAAGATTTAATAGTTTACGAAAATGCTAATCCTTCTTGGATGAGCGTAATGGGCTTATTGCGCTATTGGAAAAAGAAAATGGAGAAGATGGGATAGATTTTTTTAGAGGGAGTAAATTTGATTTGTTTTTTTGCAAAAAAACAAATCAAATTTACTCCCTCTAAAGAAGCTTTCTGCCAAATACACTTTTTAACCATCCACTTTGATGTCATCTACCGTCAAATAGTTATACAATTCTTAAAAAAAAGCCCAAATAGTATAAAATCAGCCATTCTTCGTTAAGGTAATGTGAAAAGTAATTTTCTGTGTGGAATAAGAAAAGCGTTTGACTCTTTATTGGTGTATTCAATAAACGATAATCTTACACTAGCGTTAATTTTGAATGAAGAATTTTGAATTTTGAATGTCTAAAAAACCTTGACATTCAGTAATCAAATTTTGCAATACACTTTCTTTTAGAATTAACACTGCTATTCTTTAACAAAAACGAACTTAACATGAGAAAATTTGCTTTTGCAATGCCTAGATATGGCCCAAAGTCTTTTCGTAGTATTGGGCAGATACTACCACCACACATCGTCTTATTATCATCACCTATACTTGCCAATTACAACAATATTACGATTAAAAGATAAGGGCCGTTCCAAAACCGATTTCTTACATTATTATAATTTAGTAAAACAAAAAAATATTAATTCCTTATTCTTCAAACAATCTCAATAAAAACAAAAGCTGAGAGACGAGAAAGCAAAGAATAGAGAATAAGTACAGTGACAACAAATTATAAATAGGTCGCTAACTGAATTTTTAATCTTGCTACTAGTACCTACTCTATTCTTGCTTCTCTCTTTTAAAATTTAGGATTTATGTAAGGATAAAAAAATCTAAAAGCAGATTTATTTTTTCATCAATACTATGTGGAAATTTTTCGTATGTACCTCTAAAATCACCTAAAGAATAGATGATTTTTAAACCGCACACAAAAATCCATATAAAATCTATCAAACTGTATTTGACAACAATGTAGAAGGAGCCTATTTGAAAGAATCTATTTCACGAAATGGCATACATTCAATACTTTCAAAACCACACTTTTGTTCTTTCAATAGGAATCCTTCTATTTTTTGGTCATATTTTATACGATTAAAGACACAAGACTATGAACACATTACGCTATTAGCGAATAAGAAAGAGGTCATCCTTATTAAACTGTCAGGAATAAAAATCATAGTCTATAAAAATGACAACAACTAGCAAAACCTCGTTAATACAATGATTTTATTCTGAATTAAGAGTTGTTTACTGTAACTTAGCAATAAGAAAGAACTGACTTTACCCATTTACCGAGATTTTACAACCGATTATAAGTACAAGAAAAAACGATTGAACTACTAGATGCAACAAAGGCTTTAACCAAACTCAAAAGGATTAAACAAGAATACTTGCTTAATCAACAATTGCCTGACTAATTTACATGTATATGCGATCACCTATTTTACAATGGAGCAAAGCATTTCAATAGTTCTATTGAAATCAAAATTCCCTTCACATTCGTATTAAAAAAACCATCGCCTCCATTATTAGGTTAGCAAACGGAATTAACTCATCCCCTACCCTGTTTAGGCTCATGAACTATGGATAAAACAATAAGCTTTCATATTACTTGACTACTATTTACTGTATTGTAAGAGAACGAACTGTACTAAAGATGCACAAAATTGGCTATTAATTGCTCTATTATACTACTATCATTACTACGCCTATTACTATCGTTATTCCAATTTTGATCATCATTTTATTTCATTAATACCTATAAAATTACCCTTTCTGTTAGTTTGTACCTCACAGAAACATAAGCGAAGCTGTGTCTAGTTTTAGTATTTTCTAAAGCTAAAGCTCCATCAATCTGACTTTATTAGGTATTAAAAAATCCATCGAAATTATGCGACTCTCAACCCTTAATGAATGTTGTGTGACGTTTCAACAATTAACTCCCTATTTCAATATGAAATCAAAATTACGTTTGATAGGTGTGCTACTGTTCTCTTTGGCATTTTTTGCCCAAGATAGTTTTGGACAGTTTTCCGCCTGTAAAAACAACAACGACGATCCCCCTCCTTATGCAGCACCAGGTAGGGCAACTGAAGCCAAATCAGGGCTTCCTGTTTATATAGAAATCGATGCTGCCACTTTTGATAATTCAGCAACTAATGATTTCTGTATTGGTAATTCAGGTGCCGATGAAACAGATGGTGGTTGTGGTACTTTTATCTTCAAAAACCTAATTGGTGGACAGCTTGACTGCGCAACAGAATTTTGCTTTAAACCTAAGCAAGGTTGTGGTAATGCAGAAGGCAATGCCTGCTATTGGCAAGAAGATCCTAATAATCCTGGTACTTGGCAAAACCTTGGTTCTGGTGAAGGCAATTTATGCTTTCTCGCACCTGCCGGCGTATCAGAATATGCCGTTACTATTTGCCGCCCAGGAAATGGTCCTGTCTCTATTGTAGATGTTCAAATTAATGAACCTCCTGTAATAGAAATTGCGGATCAATCTATCTGTGTAGATGACTTATCTACTGCTGTTAATTTAGCAAGTCTTGAACCTGCTGGTTTTACTGGTGGTCAATGGAAAGATGCAGCAGGTAATAATATTTCTTCTACCGTTACCATCTCTGGTAATAATGGGGATGTAATCAAATATACTTATTGCTTTGATGCAACTGCTATGCAAGGCTATGATTGCATTGTTTGCACAGATATAAATTATAGTATTACGAATCAATGTTGTACAAAAACGAATGCCGATTGTCCTG
>Ga0209831_1003763_pt1 | contig 12316 bp, 22 predicted proteins | sample Maine_Asex4_meta_FD_187451 | JGI IMG/M metagenome (GOLD analysis project Ga0209831, IMG submission 187451) | Marine algal microbial communities from Maine, USA - Maine_Asex4_metaG (SPAdes) (version 2) | ecosystem: Host-associated > Algae > Red algae > Unclassified | place: Maine, USA | collected...
AGATCTTGATGTCAACAATCCTCTTTTTGATGATGGATTAAAAGAAACACTCCAGTATATAGCCGCTTATGGTACTTACATTGATGAAGTACAGAAAATGCGTTTTTTCCCAACTGTGAAAAAATGGTCCCGATAATTTTTAACCAGGTCACTGGCCACAAATAATTTATTGATGAAAAATATATCCCGGTGGGTACAAACAGATTTACCACCAGAAACGAAATTTAGATTTGATTTACTAGATAAGATTAAAGTTCAATCGTTGACTGATTTTAAGTATCACCAATCGTGGGTGAATACCGATGAATCAGGTCAGTTAAATGATCTCTTAATTGTAGATATGGATAAGGACGGTGATTTTCATATACAGTCTGTTACTTCTTGCCTTAAAAATAGCTGTGGAAGTAATACAAGTATATATTTTGATAAATCAAATGATGTTTTATTCGGGTTGAAATTAACGTTTGATTACCCATCCACTTTGGAAGATTTTGCCAAACTTTTAGACATCTATTTTTTCAACATTGATGATATTATCGACAATATAAAAATTAATGATGGGGATTTTTTCGCCTATGATGAAACATTACCTTTTTAGATAATTTTTTAACCAGGCCATTCGCCACAAATAATTTAGTGATGGACTTAGAAGAAAAATTTATAATGATTGATAGACTAGCCAGGACAATTAAAAAGTTGAAAACTGAATACAGAATTTTACTAAACATAGAAAAAGCATTAGATAGGTTTGGCGGTAAAGTTGGACACTGTTATATGGAGCTTGAAATTGGAAATCAGTTATATAAAATAGATATAAAAATTGATGAATCTATACTCAATGATATTTTAACGACGAATATAGGTATCACCAAAAGAACAATAAAAGACGTTGAATTAAATGCAATCGCAATAATGAAATCAGAAACCACCAACCAATGAAAAATATCACTGGCTTCAAAGCCAACCGCCACAAAACAAACCCATTAGAACGCGAACTACACAACCAATTTAAAGCGCAGTTCCTACCCGACGTAAAGAAAATAATCTACCGCGAAACACCCGATAAGTTTATCAGTGCCACCGAAGTAAACGACCATCAAAAAAGAATCATCCTGACCATCGTACAATGGTTTGGTACACCGATAGGACAAAATTTTTATAACCAGGTGCAAGCCGATTTAAAGAAGAAAAAGGAATGCAAAATATCAACTTAGAACTCATTCAGGAAGTGGAAAGATTAAACCGGATTCAAACATTCCAAAGCTGTATCATAATTGTGGGTTGTATCCTGTTTTTCTTGTACGCTGTTAACCAATTTTACATAAATAAAAATGTAATAAAAATTCACTCAATTATAGTAGATGTGTTGAGCGAATTTCTGAAAATAAAGTCTGAATCGAATCCAAACGATAATTAACCATGAGCAAAAAAATCACCAACTTAGGCAACTTATACGACGTGGTCGAAGCGATCAAAAACGAACCATTCTCACAAAACATGGAGGATTTTTCAGAAGCTAGCTGGTCTAATTCTGACTCCAAATTTTTAATTAAAATAACTAGAAAAAATGGGGGAAGTGATCCCCTTCCATACGTTTTTTTTGTCGGAGCATTAATCAGTTCGCAAGGAACTCAAATAGAAGATATGTTTAAAGTGAAAGAGCGAAGTTTCGTTAATGCAATACCGAAAGTCCGAGAATCATTAGTAACTAAAATGAGAGACCTAACCATCGAAATCCCAACTTTAAAAAAATAATCACCTAACACAATGATCACGAACGACCAATCAGATACTAACATCGTTGACCTGATTGGCAACTTTGTGGCAATCAAAAAAAAGGGGGCAGCCTACGAAGGTCTATGCCCATTCCATACCGAAAAAACACCGTCTTTTAATGTTAGATCTACCAAGGGTAATTATAAATGTTTTGGTTGCGGACGGGGTGGGGATGCCGCTCAATTCCTGATGGAGCACGAAGATATGACCTATCCGGAAGCAATACAATACCTCGCCGATTTTAGTAAAATCGAAGTCCAGTACGAGAAAGGAAAGGACGTTGATAAATGGATGGAAGCCAAAGGGATTGCAAAGGAAAAACAGAGAGCATTAAAACCTGTCGTTGCCGCTGCCTGGGATTATTTCCGTTCTCACGCTGTCAAATTAAAAGTAGATGATACTGATCCGGAAAAGGTACGTATTGATTTTATGGGGCGATCCTGGGCAAAGGAAACGCTCGATTTGTTTGGTTACGGAGTAGCACCGGCAAAGGGTTTGGTTAAGTACGCCGAAAAAAATAATGTCAATTTAGAATCTCTGATTCACTTGGGATTAATTTACCAGAAAAACAATCCGGACAATACTCCCCATACCCAGTATGACCAGTTTAGAAATCGGCATATTATTCCGATCAAAGACCATAATGGAGTAGTGGTGGGATTCGCTGGCCGTCGCACAAAGGAAAAGGAAAAGGTAAAATATATCAATTCTGCTGCCTCCGATATTTACGAAAAAAATAAAATCCTTTTTGGTTTTCCGGAGAATAGAAAAGCCATCGCAACCAGTGGCGAAGTCATCCTCATGGAAGGGTACACGGACGTTATGACCGCGCTGGAATTCGGTTATACCAATTGTCTGGCTAAGGCAGGAACTGCGCTCACCGTACAACAATGCAAGCTGATAAAAAGAGTTTCTGAAAAAGTAATTCTGTTTGGCGATCACGACGCAGCTGGACAAGCTGCCGCATTTCGGGATGTTGAAGTTTTATTGAAAAATGGCCTATTCCCCCGCGTAGTGATTTGGCCGGAAGATACGCCCAAATCAGATCCGGATAGTTTGCTCCGTGAAGAGGGTGGCCAGGACATTTTTAACGAAATAATCAAAAACGCACAACCTGGTTTAATCGCTTTGGTAATGCACAATCTGGATAAATCCGATTTACACGCATTTGGCGCTGCCATTGAATTGGCAGGTAGATTGCTGTCCTATGTAGAGGATGATATTTACCGAAATTTATATCTGGATCACCTTTGTAAAACCAAAAATTTAGGAAACGTCCGTAAGAAAATACAGGCTGTTTTATACCAATTGGAAAATGAAAAATTGTCCAGCGTACCAAGTTCTACCGGACTGGATGTAATTCAGGAAAAGGACTTAAATCTATATCAGATTTTTATAAAAAAAAGTAGCAAAGATGGATTAACCTTTGCAAAAAATGGTGGGGTCTCTGAAAGCGGACATATCTATCAACAGCCTATCACCAATTTCGTTCTAAAGCCATTGTACCACGTTGCCAGCCGTGATAATCCTACCCGGATGATGACGATGACCAATAAAGAAGGTGTTTCCACCATCGTCGAAATACCGACCGATCAATTTTGTGAATTAGGTACCTTCCGGAAATTTATTAACAGATTTGGTAATTATCAAATTTACGGTAGTTGTAAAGCCAATGATTTTTTATCAATCACGGCCTATGTTAAGGACAATATGCCAACGGTTTATAAAATTACTACCCTTGGATGGCATAAAGCAGGATTCTTTACCTGGATCAATGGAATCAGTCTGGAAGGTAAATTTATTCCATCACAGGCCAGCGGATTAGTGGAGCACGAAGGTGTACAATTTTTATTACCAGGACGAACGTACAAGACACTGGAAGATGATCATTTAGATGATGACTCTGACGAAATGGAGTATTTAAAATTATATAAATATAAAGAGTCCAGATATACCATTGAACAACACTTTTCAAAATTTATGGAAGTACACGGCCCCAATAGTTTAGTAGGATTGGCGTATTATTTCGCTTGTTGTTTTCACGATATTATTTACGCAAAAAATAGATCTTTTCCCCACCTCAATTTATACGGTCCAAAAGGGAAAGGTAAATCTACGATAGCCTGGTCCATGAATTATTTTTTCGGATCTCCGCGTGCTGCTGTTTTATTAGACAATTTTACCAAGCCGGGAGTTCTTTCCCGTGGTCGTCAAATTCGTAACGGTCTTTTATGGATGGACGAATACGCTAACGATTTGGACAAGTGGGTTTTGGCTTTTCTACGTGGTTTGTATGATGGTACTGGTAAAGAAAAAAAGAAGATGGGCAGTGGTAGTGCCAAAGCGACGGAAAACGAAAGCATTCATTGCGGTGTCGTCTATTCCGGCCAGTCTTCCCCTACTCGAGAACCCGCATTATTTGAACGGTCCATTATCACCTACTTTGATTACCAGCATACCGATGAAGGATACGTAGCGTACAAGGATTTACAGCACATGGAAAAGAGCGGAGAAGCGACACATTACACGCAGATGATCCAGGCACTTAGACAGAAGTTTGTGGAAGAATATGATAAAACCTTTGCCGACTGTAAGGTGGTTTTAGAACAAAATGCAACCACAAAATTAAGTGCCAGGATATTACAAAATCATTGTGTTTTGTTGACGGCGGCCGCGCTGGTAGAAGATTCGATTCCACTGCCAAAATTTAACGGCATCCGATTCACCACGGCACTATCTGACAAGCTCACGGAGTTGATGACCGAACAAACCTTTACGATGTCCCGTAGTGACGAGTTAGGGGAGTTCTGGCGTATTGTAGATCTATTGATGAATAACAAAAGAAAGTCCAGCAACTACCTGGAGAATGATTTGGATTACACCGTAGAAGAACAAACAAGCGTAAAGGTACATATTCCAAATACCAAGTCAGACACCGAAGATGTAAAATTTGCAACTACCAAAAAAATCCTTTTCCTACACCTCAATACAGCCTATTCCGCTTACGCGCAACAATTGGGAACCGAGCGTAGCGATAAACGATCCATGTCCATCACCGATATAAATTACTACCTAAAAGGGATGGATTATTTTGTCGGTCACTGTCGGGCGAAACGACTGGTTAAACGGAATGGATCGGTACGAGTGGCAATGATCGATCTTTCCAAGTTTGAAGATTTCGACCTCCCGCTATCCATCGACCTACGAAACAAGGAAGAGGATTTTGAATCGGCGGACTGTCCTACCAGCGGCAAGCCACGGGGAAAGTGCAACTGTGACGATTGCAAAGCGGAGCGGGGAGCACCTGCTTTTTAGAAAGTAAATTAATTCACAAGTAAAAGGAAATTTGCGTTGGGTGACCGTCTGTGATTCGTGAATTATGACTTTCTACACAACCTTTGACTCGAAAGTCAGTGCTCTAGGAAATTAATCCATTGTTTTACACTTGAGCTAAACAGCCAGTTCCTTTAGACCTTGTAAAAGTAAATAATTTTTCATTAAAAAAAATAATATGTCAATACCAAAATGGAGTTCATTTAAATACAAAAAAATAAGTGACGGGATTTATTTACATAAAAAACTAAAACAAATAGAATTTGACGTTCCCGAAATTCTTGAAAGTAAAGGTTTTGAAGCGACAGAAGAAAACAAAGATATCTGTATGGAAGTATTGAGAAAAGTTGCAAAGGAAATATTTCCAAATGTACCAATTAGGGAAACATCTATTAAAGATAATTGAAATTAAATCTAACAACCATGATCTACCTAACCCTGTGGCTTTTCTGCGGAATTGTAGCCTTTGTATTTTTTGTAATGAGTGATAAAGAAAGGTATCTAAAATTAACCTCCGTAGAAGTTGTTTCCTTTCTGGTCGCCTGTGCGGTGTTTGGATGGATCACGTTAATTTTTGTAATTCTTTACCTTTTTAATATCGTCGAATGACAAAGCCACAAACCCGAATCTTCGGAATCGGAATACCCGCTATTATGCTAATGATATTTTTTGCTTTTGCGAAAAAGAATTATCCAGGGACTACCGAAAATATTGACTTTGAGTGTATGGAATATTTGTACACCTTCCACGACGATCCGCAAGCAATTGAATATCAAACAAAAGACGAAACCGTGATCGAGATGTACAAGGGTAGGGTAGCGGTGGTCTATCATTTTTATCCTTGTGAGAAATAATCGGCCACGGCCACAAAAACAAAAACATGAAAAGTGAAACTTTAATATTGAGCACACAACTTTCTAACTTATTTAATCCAGCTGTTATTAATCACCTATGCCGTGATGGTTTTCGAAAAACAGGAAACAAATTTTTTATTGGATTTATGGGGTCAAAAGGATACTTGTCGCACTTAAGCATTTCGTGCGAAGGTGTTCAAGGAGAAGACAATACAATCACTGATTTATTTAACAAAGGTGGAAGTCTCAAGAAGAAATTAGTTAACGTCTATCATTCAGAATTAAACGGTGTCCGGTTGTCTCTTGGGACTGACAAACCGAGAATGGTTGAAGAACCAAATTTAGAAAATGTTTCTATTGGTGATATGTATAATGATGATGAACTACCTTTTTAAAGTTAATAATCGGCCACGGCCACAAAACAATAACAATGCAAAACTACCTGCTATTCATCTACAATATGGAATACCCAAAGGGAGGATTAAATGATTGTGCTGGATCTTTTTCCTCCGAAAAAGATGCACACGACAAAGGCAAGAAAATGATAGAAGATAAAGCTGCTTTGGACGAAGAAGAAGATCCTGATCACGTCGAAGCCTATTACCATATTCTTGATATCAAGAATGGAATGTGTATCGAAGCACACGGCGATAAGACCAGTGTCGAAGCTATTTTTATTACTAAAATTTAAACAATAAAAACAATGGAAGAATTACCGAAACACATTCAAGAAATGTACAACAAAGCCAGAACCATTAAATACAATTCAAAAGGATATTGGGAACTGCGGTGTAGGATGAGAGAAAAAATGGAGGATCTTACTTATACGGAATTTGAGCGAACACACGCACGAAACATTTGGAAAATCTTAATAAAACGTACTAGAAAATGACAAAAGAAGAAGCGCTAAATGCAATGAAAACCGGGCAACGGTTAACCCACAATACCTTCACAGATTCCGAATACATAAAAATGGTTAACGGTTTAATCGTTTGTGAAAGAGGATATACCCTAAATGATTTTTGGAGGTATCGAACATCTAATGTTTGGGAAACTGGTTGGTCGGTGTTCTCAGATCAATAATTAATCTTTAAACAATAACAATGAATTTCCTAAACAAAATCTTCACTTTCAAAAAAGTACATTTCCTAGTCGTCACCTACAAAGAATGGGAGCGGCACATTGATACAATGAAACTGTATATGTCCCGAGGTACCAAAGTAAACAAAGGAGAGCTGGTCATGTTCTGCCGGATATCGCAGGATGAAACCCAAATGGATAAATACGCGATCCGCGAAATAACTTCCAAACGATTTGCCCTCGGTCGTCAAAGCCTGGTTACGCTAAAAAAGATCAGCTGGTGGGAACGTAGAAAGGCCCATTGGAGCCGATACGTGGAAGGCGAGCACCGGGGTATCCCGGTATTGAGTGATCGGGCGAGTAAGCGAGCCAGTAAGCGGGTAGGGTAGTATTTACTTATAAGTTAATTTTTGAACTGATACTAAAAATAGCAACGATGCCTAAGAAAAATTCTTTTTTAACCTCAACGGATCAATTTTGCGGAGCCGGTGGAACAGCAACGGCCACCGTCGCCGCTGGAATAGAAGTCAAAATGGCGCTAAACCATTGGGATTTAGCAATAGAAACACATAATACAAACCATCCGGAAACTGATCACGATTGTACCGATGTTCAGGCATCCGATCCACGTCGATATCCCTCTACTGATATTTTGACATCATCTCCAGAGTGTACCAATCATTCATTAGCGAAAGGAAAAAAACGGAACCACCAGGGACAATATAAATTATTTGGAGGTGTACCAGATCCCGCAGCTGAGCGCAGCCGAGCAACGATGTGGGATGTACCAAGATTTGCCGAGTATCACGATTATAATGCCATCGTTGTAGAAAACGTAGTGGATGCCAGAAAGTGGATAATGTGGGAACCCTGGTTGCTGGCGATGCAGAAATTAGGATACTTGCATAAGTGCCTTTATCTGAATTCAATGTTTTTTAATCCCTGTCCACAATCCCGAGATAGACTGTATGTGGTGTTTTGGAAAAAAGGAAACAAGGCTCCGGATTTAGAATACCGTCCAGTTGCTCCCTGCGCTAAGTGTGGAGATAAAGAAGCGTATCAACATTTTAAGCCAGGACGAGCATACGGGAAGTATAATCAACAGTACGTTTACCGTTGTAGTTGCTGCAAAAATATTGTTACACCTTATTATTTCTGTGCCTTTAATGTTATAGACTGGACACTGCCAATTGTCAAAATTGGAGATAGAAAAAAAGCATTGTCACCTAAAACAATGGAAAGAATACAACACGGTTTGGATAAATATGGTGGTCGTGAAATGATTGTCACCAATCGCTATTCCAGTGGTGTAAATTGTCGCGTAAAAGATGCTTTAGGGGAACCCCTTCCTACTCAGCCGGGGGATTCCAGTCATGCGTTGTTATCCTGCGTAAATTTTATGCGGGATGGTTATGGTGGGAAAGTTAGGCCGGGTTCTATGGTCTTAAATACTCAAACTACCCGGCAGGATGCAAATTTATTATTAACACCACCATCCATTATTTCTTTACGTGGAACTGGATTGTCCAATGACATAGTTAAGGGATTAACTACCGTGACAGCCGGTGGGATTAATCATGGATTATTAGTTAGTAATTACTCTCCAGGTTATACAAGAACGTTAGACGGTCCTTCCGGTTCTTGCACCACTGTTACCCAGCAAGGAATTCTAACCCTACCAGCTTGGCAAAGCTTTTTAGCTTATTACTATGGACAAAGAACGGATAGTGGAATCACTGATCCAATTAATACCATGACTACCAAGGATCGGGCGGCCATCGTTCAAACCGCTCCAAAAATTGAAGATTGTTATTACCGTTGTCTAAAATCTAATGAAGTAAAAAAGGCGATGGCTTTTCCTGATGAATATGTAGTGTTAGGAAATTCCCGGCAAAGAGTAAAGCAGTTAGGGAACGCGGTAACACCTCCCGTTTATACCTGGATAATGGAGCAAGTGAAAAAGACATTTTTATAAAATAAAACAACAACATGAATTTCAGAAAAATTATTATCATCCTGGCAAAAGCCGCTCAACTATTCTTTCCCAATAAAATAGCCGCATTCAAAGCCACCATCTGCCACCAATGCCACGGCAAGGGACTTCCCTCAAAGGCTTACAAGAACGTCACCGCCTACACGGCACCAGATGAAGCGGGGAATCAGGTTATAGTGGAGGGAGCGGCTAAACTTGTCGATGTCTTAAAATGCGAGGACTGCGGTCATTCGTGGGCACCTGCAAAATCCTAAACCCATGTCTCACAAAAAAATCCAAACCGAACATCTATTAATCATTCTCCTGGTAGGAGCTGCGTTAATCATCAACGTATTTCGTTTCCTGTTCGACTGGCCACTATCGTACTACAAAACCCTCTTTTTGCTGGTGGCCGAAATTCTATGGGTAATAAGGTTGGCGCACTGGAACAAAAAGTTTTGACGACGCACGAACATATCACTGAACTGATCAGCCGCATTCGTGAAAGCTTCACTGGTAGTATAGAAGTATATACGTGTGGTAGTTGTTTTCAGTTTTGCAATATCATGGCTTTTGTCTATCCAGGTGGAGAAGTGCTCTATGATGGAGATCACGCAATTTTTCAAATTGAAAATAGATCCTACGATATCAAAGGCGAAGTGTTGGATACTTCTAATTATTTGCCAATTTCAGAATATCGGGATTTTTCAAAGTTCTTGAAATATAGAGCGTTGGTATTTCTACGATAGTATGTTTGTTTTAGGTGTCTATATATAATAGTATATAGACACCTTCTTTTTATGATAAGAAACCTTAACAAATATTAACAAAATGATAACTTTTGGCGACTTGCACGAACGCAAGTTAAGCCCTATATTTGTACTAGAGATAAGAGCAACTATCTATTTTTTTATTTAACGACTTGCATTATTGCAAGTAATTTGCTTACCTTTACTAGAAAAAGTGAAGAAAAAAACAAAACCATCTAAACTTAACTTATCAGATTTAATCAAGATACTACCCGAGCAGGAAAGTATTAAGGATTGTTTAGAGGTGATAAATGAGATCCTGGATAAGTTGACCGAGAAAGGCTACACGCGCGCAGATTGTGCAACCGACATAAAAGTTAATGAATCTACTTTGTCTCGCTGGCGAAATGATGAAAGTACACCAAGCATGAAAAATTATTTAAAACTTAGCGCTCACTTGACTAAGAAGGTCAAGGAGTATTCATAAAATCAAAATCATAACAAAATGAGTCAATCAAAATCAAAATCAAAAATTCAAAACCGAAAAGAATTAGAAGAATTATTACTGGAGGAACGCCATGACAAAGTTTTCTTTTTTTTCGACGGATCGTGGGTTAACCTAACGGAAGGAACCAATCCTAGAGAAGAGGGAGTACATGTGTTGAGTCGTGCATCTTTCTATAATACTAACGAGTATATGATTGCAGTCACGTTAGATGGTATTGAAGATCTCTTATAATTTTTTTTTTTTTAATCGTGTTTTTTTTGCATGATTTCCACGTAAAATAGGATTGAAATTTTTCAATAATTAAAATCAAAAAAATGAATACTAATAACTTTTTAGTCCAAGAACTAACAAAAAGGATAGATGAAATTTGGAATAAGGTGCATTCAATCATTAGAGACCCTGAACGCTATATCGCTGGTTACATCGGTGAGGATGGATCAGTAATTATTAATTCGATTGAGTCAGACAGGACGGTAAATTCTCCTAGCTATATTAATTTTGGAGGTGTAATTTGTAAGGAACAAATCATACATATCATTAATGGAGACGTTGAGAAAGACCAGGCTAAATATTTTAGGGAAATGGCAAACAATCATTAATGGATATCAAGACCAATTACAAAAAACAACCGCCCAAAAACATATTGCACAAATATACGCACGGACATTTTACCGTAAACGTGTACAAGGATGGCGAAGCAATTATGTTTTGCCAGATAGATAATTCTCTGGTATCAATGGATGAAGAATACCAGAATACTGCCGCCGCCGCTTTTCACGATCACGCAAAAAATAAGAAGATAGTATTTAAGAAATTAATTTATATTGGATTTTAAAAAAAAGGAAATGAATAGTAACAAAAAAAACGTTCTCCCGACTGGCTATGATGGCCCTTATCACACGACAAAAAGAATAAATTATTACCTGGTTAATGGTAATCCAAACCACAAGGTTTTCGGACCAACAGAAAAGGATGCACGTGAATATGCTCCAGAGGGTGCCACATTAATGTATGTTCATTACAAAGAGGTAGTAGACAAAAAAAATACATTAGAATGAAGTACAACGAAGAAAAAGCAAAAGAACTTATTGCTCAAGAGCGTGCAACGCCCGACCAGGTGAAAGTCTGGAAAACACGCGGGGATATTCCTGACCGATTATTTTCTGATTGGACACGTAGAAAACCAGTAAAGGAAAATGCCACCACGCAAAAAATTAGAAATCTATTCGAGACCAAGTTTTTTAATCGCGTTAATTTCCGTAGCTGGAAAGATAAGGACGCAGGATCATCCTTTGTACGTAGATTATCACGATTAGATAAGTCCGAGGAAATCGGATTGAAAGGTGAATTTCTGGAGCTTAGAAACAAGGCCAAAAAATTAGCTAAGAATATGAAAAACGAAAAGCTAAGAGATGATTTTTTTCTCGATGTAAGAATTAAGTCAGGTAGAGTTTTGGGAAGCAATAAGGAATATAATCGAGTACGAGCGAACGCTGGCACAATTGATTTTGATTTAATCGGAACTAGAATCAATGAATTTATTTTAATCACAAAGTTTTAACGTAAGCGTCTAAGAAAACCCCGGCCACCTCCGCCGGGGTTTTCTTAGACGCCTTCCCCCACACCCCCAACCCAAAAAGAAGCCTCCAGGACCAATCCGACGAGCTGAAGCACCACCAAAACAATCGATACCGGCCACCACCACCAAAACCAGCGATAAGATCCTGATCAATCGCCCACACACGCCCACCAGTCCAATAATTTTTCGTACAGCTCCCCTATAAGCCTTTCCCGTCATCGGAGATGACACAAAAACCGATGCGATAGCATCACCTTAGCCCTCTTTCTTCAATTTTTAAAATTTTCCATTTCCCCCCACACCCCCCAATATTTAAGGCAGATACCACGGAAAGCGTGACATTATAAAAATTAATATGCAAGTTTTGAACGGATTTTTTTCAGCAGAGACACCAAAAATGGAACAACAGAACAACAAAGCACCTCTAATAAGAATATTTTTTTAAAAAAAAGAATATATATATAT
>Ga0209831_1003764_pt1 | contig 12315 bp, 8 predicted proteins | sample Maine_Asex4_meta_FD_187451 | JGI IMG/M metagenome (GOLD analysis project Ga0209831, IMG submission 187451) | Marine algal microbial communities from Maine, USA - Maine_Asex4_metaG (SPAdes) (version 2) | ecosystem: Host-associated > Algae > Red algae > Unclassified | place: Maine, USA | collected...
GTAGTAATAATTTTATCAATTGCTTGGTTGGTGCTTACGCTAATTAAATTCAACTAAAAACAAATTGAGGTTTCTAAAATCAAATTTGTGTAGAATAAAAATTTTAACCCTCGGTAAGCGGTAGCCTTGAATAGCTTTTTAGAGGGAGCAAATTGGTTTTGTTTTTTTGCAAAAAAACAAAACCAATTTGCTCCCTCTAAAGAGAATTTTTAAATATACTTTTTACCAGATACCAAGCTGAAACGTAAGTATCTTACCTAATAATTTTTTAAACTAAATAGATATGTCTAAGTGGTTTCTAAGTATAGCATTATTTCTAAGTGTTTGGAACGTTCAAGCACATCAAACAGAAATCTCTAGCACAATGCTAGTACAACAAGAAGATAGTAAATGGATACTCCAAGTTAGGTCTGCTCTTACTGCTTTTGATCACATAATCAAAGCAAACTATCCACCAGATTCTTTCAAAAATGCAGAAGAATTTCAAGCATTAGTACTAGCGCATTTAAAAGAAAATATACAGGTTAGTTTTAATGAAAATAAAATAGTCACGCTACAAAATGGTGGTATAAAATTAGGGCATGAAACCATAGCCGTTTTTGAAGTAGTGGGTGTACCAAAAAACATCCAATCTGTCTATGTCAAAAATAGTGGTTTCGAGACTATCAATCGCAATCACAACACGCTGGTCATTTTGAAAAAAGGATTTGAAAAAAATCGATTTACTTTAAACAAAAAAAACGACCACGCCATTAATTTACAGGTAGCCGATAAGAATTTTGTGCCAGTAAGTAGTAGTAAAATAGCCATTGCTAAAATCACTAACGATTATTCCTATATAGGGATGGGGCTTTCGCTACTTGGCGTGCTTGGTATAGCTTTTTTCACTATCAGACAGTTCCAATAAAGAATAAAATGCAAGTTAAAATTAAAAATACGCTGACTATTGGCGATTTACAATTTTAAAAATGAGCGCTTAATATTTTCACTTTTCTAAGAACAAATTTATCGCTTAGGGAGTAGGAAATAATTAACCTACCCTGTCAACATCTAAATCAGTTGCCACCATCCGCTGCCGTTTAGCTTAACGGCAACCGATTTAGATGTTGACAGGTATTGTATTGTTGCTTTAACAATATCATCGGGTAGGTTATTTATTTTCTACTCCCTTAATTCATAACTATTTAGGAAATTCTTTTTTTGGAAGAAACTTAGAAACTTTCTTCCAAAAAAAGAATTTTCCCCTCCCATTCCTTCTCACCTGAGACGGGGTGGGAGGTTTGCTTTTCTAGGTTCTCTTAACTCTTCAATTAAAAAAAAATGAAAAAAAATCTTGTCTTACTCTTAACAATAGTAAGCTACTCTTTTTTAGGTGCTCAAACAGTCAAAGATGTTGATGTGTCGTCTTTTTTCTCAACAGATGATTCAAATATCGAGATTACCACAGTAGCTTGTACGCTTTCTGATGGCACCTCAACGACTTGCTATCAAATAGTTACAAATAGCTTAGCCACCGACCACCAAATGGGTCCGTGGTGTCCAGATAATATCTCTGATGATGCAAGTGCTGGAGGAATCTGGCTGGAAGATGGTGTGGTACATGATGTAGATGGGGCTTTCATTCAAAATTTAGCCACTTTTTACAATGATGATACTTGGCTAATGTATGACGCTAATGGGGATATTTTTATTACAGACACGGAAGATGATTGTACCAATGCTGCGAATCCTAATGTAGGGGAAGAATACCAAAATTTCTGTGTGGAATGTCTTCCTGCTTATATTACCGACCTTTCCCAAACTTGGGTAATTCCTGTAACACCCGTACTCCAAGATAGTCCTACTTCTTATCAGACAGCACCCGGTGGTGATGGGCCTGACGATGGTGGTGGACCTGACGATGGCGGAGGACCTGGTGGTGGTGGACCTCCTGACGGTGGTGGTGGAGGGCCAGGCGGTGGTGGACCTCCTGATGATGGTGGTGATACTGGAGAAGCAGACACCAGTATTCCTTCCACTCGTGGTGTTGCACTAAACGGAATAGAATTTTCTGCTCCAGCTCCTGTTGATAATATTCTTTCCGCATACACGCTTGCTCCATTCGATGATGCTGGCGGTCATATCAATGTAAATCAAGGATATCACTATCATGCAGCTACAGGAATGAGTCATTCCATTGCACAAGATGATGGGCATGGTGCTTTGATAGGTTATGCAATGGATGGAAATGGTATCTATGCTAGATTAGATGAAAGCGGAAATGAAGCAACCGACTTAGACGATTGTCGAGGACACTCGGATGATACTAGAGGCTATCACTATCACATTGATGCAGCAGGAAATAATAATTTTATCAATTGTCTTTTGGGAGCTTTTGTAGTAGAATCTGGAGAAGCAGCAGAAGTTGTTGATAATGACAATGATGGTTTTAATTCAGATGAAGATTGTGACGATAACGACCCAGCAATCAATCCAGACGCAACAGAAATAGCAGACAATGATGTAGACGAAAATTGTGATGGAATAATAGGTGGTCAGACAGAATTATTGCTTCAAGAATCTTCCTTCAATAGTTCGGCTTTGGTTTCTTTTAATACAGTGGCTTGTACCCTACAAAATGGTTCTGTTACCACTTGTTACCAATTAGTATTCACCAGTAATCCAGTTGAAAATGGCCCTTATTGTCCGAGTACGATTGACGAAATTGGAGGTGTAGGAATTTATGATGGCGCTACAAATCCTGGCTTTCAAGTATTAAAAAGAACGCTATGGGAAGCGATGGAGAATGACGGATACGACATCGTTGATGAAGATGGAAATATTTCAATCGCCAATCCTGGAAGTGGTAATGGGGGAGCAGCGGGTGACGGTAGTTCTTGTCTAGAAGCGGAACCAGATGATGATTTATTATTAACTTTTTTAATTCCAGTTGTTCCTGAGTTATTAAGTACACCTGATGTAATGGAAAGCGTAGAAAATATCGGTATTTCTGTGGATGGTATTCCTTTAACGGGTGATCCACCTTCTGTTACTATAAGTGGAAATATGCCGGGTGGCAATGGAGCAATTCCTTCTATTGATCCTTGTGGAGGTCACATGGACCCAAGTGGGTATTATCACCTCCATTTTGTGCCAGAAGAAATGAATAATGTCTTTGATGCTTTCGGAATTACAGAGGTAAGTTGTACTAATTTTGTTCAGAATGAAACAGCCTTAGTTGGGTTTGCTAAGGATGGTTTTCCTATTTATGCGTCCAAAGACGCAGATGGTGTGCTACCTGCTGATTTAGATGATTGTCATGGACATACCGCTCCAACGACAGAATTCCCTGATGGTGTTTATCACTACCATGCTTCTAGTAGTCTCGCACCTAATGTACCTCCTTGTTTAGTTGGTGCATCTGTTGGCAACTCTTTTTCTTTTGAAAGTTCAGATGTTGATGCAGATAATGATGGCGTTAATTTTAACAATGATTGTGATGATAATGATGCCAGTGTTGGCTCAATTCTATTGGCTGGTACTGCTTGTGATGATGGGGATGCAACTACGGAAGATGATATTATTCTAAGTGATGGTTGTACCTGTGCAGGAACAACAATTGACGATACTTGTACTAGTGCGGATACGGATAATGACGGTATTTGTGCGGAGGATGATTGTGATGATAACGATGCCAATATAGGTGCAACACAAACAGCAGGAACAACTTGTGACGATGGAGATGCAACTACCGAAAATGATATTATTATGGGCGACGGCTGTACGTGTGCGGGTACAACGACAGCAGTCGATCCTTGTGCTACAAATGGTGGTGATGCAGATAATGACGGTATTTGTGCGGAGGATGATTGTGATGATAATGATGCCAATGTAGGCGCAATACAAACAGCAGGAACGGCTTGTGACGATGGAGATGCAACTACTGAAAGTGATGTCATCCTAGCAGATGGCTGTACTTGTGCGGGTACAACGATTACTGGAACTACGGAATGCGCGGCCCCTACAGACCCTGTGGCTACTAGCTCTGGCAATCAAGTAACAATCACTTGGACACCTATTGCTGACATTATAACTTATACTATTCAAGTACGATTTAAAGGTCAAGATGACTGGTTAGTAACGGCTCCAATTAGGTCAAGTCGAGTAAGAATTCAAGGCCCTCAAAGAGACTATGAATACCGTATTCAATCTAATTGTACAAGTGGCTCTTCTGAATATGGACCTATTGAAGAATTTAGTATTACGGGTAACTTCAACGAAGATGCACAGTCAAGAAACAAAGAAAATACTACAGCAGAAATTGTAATAAGAGAAACAGGCATAATATATCCTAACCCAGTTAAAAACACTTTGAATTTAAACTTCTCAACCGTAAATCCTAAAACAAATTTTGTAGTTTATGATATTTCAGGAAGGGAAGTGTATCGACAACAAATGGAAGTAAATACAGATATTCATTCATTTTCTCTAGATGCGCTAAATGCAGGATTTTATTTAGGGGTAGTTCGGGAAAATGGAGAGCGGAGTTATTCTGAAAAATTTGTCAAGCAATAAATTCTATTTTATGAATGGCGAAGAATTAGGGATTAAAAAAAATAGCCTACTCTATTAGCGTGTTATACAAGAATTGAAGCATTAAAGATAGTGTTGCTTAGGAATAATGTTAACTTTATTGAGAGATTTAGTTACTCAATAAAATATTATTCCGAAGCACACTATCCTTTTAACCTATTCTTGAATTTGCTCCCTCTAAAAAAATACTAAGTAACGATGAAAAAATATTTGGTCGTTTTTGAAATGGGCTTTTTTCTAATGGGTTGAAAACATACCAGAAAAAAGGTCAATTTAAAACAAAAAGACCAAATATTTTTTAATCAATACTAGATACACTTTTTATCAAATGCCGAGCTAAAACTAGTAAAATCATCATTTACAAATTGTCACTACGTAACAATCCAAATATCTCCACATCTTCAAACCCTCCATTCTTTTTAGCTTGATACGCTCTCAATCGACCTTCCAATGTAAAGCCAAGCCGAAGTGGAATACGCCTACTTTTTTGATTACTCGCCACAATGCGCATTTCCAAACGATTTAAATGCAAGCCCTTAAAAGCGTACTGAATCAAGCGTTGGCAAGCTTTGGTCATAATGCCCAAGCCTTGTAAATCCGAACGTAGCCAATAACCCATTTCTGCACGTTTATCAGCGTGATTTATTTTTAATAAAGAAACAGTCCCTGCTAATTTTTCTTCGTGAATGATGAGCGTCGTTAGGCGTTGCTTGCCTTTATTCATCATCATGGCCTCTCTTAAAAAGCTATGTGCATGCCATTCTTTTTGGATGTTTTTTACCCAAGGGAGCTGTTCTTCTAAATAAGAGCGTTGTGTTTGGATAATTTGAAATAAATCGGCTGTATAATCTAAAGTAGGAAAAGCAAGATAAGTAGTTTTGTCTATTTTTAGCGTCTTATTCAACGTTCTTTATTTAAGCCAGATAATAAGGGGACAAATTGAAAATCATTGAAATATTCTCGACTATATCTTGTTTCTGATAAACGAATAATTTTGCACATTTTCTGTACTTTTTCGCCAACAGGAATAACTAAAATACCCCCTACCTTTAATTGTTCCAACAAAGAATGCGGAATAGTAGCCGCTGCCGCTGTCACAATTATTTTATCAAAAGGTGCATGATCGGGTAAGCCTTTACTGCCATCTTTTAAGTAAGTCCGAATACTTTTAAAGCCCAAGTCTTGCAACAGAGGAGTCGTTTTTCGATACAGCGTTTCTTGTCGTTCTACAGTATATACTCTTGCACCTAAAAAGGCTAGAATTGCAGCCTGATAACCAGAACCTGTTCCAATTTCTAAAATATGATCTCGCCTTTTGACATCCAACAAGCTTGTTTGGTAAGCAACCGTAAATGGTTGAGAAATGGTCTGTTTATTACCAATTGGGAAGGCTTTATCTGTATATGCCCATTCCTCGAAGGCTTTTTCCAAAAACAAATGCCTCGGTATAGTGGCCATCGCCTGCAAAACCGATTCATCCTTCATTCCTTTTTCTCGAAGGGCTTTTATTAATTTTTTTCGTAGGCCTTTATGACGATAGGTGTCTTTCACATTTTTTTTTCGGAAATATAAGGCTTTTTTTTGTCGGTTTTATAAAGACCTATATTTTTTTGATTAAAATTGTGTTTTGAGAAGCTAGAAGAGAAGTGAGAAGGGAGACCGAAAAATTATATTTTTCTGTGAGAAGTGAGATTTATGACGTGTTCTTAGACGTGACTAGACGTTTTTTTGAAACACAAAAGGCACAAAAGAAACAAAAGAGTTTTCACAAAAGATTGCTGTATGTTTTACGTTTTACTGGTATGCTTCAAAAAGCAAAAGCCTTTTGTGAAAACCCTTTTGTTTCTTTTGTGCCTTTTGTGTTTCAAAAAAACGTCTAGTCACGTCTAAGAACACGTCATAAGTCTCACTTCTCACAGAAAAATTTATTTTCGGTCTGACTTCTGACTTCTTTTCTTTTGACTTCTCTTCTTTAATCGCAATAATGTACCAACAATTTTCTAAAATCAGCTATTGGCTTTGTTGCCTCTGTATCATTACGGCTGCTTTATGGTATCCCAAGTGGGAAAAACCACGAACAGAAGCCGCCCTTAGCTGGGATGTAATGGGCTATTATTTGTATCTGCCCGCAGCTATCATACACAAAGATTTAAAGCAATTAGCTTTTAAAGACGAGATACTAGCAAAATATCACCCAACGGGTAGTTTTTACCAAGCCTTTCTTCATGATAGCGGTAATTATGTCATGAAATACCCCATTGGTCTAGCTATTTTATATTTACCTTTTTTTTTACTGGCGCATTTAGCGGCTTATATAGGAGGCTATCCAATGGATGGTTTTTCTTTGCCCTATCAAGCAGGGATTAGTTGGGGAAGTATTTTTATCGCGCTGCTTGGTTTGTGGTGGTTAAGAAAAATTTTGCGCTTATATTTCTCTGAATGGGCGGTAGGGTTTAGCTTGATTGCAGTAGTAGGAGCTAGTAATTATTTAAATTATACGGCGATAGATGGTAGTATGTCCCACAATTGGGTATTTACCCTAGTCGTATTTTTAATATGGCAAACTATTAAATGGTATCAACAACCAACGATTTTTAATAGTCTTTGTATTGGTGCTTGTATTGGTTTGGCTGCACTCAGCCGACCCACCGATATTTTAATCTGTTTAATTCCAATTTTTTGGGGGCTTAATAATAAAGAAGATATAGCAACTCGATTACTATTTTGGAAGCAAAAGTGGAATTATTTACTTGCTATTGTAAGTACGGTGTTATTAATAGGTAGCATTCAACTCTTTTATTGGAAATATGTTTCTGGCGATTGGCTCGTCTATTCTTACCAAGAAGATGGGTTTAGCTGGCTACATCCACATATTAAAAATGTATTGATTAGCTATAGAAAAGGTTGGTTAGTATATACGCCAATTATGCTATTGGCATTGATTGGCTGGCTTCCTTTATATCGAAAATATCGTTTTTTGTTTTGGGGTGGGTTTGTTTATTTTATACTCCATTTTTACATTACGGCTGCTTGGGATGTTTGGTGGTATGGTGGTGCTTTTGGACAACGTGCCTTCATACAAGCCTATCCTATTTTATTGTTTCCATTCGCTGCTTTCATCGATTCTTATATCCTTGGTAAGTATAAAGTTATTAACATTTCAAATGTTGATAACTTTAAAAATGTTGGTAACTCAAATTCAAAACCAGTAAACACTAGGTTTCTAGGCTTTAAACGAATGGCCTTTGGGATTTTTTTACTTTTTACTATTTGGCTAAATTGCTTCCAAACCTATCAAGCGCATGGACACGGTTTTGAAGTAGATGCGATGACGAAGGCATATTATTGGCGTATTTTTGGTAAAGCGAATCCAACGGATTTAGATAAAAAAATGCTGGACACTAGAGAGGACTATCAAGGAGAACGACAAAATATACAAGCGATTTATTTAAATGATTTTGAAAAAGAACCAGCTTCTGCTGTTTACACGGACAAACAAGTGTTTTCAGGAAAACAATCTTTAGAATTGAATGCCCAAAATCAATTTTCTCCCGAAATACGCATACCTGTAGAACGAACCCCTAATAAATGGATAAGAGTGCAAGCTCAATTTTATGTACCTCAAAAAGAATGGGAGGTATGGAAAATGGCGCAGATGGTTGTTCGATTTAAAAAAGACGGTCAAATATTGAAAAAACGTATGATACGAGTACATCGGCAATTAGGTGAACGGGCTTGGCAATCGAACTGGACGGATATGGATATTTCTAAAGGCGATTTTGATGAAGTTGTTGTCTTATTTTGGAATGCGAATAGTACGAAGACTATTTTTATTGATGATTTGTCGGTGGAGATGTATGAAAATTAGCCTAGGGGAACGTTCAGGTTCAAGTTCAAGTTCAAAATAGGGGCGTTAGCCTCGACACCGTCTATAGGAATGCTGTCTGGGAGGATCACAAAGGAGCGTAGCTCCGACACCGTCTATAGGAATGCTATATTCTAATCAAAAAAAGACCCAAAATATAAGCTGATCCAGATATTTTACAGTCCCAATTTATGACAAGTTTATCTAGTCGGTTGATATATGGAACCTTATTACACGGTCGCTTTCTGCGGCCCTGTAATTTATTTGACTGGAAATCAGCGGTTTAAATTACAGGGTCGCGCAAAGCGACCGTGTAATAAAGTCTCGACTGGAAATCAGCGGTTTAAATTACAGGGTCGCGCAAAGCGACCGTGTAATAAAGTCTCGAACTGTCAACTACTTTCGTACAATGGATAAACTTGTCCAATTTATTTAGCAATTACGTTGGACCGATGCATTATTTATTTTTTAACGGATGCGCTGGTAAGGTATTATTGTAGCATATCCCTTGCCTCCATTAAAGCAAACCCAAGCAAATTCTCTCCCCTCCATAAGTAGGGGTAATTACTTTTTGGATTATCTTGCGCCATTCCAATTCCCCAAATTTTATCAACAGGACTTGCTTCTACTAGTATTCTGTTGTTGGTTTTTAATAAGAATTCCTTTAGGGCTACATTTTGCGAAAACTTAGCAACATTCCCATTTACAACAAACTCATATTTATGGGTATCCCAAACAACTGGATCAAAATTTGAAACTTGTCTGCCTAGTTTCTTTGCCTCTCCTGGCGTTTTGGCTGTAAGGGTTTTTTGGTATATTTTATCGTCTTTGAATAATTGTGCTTTCTTTGCCATCATCCAATGTTCTGCTGTTAAATAGACGATTTCATTTACTATGAATTTGGATTCAAACCATTGGCTTAAACAAGATTTATCGATAAGGTTTTTATTTTTTTGTCGATGTCCCCAAAAAAATAAAAATTTCATTTTCTCTTCTTTTTCAAATTGCTTAATAAGTTTTTCTTTACTGTATTTATAAGTGTTCTTCATTTTTTATTTTTTGAAGGATACTATTCATCCATTCCCTTATAGCCTCAATGGAAAATATTATACACGCCTCAAGTCTGACCTTTAATCGGCTATCAATAGTAGGGTTCGCAGCGTGTTGAACACGTCCTAAATCTGACTTCTGACAGAAAAATAAATTTTTCGGTCTGACTTCTGACTTCTTATAAATACCTACATAATTTTTTGAAATTTAGTTCGATTGCTTATTCGAAAGTCGCATAAAAATTTTCAATACCATCTACACCTATAAAATCTACATTAAGATCAATCAAGGTACGCCAAAGCAATTCCGTTTCTGCGGTTTTCCAAAAGCGGATTTTTTTTCCTTTTTGATGAGCTAAATCGATGGTTTTTTGGATCGCTTGAAGACTTGCTTTAGATGGTTTTTTAATACCTTCCCAATTAGTAAGGTCCGTAAAATTCATGCTTATCATCGGCATGTATTGCTTGCTGTAATCGAAAGCTAAATCTTCTATTCTGCCATCTATAAAAAGGAATTCATTTGCTTTATTAGAAATAATTGCTGCTCTTGGTATATCTCCACTTAGTACAATTTGTATTTTTTTAGAACTACCCGTATTTTCCGATCTTTTAAGCAAGTCGTTTTCGTATTTTTTCAATACAGAATTAAGCTGGGCGAGCATTTGGTCAGAATAATTCTTAATGTCTACTAGTAGAATGAGGGGGGCTTGATTCACATCCAGCCTATTTAATAATGGGGCTAGATAAGCGGTTTCAAAATGTCCTTTTGTATCTAAATTTTCCCCGTCATGACTAACAATTAAATTAGTTCCATCAAAAACAATGTCTACTTCTAAGGAGGTAAATCCATGATTTAAAGCCGTAGTGATTGGATATTTTTGCTCATAATCATTGTGGGCATGGGCAATGATAGGGTACTTAATGGTATTCCTAGGAATTAGAATATGCCATAGATTCTCAGCTAAATTAACCCTGCCACTCATTTCTTCTGCCACTACCCGATCGATGATAGTCAGTCCTTTCGCTGCCATATTCTCAAAGGAATCTATTCCGTTATTGGGAAAGCCAATTCTTGTCCGGTGTATATTATATCTATTAGAAAATTTTCTATTAAATGCTTTTTCCACGCCCTCCTTGCCAATCATAAAACCCAATAAACCGCCCCAAGTTGCCGTAGGATTATCAGAATCCCAGCCTGCAAGTGTACCTATTTTAATCGTTTCGATTATATCTCCTTCTCCATAAAATAAGCTGACCAAACTAGCTGCAAAATTAATTCCCGCTGCAAAACAACCATTGCAATATCTTTTTTGAGCAGTAATACCATAGCCATCTTGCTGATTCACTTGGTAGCGAATATAAATGGAGTCTCGGGCTTGTTCCCAAGCTATATCCGCATCGTACATGGATAGCACATAAGCATACATTTTTGCAGCATAAGAATGCTCTGGCAAACAATGTTTCGCTTGGTCCGCCATCCACAAGACTTGTTCTTTTTGGGATAAATTTTTATCGACTACAGATGCCAATGAAAACATTGTTACATAAAATTTTGAAATCCATTCGCTATTTTCTCGTGCAGTAGTTTGAATGGGTAAGCGAGCCATTTTTAAAGCAATGTCGGGACGAGTGGGCGCAAAAAGACCAAATATTTCGGTGGTCAATTGGGCATCTATCATTTCGTATTCTGGATTATTTTTGGGTTCGCTTGTAGCTGGAGGAATCATTCCTTTCCTCATTAAGTCAAAAGCTTTTTGGTTAGACACCCATAAATAATTTTCTTCTTCTACTTTAATATGTTTCAACCAACCCTCTCTGATTTGTTCGCCGCTCAACACTGCCGTTTTATTGCGTAATAATAATTCCTGATAGATATACTCTATATCGGTATCATCATCAGCCCCCCAAATACTATCTTCTGCAATGAAAACAAAATCAATGATTGGGGAAATTTTGCTAGGTTCGCCTTCTGCCCAAATACTAGGTTGATCAGGTTTGCCCCAATCATTCCGAGTATAGAAATCACCTGTTTTTATGTCACCGATATTGCCAATCTTATCCATTTCTGTAACTAGCCCTGTCCAATTGGCGATACAGGTACCTAGCCAAAAACCATATAATTTATCTGAATAGGCGGCTCGATTGACTATTTTTTCGGTTGATGTAAAGGTGCTTCTTTCTAGATTAGGGACTCCTTCTTGTTCGTTAGTGCTACAAGAAAACAGTGTTACAACAATTACAAAAACGCCAACTAAAGAAAGTTTATTAAATAGGTTTGGTAAGCGCATTGGAGGGGATTTTTATAATAAAATGGACAAAATTGTTTGATGGCTAAATTGCTTGATGGCTGCATATAAGACGTTGACAGCCATCAAGCAATCTAACCATCAAACCATCTAACTATTCTATTCTCTATTCTCTACTTAGAATTTTCTTTTTTATTAGCCACATAATCCATTTTACAAACAGGACAAGTTCCTGCCTGCTCGCTGCCACTGCCTTCGCAGTGCATTGGGCAAATATAAGCAGCGGTATATTCTTTGCCTTGTTGTTCAGTGGCATCTTTAGAAAAAAAGTATTCATCAATATAAGATGAGGAAAAATAGCCAATTGGAATAGCTATTAAAAACACTAAGAAAGGGCCATATTTTTTCATTGTTTAAATGTTTGGAATGGTGAACAATAGAAGAAGTTAAATGTAGTAAAATAAAACAGTAAATTCAAAATAGGCTTGTTACCCTTTAAGAAATACCTATATGAAATATTGAAGCAGCGCAGATCAAAAGTAGGGGATAACTTAAAGTTAAAGTAGGGGATAACTTAAAGTTA
>Ga0209831_1003766_pt1 | contig 12315 bp, 17 predicted proteins | sample Maine_Asex4_meta_FD_187451 | JGI IMG/M metagenome (GOLD analysis project Ga0209831, IMG submission 187451) | Marine algal microbial communities from Maine, USA - Maine_Asex4_metaG (SPAdes) (version 2) | ecosystem: Host-associated > Algae > Red algae > Unclassified | place: Maine, USA | collected...
CATAAAAAGCTGGATGATGTACAATGGGCATGGCCAGGTCCTCTGCTTTCGCTATGGTTAATCCAGCCTTATAGGGCAATGCTTGCTGTATGCACGACATCGGGAGATTTACTAATCGCTCTGCTTCTGCTAAAGTGAGTTTAATTGTCCCTGATGCACCTGGAGTAGCCTTATTATTGGGGGCTGCGGATTCTTTAATTGCATTAGAAGTTACATCACTTTGATTTTGGTTATTAGTACAACTCATAGATAAGACTGTAGAAATGAGCAATAAAAAGAAAAGTCTTTTATAAAAACATGAGAACATAGCAACAGATTTTTAATACAAACTCAAGTCGAGGTGTATATCTTTAAATCAAAGTAACAAATTATGAATCAATTGGTTAAGACAAGACATATAGACGCATAAAAAAAGGCACAACCAGAATTCTCTGAAAGTGCCACGATAATTATCGGTCGGGATGAGAAGATTATAACCTACCCTTTTTAGACTCTCATAGAAAGCCAACAACCTCAATAATATGGGCGTTTCATATACCTAACAAACCTATAGCCATCTAATAGAATCAAAAAAACGACCCCCAGAACTTTATTAGGGGTCGTTTTATAAGTATATTTAAAGTGCGAACTCAAATAATACTTATATGCCTAAAAGTACAAAAATCCCTAATGTCAGGTTTAACCTAAAGACTAAGGATCCAGATGATCAAGAAACTTTGATCTATGCCTTATTTAGATACAAGCATGGACTCCTCAAATATTCAACTGGAGAAAAAGTACTTCCTAAGTATTGGGACCATGGAGCACGCAAAGCAAAGAATGTAAAGAACCATCCTGAGTACTTGAACATGAATGATAGATTGAATGATCTATCGAAGCTGATCAGGAAGGTCTATACTGATCATGATTTTGGTGATATCTCAATTGATGAGTTTAGGCAAAAGCTTAAAGTATTGGAAGGAAGGATAAAGATCCAGCCTAAGGAAGAGGACAAGCCTTTGACCTTGTTTCAATTCATTGATCAATACATTGAAGAAAGGAAACAGAATCCTACAATCACCAGAGGAACATGGAAGAACCATATTACTCACAGAAATCACCTTTACAACTATTCTTTGCAGTGTGGCTATAATCTGGATTTCGATACAATAGATTGGCATTTTAGACGAGATTTTGAAAACTACATGTATATAGAAACCAACGCCTGTATAAATCATGCTGGCAAATCCATTACAGAATTGACTCATTTTCTCACAGAGGCAAAAAGAAGAAAACTATATTCTGGTGATATCCACACTGAAAAAGGCTGGCATATTGTCAAAAAGGAAGTTGACAAGAAATTTGCTTTAACATTTGAAGAGTTATCTCAGCTTTATGCATTCGATCTATCAGGACATAAGAAGCTTGAGAGGGTAAGAGATCTCTTTCTAATCGGAGCTTAAAGCGGCCTTAGGTATTCTGACTTTAATCGAATATCAAAAAAGCATTTCATCAAAGAGGATGGTATTGAGATGATTGAAATCTCAACTGAGAAAACAGATCACCGGGTAATTATACCATTGATCCCAATTCTAACAGAGTTACTGCAGAAGTACAAATACAACCCACCCAAGATATCAAATCAGAAGTTCAATGATTATATCAAAGAAGCTTGCAAGCTCGCTGGCATAGACAGAGTTATCAATTACAGCACCTACAAAGGAGGAAAGAAGAAAAACAATAGCAACCCCATTTATGAGATCATTGGTAGTCATAATGCCAGGCGAAGCTTTGCGACTAATTTCTATAAGCTTGGTATTCCGGCTATTCACATCATGGCCATTACTGCCCACTCAACTGAGGCTCAATTCATGAAGTATGTATGCATCACTGGAAGAGAGAACGCAAAGACAGTAGCAAAAGAAGTGGCATTGAGGATGAAGGGTTCAAATTTAAAGGTAGTTTAAGATGGATTATGTAAAAAGGCTATTAGACGCATTGTGTACCTCATATGAAAGTTCTTTAGGATTCGACCTTGGAGATAGAACAATAATTGGTCATTATCAAATATTGGACTTAACTCATGACATGGGATTCATATACTACTATTTAGAAAAATATTTAGAAGATGATTTTAAAAACAAAAATCAAATTAGAAAAGAGATCTACAAAGATGAATTATTAGAGCGTACTAAAATGCTCTATTCTCTTTCTTTAGATTATTACGGCCCTATTGTAAAAACTGAAGACTTTGATCCTGCAGATTATTTTGAAGAGACTAAATCCTTTATCTCACGAATTAAAAAATTTATATCCTCCAATTTACTCAAAGACGAAAACAGCAATCAATTATCTATCAGAGCCTTAGGTGTAGCTTTTTTCATAGAAATACAAATCGGATCTATTCAAATTCAAACCACAATGAATAATGAGAACAATCTAAGAATAGTACAAGGAGAGGTTTATGCTGATAGATTGTATGAGTATGTCTCAGATTGTGAAAGAGAGCCTGAACGTAGTGCACTCAATGGGTTTTCTGAATTTCAGACCAAAGCCAGAACAAATGAGACAAAACTTTTTAAAAAACAGTATAGGAAGATGATGTTAGATCATTTCTCCTCCAATCAAAAAGCAATAGACTTTATCAATAAGTACTCTCACTAAAACTCACACAAAAACACAGATTTAAACACGTGTGTTTTCTTTAAATCAGATCCTGCATAGTGTAACATTGCGTATCATTTTAAAATTAGAATAGATACGAAATGAATCAATTTAAACTCATCAAACTAACAGAAGCCTGTGAAAAAATAGGCATCTCATATAGTAAGGCCTTTAAGGATGCTTCTACAGGAGTATTCGAAGTTGTACAGTTCAAACCTAAAGGAACGCTATTTGTCAATTTCGACAAATTCTATCAACAGTATGTAATAGCTAATACCCGAGGTGCATCAACAAAACAACTTACTGCATAATGGAAGCATTAATCATTACCACCCCTGAAAACTTGCAAAAGCTAATAAAAGAGGCCGTCAATAGTGCTTGGTTAGAAAGAGACCAGGCTGAAAAAGCAAATGATATCACTAAGGAATTCTATTCAAGACATGAGGCGGCAAAAATTCTAAACGTTAGTGTAAGCACAATTGATAGAATGATCAAAGATGGATCACTAACCAAAAAGAAAATCAGGAGTAAAACTCTGATACCTGCTTTTCAACTCATTGCCATCAAAGACAAAATACTGGCAGCATAAATTCTAAAACGTTGAATCGAACCTGATTCAACTATTAATCACATCCCATGGAGGTAAGGCAATAAAAATGGCCCGTCTGAAGACAAGCCAAAAAATATACATGATAATGAGCACAAATATAAGCAATCATCAACCCGAATCAAAAGCCCAGATCAGGAAAGCCGTCGCTCTCTCGATACTACAATCGATGAAGATTCAGCAAGTTATTAACACAAACGCGAACATCTTAAAGATATCAAATATCATCAATAATAGGATTAGCGAACTCATAGGTTCAGGCGAAAATATAGAAGCCTCATTTATACACAAACTCTCTGTACTCGCTGGATTCGATCATACTACTATGCATTCAAAGTTTGCCGGAAAGCTCCTGTGGATTTATAATGTGAGTGATGACAGCATAAATCGATTGGATAGACCTCTCAGAGTTTCACCTTACAGACATTTTGAAAAGAATGATTATCGGAATAGATATCCTGAGGCATTGAAAATGATTAAAGCTGTGGAGATATGATACAACAGGCAAAAGACATAAGAGCAACAGCGACAGCAGCAGCTGCTGCACCATCATTATTATTGGACCATATTGATGAAATATCATCGAACACTACTCAGACATCAACTGTAGGCATCTTGGCTAATCTGATGAGTAAGATACCGGTGATTAACTTTCGTGAAGAGGCTAAACTGGAAGAGGAGGCTAAAGTAAAGTTGAATCACATATTGATTATAGTGATAGAGAAATTGCTTCAAATAGCATTATCTAATGATTGGGGAATGTGCAGGAATGGTGATTTTGTTTACTTGTATAATGGTTCTTTTTGGTCCCTTCTGGATAAGAACACATTGAAAGACTTTCTTGGTAAATGTGCAGAAGCCTTTGGTGTAGACATATACAAATCAAGACATTTCAAATTTAAAGATGATCTGTATAGGCAGTTTGAATCTTCAGCAAACTTGACAGCACCAGAAAGGGATAAGTCAGTACAACTGATCAATTTGATAAACGGTACCTATGAGATAAAGAATCATGTAAGAAGATTAAGAGCCAGCAGAAGAGAGGACTTTTTAAACTATCGTTTGCCCTTTGAATTTAATTCTGATTCACAATGTCCACTATTCAATAAGTTCTTATTTGAGGTGCTACCTGATGGAGGCTTACAGTCAATATTGGCTGAGTATATCGGATATATATTTGTTAGAAACATTAGCCTATCCAAAGTATTGATTCTGCTTGGTGGTGGTTCCAATGGTAAGTCTGTCTTTTTCGATATCATCACCGCATTACTTGGAAGCGAGAACGTAAGCAACTATTCACTTGAGTCATTGACAGACTCCAAAGGATATGAGAGAGCATCTATAGCAAATAAGCTACTTAATTATGCTTCTGAGATAAATGGAAAGCTCCAAGCAGCAGTATTCAAACAGATGGCTTCTGATGAACCAATAGAGGCAAGGCTTCCATATGGAAACCCTATGATACTCAAGTCGTACGCACGGCTTATGTTCAATTGTAATGAGCTACCCAAAGATGTAGAGTTTACTCACGCCTTTTTCAGGAGGTTTATGATTATCCCTTTTGATCAGACTATAGCGAAAGAGGACCAAGACCCAGAGTTAGCGAAGAAGATCATAAGTAAGGAGTTATCAGGAGTTTTCAATTGGGTTTTGCGAGGTATGCAAAGAGTCATCACCAATAAGAAGTTTACACAATCGGATAAGATGGATAAAGTCTTGAAAAGCTTTAAAACAGATGCGGATTCTGTGAGGTCATACTTACAAGATAATCAACTTGAACCATGCAGATTGAAAGAAGGAGAAAGCTACTTGTCTGTCCAATATGAAGCTTACAAAGACTATTGTAATGAAGATGGATTGAAACGACTTGGAAAGAAGAATTTCAAGAAAAGAATTGAGTCACTTGGTGCTGAAATCAAAAGAAATAACAAAGGTATGTTGATCGGTGTCAAGGTGTCTCAGTAGTGTAAAAGTGTAGACGAAAACAAACATTTATTTTAAAAAAGTGGCAAAAAGGTGTAAAAGTGTAAAAACAGACCCCTCAAAAAACATTTATTTTTTTTATGAGAATCGAATACAAGTTTGAAGCATATAAATCAGGAGGTAAAAACAGATACAATTGCCCTAATTGTGATCAATCCAAGCAGTTCACAAGATATGTTGATCCTAATGGAGGATATATTGCAGATCATGTTGGGATATGTAACAGGGTTAATAATTGCGGTTATCATCTAACTCCGAACGAATACTATAAGCTCAATCCTGATCAAATGAAAGAGTTTAAGAAAGTGACTGTAAAGAATGATCCAAAACCTATAGCAGCATCTTATATATCACCAGTATCTCTAAAGAATACCTTGAATCAAGATAATGAGTTCTTACAGTTCTTGCGTGGCCTGTTTGGTCCAGAGATCACAACTGAATTAACAAAGACATATATGATTGGATCAACTAAACACTACAATAAGTTTTTTACTGTATTCTGGCAGATAGATAAGTATAAGAGAATTAGAACAGGAAAAGCTATAAGCTATGATTCTTCTACAGGCAAAAGGAAGAAAGAACAATACAGTACAAATTGGATGCATAGAATACTTAATCTCAAGAACTTCAATTTAACTCAGTGCTTATATGGTTTACAACTTATAGATACTGCCAAGGATAAGCATATAGCTATAGTAGAATCTGAGAAAACAGCGATCATAGCAAGTATCTATTTACCTCAATTCATTTGGATGGCATCAGGAAGCTTACAGATGATAAAGAAGGATATTCTTAGCCCTCTGAAAGGTAGAAAGGTGGTCTTATTTCCTGATGCTAATTGTTTTGAGTTATGGTGCCAAAAAGCAGCTAAAGTATCTCTGGATACTGGTATCAATATAAAGGTATCTAACTTCTTACATGACAATGCCAGTAAAGAGGACAAGGCGACAGATATAGATATTGCAGACTATCTCATAAAATACAAGGTCTCAGACTTCAAGAGGAAAGAACCAATACAGACAGATATCAATTTTGAAACTCAGGAGGTAAAACAGAGAGTAAAAGAGCAAGAGGATATTACTATTGCAGGGGATCAGATCACAGATAGTATAGAGGCAGAATCCAAATTCTTTATCGATGAATCAGGTACATTATATATAAGGAATCCTTATAGCCCAAAGCTTACAACTTACTCAAGTATTGAGGCATATAATAATAGGTCTGAGCTACCAGAATTTAAGACTATAAAAGAGAACTTAATAAAGGAGTTTACATCTCTGGAATTACTTGAAGGATTAAGGCTAAAAAAAAAATAAATGTTTTTTGAACCCCCTCTTTTTACACTTTTACACTATTTGCCTTTAAAAATGATATTAAAACCATGCAAAAGCGACCAAGTTTACGAAAAACAGCAGATATGATAGATAGAGATAAGTGCCGACTAAAGACAAAACAAGCATTACAATCATTGAAATAAATAGACATGGATAACGAAGAAAAACAATTGGAAGAGATTAAAGAATACTTCGCTGATGATCCATCAGGATTAAAACGATCAGCCCTGAATCAGCACTTCAATAACCACTCATATCTCACCAAGGTACATATCAGGCTACATGATCTCTTACTTCGAGCGAAAGGCGAAGACATAGCTGAGATCAAATCATTGATTTCGATTGTAGAAAAGAGATTAACAAACCAAGAACATAGAGGAGAGAGAAAAACTGATAATCAATGACTAACACTCTGAAAAACACTCTATTATGATAGAAAATTTTAATGGCAAGAATAACTCTAATGGATTTGATAAGAGGCCAGAGGACGCAAAGCTTGGAGGTAGGAAGCCATCCATCAAAAACCAATTAGAAAAGATAGCTTTTTCAGATGGCTGGCTTGAGTTCGATATAGATGATGTAGAAATACTGATTGGTAAGGTGAGAATCCAAGTCCCAGAGTTGGATGCGATTGCGCTTAAGCTCTGGCAATGGGCAATGTCCAATAAGGGTAATGATAGCCTAAAAGCCATCGAAATGATCATGAACCATTTTGATGGAAAGCCAGGAGGTAATAATATCCAGATTGAAAACAAGGTTGATAATAATCCAATTCAATATGTATTCATGACTAAGATATCAGACATCCCTCCTGAATACAGAGACAAAATGCTTGTCCAGTATCAACCTGAGACGCACGAGATAAAGCAACCGTATAGGAGTGAAGAAGAGGTAAGAGAAGCTTATAATATAAACGATTAACAGAGCAGGTACCGTTTATATGCGAATGATATAAATATATGATTATCAATTAATTAGGTGGGTTCTGCTAAAATATTATTCATAAATAATTTCTAAATGTCATGATTGATAACAATTACAGATGAGATCAAGAAGCTGGCTAAAGAGATCGACGGCCATCGTTTCTAAAGATCTAAGTATATTAGTTCGATCATTCTTCAGAAAGTTATGTAGAAAGAAGCCATAGGACATTGCACAACGGGGAAATAATAGCTTTTCTGTCCTGTCAGATTTTGGGCGTTAGAGTGGCAAGTGAATTTGGTGATGAAATGATGAGATTAAGAATTATATTTGATTGAGGGGGATTAGAAGGATAATAGGTAGTAATTATAGTTATCTACATTGTGGAAATATTAGGCCGATTATAGATTAGTTCCTAGTACTCTGTTATTACATATCATCAATCAAAAAATAAAGTTTACGTGCAACCTTGATATCTTTAATTATTAAATTCAAAATATATGACGGCAATAGTAGGTGTTATTAATTTGTAATGCGTTACACCTGAGGGTAACGAATGTTATATCAGGTAAAGAAAATTATTGAATACGATTCACAAATTTAAGAGAACTATGTGTAAATTATTAACAGTCACTAATAAATTAGAATTGTAGATACGAAATAAATAGCATAATTAAAATGACAGCTTCGAAAAACAGAGCAAAACTCATAAAACGTTTAGAAATAATTAGAAATTATATTCTATTAGAGGATATAGATGATCTTGAAAAAGAGCTTATCAGGCTGAAAGAATATTCTAATATTACTAATATAAATGAGGTAATAAGTCTAATTGAACGCAAATGTTATTCAGAATCTGTTGATAGAATAGAAAATTTAATTAGAGAATCTAATAAACCAATAATTTGGATAGACTTTGATTTGAAAGCATTAGAAAATGAGATAAACACTCTAAATATTAATATTAGTATTTTAGATATAGAAAAACTTGAAATTGAAAAAATATTAAGAGAATTCCAAATTAGGCACTCTAAAACATTAGGTCATCTTATTATTAAAATCTTGCATTTTGAAAAAAAATTATTTAAAAATGATAAACATAAGATTGAAGATATTGAAGAGAAAGAAAGAAAATATAAAGAAAATTTTGACAATGATATAAAGGAGAATCTTACAATTTTAAATAGTCATGATAAATTAATTCTAAAAGATATGTTTAGGCAGGCAACTAAACTTTGTCATCCTGATAAATTCCATACTGGTTCAGAAAAAACATTAAAAAGAGCAGAAGCAATTTTTAAAGAGTTAAATGAGGCAAATAATAACAATGACATACTAAAAGTAAAGGAAATTTTACAAAACTTAAAAGACGGGTATTTGTCAGATATCGAATATTCTAATAAATCAAATAAGGATGAGTTAAAATTTATTTTAAGTAAACTAAGTAGTAAATATAAGAATTTACAAAACATTATATATAATTTAAAAAATAGCGAAACCTATAAACTAATTAAATCAATAGATAACTGGGATGATTATTTCAATAAAGTAAAAATTGAATTAGAGGAGGAGTTAAGTACTTTAAATAAAATAATAAATGGTTAGTAATAATGGATAAAAAAGACTCAAAAAGTATGGAGATTCAAAGCTTCTCAAAAGCTATAAGTAAGGTAGATAATTTAATAAACTTATCTAATAATATTATCAAAAATGATATTGATGATGATACTTATAAATGGTGGACAGATTTATCTCATGAATGGAAATTATATTTTAGTAAATGCTTAAAAAAAACTGAAGTCATCGAAAAACCTACTAAGCATCAGGTATATGAATTATTTGCAACTACCTATTTATTAGAATCTTTGCCTCCTTTTGATTACGAACCTAATTTTAAAACTATAGAACCAGTTAAGCTTTTGACTAATATACAAGAGATAATACTGATTAAACATGACATAAGAGATTTATCGCCAATATATAGTTTACCTGAATTACAAAGGTTAGTGTTTAGTAAGTGTTTTAATATTGATTTGAATACTATAATTAAACCTCATGGGTTGTGTGAAGAGCTTGCATTCGAGAATTGTAATTTATTAGACATTACACCTCTCAAATATTTTACTGAAGTCTATGAACTAGATCTAAGTTATAATTCAATTGAAAATATAGAATGTCTCTCTAATATAGAGTACTTAAATATTCTAAATCTGGAAAAGAATAATATTACAAATATAGATGTATTAAGTAATATTAGGTTTTTAGCAGAATTAAATTTGAGTAAAAATAAGGTTACGGATATTTCATCTTTAAAGGGTTTAAAACACTTAGATACATTGTTTTTAGATTCTAATAAAATATTAAATGCAGATTCTTTGTCTTCACTTAACTTGAAAGGACTTAATTTATCTTATAATCAGATTAATGACATCTCGTTTTTACGAAATATGACTATAGGAAGTCTATCTTTGAATGGAAATAGAATAAATGATATTGAACCATTGAGTAATATGGTCTATTTAAAGCGGCTAGCTATCAGTAATAATAATATAACAGACATACAGCCACTAGCAAATTTTAATAATTTAGATACACTTCATTTAAATGGAAATCCTATTCCACAAGATGCTATTAATGAACTTCGTGAGCAGCTGCCAGAATGTGACATCTATTTTTAAATTTGCTAATTTTTATGTTTGAAAGCAACGGCTATAGTTTTGTTTTTAGATTGAGTCCTCCTCTCATCTATCAATTTCTAAAAATCATTTGGATAGAGATACACAACTATAGAGCTATCCAACCCAGCATATTGCAAAGCTGAATTGAGCTGTTGAGCGTACTTGAATTCACTCTCAGACTTCAATAGTAAGATGATCCCAGGCTTCTTATTGGTATTGAGCGCATACCAAAGGCTTTGACCTATAGAGTCTTTCCACTTTGCAGCACGCTCTATCTCAAAGGCATATTCTTTGGTCATCAGGTCCACACGGCCAGACGGGACTGATACCTCTCTTTGACCACCTATTAGCGATTGGATGTAATCAGCATATTGGGCTTCTGTTTGGGAAGATGCAGCTAATGGGACCAATAGAGCTATCAGGATTGATGTAAACCAGTTCATAAGACCAAGATACGATGATCATGCATATACACTGCATTGACTTCTATACATTTACTCCATGAGCACCTTCAAAGGTAATTTGGAAAAGAACGGTTATGAGATAAGAGTATGGCTTGAAGAGAATGGAGGCTATCAGCTTGAATATTCAAATGATGGATTTGAGACTAAGAAAGTCAAGGTCTATGGTAGCCGGTATGCTTTTCTCAAGGCAATGGAGTTGAGGTTTGCGCCTGAGGAGTTGAAGGATTTGTTATCTTAGGATTAATAATAAATAAACTTTAAAAATGAGATACCTATGATTAAGTTAACAACTGGTAAAAGCAAGAATGAAATTTTGGTCAATCCATCGAATATCGCGTATATCAGTACCGTAAAAAGTGGCCTTTCTAAGATATATTTCAATTTCTCAAAAGGAGGTTCCATGGTTACTTTAACTGTATATGAAAAACAACATGAAATCAGGGAGAAAACTGCAAAGTTCTTTTTCAAAAAATAATGTCTAAAATTACTGAAACCAATCAGTATATTTAAGGAGTAAGAACTACGACCATCTTTATTTGAAAACCAACAAAATGATATGAAAACTATATTACTTACTTTGCTTGTAGCATGTATCTCTATTCAGCTATATCAGAGCTATATCAACACTTGATTAAGGAAGATTCTGACGACGATTGGGATTGATTTGTAACCATAAATTACAGGAATGAGATATATCAGCAACGTATTAAAGAGTAGAAATGACTATTCTTCATATTTAGTGCACCTTACAAAGGATTCTGAAGATGGCAAATCTGCTAAAAAAGTACTACATGAAATTTTAAATGGCATGAAGCTAAAATGCGGTAAAAAACCAGTTAGTGCTGCATCGTTCCAGGTTAGTTATAGCAAAATTTCAAGTAATAGCATCGAAAGAAAGGAATATTTTAATGCAACCTGTTTTACAGAAACACCAATCAATGAATTACATTGCTTCTTTGAAATAAATGACAAGAGTAATGACTATAAACCTTATGGATTAGTATTCCATAAAGACCCTCTAAGAGACAGAGGTGTATCACCTGCAATCTACCTTAATAACTATACAAAAGAACAAACAAAACTACTATCAGATTTAAGTAATTGTCTTATAAGTAATCATGATGCGGCAAAGTCAATTTTACCATTGATTACAACATTTGGACATAAGGTTGATGTTGTTAACAGCCCTCCTTCTGAAGGCATTGTTGATTTCATATGGGAAAGAGAATGGAGATTTCCATTTAGTAAGGGTGATTTTAAATTTGAGCTTGATGATATATATTTAGGGCTATGTCCTAATGATAAAATAGATGAGTTTGAACTTGAATATCCTGGTCTTAGTTTTATTGACCCCTACAGGAATATAAATTTTTATCAAAACAAGCTAAATCAAATTAGTTAAACGACCCCCCAAATGACCTATTTGAAAAAATGGTATATGTAATCGATTGATTATCATATACCATTTACTAATATCGGTCGGGATGAGAAGATTCGAACTTCCGACCCCACGCCCCCCAGGCGTATACTCTAAACCGGACTGAGCTACATCCCGATAGCGCAAAACTACAAAAATATTATTTCGATTCTTACTATTACATATGCTGGATAAGCGATCTGGTCATTTACAATCTGTACCCTCGATGTAGTCCCCTACAATAATTGGCTATTTGTAGGGTTTTGTG
>Ga0209831_1003767_pt1 | contig 12314 bp, 15 predicted proteins | sample Maine_Asex4_meta_FD_187451 | JGI IMG/M metagenome (GOLD analysis project Ga0209831, IMG submission 187451) | Marine algal microbial communities from Maine, USA - Maine_Asex4_metaG (SPAdes) (version 2) | ecosystem: Host-associated > Algae > Red algae > Unclassified | place: Maine, USA | collected...
TACAAAAAAGAGCTGTAAAGATAATTTTATGTCATAATCACCCAAGCGGAGAATTAAAACCTTCTGATGATGACAAAGATGTTTCTGATAGATTAATACAAGTTGGAATTATTGTGGATACAGAAGTTATTGATCATTTAATAATTTCAACAAAAAGCTATTTGAGTTTTGCTGATATTGGATTATTAGAAGAATTAGCAAAGAGTACAAAGTATGTTCCCAAATACGTGCTTGAGCAAAGAATAAGAAAGGAAGCCACTAAAATCGCAAATAAGAAAAAAACAATAGAAATGGCTAAGGCTTTCAAAAAAAACGGTGCCAATGATGAAATGATAGTTTTATCAACAGGATTAACGCTAGAAGAAGTGGAAAAATTAAAAGTGCGAAAAAAATAGCCAGTGCCTAACAGGGTATAAAAAACATAGGGCTTTTGTGATAATTCCAAAGGTCAGTGCTTATTAACAAAGTCCGCTAAATATAAAATTTGGCATTTAAAGAAAAAATAAAAGCAAAATTTTTATATTTAGCTAAGTGTTAAACCTGAAATATAGTGCTTATTTGCTGCCCTACGTTTCTTATACTAAACGTTGGCATGCATTAAAAAAAATGGAACACGAAAAATACTTTCAATATTTCGATAGAGCTGTACTGAATTTTTACAGAGTAAATTCTCATGCTTATCATTTAAAAGAAGATGATATGGGAGGAGAAATTCGAATTTCAGATAATTGGGATGAAAGTATGGAAAAAGAATATCCATATATCGAACTAAAATTTGCTTTCAGAAAACTCGAAAATAACTTTATATGCATTGGAGTTTTTATGCCTTCATTTAAAGATAAAGTTTCCGAAAAAGATTATAAAAAATGGATTGCGTTTCATAAAGAGAATCCAAACTTTAGTGAAAATAATAATGGTTTTGATAGGTGGGTTAACAGATATATTAAAGGCTCTTGGGATGTCAATGACGGACCAAAAATAAAGATAGAAAGAGAACTAAAACTTATAAATTCATTAACCAAAATAAAATTCGAAGAGAATTTTTTCAAGCATGATAACTATAGGTTAGTAAATTATCCAGTTGCTGAAAATAATGAAGAGTATACCAAATCAATATTAGAACTTTATCGTCTTGTAATTGATGGAATGGTAAAAGAGTGTATTATAAATATTTCTCAATTTTTGGAAATTAGTTTAACTGACGATAAGAAAAGACTAAATAGTTTAAAAGAGATAATTCCTCAAGAACTTGAAAAAAAGATATACAAACCATTAAGTGCTATAAACCGTAAAAGAATGCCAATTCATGGAATACCATCTAAAGGAATAGTTCCTTTTCCAGCATTTGAAACATTTAATACAGACTTACAGAATATTTATAATGCATTACGTGAATTAAAATTGTGGTTAGAGAATATATCTAATTTAGATTCAAAATCATGTTTAAAAAGACTTGAGTCTTTATCATTATTCCCAAAATTAAATAAGCCACCTCGACCAGAATTTAAACTAGTAAAAGCTCAACGAATGGTTGGAAAAACTATTGACAAAATAGAATTCGGAGAAACTAATTTTAATGAAGATGTACATCAAGGAGAAGCTTTAAACATATATTTCAATGATGGCACAGCTATAACCTTTCAAATTGGTTCAAATGCTTACAACATTGCTTCCGATTCTGAAAATTTAAAACCATCAGATATTCACACAGATATTATGCTGTTTTGGGCGGAAAAATTATTATCAAAAAAAGAATAAAAATAACGACATGCCAACAATGGCTATAATTAATACGGGTTTTAGCGCTTAACTCAAAGTTTAGAGTTTTTAACCAAGTCCGCCAAATCTTTTTAATTTGGCTTTATAAAGAAAAAGATAAAACAAAATAAAAAGTTTTGGCTAAGTGCTTAATCGGAAATTAATCGCTTTTTAATTCCCGCACTAACCATAGCCGAACCGTTGTGTTTCATACCGTAGCCACCGCATATTTTAGCACTTTTGGTTTTTGCCAACGCTAAATTCCAACACTCAAAAAACCAAAAGAGCTAAAATTTCCCAACGCTCGAAAAAATACAATCCGAAATTCTTGCTTTCCGAAATTTGACAAACTATATTTGACACTTATTGTCAAGTAACAATATTCAAATGGAAACAATCGGACAAATTTTACGAAATAAAAGACAAGCTCTTGGACTTCTTTTAAGACAAGTATCGGCTTATGTCGATATCGACCAAGCAATTTTGAGTAAAATCGAAAGAAACGAGCGAAAACCAACAAAAGAAATGTTGGACAAACTTGCAGAAATATTAAAACTCGATAAAGACGAACTTTTAATACAATTTATAAGCGACAAGATTGCTTATGAAATTGTAGATGAAGATTGTGCAAGTAAAGTGCTAAAGGCAGCCGAGAAAAAAATCAAATATTTAAAATCACATCCAATTCAAAACTAACTATGCGAACATTAACAACTGATATAGAAAATACAAGCGTAGTTGAGGAGCCTCAATTGGCTGTAAAATTCTACTCAAAAACAGAAAAGAAAAAACAAAAAGGTAAATCTACCTTAAATATGCTTTCCTTGTTTTCTGGTTGTGGTGGAATGGATTTAGGTTTTGAAGGAGATTTTTCAGTCTTAAAATCATCTGTAAACGAAATCTTAAATCCAAATTTCATAAGTCAAGACCTTGAAAACAACTTTGTGAAACTTTCAAAAACTCGTTTTAAAACAGTTTTTGCTAATGATATTTTAAAAGATGCAAGAAATGCTTGGGTAAACTACTTTTCAAAAAGAGGACACAATTCAGAAGATTACCAAACAGACAGCATAGTCGATTTGGTAAAACTACATCAAAGCGGAACAAAAGTTTTTCCTAAAAATATTGACATTGTAACTGGTGGGTTTCCTTGTCAAGATTTTAGCATTGCAGGAAAAAGAAATGGTTTCGATTCTCATAAAAATCATAAAGGAGAATTCAATACAGAAGCTTGTGCGACAGAAGAAACTCGTGGTCAACTTTATATGTGGATGAAGCAAGTCATTGAAATAACTCAACCAAAAATTTTCATTGCGGAAAATGTAAAAGGTTTGGTTAATCTTTCAAATGTTAAAGACATTATTCAAAATGACTTTTCTTCTGCTGGAGATAATGGATATTTGGTTTTAAATCCTCGTGTTTTACACGCAGCAGATTATGGTGTTCCACAATCAAGAGAAAGAGTTTTCTTTGTTGGAATCAAAAAATCGGCATTAAAAAAATCAGCACTTGAGCAATTAGAAAAAGAAATTATTTCAGACAAATACAATCCTTATCCAAAACCAACTCACGCTTACACAACAGATGGTGAAGATTTAAAACGTCACGTAGATTTAAAAGAGCTTTTCGCTAATATTAAAGAGCCTGAAAAATCAAACGATTTATCTCAACAATTTTACTCAAAAGCGAAATTTATGGGTAAACATTGCCAAGGTCAAATAGAAATAAAACCAAAAGGAATCAGTCCAACTATTAGAGCAGAACATCACGGAAATATAGAATTTAGGAGATTATCAAAAAAGAATGGAGGAATATTAACAGAAGAACTTTCCAAAGGGCTAAAAGAAAGACGTTTGACACCAAGAGAATGTGCTTTAATTCAAACTTTTCCACCTGATTATGAATTTGTAATTGCAAATAAACAGGGTCGTAAAGGTTCATATTTGGTAAGTCCTTCAAAAGCATATAAAGTAATTGGTAATGCTGTTCCACCACTACTCGCTTATAATTTAGCAAAGAGAATAGAAAATGTTTGGGATTTATATTTTAAAAAACAATGGTAGTATCAGTTAATTCAGAACCACAAAAAAGTGAGTTCAACGCTTTATTAAATTCTACAATTGAAGAATTAAACGCTCACGCAAAAAAATCGCCTAAAAAATTGAGCAATTAAGAGGTGCCAAACTTGAGCCTTATGTTAGAGATGTAATGACTGATTTAGCAGTTGGCTCAAAATTTGAAAACTCAATAGAACTAATTGGCGGACAAAAATTTCCTGATATTATAGCAAATAAACTCTATGGTATCGAGGTCAAGACAACAACCCAAAACCATTGGAAAACAACAGGAAATAGTGTTTTGGAATCTACAAGAGTAGATGATGTTGAGCGAATTTATATGCTTTTCGGGAAACTTGGAAAACCGATTGAATTTAGAAGTCGTGCTTATGAAGAATGCTTATCAGAAGTAGTTGTTACACACTCACCAAGATATTTAATCGATATGAACTTGGGAAAAGGAAAAACGATTTTTGACAAAATCAACACATCTTATGATACTTTACGTCAAAAGAAAAACCCAATTAAATCAATTACAGATTACTACAAAAGCAAATTAAAGCCTGGACAAGATTTGTGGTGGATTCAAGACACTGAAAAAGCAAGTAATCTTGTAATCAATATTTGGAACAACCTATCTTCTACCGAACAAAACGATTTTGTAAATAAAGCAATGGTTATGTTTCCAGAAATTTTTGGGCATCGTCAAGATAAATATAGCCGTTTTGCAATATGGTTAGTTAAAAATGATGATGTTGTTTGCCCTAATGTTAGAGACGCATTTACTGCAAAAGGGAGAGCTGATATTTTATTGAACAATAAAAAATATAAGCAAGTTCCAAGAATATTTATAAACTTATTTGAGAACATAAATTCTATAATTGAAACTTTAGTAAATACTTCTGCGATTGAATTAACTGAATATTGGAACAAAAAAACTAACGAAAGAACTAAAATTTTAGATTGGATAGAAATAGTTTCAATGAATTCTAAATCTGTTCGTGGAACAAAGCATTTAGATATAAAGAGAATATTAACGGATTTAATACTCTGACGGATTTGCCAACGCTGAAAGTCATACACATTTGCAATTCGCTTCAGCCAACACACAAGCCCAAAATTGCAAAAGAGTATGTCTTTGCCAACGCTACAAACTGAACGAAAAAAAGTACGAAAACACAACAACGTATATAAAAAATAGCGGTTTTAGTGCCTAAACGAAAAGTAATTTCATAAATTTAAGGTCAGTACAAATCCGAAAAGTTAGCGAATAAAACTCGCTACTTTTCATATACAAGACCGTTCTAAGCCATTGGACAAAGATAATGGCTAACTTTTAAAACCTAAAATTAACCAATGATCAAAGCCAAATTATTCGTTTCAGGAACAGAACGGGAATTATTATGGACAGATTTAGAGTATTATAGAATGCTTAATCATAAAACAGGTCGATCTGGACCAATCCCAATGGGAGGACTTGTCACTGTAGCCTTTGCTTCTAGTTATGATGATGATAGATTACTTCGTTGGATGACTTATAGCCAAGAAGGTGAACTTTGTACACTTACAGCATGCAAAATTGTTTTTTATGAAGGTGATTTTGATGGCGTCGTACTTTTTGAATACAAATATAATGATGCAGCTCTGATCTACTGGAAGGAAACATTTAACTCGGTAGGAGAAGAACCAATGACCGTAACGATAACAATCTCTGCTGCTATACAAGAAGTTAAAACGATAACTTGGGTAGAAACTTGGCAAGAGAGTTGGGTGCCTCCTAGTGAGCAAATGCCTTATCAAGCAGTGGAAGTTGAAGATACTGAACCGCGAATAGTCAAACAATACATTACAGACCGAGAAGATATTCAACTAAACCAATACGAAAGAAGTCACGAAATATACTGCGTACTTGAAACGAAAAATATGCATAACGAAATTGTAGATATTGATCTATCCACATTTGAAGTATCGCTATTATACCAAGGAGAAAGGTTACAGGACAACATCATCAAAGATTATACGATCAGTACAGACCAAGAAAAAATTCCATTACAAGTAATTCCAGAAGATCACGAAGATGAGCAATAAATACAAAGATCAATATGGCACGAACACCATAAAGATTATATATAAGGGTAAAGTTGTGAGTCAGGCAGATATGAGAGTACAGCTAGGGGGCGGTGATGTCATAGATAAACCTGTACAAACTAATATTACTTATACAGATGATAACGGCAAAGGCTTAATGCATATCAATCACCAAGCTATTGTTGTGGGTGAAAGTGTTGCACAAGTTAAACGCTCTACTACCGCTAGAGTTACCGACAGAGGAACGATACTTGTTAGCCAGTTGAAATCTGAAATTTCATCAAGAGGCGAAGATGTATTTTTCTATGATAATTCACTAGGTACGTTTGAAGGCAGATTGGCAGATGCACAACGCCTATTTCCTAATGTTGATTTTTCAGATTTACAAGTGCCTGATATCGTAGGCCGTAGTAATCCAGAGTTTGCAAACTATTCGACTGTTTCACCAGATCAAGCCGTATCGTGGCAGGAAATAAGTAAATACGATGCAGAGGAAAACGGTGGAAAACCTACCACTTGGAGCAAATGGGCGGATAGCTTACAAACTGGATTGGATATTGCTGGTCTTGTTCCAGGATTAGGAGAAATTGCAGATTTAGCCAATGGTTGTATCTCTTTAGCACGAGGAAATTACGGCGATGCTGCGTTAAGCTTTGCGGCAATGGTACCGGGTTTTGGAGTTGCTGCTACAATTGCTAAGCAAGCTAAAAAGTTAAAAAAAGCTGTTGATAATAAAGGTGTCTATGATCTTATCATTAAAAATGCTGGTGATCTGGAACAGGCTTATGTCGGGCAATCAAAGAACATTTTCAAAAGGCTTAAACAACATTTTGGTAAAAGTGGTAAATTAAAAAGCACACAAGAAGTAATACAAGGTGTTGCTCATAAAATGGCAGGCTCTACAAAATTAGAACGTGAAATTTATGAGCAATTTATTCTAATTGAGAAATATGGAGGAGTAATAAAAGAAAAAAGTATATTTAAAAGACTTCTAAATAAGGTTAATCCCGTTGGCGGTAGATTTGATCTAAATTCTGTAGAAGGATTAAAGAAATTTAAAAAACGAGCAAGAGAAATCGCTAAAGACTATGATTTACCAACGGAATTTGAACAAATAATATTAAATTAATATGTATTTATCAGGCTTATCAACAGAACCTTATTTAATGATTAAACCAAGTTCGAACTTAGATGATGCTAAACCTGAATATTTAAAGGGTAAATATAGTATTCGTTTAAATGAGGATTTTTCAGAAGAATACCTCGAAGAATTTGTGCAAAAATTCAAAAATATAACATCTTTAAACTTATCATCTTGTTACAATTATAAGGCAAAAACATCTTATGTTTATCAGATGCCAAATTTGAAAACTCTTTCTATATCTGTATGGAAGGATACAGATTTTATCTTGGACTGTAATACTCTTCCAAAATCCATTAATACGCTTTGGTTAACCGTTTATACAAAGAAAAAAATCATAAATTTAGATTCATTGAATGATCATATTGAATATTTAACGATTTCAGAATATGACGAAAAAGACCTTACAAAATTAAAAGGCCTTACTAATTTAAAGAGTTTAAGTTTTGCGACCGCCAAAATCAAATCGTTAAAAGGAATAGAAAATCTTACAAATTTGGAAAATCTATCATTAGGAGGAGTGCGTAGTCTTACCGATATTTCAGATATTACGGCTTTACAAAAATTAGAACGATTAGAGTTTGATATTTGTTGGAAACTTAAAGATTTTAGCTCTATTGGTAAATTAAAAGAACTTAAAGAACTTGAATTATTAGACTGCAAAAATCTTGAAAGTATTAAATTTGTAAAGAATATACCTAATTTAAAACGTCTTTCTACATTGGGTACTACGATTATAAATGATTACGACACCACACCCGCCGAACACGTACCCGTATTTTTCGGCAGTCAGAATAATAAATACAACAAGCAATATCCTGAAAAAGAAGTACACAAAAAATTAGATGAATTGTAAAACTCATAAATAAGAACGGCTTAGAACAAGCTATATAATTAATAGCTACCCTATCGGGATAGCTACATAATCATATAGCAGGCGTTGTGCTTAATATACACATCCCAAATTTCAACCAAAAACAGAAATATGAAAAGAATTACACTACTTTTATTTACATTGATTTTTATAACATCTTGCGGAGATAACTCTAAAATTGGAAAATACACGAAAGAGGAATTGCCTTCTAATTTTTCATATAACATAGTCAAAGATGAAAGTGATAAAACGTTAGAAAAAAATGAACTTTATGTTGAATTGAGCCAAAAAATAAATGAAGGACAAATCGCAACAATAGCTGAGGAATTATTTAATTCTAAAGATAAAGAACGAAGATTTTATATTTTCTATTCACTAAAAGAATCTAAAAAAAGCAGTATGGCTTGGGCTGTAAGTCATTTTGACCCAGAATTAGAAATTACAATTAATGGTTCAACAGAAATCGAAGAATTTAATGTTAAAAAAGTGCTGATGAAATTGATGGAGAAATAATCGGGAAATTCTACGAAGAAGAATACACTTCTGGAGCTTATACTGTATTTAAAAAAGACGGAAAAACTTTTGTGAAAGCAACATTCAAAGACGCTTCATCAATGGTTGACGAAATGAAAGAAAGTAAAGTTCAGAACGGAATTAAACTTAACGCGAAAGAAGAATCGAATGGAGAATATTATATTTTAACGAGTAACGAATTAGAGTTTTATAATTCAGAAAACAAGAAATTTACTATCGCAAAAAAAATATAACGGAATAAAAACGAACGCACAACACCATATAAAATTAATTGCTAGTAAAAGCCTACTTACGAAAGTCCGCGAGGACTTTCTATCTGTGATTTATTTGCTAAGTTTAGTGCTTAAACCACGCAACTAATCTTATACAAGAACGTTGTGCGTAAGCTAAAAAAAATGAACCCGATAAAAAACTTTATAGAGAAAATTGAACAGCAGAATTTATGGGATAATCGACTTGAATTAAACCGAAAGGAATATTTAAAAGTTAAAGGAAGTGTTGACACAAACCTATATTTTGTAGTTAGTGGAAGTTTGAGAATTTACGTGCTGGAGGAATTTGAGGAGAACATAATTAGGTTCGGTTACAAAAATAACTTCATTGCATCTTTAGACTCTTTCATAAGCGAAAAACCATCGGATTTATATATTCAAGCAATCAAAAAATCTGAATTAAAAGTTATCAATAAAACGACATTTATGGACTTTGTAGAAAGTTCGACAGAAAACACCAGAATTTGGCATACAATGCTTGGAGATTTGATTTTTCAACAAATGGAAAGGGAACGTTATATTTTGACTTCTTCGCCATTAGAAAGGTACAAAAGGGTTTTAACAAGAAGTCCACAATTGTTTCAAGAAATTCCGAACAAGTATATTGCATCCTACTTGAGAATGACACCAGAAACATTATCAAGAATCAAAAAATCTTAATCCAAATCAATGTTTTTGCGAAGAATAACACCGATTTTTGAGCAAAAAAAATAATGACAATAACATCGGAAAAATTAATACAGGATTTAATAGAAAGAACTCGAATAAATATCAACCAAGCCGAAAAATTCAGCCATCTTCCGACCGAAATACTGAATTGGAGAGTCAAAAAAGAAAGTTGGAGTATTTTAGAATGTTTTGAGCATCTGAATTTATATGGAAATTTCTACATTCCAGAAATTAAAAAGAGAATTGAAAGCTCAAAAAGCCAACCTAATAAAAATTTCAAATCAGGAATTTTAGGTAATTATTTTGCAAAAAGTATGTTGCCGAAAGAAAAACTGAATAAAATGAAAACGTTTAAGGACAAAAATCCGATTGGTAGTACATTGGACAAAACAACTATTGAACGATTTGTTTCTCAACAAGAAAAAATATTTAATCTTTTGGACAAATCAAGAGAAATAGATTTAAACAATACCAAGACAGCGATAAGTATCTCGAAATTGATTAAATTAAAATTAGGAGATACATTTAGAGTTGTAATTTATCATAACGAAAGGCATTTAGAACAAGCGAAGAAAATACAGGACGGAAAAGCCTACGCACAACAACATATATAATTTATTGCTGGCTTCTCGCCTACTTACGAAAATCCTCGCGGATTTTCTTGGTCTGTAATTATTTACTAAATTAGTTGCTAAATTCACATAACAAATCATATATAAAACGTTGTGTATCATTTAACAAAACAATCGTAAAATAAGAAAATAAAAATATGTCAATATTTGGAGCAGGTTCGAACTGGGACGGAAACGAAATTAAAGAGGACTTTTTTAAGAATGAGAATTTTGTAATTGGTTGGGACATTAATGATGCTGAAGATTTATATAGCCAAATTTCCAGTATAAAAATTGGAGATATTATTTTCCTTAAAGCAAACCGATCAGGTTCTTTAGACTTAAGAATTAAAGGCATTGGAATAGTAAAGAAATCTTTAATAAATCAACTATTCGACAAAAGAGAAAACTTATCCAAGAATCGCCGTAATTTTGAACTGCCAGTTAAATGGATAGTTAAGAATGAATTTCACATCAGCATACCACCAAATACTGGAAAATTAACCAACGTAAGAGCGGCAACTTTTTTCGAAGAATATATGCCTTTTGTACAATCAGAAATATTGAACCGACTTTTTGACCAACTTAAATAAATTTTTTAATGACAACATTTGAATTAATTGCACTAGGAGTTTCTTTGGTAGCCATTTTTATAGCATTTTTGCAAGGCTTTCTTGCTAAATCACAATTAGAAGAGGCGAAAAGAACCAAAACAGAAATCGAAAAACTACTTGACGAAATTAAAGGAAAAGTTCAACGAGTCGAAACAATATCTGATGAAACAAGAAAAGACGTTAAAGAACAAATTTTAAAATTAATTGACAAACAAGATGAAAATTTTAAAGTTTTATTAAACGCACCTAAAGAAAGTAGTCAAAACGAAATGTTAATGACTTTTTTACCTAAATTATTGGAGAATCCTGATATGATGGAAAGACTAATTGATATAGGAAACAAACAGAAATAAAAACGCTACACAACAACGTATATAGCTCATAGCTAATCAGTTGCTTAAACGAAGTTGAGGCATATTTGGAAAGTCGCCAAATTTTTAAATTTGACAACTTCCCAAAAAAATAAAATAAGTAGTAAAAATTAAAAATCTGGCTTGTGCTAAATCCGAAAATAATTCTCTAATTTGCACGCTACGAGCCATATACAAGACCGTTACCTTTAATTACCCAAAAAAACCGGCTGAATGTTTGACCAACTAACGATTGAGAAATTAGATTACTATGTTTACGCATTGATAAATCCGAATGACAAGAAACCTTTTTACATTGGAAAAGGAATTGGAAATAGAGTTTTTAATCACCAAAATTGTGCGATTAAAGACAAGGATTCTAATTTAAAACTTGATACAATCCGAGAAATTATAGATAGCGGATTTGAAGTTGAGCATATAATTATCAGACACGGATTAACAGAAAAAGAAGCGTTTGAAATTGAAGCCTCAATAATTGATTTTGGTAATAAATTCGGATTTGAATTTTCTAATTTAGTTTTAGGGCATCACTCAAGTGGAAAAGGACTTATGACATCTGACGAAATTGTTAGAATTCATAACGCAAAACCTTTGACTGAATTAACTGACCCAGTAATTATAATAAACATTAACAAAAAATATGTGAGAGGAAACTCAAGTAACGAAATTTACGAATCAACAAAACAGGCTTGGGTTGCTGGAGAACAAAAAAGGAAAACGACAAAATATGCTCTTTCTGAATATTGTGGAATTGTAATCGAAGTATTTGAAATTCAAGAATGGTACGAAATTGAAACGCCAAATAATAAGCGGAAAAATCGTTGGGGATTTAACGGAGAAGTTGCAAAACCAGAAATTAGAGAAAAGTATATTAATAAATCTTTGGCTCACACAAAGAAAAAAGGAGCAGCAAATCCGATAAAATACAGACTATAAAGCGAGAAATAACTAAAGGTAACACCTTATATAATTTATTGCTAGTTCTAGGCTACTTACGAAAATCCTCGCGGATTTTCTATTTGGTTTGTATTTGCTCAGGGCAAAATCATACTTTAACATTCAATATTTTTAACAGATATTCATTATTCCAAGCAGCTTTGAGTCTTTTTCCTTGAATTCTTTGTTTTTCAGTTTTTTCGTTTTTCATCAAGTTTAAAGCGATTTTTAAGATAATTGAGTAGTTCTGCGCAGCATTTCCGGCCCTTTTTCTTGAAGCATCCTCAGAAAATCCTACATCTAAAGTCCAGTGTAGTTTATTTTCAATAGCCCAATGCGATCTAATATCAGATTGAAAGTTCTCGGCACTGTTTTTTAAACTTGAAATA
>Ga0209831_1003769_pt1 | contig 12311 bp, 9 predicted proteins | sample Maine_Asex4_meta_FD_187451 | JGI IMG/M metagenome (GOLD analysis project Ga0209831, IMG submission 187451) | Marine algal microbial communities from Maine, USA - Maine_Asex4_metaG (SPAdes) (version 2) | ecosystem: Host-associated > Algae > Red algae > Unclassified | place: Maine, USA | collected...
CGCCGAATTTGAAGCACAAACACCTTATTTTTATTCGACATTTGATGATGAAAATGAAAGTATTCCGAGCGATAAAAAGAAAATAATCGTACTTGGTTCAGGACCAAATCGCATTGGGCAAGGCATTGAATTTGACTACTGTTGCGTACATGGTTTGTTGGCGATAAAAGAAGCCGGCTATGAGGCGATTATGATAAATTGCAACCCCGAAACCGTCTCTACCGACTTTGATGTGGCAGACAAATTGTATTTTGAACCCGTCTTTTGGGAACACATCGAAGAAATCATCGAACTCGAACAGCCCGAAGGCGTTATCGTCCAATTGGGCGGACAAACTGCCCTCAAACTCGCCGAAAAATTTCACAAAAAAGGCATCAAAATCATCGGCACAAGTTATGAGTCGATGGATTTGGCGGAAGATAGAGGTGCGTTTTCTGATTTGCTCAAAGAACTCGACATTCCCTACCCCGAATATGGCGCAGCAGACGATGCCGACGAAGCCCTCGAAATCGCGCATCGTGTGACTTATCCCGTCCTCGTGCGCCCCTCGTATGTGTTGGGCGGTCAGCGTATGCGGATTGTGATTAATGATGAAGAATTGGAACACTCCGTCCTCGGCATCCTCAAGCACATGCCCGACAATAAAATTCTCATCGACCAATTCCTCGAACGGGCTAAAGAAGCCGAAATTGACGCGATTTGTGATGGCGAAAACGTCCACATCATGGGCATCATGGAACACATCGAACCGGCAGGGATTCACTCTGGCGATAGCTCGGCGGTGTTGCCTCCATACAGTCTTTCAGATGATGTGCTTGAGCAAATGAAACGATACACACAAGAGTTAGCTTTTGCGCTGAAAATCAAGGGTTTGATTAACATTCAATTTGCGATAAAAGATGAAAAAGTGTATGTCATCGAAGCCAATCCGCGTGGCTCGCGTACCACGCCTTTCATCGCGAAAGCCTATCAACAACCTTATCTCAAAATAGCAACTTTAGTGATGCTCGGTACGCATAAATTGACCGATTTTGAAATGATAAATGAACTCAATGGCTACGCGATAAAAGTACCCGTTTTCTCCTTCGATAAATTCCCGAATGTGGACAAAAATCTCGGACCGGAGATGAAATCAACAGGCGAAGCGATACGTTTTATTGATGACCTGAGCGACCCGTTTTTCCGTGAATTGGATAGAAATCGTAGTATGTTTTTGATGCGCTAACGTAACGCGAGCTTCCAGCTCGCGCTTGTGTTTTGGTTGATTTTTTCGTACATTTATAATTCGACTTAAAAACCCTTGCGAATACCCTGATTTTTTTATTATCAAAAAAAATACAATTATGACGCTATCAGTTACTGCGCCTTTAGATATGAAATTGCCGACAGGAAAAATGTCGGACAAGGAGTTTGTGGCATTTTGTGCTGACAATCCTGAATTACGAATAGAGCAAGACCAATACCAAAATGTTATCGTTATGCCACCACTCAAAGGAGATTCAACTATTTATGAGAAACATGCTATTGTTGAAGTGGGTATTTGGGAAAAAACCAATGGTGGTGTTTCAACGAGTTCCGCAGGTGGTTTCAAGCTGCCCAACGGTGCAACGCGCTGCCCTGATGCTTGTTGGGTCAGTAATGAACGTTGGGCAACATTAAGCGATAAAGAAAAAATGGAATTTTTGCCTGTTGTACCGGATTTTGTTATGGAGATTCGTTCACAAAGCGACTCCCTGACCAAACTAAAGGCGAAAATGCAGGAATGGATAGATAATAGTGTGCGCTTGGCTTGGCTCATTGACCCCAAAACTAAAAAAACGCATATTTATCGTGAAGGTAATTCGGTGGAAATCATAGAAGGATTTGAAAAGGTATTATCTGGTGAGGATGTTATGGTTGGCTTTGAATTTGATTTGAAACTCCTGCGAATACCCTGATTTTTTTATTATCAAAAATGTAGTATTATGGCAGAAGCAATCAATACCCCTTTAGTAGATGTCAAATTACCGATATGGGAAATGTCGGACGAAGAATTTACACATTTTTGCATGGTCAATAAAAAAATACGAATTGAGCGCGATAAGTACGGAAATATCATCATCATGCCACCGCTTTCTCCTTATGTAGCACATTGTAAATTGGAAGTCGCGGTAGAACTTAGAAATTGGCAAAGAAAAACTGGTATTGGTATATCATGCGGTTCTTCCACAGGTTTTCAATTGTCGAATGGCGCGGTTCGTGCGTTTAGTGCGAGTTGGACAAGTCAGGAACGTTGGAACACACTTACCAAAGAACAAAAAGATGAATTTTTACCCATTGCGCCGGATTTTATTATCGAAGTTCGTTCAAAAAATTATAGCCTCAAGCAATTGCAGGATATGATACAAGAATGGATGGAAAATGGTACACGTCTCGCGTGGCTCATTGACCCGAAAGATAAAACGACCTACATTTATCGGGAAAACGGCACATCCAAAATTGTAAAGGGTTTTGACAAAAAACTCTCCGGTGAAGATGTGGCAGTTGGATTTGAGTTGGATTTGAGTTTATTATTGGAAACACTTTGATTTTATTATTAAAAATGTATCATCATGTCAATGACCATTTCAATTAATACGCCTGTCGAATTAGATTTATCAGTAGGGAGAATGTCAGAGGAACAATTTCTCTTGTTTTGTGCTGATAATCCCGAATTACGCATTGAGCAAGACCAATACCAAAATGTTATCGTTATGCCACCAGTCTATGGAGAATCAGGTTATTGTGAGAAAAAAGCCACCGGTAAATTAGATTTGTACGAAGAAAATTTTGGTGGAGTTTCTTTTGGTCCGAGTTCAGCTTTCCGACTTCCGAATGGTGCAACACGCTGTGCTGATGCCTGTTGGGTGAGTGACGAGCGTTGGGGTGTATTGACGGAAAAACAGAAAAAGAAATTTTTCCCTGTAGTTCCGGATTTTGTCATTGAAGTTCGCTCGGAAACAGACCGCCTAAAAACGTTAAAAGCCAAAATGCAAGAATGGATGGGAAATGGTACGCGCTTAGGTTGGCTCATTGACCCGAAAACTAAAAAAACGCATATTTATCGTGAAGATGATTCGGTGGAAATTGTGGAGGGGTTTGACAAGATATTATCGGGTGAGGAGGTCGTTCCCGGCTTTAAGTTTGATTTGAAGCGACTGAAAATGCCTTGATTTTTTTATTATCAAAACATCAAAATTAACGAGATAAAAATGACATTCGCCAGAATAAAAATGCTACACGCAAGGAAGGCAAATACTAGCGTAATATTTAGGAGAGGACCTTCAAAATGGGTACAAGTATTAAAGTGGAATACCAAAACAGATGAGATTACTGAAGGTCAATGGTTTAACGGAAGGATTTATACAGATAAATCTGATTTAAGTCCTTACGGAAATTACATGATTTATTTTGCCGCTAAATTTAAGGGGGAAAAAAATCAATACACATGGACTGCAATAAGTAAACCTCCTTATCTAACGGCGATTGCTTTATGGAAAAAAAATGATACTTTTGATGGAGGCGGTTTATTTGAAAGTACCCGCAAAATATATCTAAATCATGTAAAAGAGGAAGCGAAAGTCGAAGAAGGGGCAGACATAAGTGAGTTAAAAATAACGCTAAATACTGCAAGAAAATTTCCACATTATGATATTGAAGGAGTGAGGATGAGAAGAGATAATTGGGAGTGGTCGAAAGATAAGTTAACCAATCTAAATAATTCAGACATTCAAATAGCAAAAAAAATTAGTGCCGAAGCATCAATAGTTTATACGGGGTTTAAAGTAACGAATCATAAGTACGATTGGCATTCGTTTGTAATGTACAAAGGAGAACAACTGAATTTTGATAGTTATGAAAATATAGATATTAATAGAAATCAACGAATACTTTTGAGTAAAGGCGGGTGTATATACACGATTAATGATTTAGAGTTATATTTAAAAAATAGGGAGACAACACTAATTGCAGATTTGAATGACAATAAACGATACGAAATGGAAGCACCAGAAGAAATGAGAAAATGGTAAAAACCCAAAATTTCCTTTTCCAATAAAAAATAATGACAAAACATACGCACAACCAAACCTATAAGGTTTTCAAAAACCTTATAGGTTTATTTTTATTTTCAATCATTAATCCCGTATTAATATCCGCCCAAATCGGCATCCCCGAACCCCCACCGCTCGACACCACCAAACAACGCATCAAAATCGAAAATTCCGATTCTGTAGAATACATCAAAACCGACGTAGAGACACAAAAACAATTGGTCGGCAATGTCGTTTTGAATCAAAAAGGAACGATGATGTATGCCGATAGCATGGTCGTAGTGGAACAGAATGTCAGAGCTTATGGCAATGTTGTGATAGAGCAAGATACCACCACGATTTATGCCAATCGACTGAATTATAATGCAGACACGCGAAAAGCTACGCTTATAGACGAAGTCGTTTTATCGGACGGAAAGCAAAAATTATTCACCGATAAATTGGATTATAACCTCGATACAGAAATCGGCGAATACCACACAGGCGCGACCCTCGAAGGCAACAATATCAACCTAAAAAGCACACACGGCTACTACCATACCGCGACCAAACAAGCCTATTTTAAAGGCAATGTCGAAGTCGTCGATTCCAATTTTACGCTAACGGCTGATACGCTGCACTACGACACCGAAAAGCAAATTTCCTACTTTCACGGACCCACCAACATCGTGACCGACGACAAGCAAATCTATTGCGAAGCCGGTTTTTATAACTCCGCAGAAAACTACGCCGAATTTGAACAAAACGTCAAATATAAAGGCGAAAATCAATACGCGACTTCCGATAAAATTATTTACGACGGTGATAAAGACGAAGTTTATTTTGAAGGAAAAACCAACTTTCAAGACGAAAATCGTACCGTAGAATCGGGCGATGCTTACTACGATTCGGAGCGCAAGATTTCGCAATTTCGCAATAATGTCAGAATTGCCGATTCCATACAAGTCATTTGGGCAGATAGCCTTGATTATTACGAAGAATTGGACTCACTGAAAGCGTGGGGCGATGTAGTCATCCAAAGCCGCGAGCGCGACATCTGGGCGGACAGTCTGCAATACGGCGAGAAAGTCGGAGCAGGCATCGCGTGGGGTAGGGTTGTTATGATAGATTCGACGCAATCCATCTGGGCAGACCAACTCGAATACGGCAATCAAAGCACCGCCACCGCAACTGGCAAAGTCTTGATAATCAACCACAAAGACGATATTATCCTCGAATCTAAATATGCTACTTACAACGATAGCACCAACTACCTCTACGCCACCGGACGCCCCCTCATGCGTACCCTCGTGGATGGCGATACGCTCTATTTGGCGGCAGATACTTTGAGTTCTATCAAACCGGATTCGGTGGCAGATGGGCGCATTTTGATTGCCAAAAAGAACGCTCGGATCTACAAAAGCGACCTTCAGGCGGTCAGTGGTTTGTTGGAATATAGCACGGTAGATTCTACCTTTCGTTTCTTTGAAAAACCTATCGTGTGGTCAGATACGAGCCAATTTTCGGCAGATACGATCGTTATTTTTCAAAAAAATGACGAAATACATAAGATTGATTTGACGGGAAATGCCTTCATTATTAACGAAACGGACGACCAATTTTACAATCAAATCAAAGGGAAAAATATCTACGTCAAATTCGACAGCAACGAAGTACGTCTCATGGATGTACGCACCAATGGCGAGACGATTTATTATGCCAAAGACGACAATAATGCCTACATCGGCGTCAACAAAACAACCTGCAATAATATGTTGATTTACTTCGGTGATAATGAAGTGGACCAAATCAAATTTTACGACCAACCCAACGCCAATATCACCCCGATGCAACAAGCCAACCACGCCGCACTCCGCTTAGAAGGTTTCAAATGGCAAGATAAACTACGCCCTAAATCGCCTTTTGATGTTCGTTTTCGTCAAAAATAAAGTTAATTTACACTTTTTTGTTTGTAAAAATGAAATAATTTGATTATTTTAACTGCGTAACACAGACATTCCTGTCTGTACTTCAGCCTATACAGACAGACAGGAATGTCTGTGTTACGTTTAAATAATAATAATAAAATTATAAATTACTTTTTAACCATATTTTTTTATTCATAATTAAAAAACACTAAAACGTATTTAATTTGGAATTAAAAAATTAAGTAAATCGTAAAGCCCACATTTACAAGTATTTTAGGTTTAAATTTGCATTTAAATCAAGTGAAAAAACGGAAGTCAAATTTTAAACAAAAAAAGTTTCCACATCTTTTCCACATAAATTCACAACACACTAACAAGCAAGCATTTTCAATAAAAAAAGCAAATTCTATTTTTCATAAATTTAAACTTAACTTCGTTGCCCATTTTAAATATAAATAAAAATCGGTTTAAAAGTATCATCAAGGCAAGTTTAATACCTGCACTTAAACTTAAAAACAATGGCAGAATTCAAAAGTAATGGAAATATTAGTTCTCGCAATGGAGATAAGCATCATATGATTGACAGACCACTACCACAAGCCCCTAAATCAGAAGAAGCGGTTTTGGGAGCGATATTGCTGAGTGATGATGCGCTGAAAATTGTGATAGCTAACTTACATCCAAAATACTTTTACGTCGATGCACATCAGGCAATTTACGAAGTAATTGTAAGTCTTTTTGAGCGTAAACAACCTATCAATTTAACCACTGTTTCGGAGGAATTAAATAAATCCGGCAAACTCAAAGAAATTGGTGGAACAAGCTATCTTACCACGCTAACTAATCGCGCTACTTCTTCTGTTGATTTAGGTTTCCATGTGGAATTAATCGCTGAAAAATTCGCCCGACGCGGGATGCTTCAGGTATCGAATATTATCAACAAAGAAGTATTTACAGGTACTACAAATGGAACTGAATTAGTCGATAAGATTCAACAGGTTTATTTGAGTGTCAGTGAGCGAAAACCAGACCGTTCGGATATAAGTGCATTAGCGGCATATGTTATGCTTTTGGTAGAACAAATGGAAAAAGCCTTTAGACAAGGTGAATAATTTACCACTATTTAACTTAATATCCGAACACCATACTTAATTTAAAATATGGCAGAAACTAAAGATACGGTCAAAAAAATCGTCGGTTTACGCAACAATAAACAGCGCGAAGCTAGTATGTCGGACTATATGTTTGGCAAACTGCCACCACAAGCTCCTGCATTAGAAGAAGCGGTTTTGGGCGCGATTATGTTAAGCAAAGATGCTTTGATGACCGTGATTGAAACCTTACGCCCCGAGAGCTTTTATGTGAACGCACATCAGTTGATTTATAAGGCAATGATACGCCTTTTTGAACGTACACAACCCATTGATTTACTGACCGTTTCGGAGGAATTAAAAAAGTCGAGCGAACTTGAAATAGTCGGTGGTCCCTACTACCTCGTTGAACTTACTAACCGCGTAGCATCGTCTGCCAATTTGGAATATCATGGGCGATTGGTGGCACAGAAATTTCTCGAAAGAGAATTGATACGAGTCGGTGCAGAAATAACTAAAGATGGGTTTGATGATACAATAGATGTTTTTGATAAAATAGATAAAGCCCAAAAAGCACTATATGAAATTACCGAAAAAAACCTGAGTCGCTCCTATTCGAGTATGAGTTCGCTCTTGGGGCAGGCGGTCAAGCAAGTCGAAGAAGCCTCCAAACAAGGCGAAGGGGTCACCGGAGTGCCAACTGGTTTTGTGGATTTAGACCGCATGACTTCGGGCTGGCAACCCTCTGATTTAGTGATAGTTGCGGCGCGTCCGGGTATGGGTAAATGTCTCGGAAAAGGTACTAAAATTGTAATGCACGATGGTACGTTGAAGAATGTGGAAGATATAGTAGTCGGCGATTTGCTGATGGGCGATGATTCTACGCCGCGTACTGTCTTGTCATTGGCACGAGGGCGCGAAGATATGTACTGGGTTCGTCAAAATAAGGGTATTGATTATCGGGTTAATGAAAGTCATATCTTATCGCTCAAACGCAGCCGTAGATGGGGCGGACACACAAAAGGCGCAGTTTTAAACATTTCTGTAAAAGATTATATTTCAAAATCAAATAAATTTCAGTCGAATTATAAGGGCTATCGTGTAGCGGTGGAATTTGAGGAGAAAAAAGTTGATTTACATCCGTATTTTATTGGTTTATGGTTGGGAGATGGAACTCAGACTTCATCAACAATTACTACACAAGACGAAGAAATTATTGAATACCTACAAAGTTATGCAGATAAATTGGGTTTACGTTTGAGTGAACAAACACCCGAAAATAGATGTAATAATTACACTATTGCAGGTTCTACTTTTGTAGAAATGAGGACGCTATCTCCAAAAGTCAAATTACACGAACTAAATCTCATTGATAACAAACATATCCCAGAAGATTATTTAATTAATTCTACGAAAAATCGCCTCGCACTTTTAGCAGGGTTGATTGACAGTGACGGTCATTATCTTGTACAATCAAATGGTTATGAAATTGTGCAGAAAAGAGAAGCATTGACCCGTCAAATTAAATTTCTTTGTGATTCGTTAGGCTTTAGAACGTCATTTAAAAAGAAAAAAGCAAGTATCGCATCAATTGGCTTTGAAACAAAGGTTTATCGGCTAAGAATTTATGGCGATATTAACCGTATTCCTGTTAAAATAGAACGAAAAAAAGCGAAAGCATGGGCAAGCCCGATAGATTGGACGGTGACAAGTATTCAGTTGGAACATGATGGTATTGGTGATTATTATGGCTTTGAAATTGACGGCAATAAACTGTTTTTATTAGAAGATATGACGGTGACGCATAATACGTCCTTTACGCTCGCCCTCGCCGCAAACGCTTCCATTCTCAACAAACCCGTTGCGTTTTTCTCTTTAGAGATGTCGAGTATTCAATTGGTCAAGCGACTCATTTCGATGGAAACCGAAATACACGGTGAAAAACTCAAAAACGGCAAACTCGAAGATTACGAATGGCAGCAACTCAATACGGCGATTGAGCGCATGAGTGATAGAAATATTTTTATCGACGATACGCCCGCGATTAATATTTTTGAACTTCGCGCCAAGTGTCGCCGCCTCAAAATGCAGCACAACATAGAGATGGTAATGATTGATTACCTCCAACTGATGACGGGCAGCATGGATGGCAATAAAGGCGGCAATCGCGAGCAAGAAATTAGTTCTATTTCGCGGGCTTTGAAGGGCTTGGCGAAGGAGTTGAATATTCCGGTGATTGCGCTATCACAGCTTAGTCGTGCCGTAGAAACGCGTGGGGGAACGAAGCGTCCGCAGTTGTCGGATTTGAGGGAATGTATTGTTGGAGACACCAAAATTTACATCGCAGATACAGGCGAATACAAGCGTGTAGATGAGTTGATAGGTCAAAAAGGATTTAATGTATTGGCTTTGGATGACGCTTATAAATTACAAGAAGCGGAATGTTTAGATGTTTGGGAGACAGGCGAAAAGGAAGTGTATGAAGTCATCACCCAATCCGGTAATAAAATTACTGCGAGCTTAAATCACCCGTTTTTTACCGTATTGGGTTGGCAGCAATTGGTTGATATGAAAGTTGGGGATTTTGTGGCGGTCAAGCCGAAAGTTGAGACTAAACTTTTTTCCACCCCCTGCGCCCCCTCCAAAGGGGGACACATACGCGAGAAGTTTCTCGCAGAGCGAGAAATCTCCCCCTTTGGAAGGGGTTGGGAAGTGGAAAAAAGCTCAAATTCCAGCACAATTTTAGCACCATCCAAACAAGATGCACGACAAGGCGACATCAAATGGGATAAAATAAAATCCATTACGCACATCGGTAAAGAAATGACCTACGACCTCCACATTGCTGACCACCATAACTTCGTTGCCAACGATTTTATAATCCATAACTCAGGTGCAATTGAGCAGGATGCGGATATGGTCACTTTCATCTATCGTCCTGAATACTACCAGATTATGGAAGATGAAGAAGGTAATTCGCTCAAAGGAAAAGCCGAAGTCATCATCGCCAAACACCGTAACGGCGCACTCGGCACAGTCGATTTACGCTTTACGGGCGAAACAGCAAAATTCAGCGATTGGGGCGATGGTTTTGATGCCTTCCCGACCTCGAATGACGATATGGCAAGCCCCGCAGCCAACATCATCACGCGCCCATCTCGTATGAATGATGACTTCGAAGACGTACCTTTTTAATGAATGAGTGAGTGAATTTTGAATGAATGAATTGGGAATGCGATAATGCGTCAATGCGATAATAATGAATGAATTAAACCAGAATAGAAAGGCGGTCATTGATTTGGGAACGAATACCTTTCATTTGCTGATTGTAGAAGCAAGCGGAACGGGGCATTTAAAGGAAATTTACCGCAAACGTATCTTCACTCAACTCGCCGAAGATGGCATCAAGCGTATCGGTGCAGGCGCATTTGAACGTGGACTTATTGCTATGCGAGAATACCGTGAAGCCCTTGATAAACATAAGGTTACAGACGTTCGTGCCTTCGGAACGGCTGCCTTGCGACGTGCCGAAAATAGCGCAGAATTTCGCGCGGCTATCAAAGCAGAAACGAATATTAATGTGGAAGTTATCGGTGGAGATGAGGAGGCGCAACTGATTACAAAAGGTGTGCGATTGGCTGTTCCAATGAACGAAAAACCAATACTGATAATGGACATCGGCGGCGGAAGTGTGGAGTTTATTGTCGCAAATAATGAAACCGTCTTTTGGGCGCAGAGTTTCCCTGTAGGCGTGGCGGTTTTATACAATGATTTTCATAAAAACGAACCCATCACACCACAGGAAACCACGAATATTCGACAGTTTTTGGATATTACATTAGCTCCGCTAAAAACAGCTTTAGGCACATATCAGGTGGATGCACTCGTAGGTGCTTCTGGGACTTTTGATGTCTTAGAAGCCATGTTGGTCAAGAACAAAACGCATCCACTACATGCTACACTTCAAGCTAAAGATTTTTATCCGATTTATAAAAAAATTGTCAGTGAAAATTTAGAAAAACGCCTAAAAATTGATAAACTTCCCACCCAACGCGCCCAACTTATCGTTGTGGCTTTGGTGCTGATTCATTATGTATTAGATTTGGTCGAAGTGGAAAATATCATCGTGTCGATGTACGCCATGAAAGAAGGAATGCTTTCGACGGGTTGACGTGGATATTTTCTTTTTTTGCGAAGCAAAAACTTCATCACACCCTCGGTCTGTCAACACAACAACTCATTAGAAATAACTTTTCTTCTTAGCGTTTTTGTATTTTTTTGGTAAATTCAGTAAGTCGTTTTTTTGTTTCTTCTTGATTTCGGTGGCTTGTGTGAGTATGAATGTCGTTGGATTTTCGGGCGTACTTTCTCTGATTTCCAGGGCGCAAATATTTAATGGTAATTGCCACATTCCCGTGACGATATTTGCCGATAGGGGCAATTCATCTGTCACGTACATTTCATATTTTTTCTCCACAATCAATTCATTATCAGCGTTTTTCTTCCCTCGAATAATTTCAATTTTATAACAATTGTAACCAAGAATATTTTTTTTATCCTTCAAAAAAGTATCTACCTGAAATACTAATGTCGAATCCACAAATTGATTGAAAAGTTGCGCTTCTGTGTAGGTCGGTTTATCATCGTATGAAGTGTAATAGGTCGTCATTTTTTTCGCCGTCGGCGCAATCAAAACAAACTCATCGTCGGACATTTTATTGCTGTTTCTATCCATACGAATGAGGCTGTCGCCCACGTAGTAATCATGGATTCGCTCACGGTATGTTTCGGTCGTCTTTTTACCGATTTTATCAACTTGCGTCTTGAAAATAGTGCCAGCATCGGGCTTGTCAAGGTTGGGTTCTTGGTGTTCGGGTTCTTCGGTTTCGATATTGCCGAGCAAGCCCCAACCATCCACTTTTACATTGGTCGTATAAGTGATATGAACGGTATTTTTCTGTGCAAATGCACTGATAGCAAATACAGTACACAAAACAAAAAGTATTGATTTTTTCATGTTTAAAATTTGGGAAGACGAAAAAAATAATCTACCCGTCTGAATCGTTCTTTTTCTCATATGTTTCACTAAATTTTCCTTAGTGAAAGAAAATAAATACCTTGCCCCATTATGCTTGTTCTTTTCCCTTCTAAAAAACACAAAAAATAGTTCCGTAGCTATGGCTATGCAACGATTTTTTGAATTCTTTAGAAGAAAAAATTACGGCGCATTATGGAACAATTTA
>Ga0209831_1003770_pt1 | contig 12309 bp, 7 predicted proteins | sample Maine_Asex4_meta_FD_187451 | JGI IMG/M metagenome (GOLD analysis project Ga0209831, IMG submission 187451) | Marine algal microbial communities from Maine, USA - Maine_Asex4_metaG (SPAdes) (version 2) | ecosystem: Host-associated > Algae > Red algae > Unclassified | place: Maine, USA | collected...
AATTGGGCTAGGAGGCATGAGTTAAAAATACATGAAAATTAATTGATAACAATGGTTTTATTGCTATATGGTTTTATTGCTGATTGCCAGCGTCTAGTATGAGAACAATAAAGCAATATAACAATAAAGCCATATAACAATATAGCCATAAAACAACTTATCTTAAGAATTCATTTTCGACCAACCTACTCGAAAGACAATTAATAACCCGACAAGTATTGCCAATACATATTGCACTGGCAGATAAGAGAAAAATACGATACGCGTTTTTTCCATCACCCACATTGCTATTAAAGCAACACCGACCATCATTACCAAACCAGATATTCTACCAAAACCAGGGATTCGCTCTAACTGGACTCTTCTTTTAATAATCAAGAAGGTTGCTATCATAGATATTACTGGCACGATTTGGGTAAGAACATCTGTCTGAAAAATACTCCTGCGTTCAAAAAAGAAGAGGTATACGCTTAAGGTAATGGCAAAAATGCCTGGGATGGCTACCAAATATATTAAAATGGAGTAGAAATATTTCCAAACGGGTTCGTCTTCTTCTCCTTTTCCAATGATAGTTCCGATTAATGCGGTAAGGGGTATTAAAGAAAAATAGCCTAAAATATAGTTAGGATTGTTAGATAACAGGTTGAAAAACTCTCCGAGCGTCATATTAGTGGGTTTTTATAAATGGATGCCCAAATATAACGCCAATTTATGAAAGGTAGCTTGGTAGAACTGGACTTTAGCTATTGGTCTTTAGTCTTTAGTGGTAGTCTGCCAAGCGATAGGGTATTACCGCAATACCGCTGGCGCAAAGGCTATTGCCTTGAGAGAATAACATCGGACGGAAGGCAATAGCCTTCTAGATAGTCGGCACAAGGCAATAGCCTTTGCGCCAGCTAGTTCCATGCTTAAGCATACCAAAGACTAAAGACCAACAGCTAAAAACTACTAATTAGAGATTAAAGTCAAATCTCTACCGCTGCCGCAAAGGCTATTGCCTTGAGAGAATAAACATCGGACGGAAGGCAATAGCCTTCTAGATAGTCGGCACAAGGCAATAGCCTTTGCGCCAGCTAGTTCCATGCTTAAGCATACCAAAGACTAAAGACCAACAGCTAAAGACTACTAATTGGAGATTAAAGTCAAATCTCTAGTATATGTAATCAATTCGCCATCTATAAACTGAATATCTGCTTTGATGACATAAACGCCTGTGTGCATACGGTCACCATTAAATCTTCCATCCCACCCAATAGTTGGGTCGCCCGCAGCAATATTCGTTTGGTCATAGAGCAAGTTTCCAAATCGGTCAAAGATAGATAAACGAACTATATTTTCAACCGCAGGTCCACCTGCGATATAAAAATTATCATTAATGCCATCGCCGTTTGGAGAAAAAGCAGTAGGAATGTAGACTGGTCTATCAAAATTAACAGCTATATTGATAGTCTCTGTAGCCGTACAATCTCCTTGGTCGGTGGTTGCGGTGATGGTATAAGTACCAGATTGAGAAGGCATCAGCCTTGGATTTGGACAATTATTACAACTTAGAGAATCTGGTCCTGTCCATAGAAAATTAACACCTGTTGGGTCGGACACAATCGCCTCTAGCTGTACTTCTGTTCCCAAATTAATATCTAAATCTTGACTGGTAATAATAGTAAATGCGCCGGGTTCATCAATAATAGCACTAGTTTCTGCTTCACAACCACCAGCATCTCTTACCAAAATAGTATAATCACCTGCTGCTAGATTAGGGATAATCTCTGTTTGAAAAAAGAGTATTCCATCTTGACTATAAGCATAAGGTGGTGTACCGCCTACCCCTTGCGGGATAATAGCCCCATTTGCTTCGCCAGCACATAAGGCGTTTTGTACATTGGCAACGGCTAATAATTCAGGTGGTTCTACAACTAAACCCATTTCTGTAGTGTCACAGCCTTGATCATCTGTAAGGGTAAGAAAATAATTTCCTTGTGGCAAATTTTCCGCAATGGCTTCTGTAGACACTACTTGGTTGGCTTCATTTCTCCAACTATAGGTAAAGTTTCCATCCCCACCAGCAGGAGTAGCAATAAGGCGGCCATCTGTTTCTCCAAAACAACTTATCATATTACCGACTAAATTGACTGTAACTGCTTCCGGTTGGGTCATAATGACATCGATGTTACCTATACATTGTTCCGCATCGACTATTTCAATACTATAATTACCTGCTGCCAAATTGAGTAAGATAGCGGCATCTTCCAAGCCTGCTCCATTTAAATTATACTGATAAGGAGCGGTGCCATTAGGGATATTAATTGCAATTGCTCCTGTAGCTTCTCCAAAGCAGTTAGGAAAATTAGTTATGGAGCCTTCTGTTATTAATTCTTTTTCGGCTAAACTAACACTTACTTGGTCTCGACAGTTGTTAGCATCCTGTATGAATACATCATAATTGCCAACAGATAAGTCCTCTATTATATTTTCCTCTTGGAAATCAGCACCAAAAGAATAAGTAAAAGGGCCTGTACCTCCTGTGGTAGTAACGCTAATGATACCATCTGAAATACCACCACAAGAAGGATCGGTTTTACTTGCTATAGAAAGAAGTGCTTCAGGGGAAGCGATAACTGTTGATGTGGTTGCGGTACAAGTAGCTTGGTTTGTAACCGTTACTTCATAAGTACCTACACCTAAATTAGGAAGTATTTCCGTGTTTTCTGCTACACTGTCAGTATCCCAATCTATGGTGACTATAGGGGCATTATCTGGAGTTTCAATGTCTAAAGTAATTTGACCATCTGGCATGTCTGCGCAGCTAGTGCTGTCTGCAATGGCTGTTAGGTTAACTGCATTAATATCGCAGCAAGGTTCTAATATAAAACTATCTGGATTATCCATTCCATTAACTACATGCGTAACGACACAACCTAAATCTGTTTCGAGTGTCAGTGTTACTTCTGGAGTGCCTATGGTGGTATAAACGACATCATGTGGACCGGGACCTGTTGCATTAGGTATGCTTGCACCTGCTCCAAAATCCCAAGTCCAATTAATAATTTCTCCTTTTGTGAACGTAGAAAAATCAGAGAAAGAAACAGGTTCTCCATAGCAACCACCTCCTAAAACAAAAGGCTCTATCATTGCTGGGCTGGTGACAGAACCTGTAACGGTAGCCGTACAATTTTCTGCATCTATAATGGAAATTACATAATCGCCAGCAACTAATTCTGTAATAGTAGCAGAGTCCCCATCTACCATCAAATCTTGGAAAGTGTCTCCATCATCCAAACTATATTGATAAGGAGCAATACCGCCTTGCAGGTCAAAACCAATTGCCCCACTTGGGTCATCTGGACAATCTACAGGGATTGGATTAATTTCACTGATAGCAATAGGGTCGTTTTGGGTAATAGTAAATGCCGCCTCTTCTGAACAACCATTAGCATCTGTAACAGTTACAGAATAATCTCCAATGTCCAAATCATTGATTTGTCTAACTGTGTCTCCTGTACTCCATGCAATGGTATAGTCGGGTGTACCACCAGAAGGAATTATGATAGCACTACCATCAGCCGCACCAAAACAGTTTATATTCCCAAAATTCGGACTAATGGTCAAAGGAACTAAGGGTTCTTCAATCGTAAAGGCAGGAGAAGTACCCTGACAGCCATTCGCATCATATACATCTATTGTATAGTCACCTGCTGCCAAAGTTGTTAAAATAGAATCCCCTTGAAGACCATTCCCATCAAATATATCATAAAGAAAAGGAGCTTGTGCTGCTGCATTGTTTTCAATGCTTAGTTCAACTGCACCAGCATTCTCTCCACTACAAGCTAAATTTGTAAGGCCAACCGTGTCTATAATTAACTCTAATTCCGATACTTCGATGCCGTTAACTGGTTGTGTACAACCATTAGCATCTGTAATTAAAACGGTATAAATGCCAATAGGTACGGTATCTATTCTACCTGTGTTATTGGTAGCAGAGAAACCTGCTGGCGTACTAGCAAATTCAAAAGTATAAGGAGCCATTCCTCCAGTGGCATTGATAATAATGCTGCCATCTCTTCCTCCTCTACAAGTGGCTAAGGTGGTAGAGTCTGTAACTACTATTTCTGCTGGACTAATTAAGGTCGTATCCACTGCTACGGCCTCACATCCATTTTCATCTCGAATAACAATACTATAATTTTGAGGAGATAAACTAGTGAATAAAGAGTCAGAGGGAAATGGTAGGAAAATACTATCATTAAGACTCCATTCGTAAGCACCTGTTCCACCTATGACACTGAGTTTAATCCTCCCATCTCTGCTGTCAAAACAGCTTGCATTGGAAGCTTCTAAAATAGTAGTGACTAAAGAATCTGGTTGTAATATATTGCCTTCGTCTTCTGCAATACATCCATTTGCATCTGTAACGGTTACACTATAAATGTCTGCTTTCAGATTGCTTATGTCTTTAGTGGTGGCTCCCGTACTCCATATATATTCATAAGGTGTAAGTCCACCGGTAGGTTCTACTGTTAAAGAGGCTGTTTCTTCACCAAAACATTCATACATAAATCCACCACCGTCAATAAAGGCACCGAAATCAGTAGGTGCTTCAATAGAAAATTCTTGTAGCGTGCCTGTACATTGATTGGCATCTGTAATGGTAACTACGTAATCTCCTGTTGGGAGTGCTGTTAAAAGTTCCTCCCCACCACTTAAACCATTTCCAAAATCGTAAGCAAATGGTGCAGTACCTGAGAAAGTTTCTATCGTAACGGAGCCAGTAGAATCTCCTCTACATTTCGTGTTTTGGAAGTCAGCTGCTGTTGCTTCTATATTTAAAGGTTGGACGAATGCCGTATCTTTAGTTTCGCATCCAGTGTCATCCCTTACCGTTATTTCATAAGCACCAAAATCTACGCCCACTAAACTATCTGTATCTATAAAATCTTGGGTAGCTTGTGCCAGCCCATAATTATAAGTATAAGGTTGCCTACCTCCTGTTGCTTGAACGAGGATAGAACCACCCATGTCGCTGTCACATTGCGTTACAAAAGGGGTGGCTACTGTAGCACTTAAAGCACCCGGTGCAGAAAGTTGGACGCTAAGAGAATCTTTACATTGAGCGGTATTCGTAACTACTACTTTATAAGTATTTGGACCTAGACCTGTTAAGGTTTCCTCCATAGAGGTAAAATCATCTGTCGTCGTTGTCCATTGTACCGTATGTGCTAGACGAGAGTTAACAGCTATCTGAATGGTACCATCTAAATCAGAAGGACAACTTACTGATCTTACAATAGAAGTATCTACCGTAATTTGATTCGTATCCATTTCTCCTGGACCACCGCAGCAAGCCTGCACATCAATAATATTTTCTATTGTTTTAGTGACCCGACAACCAGCATCTGTTTCTACTGTTAGTGTAACTGTTTTTGTTCCTAAGGTATCATATTCAACGATAATAGGTTCATCTACCGTAAGAATCGTATCAGCGGGTGTTGCCCCTTCTCCAAAATCCCATTCATAGGAAATAATCTGATCGCTATCAAAACCATTTGCGTCAGGCAGGGTCAGATAGGTTACAGGATCATCAAAACAACCACTGAAAGTTCTATCAAAATCTGGCGCTGGTCCTGTGAAGGTTGCTTCCCCTCCAAATTCAATAGTAAAACCATTATCGTCATCAGAACTGTGGATTAGTAAACCATAGGCTAACCCCTGCTGTATTTGAAAAAAGGGAGCTAGAAAACCGTCATTTGCCGCATCGTTTGTACTTTCTTCTTCAAATTCTGTATCTCCACTTCTTAAGCCAGTTGGACCTGTTCGGGTGGAGGCAGAACAACGAATTAAAGTATTATTGCTAAAATCTCTAGGGTTTCTATCTAATTCATATAAAACGAAGTCAATATTGGTTGCAGGATTATTGGGCGTGATAGTGAAAGTTAATTCGGCCGCGTTTCCTGCTACCCAGCCTAACCAGATAGAATTGGTTTCCGTGATAGATTTACTGTTTAGGCACTCGTCATTGCAACTTGTACCACAGCCGCTAAAACTCGGAACTTCTAGTGTTTCTGTATCACAAAGAACGGCGGCCATTTCTATATCTGGACCAGCGGAGGCTCCATTCGATAAAATTACTTGCGCATAAGTGGTCAAAGTACTTATACAAAGTCCGATAAGGACAACTAATAATTGCTTTGCTGTTTGATTCATAACCAATTTGAGAAATAGGAATTGTCTTTGCCTAATGAGTAAATGGACTGTATGGTTTTATTGCTGTATTGTCTTATTGTTTTATTGCCAGCGTCTAGGAAGAGAACAATACAGCAATAAAACCATAAAACAATATAACCCATTCATTTACTCATTGGAATTTACGTGTATGTTTAGTAGGTAGAAACGTATTATTTGTCAATTACTTATGTACTTAATTGAACTTAAACGTTTTTTTATACTGGAATCGTCTTTTTCAAGTCCGCAAAAATACAAGAAATGTCCTAAGCTTAGCTTTTTGTTTTTAGTAAATACAAAAAAAGCCCTAATCACGACAAGTGACTAGGGCTTTTTTGGTTGAAATTCAAATCAAGTTCAAGTTCAATCTCAATCTCAAGTTCAAACCATGACGTTAACCAACGTCATGGTTTGAATTTGAACTTGAACTTGAATTTCTTAATCAATACCATGCATCATTTTCTTCATAAATCCATTCATTAAAATCAATAAGATCCCAGCAGCTATTGGAATCAGGGTGAAAATCAGGAAGAAGAAAGACATACTATTAGATTCTACAATTTGGTCAATATAACTACCCGTCATACCACCAGCCCAGTTGGCAACAAAATTGGCGATAAACCAAACACCAAACATCAAGCCGATTAAACGAACGGGTGCTAATTTACTAACATAAGATAGACCTACAGGAGAAACACACAGTTCGCCCATCGTATGGAAATAATAAGCCAATATTAACCAAACCATACTAACAGAAGCCGTTTTAGCACCTTGTGGAATCGCAGAACTACCATAGGCCAAAATACCAAAACCAATGCCCAATACAATTAAGCCTAGGGCAAATTTGATAGGACCAGAAGTAATGATTCCTTTCTCCCAGAATTTGGAAACTAAAGGAGCCATTGTAATAATAAAGAAAGAGTTAAGAATCGAGAACCAAGAAGCTTGTACTTCCGTTGTGTCTGCTTGAAATTCTCTATTTAACATCCATATCACAATCGCCCAAATAATCACAAAACTAATACCGAGGATAATATTAGAAACGGCGATATTTTTAAAAGTAACACTGAATAGTTTAAACAATACCCAAGTAACGACCCCTAAAGAACCTACGGTTAGCAAGCTATTGGCTAATTTAAAGGTCATACTGCCGCTTCCTTCTAAAGTTCTATCTGTATAATCATTCGCAAATACCGTCATAGAACCACCCGCTTGCTCAAAAGCCCACCAAAAAAACACGGTAAAGAAAGTTAAAATAATGATTACCCAGACTCTATCCTTTTCTATTTTGGTTAAGGACGGATCGGTAATGATATAGCCAACAATAGGAATCACCATACCAAATACAATGGGAGGTATCCAATTTTTATTAATATTTGTTAAGAGGGAAGCCGTCTCTACTTTTGGAAATAGGAAAAAACAAAGCGCGGCTATTACTAAGCCAACTATTCCCCAAGTTGTTATTCTTTTTGAACTGGCAGCATCTGCTTTTCTACTTTCAGCAGTAGCCACCGCTTTTATCGGTGTCAATCCTATATCTCCAAGAATACTTTGGCCAAACCAAAATTGCAACATCCCTAAAAACATAAAAATGCCCGCTAAACCGAAGCCATAACTCCAAGAGATTTTTTCTCCAATATAGCCACAAAGTAAGATGCCCAGAAAAGCCCCTGCATTAATCCCCATATAAAAAATGGTATAAGCAGAATCTTTTTTCGATTCATCATCTTTATACAATTGTCCAACAATAGAAGAAATATTCGGTTTAAATAAGCCATTACCTACTATTAATAGCCCCAAACCTGCGTAGAAAAAAGTAGGTATGCCTTCCATTGCCATACAGGCATGACCGAGCGCCATTATAAACGCACCTAAGACAACTGCCCTTCGATAGCCTGTAAATTTATCTGCGATCATCCCGCCAAATAAAGGCGTTAGATAGACGAGTCCTGTATAGAGACCATACATACCTAAGGCATCTTCTCGTTCCCAACCATAGCCTCCATCCATCAAAGAGGAAGTAAGGAAAAGTACTAACAAAGCTCGCATCCCATAATAGGAAAATCGCTCCCACATCTCTGTGAAAAATAATACGAATAAACTCGCTGGATGATCGAGAATCGTTTGTTCTTTCACTATCGAACTACCAAATTTGTCTGCCATTTTTTTCTTTCTATTTTACGAAATCTATGTAATTTTTTAGGAGTCAGTTATCAGAATACACCGCCTGAAATAGCTAACTAACTGGATAAACTTGTACTAAGTAATACTGGTTATTTGTGTATTAGTTTACCTGTTTATACCAGAATAATATTTAACTGAATAAACAAATAAACAGTGTAAACAAATAAACAGTCCTACTAAATTTCTATCCAAAATTAGCCAAATGTTCGGATTTCACCGCTAAAATTAATTTTTTTTAATTTAAATAAGGAAAACGAGTAGGCTTTATTTTGATTTTGCTGGTTCTCGCCAAATATATAGTGAATGAATAATTAAGATTGACGACCACGGCTTAAATACCTAGTGTCCAGTGTCTATTGTCTTCTTAATTATTCATTCTTAATTCTTCACTGAGAACTTTCATTAGTTTTTCTAATGAAAAGGGATTAACTTTGGATAATAACAATTGCATTATATGGTAAGAACAATAATAAAAAAAGCAGAAAAGGAAACGCAAGTGCCTGACGTACTCATACGAGAAGAAATTGAAGGGAAGCCTTATTATTACAAAGGCTATAAAGCAGTATTAAACAAAGAGAAAACCTTACCCGATATCATGGGATCTAGTGCATTACAATCGTTTATAGTAGAATTATTATTTAGATTTTTAATTATTCATCTTCCCCGTAAGCAATATAGAATCTTTACAAATGAGGTGGGAGGACATATTAAAAAAGGTACAAATTTGAGTTTTGATATTGCCGTTTTTGATAGAAAAACCTTGCCTTTAGATAAGATAACGCCCTATTACACCAGCGTTCCGCCCAAAATAGTATTTGAAATAGACGTAAAAATAGATATAGAAGAGGAAGACGCTATTGCCTATATGACTACTAAAACAGAAACATTGCTTAACTATGGAACAGAATTAGTAATCTGGGTATTGACAAAGCCAGAAACACTCTTGGTTGCTAGACCCAATTCAGAATGGGCATTTATTAAATGGGACAAAGATGTCGTACTAATGGACGAGATTATTCTAAATATAGCTACGCTCATTAAAGAAGAGGAAGAATTGGGATAAAACGTGTATTTGCGTTCTACGTAATTGCCAAATTTATTTGGTTTTTTTGAAACACAAAAGGCACAAAAGTTCACAAAAGGCTTTCACAAAAGTTTTTTTTTAAACACATAATACAATATAAAACTTTTGTGAAAGCCTTTTGTGAACTTTTATGCCTTTTGTGTTTCAAAAAAAAACGTTTAGAGGAAATCCTTATCCCCATGTATTCAAGGTTGAACGAGGCTATTCCCATCCCTCACTTATTACTTAACTGCTTACCGATTTCATACAAACTAATCGACATCGCCATAATCACATTCATCGAGCTTAATCGACCAAACATAGGAATATGTACACAATGTGCTACTTCGGCTAGTACTGTTTCAGAGATGCCCGTTCTTTCGGTCCCTAATATAATCGCTATTTTTTCGGTAGTCGTAAAATTGAATTGATGGAGACTTTCGCTCTCATCGGTTATTTCAATAGCTATTAAGGTATGACCCGTTGTTTTTAGTTCTTGTAAGAGCATAACAATATCTTCTTGGTAAGTATACGGCAGATATTTATCTGCGGTGCGAGCTGTTTTCCGAATACGTTTATTGGGCGGTAAGGGGCTATCTCCTGTTAAATAAAGCCGTTCAACACCCATGTTTTCGCAAACCCTAAAAGCCATGCCTATATTTTCGGGGCTATGAAAGTTATCACAAATTACTATAATTGGAAAACTTGTATTTATATTTGTGATTTCGTGATGTTTGAGTTGTCTCATGGAGATCGGCTTTTTTAAGTAATGAAATGCATTATTCAAAATTTCTCTGAATATCCCTAATTCAATATTCTGCCACACTTGCGCAGAATATTATTGATTAGAAACTAGGGTACAAAGATACTTTTTGTTGAAAATTAAGAATTATTAAATTATATGTGGAAAATACTAACAAAATTTTTTTTAAAATTAGGTGGCTGGAAAGTGAAATTCCCAATTCCAGAGGAGTCGCAACGTTGTGTAATGATTGCCGCACCACATACCACTAACTGGGATGCTTTTTGGACGCGGGTTGCTTTTGAAGAATTGGGTATTCCTGTTAAAATTGCTATTAAAGATACTTGGACGACAATGCCCATATTGGGCTATTTTGTTCGGGCTTTCGGTGGATTGGGTATTGATAGGAGTCCTAAAAAAGAAGGAGCGCCTCGAAAAAGCCAGATTGATCAAATGGCAGACTTTTTCAAAACAAATGATAGAATTGCTTTGGTAATTGCACCAGAAGGAAGCCGTTCGCTAAAAGAAGAATGGAAAATGGGCTTTTACCATGTTGCCAAAAAAGCAGGTGTGCCCATTACTTTTGGCTATTTAGATTATGAAAAAAAAGAGGCTGGAGTAGGAGGGGTTGTTCACATTTCTGAAAATATAGCTGAAGATATGGCCCCTATTATGGCTTTTTATGATACTGTTACGCCTAAATTTCCTGAGAAATTTAGCTTGGACCAGCGATATGTGGATAAGTAGGAGATGGCTTGATTGTTAAAATTATTTAATTGTTCTTGTAGGGCGTTGATAAGCAATAATCAGACAATCAAGCCATCTAATAATTAAACAATCAAAGCGAACTAACGTATTTAAACTAGAATTTCAGCCCTCACTTTACTCGAAGTTGAAATTCTCTTATTTTTGCAAATAGCTAAGAGTACCTTTAGTATTGATGAAAAAATAAATTAGTCTTTTTGTTTTTGAATTGACCTTTTTTCTTATAGGTTTTCAACCCATTAGAAAAAAGCCCATTTCAAAAACGACTAATTTATTTTTTCATCGTTACTTAGACATCTATTTTTTAAGGGGCAATTTTAAAATTAATAAAATATCATGGGAAGAGCGTTTGAATACCGTAAAGCTAGAAAAATGAAACGATGGTCAGCGATGGCCAAAATAAATAGTCGAATTAGTCGAGATATTATTATCGCTATTAAAGAAGGTAATGGGATTTCAGATCCAGATATGAATGCTCGTTTACGAGCAGTCATGCAGAATGCGAAATCTTCTAATGTTGCAAAAACGGTTGTAGAAAGAGCCATTAAAAAGGCAACAGATAAAGATACCGCTAACTATAAGGAGGCTTTATTTGAGGGTTATGCGCCACACGGCGTTGCTATCATCGTGGAAACGGCGACCGATAATAACAATCGGACCGTAGCGAATGTAAGAAGCTATTTTAATAAATGTAATGGTAGTTTAGGAACAGCAGGTTCTGTTTCCTATATGTTTGACCGCAACTGTCATTTTAAAATTGCTAAGGCAGAATTAGATCCAGAAGAATTAGAATTGGAATTAATTGATTTTGGTGCAGAAGAAGTATTCGTGGATGAAGGAGAAGATGGCGAACCAGATGCTATTATGATTTATGGAGCTTTTGGAGATTATGGTGCGCTGCAAGGTGCACTTGAAAAAATGGGGATAGAGATTGATTCATCTGGTTTTGAACGAATTCCAAATGTCACCAAAACTTTAAATGCGGAGCAAGCGGCAGATGTTGAGAAATTATTAGATAAAATGGAAGAAGATGAAGATGTGATGAATGTTTATCATACGATGGTATTGGAAGAATAAATTTTTAATTTTTTTTTGATAAGTTTTTAATTTCAAAATCAATTTCAAATTTAACCCGTGACGTTGACCCAAACGTCTGATTATGTCACGGGTTGAATTTGAATTTGAATTTGAATTTGAAATTGAAATTGAAATTGAAATTGAAATTGAAATTAAAAATTAAAAATTAAAAATTAATATTTCACAATAGCTTATTAGCTCTAACTGCTGCTCCTATAATACCTGCTTCATTCAATAATTCTGCTGTTTCGATAGGTGTTTT